>Ga0209770_10001240_pt1 | contig 13361 bp, 19 predicted proteins | sample LauGreSu1BDMLBDD_2_FD_187572 | JGI IMG/M metagenome (GOLD analysis project Ga0209770, IMG submission 187572) | Freshwater lake microbial communities from Lake Michigan, USA - Su13.BD.MLB.DD (SPAdes) (version 2) | ecosystem: Environmental > Aquatic > Freshwater > Lake | place: Lake Michigan, USA...
AATTTGTATAATGGATTAGCATCACAATGGTCTGAAGAAAATAGAGAACCTGTTGTTGGTTCATTTGATTCTCATAATGTTTGGCCTGATTATGAAAATTTATTTCAAAGATTGGAAAATCAATCTGAATTAGTTGGATTGGATTTTGCATGTGGGCCTGGTAGAAACATTGTAAAATACAATGGTAGATTTAAGAGATTGGATGGGGTTGATATTTCTCCTGTTAATATTGGAAAAGCCCAATCATATACATCGAATAGAGGAATAGAAACTGTATTATATACATCAACGGGAACTGATATAAGTGTAGTACCATCCAATGAATATGATTTTGTAATGAGTACAATAGCATTACAACATATATGTGTGTATGATATTAGATACTCTATTATGAAAGATATACATCGTGTATTAAAAGATGGTGGGATATTTACAGCACAAATGGGATTTGGTTCACCATCACCACAAACAGTTGGATATTATGAAAATTATTATGATGCGGAAAGTTCAAATAGAGCATGTGATGTTTGTATTGAAACGACTGAACAATTACAAAAAGATTTATTTGAAATAGGATTTAAGGATTTTCATTATGTAATAGGACCGGTTGGGCCTGGTGATATTCATCCGAATTGGATTTATTTCAGTTCTATAAAATAGTATATGAAAATAGCTATAATAATGGCCGGTCCATATAGAGGAAACAAAAGTATTATTGAAAATCAATTAAATATGATTGGTTCGTATGATACCTATGTTTCCTGCTTAGAGCATTATAGAGCTGATTGGATTAATAGTGGTTGGAATATAAAAAATTTATTTACAACACCTACTATTGATTTTAAGCAAACAAATTGGTCTAAATATAGAAATGATGCACCTGGTCAAGCTGGATTTTGGCAATTTTGGAATTTGAAAAATGTAATAAATTCAATTGATATTAAATACGATTTTTATATTAAAACTAGATGTGATTTGATTTTTAATTCAGGAGCAATAACTGATTATTTATTTACAACTTTACAAAAAAATACATTATATTGTCCAGCAAGTTATTTTGATGGTAAAGGATGGGATTATATGAGTTTATTGAATGACCAATTTTATATAGGTGATTATAATACTATGAATGTTATATCAGAATTTGCCACAGAATATTATAAGATAGAAAGACATACTCCAAATGATTGTATTGCATCCAATGAACGTAATTTAAGAAAATTTTTGAGTGAAAGGGATATAGATATACAAATTTTACAAGATATAAAATATACAAAAGACCACAATGGCATAACCACATCAAGTGGATACAGTGGATTCCAATTAGAAAAAATATAACAATGACAAATTATCAATCAGTTACATTTATTATACCTTGTCGAAATAACTTAAAATATTTGAAGCAAGCGGTTAGTAGTATAGAAGATAACTACAATGATTATCATCAGATAGTAATATTAGATGATGCCTCAAACGATGGTACATGGGAGTGGATTGAATCACTTAATAAACCATATATTAAAACATATAGAAACGAAGGACCTGATAGAGTAGGTCATACGGTATTATATGATATTGGTATTAGTTTAGCAGAAACACCTGTTGTTACTATCTTACATTCAGATATGATTGTAACACAAAACTATGTTGGGAATATGTTGAAGAACTTAACACCACTATCGGTTGTGAGTGCTACTCGTATCGAACCACCATTACATCCACCTGGTCCTGAAAAGTACGTTAAAGATTTTGGTATGGAGCCGGAAACATTTGATAATTCGGCTTTCCAAAAATTTGTGTATGAAACCGAATATGTAAATGAAGGTAAAACCACCAATGGTATTTTTGCACCTTGGATGTTGTATAAAGAAGATTTCAAAAGTATGGGTGGGCATGATAAATTATTCGCACCTATGGAGTTGGAAGATTCAGATATATTCAATAGATTCCATTTATGTGATTACAAACTAATCCAAAGTAGAGATGCATTTGTATATCATATGACTTGTAGAGGTAGTAGATTCAAAGATGGTATTGAGATTGAAAAAGAGATACCATTACCGGATGGTACAATTTGGTATAAACCCAAAGACTCATTAGAATATATTATACTAAGACAAAATAAATTTAGAGAGTGGTGGAGAAAGTGGCATACCGATGTTTTGCATGATGAATTGATGATGCCAATAGTTCCGAAACGATATGATACCACATTTGTTGTACATAATTGTAGTATTCAATTATTACATGCATTGGAACCTTGGTGTGATAGAATTTATGTTGATTGTGATTATATGGATTATGCTGAAAAAGAACAATCCGAATCTATGTTTAACATTTCCAGTAAATTACACAAAATTGGTGATGAAATGATAGGAGATGTTCAGATACTATTTGATGGTGCTTTCCTTACAAATGAATTATATCAACAATTTATAAAAAATATACCATTTATAATAGAGCAAAATGATTCTATTGGTAGTTTTGAATGGGGTATATTCCAACTTCATGTATTTAATTTAACAAATAGAGATATGGTACAACCATTTTTCAAAAATATATTTTAATGAAAAGAAAAAAAACACTTATATGTATTCATATCATGCCATCGGAGATGGAAATGTTTGAAAGATTGATGTTCAAATTTCACAAAGCATTTAGTTATTTGGATGAGAACGATGATGTTACTTTGAAAGCAACACTTAACCTAAATCCTAAATTAACAGATTGGGATAATAGTGAATTTAAGCAAGCTTATTTTGTTGCTAGATTTGGTGTATTATTTAATGGTATTAAAAACATAAATGAAGTAATATTAGATGAATCTTGTTGGGGAACTACGCAACAAAAGAGAGAAAGTTATAAGCTGGATTACGACCAATTCATATTTTGTGATACTGATATATTATTCCACGAACATATGTTAAAGTATCAACTAAATATATCGTATCAGTTAGATGGTATGTATATAGTTTCTCCATCATTACCTAAATGGTGGGATGCTAGTTGGGATATATTGTGTCATTCGGATTATATGCAAAAAGAATTTGGATATGCAACAACAGAAGATGCTATGAAAAATGCAGAAATACAAATAATAGAAAAAGTAAATGCAAAAGAATTACCTACACTAAAATTTGGATGTGGTATGCATACTTTATATTCTAAATCATTTTGGGAATTTGTTAGCATTCCTGAATCATTTGGTGGATATGGACCTGAAGATACATATGGTATGGAAGCTGGTAAGGTAGCTATTAAATTGGGATATCCAATTAGACAATTTGTAATGGATGGGGTATATATTACAGAAGATTATGTAAATAGAACTCCTCAATTTGCTGATAAAATTAAACCAATTGATAAGAAGAAAGAATTTTATGATAAAGCTTTCCAACTTGGTCAGCAAGAGATAATGGTATTTGCCAAAGAATTGATTAAAAAACAATCTAATCCGTAAAACCTTATATTTATATCTAAATTGATACATATATAAATGGAAAAACAACTTAAAGAAATAATCCGTTCAGTAGTAAGAGAAGATTTTATGAATGAAATGTCTAGAAATGACATTCATGTAAAAGAAATAATGAAATTCTACGATAAAGGTACATATAGTACTAAGAAAGCGGTATCCATATTTGTATCTGGTAAGCCTAACGCAACCAGAAATCAAATATTAGATGATTTGGGTGATATGGGATATGATGAAGTATGGGAAGTAATGGACCATTTTAAGTTAAAATTGGAATCAACTCTTACCGAAAAGAAATACTATGTAACTTATAACTTAGGTAGAGGAAGGGGTAAAGATTTGGAAAAGGAATTTGACCAAAAAACATTTAAGACAACCAACAAGCCAAAAGTATTTAATTCATATAACGATGCTAAAAAATACGCTGAAAAAATGGAAAAGATGTTTCAGCATTCAATTGGTGGTGGAACGGCATATTGGGTATCGGATGAAAAGATGAATCCAATTAAAGAAAATACACTTAATGAAGGATTTGGAGATTCTATAAAAAAGATTAGAAACTTAGCAATCAAAATGGCATCTACAAAATATGATAGAGCTAAATCTCATCTTAATTTAGATAAAATAGCATCCGCTGATGAGTTTGATGGCAAAGATGCAATGACCAAAGCAACAGCTGCATTATTACAACAAACCGAAATGAATGAGGACCTTAAAAGTGCAATTAATAAGATTGCAGTTAAATTGGGAACTGGAGCTACTATGATGGGTATTATTACCGCATTAGTATCTATGAGTGGGTGGATACAATATTTAGATTCATCATTCACCAAATGGTATTATTCAGAAATTCAGAAATTAGCAGAACCAGAAGTAATGCAGATAATGCAAGATATGGGAAAAGCTGGACAAGCCGAAGGTTCTATATGGGGTAAATTAGGAATGTACGCATTTTTCATATTCTTTACAATTGCAGTTATCTCTTTGGTAGCAGCTAGAATGACACAAAAGCCTAAAAACGAATACGTTGATAAAAAAGGTGTTGAGCATGTAGCAGCAGCGTTACCTCAAACGGAAGAAGAACCAATAAAAGAATGTAAAGTTTGTTAATTATGGAAAATATCTATTCAGTCGTAATAACGGCAATCACAGTATTGGGAGGAACAACCGCTTTTCGTTTTTATGAAAAGAGAGCAATGCGTAAAGAGAGAGATGAGGAATTCATCAGACATGATTGTAAAGACCGCATCACTAAATTAGAAACCTTATTAGTTGAATCATCAAAAGAGAAAGATGAACTTCGTAGTATGGTTTTGGCACTTACAAAAGAAGTGGCGGCATTGAGTGTTAAAGTAGAATACCTAACTAAAGAAAACGATAAGTTAGAAAAAGCACTCCCAAAAGCTAAAAGACAAATTAACGGATAGGATGCCAATAGCAAGAACTCTATTTACTGAAAGTAAAAAATTAAGAATTTTTGATTTTGATGATACACTTGTCAAAACTAACTCATTCATATATGTTACTCATAGAAACGGAATGAAATCAAAATTAACTCCAGGTCAATACGCAAAGTATGAAGAAAGACCTGGTGATTCATTTGACTTCAAAGATTTTCAGCAAGTTACAAGACCCCAACTTATAAAAGGATATGTTGAGTTGTTACGAAGAATGGTTAATAGTGGTGGTAGTAGAGAAGTATATATTCTAACCGCTAGAGCAGCTGAAAGACCTGTATCTCAATTCATTAAGGATTTAGGAATAAGTGGTGTAAAAGTAATAGCATTGGGGGATAATAATCCAGAAAAGAAAGCAGACTGGATTGAAGATAGAGTAAAGGAAGGTTATGATGATGTTTTCTTTGTAGATGATTCTGAAAAAAATATAGCAGCAGTTAGAAAGAGATTAAAGGAATATCCTAACATTAAACAAAAGATTCAGCAAGTAAAGCATTTTTAATGATAAGTCTTTCCAACATACTAAACGAATTGGAGATACCATCAGACAGGTGGGTTGATTTAGACCTTAATAAGATAGATGATGATGGTATGAAGCAAATATGGCAGATGTACATCACTACCTATTTGAATGCTGGAATGGATTTATCGGCAAATAGTTGGAAAGAAATGCAGAGTAAGTATAAGGCAACTGCACTAAAAGATGTAGATTCAGACCATATACCCGATGCGTTCATTGTATATAAGCAAACTCGATTTGGTAACAAAATAGCCCTATTAGGTACTAATAATAAGAAAACAGCAAAATCGGATGTAGTTAAGAAGGTTATCCAATTGTGTAAAACAAGCGGATGGTTTTTAGAAGCTAGTTTGAAGATGGAAGATATTATGAAATCATCCGGAGCACCTGTTGTAACTGATGAGGAAAAAATCCAAGCAATTGTAGGACCTGATAAAAAGGTAGAATTTGTAGGAGATGGTTATTACACTCGTTCACTATCTAAAGTGAATAAGAGAATTACAAAAAGATTATACGGAAAACCAAAATAATGATACTCCTAAAACACATATTAGACGAAGCTCAAATGCACGCTCAAACTCAAAGAGAATCATTAAAAGCTATATGGCAATTAAAGGTAGACCACTCTAAGGAGCCTGATATTATGAAATTGCTATTGCAATTAGAAAAAAAAATTAAAGCATACGAACCCAGATAATTCCATAAGTTCGTTTATTCTTCCAAATAAATAATTCCAAAATACTTATAAGCATTGAAAGATTAACCTAACAATGCCAAATATTTACGTTTATAAAGTATCGATACCAGAAAACAGCACAGCTAGTGTTGAATGGGTGGAGTGTGAAGGTGTTAGAGCACCTAAGCAATATCTTAGTAATAAATTACGTTCTATAATATTTTTGGCAATTGAAGGAAGTATAACAGCATCTTTAGGCGCTTCTACTGAAATACTTGGAGTTGGTGATTCTAATTGTATAGGAAGTAATTTAACTCCAACTACAACTACAACTACAACAACTACAACAACTACGTTAGCACCAACAACTACGTTAGCACCTGCAACTATTAGTTTACGATATAATGCAACCAATCCACTAACAGCATGTGCGGCATCTGCTACAACATATTATGCATTGAATGGAAGTAATTTTGTAAATTCAACAAAATTATATACAAATAGTTCACTAACAACACCTGCTCCAAATGGATACTATTCCAATGGAACTGATTATGCTATAATTTCAAATAATGGTATATTAAACGATAAAGCATCATGCTTATCAGCAGAACCAAATTGTAATTTTAATGGAGGGTCTGTGGTGTATATACCAACTACTACCACAACTACCACAACTACCACAACTACTACCACAACTACCACAACTACCACAACAACTACAACTACGGCTGCACCAACAACTACGACTACAACTACGACTACAACTACAACAATAGCACCAACTACAACTACAACTACGGCTGCACCAACTACAACTACAACTACGGCTGCGCCAACAACTACAACCACAACTACGGCTGCACCAACAACTACAACTACAACTACAACCACAACTACTACAACTGCTGGTCCAACTTACTTCTACTACACTGCGGATTATTGTGGTGGCGGTTCTGCTGGAGTTGTAAGATTTACTGTTGACCAAGTAGGTGGTAGTGTGTTCGAAACTACTACCCAGTATGTATGTGTAACTTTAACAGGACTTGCAACAGGACCTTCATACGATATTGATTTGGGTGATGGTTCTAGCTATGTTGGTAATAATTGTAGTTCTTGTCCATCACCACCAACAACATTGCCACCAGTTACATATGAATATTATGATTACGAACCTTGTACCGGATTCGGTGCATACAGCGGTGCACAATATTCGATAGAGGTAGTAGCAGGTTCAGGATCTCCGGGATGTTGGTTTTATAGTGGAACAACATGGTCAGTAACTGGATTGGGTGGTTATTCTGGACCTGCAAATTATCCATCATTCCCTGGTGGAAGTGTTGGTTCTTGTGGATTCTGTGAATAAAATAAAAATGTAGTATGATTGTAAAGATAACATTAAATTATGGAATGGGTGCTAATTTAGGACCTAATTTTAATCTTACAACTGATGTTGGAAGTGTAACCCCTAGCACTGCAACTAAAGGTGAATTATTGGCTGGTAAAAACGTAGAGGTAGATGATACTGCAACTACCGTAACTATTACATCAACTGGAACTTGTACAAATTCATTAACATTAAGTACTAGCGGAATTCCTGTTCCAACAACTACCACAACTACCACAACTACAACCACAGCAGCTCCAACTACTACAACTACTACCACAACAACTACAACTACTACAACCACAGCAGCTCCAACTACAACCACCACAACTACAACCACTACAACTACAACAACCACAACAACCACAACTACAACTACTACCACAACTACAACTACTACCACAACGGCGGCACCTACTTATAATTCATTCTTATTGGCTTATAGTTCTACAAGTGGAGCGGAAGCGTGTAGTAGGTATCCAATGACATTTACAAATACATATTATACAGACCCAGCGTTTAGTGTATTAGCTGATGGAGTAACCATATACCAAAATACAGCTTTGACAAATGCAGCAGGTAATGGATATTATTCAAACGGAACAAACTATTGGAATACGGGAGCAGGTGCTGGTATGTTAGCTAATCAAACATCTTGTAGTGGTACGACAACAACTACAACAACTACAACAACTACAACAACTACAACAACATCCGGTCCAACTTCGTTAGATTGGGATTGCATTTTAGGTACTTGTACAAATGTTGGATCTGGAGCTGGTATTTATGTTGATTACGCTGAATGTATAGCTTCTGGTTGTGAGGGCACACCAACCACAACAACTACAACAACTACCACAACTACGGCAGGACCTGGTGCACAATTTACAATACAAAATTCAAATGGTAGTGGGGTAATTAGTGATGTTTATGGTCCGGGTGGTATATATTTTTATATAAATACTGCAGGAACTTTCCCATTATCTAATGGTCAGCAAGTAGAGGCAACGGGAGCTAGTAGAACCGGAGATGACATAATTGTAGAAATATCATCATATTCTAACACATCATGCTTATCTTTATACATCAATAGTGGTTTAAGCGAACAAATTTCAGTTAGTGGAAATGGTACATATACGTTTACAAATAAAACATTTACAACAAGTGATACTGTATTAATTATATATACACTTGGAAGTTGTAGTTAATAAAAATAAAAAAAATAGGATAGTTATATACAAATAAAGGTTATGAAGAATTTACGTTTCGTATGTGCCCAACCCGCAATTACATATTACACTTGGCAGGTTGAAGTAATGATACACAACTTTATTGAAATGGGCGTTAATCCAAATAATATGGATGTGGTTTGTTATGCGGAAAATGGTGTTATTCCTGAGCAATGGACTAAGTTAGCAGACAAATACAACTATGTTAGATTTTTCTTTTATGATGATACAAGAAGAAATAAAGGATATACATCTTCAATAAGACCAAACATATTGAAACAACATTGGGCAGCTAGACCTGAAATACATGATGATGTGATTTTTTATCATGATTGTGATATTGCTTTCACAAAACCAATTAGAGAATGGATAACGGATGAAATGATAAATGATAATAATTGGTATGGTTCTGATTGCCGTTGGTACATATCCCATTCATACATAAAATCAAAAGGAGATGATGTATTAAAAGCTATGTGCTCTATTGTAGATATTGATGAAAAAGTTGTTGAGGATAATGAATTAAATGGAATTGGTGCACAATATATAATGAAAGGAATTGATTATAATTTTTGGAATAGTGTGGAAATGGATTCTGAAAATTTATTTGTTAATATTACAACATTAAATGGTATTAAAAAACAAAATGAAGAAAACTATCACACATTACAAATATGGTGTGCTGATATGTGGGCTGTATTATGGAATGCCTGGAAGATTGGATATAAAACAATATGCCATTCTAATATGGAATTTAGTTGGGCTACCTCATCGGAAAATTTATGGAATAGTTGTAACATATTTCACAATGCCGGTGCAGTTAATTCAACAAATGGATTATTTTATAAAGCGGAATATATGAACAAATTACCATATAACGAAGTATTGGATATTAAAGAAGGAACTACATCGTATGAGTATTGGAAACTAATACAAAAAACAGCAAAAAAATCAGTATTAATATGACAGTTAAAGAACAATTTGAAACCTACAAAATTCATCAAATGCAATTAGACCCATATGGGGTATGTAATGCAAGATGTTGGTTTTGTCCTGTAAAGTACAAAGGAAACCCAACGAATGGTAAAGAGGTAATGAGTCCTGAATTATTGGAAAAGATAATTAAAAACCTAATTGATGAAAGAGAAAAACCTGATGGGTTAGTTCATAAAAATTTTGGAGGATTTTACACAGCACATTACAACGAAATTCTTTTATATCCACACTTTGAAGAACTATTACAAATATGTCAAAAGTATAGATTGTGTTTTATGGTATTATCTAATGGAGTTCCGTTGACACCTGAAAAGATAGATTTAATCATAAAATATAAAGGAGTAGTTAATGGTATATGTTTGAATATTCCAGCATTTGAACCTGAAGTTTGGAGTTTACGAAGTGGAATAAACATAAAACAATTTGATAAATTGATATCGAATATTAATTATGCTATGGAGAAACTACCTGATATGGTTAGAAACAAATCATTCTCAATACAAGTAAATGGTTCTAATAATAACTCTTTTAGTGATAGGGGAGGCTGGTTAGATAAAGGACCTGAATTTCCAATAGATATTGATTTAGACCCAATTACAGGTGAACTTGCAAAACAAACAAATAAAGCAAGAGAATTATTTCCCGGTTTACAGATATTCGATGTACCATCTTTAATTGATAGAGCTGGGTTATTAGACCATATAATGACTAATAAGGAAGCGATAAAACGAAATCTACAAAGGGGAGATGAAACTAAAAAAGTAATTGGATGTGGTAATGGTAGAGAGGTTGGTGGAAGACCGGTTGGTTGGGTTCATGTAAACGCAGCAGGTAAGGTATTTCTATGTTGTAATGATTATGATATGGAAGTTCAATTTGGAGATTTCAAAACACAAGAATTGAAAGATTTTTGGGGTAGCACGGAACATCAGAGAAAAGTACAAGAATCATACGATACAATATGTAGAGGATGTGCTTCCGCACTTTTTGAATAATTAAAAAAAGAAATACTTATTTTTATAAACAAAACAAAGTTATGATATATTGGTTTACAGGTCAACCCGGCGCAGGTAAAACGGTACAAGGAAATAAATTAAAAGAATTCCTACAAACCGAAAAGAGAAATTGGAGAAAGGATGTATTTCACATCGATGGCGATAATTTAAGAGAACTCACTCTTAATAAAGATTATACAGAAAAAGGTAGAATTGAAAATATAAAAAACGCACAACTATTAGCATATTTTTTACAAGCTAATGGATGTGATGTTGTTGTTTCTTTGGTTTCACCATATAGGAAAATGAGAGAGGAATTCAAAACAATTTGTGGAGAAAATATAGTTGAAATATATGTTCATACTAATCGTAAGAGAAATAGAGAACAATTCAAAGTTGATGGATATGAGTCTCCTGAAATTAATTTTTTTGATTTAGATACAACATCTGAAAATCCAATACAATCATTTACTAAATTAATTCATCATCTAAAACAAATAGAAAAAATATGAATAAGATAGAAGAAATATTTACAGCATGGGGAATTGCATTTAATCCAAATGATAAGCAAGCAGAATTAGCAGGTTTACGAATGCAAATATGTGACTTATGTGAGCATAAAAAAACATTAGGAATAAATAGGTGTAATTTATGTGGATGTGCATTAAAAGCAAAAGTATATTCTCAAGTAGAATCGGCATGTCCTGATGGTAGATGGGCTAAGGTTGATAGAGAGTATTTCAAACAAAAGGCTATGGAACGTATAAAGAAAAATATCGAAAATAGAGATAATAAATTAAAAGGATAGTTATGAAAAAATACGCAATGTATATCGGAAGATGGCAAAATTGGCACAAAGGACATGAATGGTTAATCCGCCAACAATTGGATAATGGAAAAAATGTTTGGGTGGCAATTAGAGATGTACCCGAAGATGAAAACAATCCTAAATCAGCATTCAAAGTAATGATGGATTTAATGGAAGAACCATTCTTTCAACAAAACATAGATAGAATACTAATTAGTATTATTCCTGATATTGAAAGTGTAAACTATGGTAGAGGTGTAGGATATGATGTAATCTATCACGAACCACCAACCGATGTAGCTGTAATTAGTGGAACTGCAATCAGAACAGGTCACATGAAGCCGGATGGTACTATAACATACGATGAAAATAAAGGGTAGTGGCAGTCCATCGCAAGAGACATATAGCTAAGACCATCTCATATCGTATTTTAAGTACGCTCATAGGATTTTGTGTAATGTGGTGGGTAAGTGGTTCGATTCAGATAGGTGCCGCATTTGGGGTAGCAGAATTGATTTACAAGCCTATTCAATATTACATCCATGAAAGAATTTGGTATAAGTGGATAAAATTTGGATTGAAAAAAGAAAATTGATATACTTATATATAGAAACATAAAAAGTGTATCAAATTAGTTATGGAAGAAGAAAAAGAATTTAAGGAGTTTTCAAACTTTGACCCAACTCAAAACCTGTCTCTAGCTCCACAAAGGAGAACTAAGAGAGGATTAGGGGCAAGACCTTTATTGGAGAGTGAAATAAAGGATATACAAAAAAAAGCACGTTCAGCAGCTGAAGCAGCGAGATTATTAGGTGTATCATACAACACATACAAAAAGTACGCAAGAGAATATAAATTATTTGAGGACTTAAAAAATCCATCTGGTATTGGTATCCGTAAAGGTACTCAAACAACTACTGGATTTCATTCTCTAGATGATATACTTGCTGGTAAATTCCCCAACTATCCAATTTGGAAACTAAAAAAGAGATTATTACTTAATTCCTATATGGAAGAAAAATGTAATAATTGTGGATTTTGTGAAAGAAGGGTCACAGACCACCGAGTTCCACTCGTATTGGACTTTTTAGATGGTAATCGAAAGAACTTAACCTACGATAATTTGCGTATGTTATGCTTCAATTGTTCGTTCCTAATTAATGGAAACCTAACCGGACCTAGAAAAGAATATGAATATTAATTTGGTGAATTCCGAAAAAAATCGTATATTTGTAATTAAACAATTAAAAACAATAAATTATGGCAAAGTATTTTGAAGTTACAGTGACCGTTCAACACGAAGTAGATGGTGGTAAGGGTGGTACAAAAATTAAAAAAGTAAGAGAATCGTATTTAGTAGATGCTATGACCGTTACGGAAGCAGAAGCTAGAGTAGTTAAAGAATTCGAATCGGCAGGTGTAAACTTGGATTATGAAGTATCAGCTGCAAGAGAATCTAAAATCCTACAAGTTATCGCATAATGGGAATCGAAACAAAAATCGAAGAAGTTAAGGAAGTAATAATGAAAAGAGTTCCACCGGGTGATAGATGGTCACCTGTTGGTTCTCCATCAGTTACTTTAGATAGTTTGACAGATGCATTGGAATATCATTTCCAAAATACAGGTCAAACTGAATTTTTCCTATCTGCTAGAAAGGGTACAATAGAGGTTATCCATAAGCAGGAGGTTCAGTTTGAGAAACCTATCACCAAATACTCCCTTTATGGTGAGGATTAGTTTGGTTTAATCAAAAACAATATATTTATATAAAATTCTAAAAACAAAAATTATGAGTACATTCGCTATTGTAGTATTG
>Ga0209770_10001242_pt1 | contig 13351 bp, 7 predicted proteins | sample LauGreSu1BDMLBDD_2_FD_187572 | JGI IMG/M metagenome (GOLD analysis project Ga0209770, IMG submission 187572) | Freshwater lake microbial communities from Lake Michigan, USA - Su13.BD.MLB.DD (SPAdes) (version 2) | ecosystem: Environmental > Aquatic > Freshwater > Lake | place: Lake Michigan, USA...
CGGCAGACCAACTTTCTGGGCAATCGCCAAAATCTGAGCTTTAAGCACTTCAGTTCTCCAACCACGCACGGCATATCGCTTCATTGCGTTTCCTTGTAGCTCGTGCATTGAAGAAGCGTCGCCTTCTTGCGCCTGAGCGATTCGAAGAGAGAACGGGAACTCATCCTGGTTGAGATCTGAGATATAAGACTTAAACCACTTGTCATTCATTGACCATGGACGGTTAAGTGAATAGCCGATAATTTCAAGCCAATCTTTCACCTGAGGATATAGTGAGGCTAGTCTGACTTCTTCGCGACGAACCTTATCTACACCCTGTGCGACATCGCGAAGCTGATGATTGAGAGTCTTAACTTTCCAATCAAATCGACGCCAATCGCGATAGTACAAAACTAATGCAGCTAACAATGTGGAGGTGAAGATCCCGATGAGCCACTGGACAATCTGAGCCGTGGTTACAGCAATCTTTGCAACCCACCCGTATGGAACGAAATTAATGACGAGCCACCAAATAAGGCCACCAACACCTACTCCCGAGAGTCCAGCCAGAATAGTTGCATGGAAGCGCTTGCGATAGCGAACAAGTTCACCCGGAGTTGGTAATTCAACTGCCGCAACTGTTGTTTCGTATTCGTTCTGCTTATCTAGGATGCGATCAAGTTGCTCATTCATCTTGGAGAGCATCTTCCAAAGGAAGGTTCGGCGATGATGCTCAACCCACACTGCAAATTTTTCTGCAGATTCTTCCTTAAGCGCAATCTCTTCCATGAGAATTTGCGCTTCACGCTCTAATCCAATACGAGCTTCCTGCAGTTCGCGTGCCTTGGCTTCAGCATCTACACGTGCAATCTCGGCCAACTCTTCCGGTGTTGGGCCAGCTGGCACGAATGGTTCGGCAACAATCGGCGATTCAACAGGTTCATCACCGGGCATTACAAATGATGGATTTGCATTAAGAGTGCTGACGGCAGGTGAATCCGCCTCAGGAGCTGGAGTCGTCATATCCGTTGTCGGATTATCTGGGCCATCCTCTGGCGGTTTAGGACCGTTGTTGATAACCATTAGTTAAACCCCCTAATTCTATTTCTGGGCTGAGGAGCAGAAGCGTCTCCAAGAAGTTCTTTTAATTGAGAATCAATAGCAACAAGTTGCTCGACTTTTTCGTCAAGTTCAGCTCTCCGAGATGCGATGTGCTCAGAATGAATTACAACAAGCTCTTCAGCCTGATTAATATTTTTCCACGTAATCTCAGTGATATCGCTCAGATCTGCTAACGGGCCGGGAACAGGATGGATCTCCTTAGGATCTTGAATTAAGTCTCCGACCTTTGAAAAGATTGGGAATCGGCCATCAAAGTTTTCAACGCCATACTTTTTAAGGTCTCCACCTTCGAGAAAACCATATACAAGTTGGCGAATATCTGACCACAATCCTGGGCGAGATGCTGTGTTGGTACGACGAAATGGAGTTACCAAAGCTTTCTGCGCTTCTTGAATATTTACATTGATATTTGTCATCGCTTCAAAGAGTGCTCTATCGCGAATATCTGCAGCATCATCCTGGTCGACACCGATTACTAAGCCGCCATCAGGACCAGCAAGTGAATCCGTCAACTTCTTACCAATTCGACGACGTGTCCAAATCCAACACCACTTTGGCATCGCGATAATTTTCTTACCCGAAAATACTAAGAAATCCTTAATACCTTGCCATTCTGTCCACTTGATCCACTTCAATTCTTCAGCTGGGACAGGCTCTTCAAATGAGAGCAGGCCGTTTTCACGTTCAAAGACAATTTTCACCATTTCATCAACCCACGCCTCGACGTCAGTATCAGGAATAAAGACGGTATCCGGAATCTCGGCAACCAAGCCTTTTTGATGAAGATCAATAGTCGGATCTGCCAAATCGCTAAGTACAGATGCTGCAACACGACGTGATAGTCCATCGGTAAGAACCGAGTTAACAAATACGCGCGATAATTGGTATGAATGAGCACCAGATTCGGGTTTTGCTAACTCGTCAAATGGGCTGCGTGAAATTCCGTTCCATAGGCCACCAGTTGCTGCGATGTGCATTGAAATAAATTTTGGATAACGCGCATCTTCTTTGACAAATCGATCAGCAGATAACGGTGTCTTTCGATCTTCAGGGGATGCGATGACGTGATGATCCCAATGTCCTTTAAAGACCTGCGAATAATCCGTTGATTGAAGATCTGTTGGATGCACGACCAAATTGATACGGCGTAGGTTGGTCTTCTTTCCGGGTTCATCGTTACTGGTTGCAAGCGGAAGTGAGAGTCTGATGTATTCGCTGAGAAGATTGAATTTTTCATACTCTGTCTCATCAGGATCGAATGTGTTGGAGAGTACTCGAACTGCGAGCAGTCTGACTGTCTTGAAGCGGTTCTTTGCCATTTCTTCAAATGGATCTACCTCAATTGCGACTAGTTCTCGATTGTGATCGAGCCCCCATACTGTTCCTCTGATTGTGGGCGGGCCAAACGCTTCGGGCTGAATATCTTCAGCAGTCATCCAGACAAAGTTGCCCAATAAGCCATCGCCGATCCACTGCTTTAATTGCTCGTGAACCTTTGAATAGCGAACTTCACTCGGCAGCAAAACTATGCTGATCGAGTTGTTCTCCCACGTATGTGGCATATTTAGTCGTCATCCTCTTCTGAAGTTGTATCAAGCGACATGATGTCCTTCTGCAATGAAAGGAGTGCACGCATGAGCGCTTCACGAATTTCCCACGTCAGATCACGTGGAATTGCATTCTCATTCTCAGATGCGAGACTTTGCTTTGCAAAACGCGCTTCATACTTCGCAACGAAATCTGCAATGTAGGCAGCGACTGTCGCTTTACGTGCTTCAGCACTATCACTAATCGAACCCGCGCGTTTCGAATCTGGTGTTGGAGCATCCTTGAGAGTTCCGGTTAGGATCCATTTCTTCATTGGTGAACTCGGCGAATCAATGTGCGCCAAAGTCTGAAGTCGTGAATACGGTGCCAGTGGATCCAGTGATTGAGAAGCATTACACGCGACAATGCCGAGAGTGATTGAGTAAAGAAGAGCGCCAGGAAAATCTGTCGCTTTGATTACATCTGGTGAGAGTAATGGATGCGGGAAATCAAACCACTTTGATCCTTCGCCAGACCAAACGGAAAGCTTTGGACCCTTGTCGGTGAGAACTTCATCGCTGAGATTCTTATCCGTCTGGAATTGCTTTAATACTTTAGCGACGAAGAATCCCTTCAGGATGTCCTGCTTTGGTTTCTCTGAAGCAGGAATTGACTCATACAAGTAGCGTGGGCGACGATCTTGCAACAGACTTTGGCGAGTTGCAGGACGAGAGCTATGTTCATTCCAATACTTAGATATTGGTTGAATGATCGAATCGAGCACCATTGGTTGGACGCCTTGGTGAACGCTAAAGAAATCGATGCTTTGTGCCGGTGATTGTGCATCAAATGTCTTTCCGCCGACTGCATCTTTGAGTCCCTTTTGAATCAGGAGCTCTTCGACCTTGTTATAAATCGCATGAGTTTGATCAAGCGGGAATGTCGAAACTACAACGCTGGTACTTGGCTTGGAGTCGTGAATCTTTGAAAGCAATCCTTGATTAATAGTGATTAGCGGTGCACCATCGTCGATTGCTTCTCCAAGTTTTGCCAGAAACTTGTTGTGGCGATCCTGAAGAATTGACCTGTCAGGAGCTTTGGTTAGATAGGTAGCCAAGTTTTCGTTAATGTAATTAACAAATGGTGTTCCCATTCGCTTCATCCACTTGTATGCACGATCGAGGTACTCATAAGGATTGAGAGCTATATCGAATCGAGCGGCCTGGGCTGTCTGCTGGCTATCTTCCCTAGCTTCTCGGATTGTAGGAACCCAGTCGCGTGAAGTTGAGACTAAAGTCCAGTAATTACGACGATCAAGATCTTCGATAGCAAGTCCACCCATGATGACTTCATCAATTACCACTCGCATTGAGTTGGCACGCTTTTCAGAAGTCACAGAGTTATTTACCAACTCAGCAAATTCGGCTGGATATTCCTTGGTCTCAATGAGCAACTTCTCGTTCTTTGACGGTGAGAATCTCTTAGGTACTGAGACTGAGTCTTCTGTAGACCATGCAGCAAACTCTTCCTTATTGGTCAGAAGTCCCTTATGAACAGCAAGTAAATCATCGCGAAGTGGCTCGATGAAGTTCTCGCTCATATCTGCGAGGAGGGTTGCCACGGTCTGCTTGAGTGAAGCTTCTGCGCGATAGCTAAATGAATCAACTACGCGCTCGAGTGCTGCATCAACTGCAGGATGATCGGCACGAATTTCGTTCTGATTCTTATCCGGTACCTGACCGAGTTCGCCACGGATATATGAAGATAGGTCATTTGCGTACTTGAGCGAAACTTCAGCCTCTGCGCGAAGTTCGTCGGCGACTCCAATGAGCTTATCCCCGAGGCGACGCAAGATTTCAACGGTTACCTTAATGCCTTGCTGTGATGCATAACGTGAAGTTGTAGCAAGTAATTCTATCTTCTTATTCTTAACCCAGGGACGCATCTTCTCGTTACGAGCAAGTGACTCAAGACCGAGATAAGACTCAATGCGAACAGCGAATCCGTTACGAAGATTGTCATCCCACTCAATCAGTGATTGCGCATTGGTTTTCGCGCTTAATCCTTGAGAAGCAAGGCCAAGGACTTCGTTTTTAAACTCTGAGAACAAACTATCGCGAGTTGGTCGAATCGCATCGATTACATCGTTGTGCTCTTCAGTCTCTTCGTTAAGTCCCACTTCATCGATAAAATCAAAGAGATTCTTCTCGGCATAGAATGTAATCCATTCATCCTCGGTCTTAATTGCAAAACGTGGATCATCGAGCGTGTGTGCAAATAACATGCGATCTATTGCAGATCGGGCAAGACGCTCAGCCGAATAAGCAACAAAACGTTCCTTTCCAAGACCAACACGTCCAAATCCCAAGGCCATAAATGGCGTTGCATCCTTATTTGGCTCCTTCAATCCTGAGCGATCAGGAAGATTGGATTCAAGTGTTGAGTTCGCATAATTTCCGCGAGAGAAAGCTGTGATGCGATCGTTGACCTCTTGATCGGTAATCCATGTTGTAAGGGACGAAGCAACCGCAAGATAGACATCTTCCTGGGTCTCAAATCCACCCTTACCAACCATGAAGTTGTACTTAGCACCGGTCTTATAGTTTGGATCTCCATAAGGGATTGCAGCACCCATGCGATCAGTCATGCGAATAGTTCCAGCAGCTGGCTTAGACCAGATACCGCTCATTACCTCAGCCATAGCAAATAGAGCGTTACCAGCCAAGAGTTCTGGATCTACTTCAGTAAATACATCCGGCGCATAGAGCATGTTAAAAATTTCATGGACCCAGTTTTGTGAAGGTTCAAGTCCTTTAATCATCTCTGAAATTTCAAGGAACTGTCCAGCGCCAGAACCACCAGCAATTGACGAGATAACAATGATCGTTGGTGATGGTTGGATCTGGTCATCTACGCCGAGCTTGCGTGCAAGATTGCGAAGTTCAGCATCTGCTGCACCAGAATTCATTTTGTTCATTTTTTCGCGTAAAGCAGCCTTGACTTGATCGTGAGCAGAAAGAACGAGTACGCGCCCAACGCCACGGAACTGTCCTGCTCCTGCAGTGATATCTACATCCACTGTCTCATCACTCGGTATGAACTCTTTAAAGTCTTCTTTATCTTGGCCATCAATAAATGTCATCAGGCGTTGATATGCATCGGTGTACTTTTGTCCCGCCCTCGAAAGTCCCAAGTAGTCGGTAGCTGGCAACATCGGTGCCGGAAATCCTGTGCCGTCTTGGATGACCGGGCTATCGATATGTAGAAACTGCCATGCTGCGGGCATGCCAGAGTCCCAACCGGCTTGGGTCAGTCTGAGGTCAAGGTTGTTCTTGAGTGCACGGAGAGTTTTTCCTCCGGAACCACCGACACCTACGAGCAGGAACTTGGATAGCATTTTTTAGCCTTTCGATTGTTTTCTGTTTAATTCTTAAATTCTCTTTGGCGGTTGCGAAGAACCCGGACGTGGAGGCGGCGCAGTTGGAGTTGTTGCTCCACTTGGACGACTCGATGTACTTGGTGCAGATGGTGCAGCAGGCGAACTAGGGGGCGTAGAACTTCCAGGACGAACTGTAGAACTACTTCCAGAACCTGGTCGAATCGGCGCAGGACCGCCGGTTCCTGGCCGTGGTGGTGTTCCACCGGGACGACCTGGACCAGCAGGAGGTGGTGGTGGCGGTGGTGTTGAACCCCCACCTTTTCCGCCCTTCTTACCTTTAGGGGTTTTTTCGGGCTTGACGCTTTCATTCTTAACAACATCTGCAAGGCGCGTGACTTCGCGCCACATACCTGCCTTTGTTGTTACACCGTTAAATACATCTCTGTATTGATTTGGATTCGCAAGATTATTTCTCTTGAAAACAACAAGCAATCCAGGAATCGGTGTCGACTTCTCAAACTTAAGCAGATCCGCATCACTCACTTGCAGTGCCCAGATCTTGCCCATATCCCCAGGGATTGGTGCAAGCTTTCCAGTTGAGAAGCGGCGCTTCAGTTGTGGTGCAGCATGGGCCAAAGTAATAACGCGTGTGCCTTCGGAAGCTTTTACCTCAAACCAAGGCGCTGCTAGTACAAGTTTTGAAATCTTTGTTCTAAAGGTTCCAACAGAATCATCAAATGTACGAACATCAGGTTGCTCCGGGCGAATCTTAAAGTCTGCACCATCAATGGCAATTGCGTTGCCGTCACGTCCTGTATATCGATCAGCTGGCGTCAACATGACTGGATATGCTGCTCGTTGAACTTGTCGACCAAAAGCAATCTTGGTTGTAAGCCACGACATGAAGTAGATAAGCGCTAGCGGTAATCCAATTCCTAGAATTGTGAGAAGGATCGTCAACAATGGTACGAGTTCACTTCCAGGGCGAGAGGACTCAAACTCAACTCGCGCATTAAGTGTAAAACTCTTTCCAGGCTCTGCGTCAGAATAATAGGTAACAGGAATTTCTAAGATGACGTCGGCATTCTCATTCACATCATTTGAGATTGAGAGCGATATCTTTCCATCACTTTCGCCGTCGCGGATTTGGATGCAACCAGTGGCATCCACGCCGGAAGTTTTTAGAATATAGGAATCTTCACGGTTAACAGCATCGCTGATAACTTTGACCTTTGTATTTGGGGCAATACAAACCTTGCCATCCGTACCAACAGGGGCTTTAAATATTGCCTGACCAGCAGCGGGTTCATCCGGCTTTCTCAAATCACTCAACGTGATCGGGCTCGACTTCAGCGATGGGTAGTTTTCGGGAAGGCGAACTTCAAGCTTCTGGGACACTGATATTGGAGCAAGCTCAAATCCATCTTTAGTCGTGAGATAAAGGGTCACTCGAATTTCGAGTTCAGACTGACCCGCTGTAGGCGTGAAGTTCTCAAGTTTGAATGAAGATGGTGCGCTCTGAGTTGCTTCAACTGGTGCGCTAAATGAACCGTCACCTGCAATTTGCTGGACGGTAATTGGATGGTTTGGTGCATAAACACCGAGGTTTGCAGGCAATCCGTTGCGTTGCAAGATAACTTTTCCAGAAAGCGAACCAGGGCGACCTGCAATCAGATTATTACCGGCATCAATAACGATATCCAGTCCTGCGCAGAGATAGAGAACAGCATCATCATCGCCTGTGAATTTCCACTTGCCTACACCTGATTGAGTTGTTCCAACCTTGATTTGAGAGGCACCGGCGGTTTCAAAGACGCGAATTTCCCTTGATGCGGCCGTTAATGTTTTTCCAGTTGGATCAGTTAGGCGCCAGTTAGGCGACTTAGTTACTATCTGGAAGTCACTAATTCCGTTTTCAATCTTAAAATCGCTCACATCTCCACGGATTGAAGGAGATTCTTTACATCCTTCGATCTGTGGTGGAAGCTTTAGGAACTCAAATGCAAGGTCCTTTGGATCCTGTGCAACAAAGAGCGCTCCTTGGCGATAATTCTTGGGTACGGGGTATGAACCACAGTTTCTTACAGTGTTGTCGTAAAGGCGTCCCGTGCCTTCGATCATCGGCTGCATATATGCCATGCGTAGCAACTGTTGTTTCTTGTCTTCGCTACTCAATGTGTCTAGATATTCGTCGTTCTTAAGGAGAATTCCGAGAACGGTCACATTGTTTTTGCGCAAAACATCAAAGCGGTTTGTGCAGAGTAGTTCAATTGCATCAATGGTCTGATCAACAGTCTCTAGTTCAATTCCGCCATCTGTTAGCCAGATTAGAGTGCTACAACCGTTTGTGCGCTCATGCTGAGCATTTAGCTCTGTGATCGCTCCGTTAATGCCCTTTAGCCAATCAGTCCAATCACCTTGATCACGCTTTCTCACTTCCGCATCCAGTTTTGCTGCCTCAGAAACAATTCCACCCTGACTCACGGTGGTCCAAGATTTCCAGACAGCATATTCATGTGCAAAGAATCCAACCGAGTAATTAACTGTGACATCTTTTCTAAAGGATGCTAATTGAATCAAGCTTGAACTCAAGATCTCGGCACGCTTTTTCTCTGAATCAGTCCCTTGAAGGCTTCCAGACTCGTCGATCAGATAGAAAACATCGAGAACTTTCTCTTTACCTTGCGACTGAAGACAGCGGCCGAGATCGGCAAAAGCTCGTTGCCCGTTTTCCGAGAGTGGAGATCTGTTTTCAGCGCCCGGGCCATCGTGGGATGTGGCACCCACGGTTGAGACACCAGAAAACATCAAAAGCGTAGAGAAGGCAAAGACAAAAATTTTGCGAACTGCCGAGAAAGTCATGATGCCAACTTTTCTGCGATGTCTTTAGCCATCGAACTAATGTGCGGCAGAGCAATAAGAAAAGAGAGTCCCGTGAGAATTCTTAAAATCAAAGAGAACTTCGTATTCTTTTCAAACCAGGCATCCGCGCCAGTCTTCTTACGCTGATCTATCGAATCCCATCCCATCGAAAGTGCGACAACCAGTGGAGTTAGGACATATCCGATCAAATGCAGCAAAAATGAATTCGCTTGATTGCGTGTAAGAAAAGCGATGGCCACGCTGATAACGATTGCAATTGCTGCAACTAATAAAGGGATGAAGGAAGCCTTAGAGGAGTTTTTAGCCATGACGAGCGCTACTCCCCCTAACGAATTCATGCTTCACTCACCCTGAGCGAATACTTGGAAGGGGCTTAGTGTCCTAGAAATCGTACAAAAGCGCTAGACCTTCCGTTGAACTCGAGGTGAACTCACCCCTCTGACCGGTCAACTATCTGATCAAACCTGGTCGATTTTGACCACGCCCCTTACTTCTTGAACTCTCGTAAGAAGTCAGCGCCCTCAGCACACCACGACTGAAAGAAGCCCTTGGCGTTGCGACTCATATCCTTCATTTCATCTTTCATAGCGCTCCATTGCTCATCACTCATCCCACGCAGTGTGGCATCTCGCCCCTCATATTCGCCGACCTTATGTTGGGCCATCGCCAAGAAGAAACGTGTCTCGGTATGTCCCGTCTCAAGGTTTGGCTCCCAAATCGCAATAGCTTCACCAAGTTTTGCACCAATGCCAAGTAGAGAAAGCGCATAATTCGAATCGCAATTAGCCATCTCTGAAAGAAGTGTTGGCTCATGGAAGGCACTCACCGTGAGAACTCCATTGCGATATGGATCGATGCACTTCGACTTAGCCTTCTCATGTCCATCAACCGCAGCCTGACAATTTCCAGCTAACAAGTGCGTCCAGGTATATGAACCTAATGCATTTGGATTTCCACACATCGCCGACTGAAAAAAACTAGCCAAAGCTTCATCGGTCTTACCCTCTGATGATTCGCGAATTGCCTGAGTTTGCAATGCAATACCAAGCCTCGAACAATGAAAAACTTGCGGTGGAATACCAGCAGGTAACGCCCGCATGATCACTGCATCCTGACGCTGGGCCTCACTTAGCGTCGATCCAAACTTCTTCTCAAGGAGATCAAGAATTCGATTCGAAGCACTCTTCTTTCCACGTACATGAAATGCGTATGCCGAGACAACGCAATCATCTATCTCAAAATCATTCTCCGCTCGGGTATAAAACTCCTCTTCATTAATCTCAAGAATTCGCTGCATATGCCATGAGATATCACCCTCGTTAAATGGGAAATCTCGATTCACATCAGCGTAGTGATCTTGATGATTACCCATTCGGGCAAAGACTGTGCCATCTGGGCTTCCTTCGATAATTCCCCGAAGCTCTGCATTAATCGCGGGTGCGCCGGCGATATCTCGCGCTAAGTCCTCATGTAACTCAGGACCAAATGCGCCGACTGCCATCGGAGCTAATTCACCTTGGCTGGTATATCCAATCCACGCAACAACCTGATACTCACCAGGCAACACATCAACACCGGTGATGTAGTCATCGCTATCGATCGCTGCAAATGCATCTGCGATAAATAAACGCCCAGAACCATCTCCCGCATCAGCCACTTCGATACTACCTACTCGAACTGGGACCATCTTCTGGGACTCAAATATGAATTGGAAAGCAGTATTGAAGGTGGCGTAGACCGAAGTATCGAAGAAAGAGAAGATTCCATCTTGCACCTTCATATCCCGCGAACGCTCTGATCGTGAAAGATTCCACACCAAAAAGTCAGAGTCCTGATTTGCTGACATCATCTTTAAGTAGTTGCTCGGAGCCTTGCCGCACTTCTTGCACGAAGTCGCATCATCACATTCGCTGCATTGCTTAGGAATACGATTTCCCACAAAGACAGCAGCTACTTCAACATTGATCCATGAATTCGCAAGAACCTCAGAGTTTCCGAAGATCGATAGCGCGGGCATTTCCACCGCACCCTTCACAAACCACGCCGGCTGATCTGCAGGAATTTGTGGGGCGTGCATCGAGGCCATGACATCGTCGACCTTCTTTTTCTTCTTACTGTTATCAAAAAATGCCATGGGCAATTCTTACCTGCCCACTCCCCTAATGTCACGCGTGACCAGTCGAAATCTCACCTGACTGACACTTGTCTCATGCTCTAGCCTTTACCCATGACCTTTCGTACCGTCGCTGCAGCGGCAGGCATCGCATTAGTGCTGATCTACATGATCGGCTCGAGTCTCTGGGTTAACACTGGCGATAGTTGGTTTCGAGATCTTGCTAAGCCATCATGGCAGCCACCGAGTTATCTCTTCGGCCTCATCTGGCCTTATAACTTTGTTGTCATCGGCATTGCATCTGTTCTCATCGCACAGCGCGCATCAAAGGTAACGACGACTATCTATCTCGCCTTCTTCGCACTCTCTGTCGCTGCTGCACTTATCTGGGCCTTCCAGTTCTATCGCCCGCATAACTTTCTTGCATCAGCAATCGCATTGACCGCAACGGCTCTACTTACTCTTCCGATGACATACATCGTCTCAACAGTTTCCATCCCCATGGCAGTCGCCTTTGCGCCATATCAAATCTGGGTTGCAATAGCTGCCAGTTTAAGTTGGGGCTACTGGCAACTAGCAAGGCTCGCCTAGTGCAGCGCATTCTCTACATTCCATTCGATCAGCTACATCGCAACTACGGCGTCCTCAAAGGTGCAGATAAATCCACCGATGTCATCGCAATGATCGAAAGCCAAGCAATGGTCACAGGTGCCAACTGGCACCCAGAACGCCTCTTCTTTCTCATCTCATCAGCCCGCCACTTCGCTAAAGATCTACAGGACGAAGGCTTCACAGTCGATTACCTTAAAGCCGCAAACACCCCAACAGGCTTGCAAGAGATCCAGAAAGAATATAAAGGTGCACCAATTATCTGCGCCGAACAATCGTCCTTTCGCCTGACCGAAAAACTCGCCGCACTCAACGCCGAATTCATCCCTAACGATTTCTTCTTAACTCCACGCGATCTCTTTGCCTCATGGGCAGGTTCACAAAAGTCATACCTGATGGAGAATTTCTATCGCAAGCAACGTGTGCGCCTAAGTATTTTGATGGAAGGCGACCAACCAGCAGGTGGTGCGTGGAACTTCGATAAAGATAATCGCCTACCACCACCAAAGAATTACACCTGGCCGGCCTATCTCGAACACGAACGCGATGAGATCGATGCCGAAGTCGCCAAAGAACTCAAGATGTCCCCCACCACTACATGGGCAACGACTCGTAAAGGTGCACTCGCCCAACTGGATTACTTCATCAAGCATCACTTTGCACACTTTGGTCCCTACGAAGATGCGATGGCACTCGATAGCTGGTCACTTCACCACTCACTCCTTAGCCCATATCTCAACAACGGACTTCTACATCCCGCTGAAGTAATCAAGGCAGCCGAGAAAGCATTTAAAACTGGCAAAGTCCCTATCGAATCCGCCGAAGCATTTGTCCGCCAAATCATTGGCTGGCGTGAATACGTCAACGGTATGTATTGGTTCCTTGGTCCTGAATACCGCAACCACAATCAACTACAAGCAACTCGCAAACTATTGCCACTATTTGAAGATCCCAACAAGACGCAGATGAATTGCATCAAATCAACTGTCACCGATATCAACGAACGCGCATGGGTTCATCACATCCCGCGCCTGATGCTCTTAAGTAACCTCGCACTTGTCACCGGCACCAACCCACAAGAGTTCCTCGAATGGATGCGTCGCGTCTTTATCGATGCCACAGATTGGGTAATGGTCCCCAACATCATCGGCATGGGCGTGCACGCAGATGGTGGCCTCATGATGACAAAGCCATATGCAGCAGGTGGTGCCTATATCTCTCGCATGAGTAACTACTGCAAGGGCTGTGTCTACAACCCAAAACTACGAACCGGCGATACCGCATGTCCATTTACAACTCTGTATTGGGACTTCCTCGATCGTCACAAAGAAACCTTTGCGAAGAACCACCGCATGTCACAACAAGTATTCGGTCTCAAACGATTATCAGGTTTACCTGAACTTAAAGAGCGTGCAGAAGAAGTACTTGAGGGACTTGAAAAGGGCTTGATCTAACCCTTACGCCAACTTCTCCACGCACCCGTAGACCACAACGCCCACACCACAAGCAACGGCTGGAAGAATAACCTCGTCAGTCTTGCTTGATCGGTATCTAGCCCAAAGGCATCGATTCCATTTACATACTGCGAGATATTTCCGGGAAAGATCGCAACAAAGAAAGCCGCAGTAACCCAACCCACCTGCACGCGGTAACGACCAAGGCTTGCCAACGCTAGCCCCAGAAGAATCTCGACAACACCAGAAGCCAACACAACAAAGTCAGCTGATAGCGGCACCCAC
>Ga0209770_10001243_pt1 | contig 13331 bp, 8 predicted proteins | sample LauGreSu1BDMLBDD_2_FD_187572 | JGI IMG/M metagenome (GOLD analysis project Ga0209770, IMG submission 187572) | Freshwater lake microbial communities from Lake Michigan, USA - Su13.BD.MLB.DD (SPAdes) (version 2) | ecosystem: Environmental > Aquatic > Freshwater > Lake | place: Lake Michigan, USA...
GCCGGCAAGGTGGACATGATGCCCAACCGCGCCAATTTCCTCTGGTTCAAGGCCGACCGCCCGGGCTACTTCTACGGCCAGTGCGCCGAGTACTGCGGCGAGTCGCACGCGATCATGAAGTTCCGCGTCATCGCCCTCGCCCAGGCCGACTACGACAAGTGGCTCGCCAACCAGAAGCAGCCCGCCCGCACCGTCACGGCCCAGACCGCCACCGCCGAGATCCCGCGCATCCAGTTCGCCAACTACAAGGTCAACGACGGCCGCGCCCTCGCCGGTTCGCCTGAGTTCGATGCCAACCCCTTCGCCGGCTGGCAGAAGCTCCAGGAGCCCGGCGCCGAGAACGCCGCGCTCATCGCCACCGGCCGCAAGCTCTTCCAGGAAAAGACCTGCGTTTCCTGCCATACCGTCCGCGGCCATGAGGGCATCGGCATCACCGGCCCCGACCTCACCCGCGTCGGTGCCCGCTCGACGATCGCCGCCGGCGTGCTCGAGAACACCCCTGAGCGCCTCGCCCAGTGGCTCCACGACCCCGCGCACTTCAAGCCCGGCAACAAGATGTATTTCGGCGGTTACGTGGTGCAGGGCCCGGACGGCGCCTGGAAACCGAACTTCACGCTCAACGACCCGGAGATCGACGCCCTCGTCGCCTACCTGCACAGCCTGAAGTAAGCCGGCCCTTCCCTCAACTCTCAGCACCCAACTCTCCCCCCTCCCATGGCAGAAGCACTGGCTAAAAACGCTTACACCGGCGGCGCGCACGCCCCGGCCAAGAAAGCGACCTTCGATCTGTTCGCCCGCCCGACGGCCAAGACCGGCCTCGTCAGCTGGCTCACCACCGTCGATCACAAGAAGATCGGCATGCTCTACGGCGGCTTCGCCATCTTCTTCTTCCTGGTCGGCGGCCTCGAGGCCCTCCTGATCCGCACCCAGCTCATGGTGCCGAACAACCGCTTCATCAGCGCCCAGCTCTACAACGAGCTGTTCACGATGCACGGCACCACGATGATCTTCCTCGCGGTGATGCCCCTCAACGCGGCGTTCTTCAACCTGCTCGTCCCGATCCAGGTCGGTGCGCGCGACGTCGCCTTCCCCCGCCTCAACGCCTTCTCGCTCTGGGTCTGGGTCGTCGGCGCCATCCTGCTCAACGTCGGCTGGCTCTCCCACGTCAGCGACTCCCTGAAGGGCTTCGGCGGCGCCCCGGACGTCGGCTGGTTCGGCTACGCCCCGCTGACCTCCAAGGTCTTCACCCCCGACCTGTCCACCGACCTGTGGGTCCTTGGCCTGCAGGTGCTCGGCCTCTCCTCCATCGTCGCCTCCCTGAACTTCATCGTCACCATCATCAACATGCGGGCCCCGGGCCTCACGATGATGCGCCTGCCGGTGTTCACCTGGATGGCCCTCGTCACTAGCTTCCTCCTCGTCCTCGCCCTGCCCGCCATCGCCATCGCCCTCGTCGAGGTCATGATGGACCGCAACTTCGGCACCAGCTTCTTCGAGGTGTCCGGCGGCGGCCAGCCCATCCTCTGGCAGCACCTCTTCTGGGTGTTCGGCCACCCCGAGGTCTACATCCTCATCCTGCCCCCGATGGGCTACGTCTCGGAGATCCTCCCGACCTTCGCCCGCAAGCCGCTCTTCGGCTACCCGATCATCGTGTTCTCCGGCGTGGCGATCGGCTTCATCGGCTTCGGCGTGTGGAGCCACCACATGTTCACCACCGGTCTGGGCAACGTCGCCACCGCGGCCTTCGCCCTCGCCACCATGGCCATCGCCGTCCCGACCGGCGTCAAGATCTTCAACTGGATCGGCACCCTCTGGGGCGGCCAGATCATGACCCGCGTGCCGATGATGTTCGCCCTCGGGTTCATCTGGATGTTCATGCTCGGCGGCTTCTCCGGCATCATGCACTCCGCGGCCCCGGCCGACGCCCAGCAGCAGGACAGCTACTTCGTCATCGCCCACTTCCACTACGTGCTCATCGGCGGCGCCACCTTCGCGCTGCTGGCGGCCATCCACTTCTGGTTCCCGAAGTTCTTCGGCCGCATGGTGCCCGAGTTCTGGGGCAAGGTCTCCTTCTGGCTGATCTTCGTCGGCTTCAACTGCACGTTCTTCCCGATGCACTTCCTCGGCCTGAACGGCATGCCGCGCCGCACCTGGACCTACGACTCCAACATGGGCTGGAACGAGGCCAACCTGTTCGCCACCCTCGGCGCCTACCTCCTCGGCATCGGCATCTTCACCTACTTCGCCGTCCTCGTCTGGTCGCTCTTCAAGGGCAAGGTCGCCGGCAATGACCCGTGGGACGCCCGCACGCTGGAATGGTCCATCCCGTCGCCCCCGCCGGAGCACAACTTCGCCGCCATCCCGACCGTCCACGCCCGCGACGCCTGGTGGTATGAGAAGCACCACCAGGAGGAGATCGCCAAGGAGAAGGCCGAGCACATCAAGGCCGAGGAATCCCATGGCGGCATCCACATGCCGGACCAGTCCTGGTATCCGTTCATCTCCGCCATCGGCCTCATGATCGGCGCCTACAACTTCGCCCAGCTGCATAGCCCGGTCGTCCTCTTCGGCAACCAGGTCTTCGCCTCCCACCTGCCCCTCGCCCTCACCGGCGGCGTGATCATGGTCGGCGCGCTTTACCTGTGGGCCCTCGAGGGTCCCGGCGGCTACCACATCCACATCGGCCCTGACGGCAAGGTCACCGAGTCCCGCGGCGACCACCACTAAGGAGTGAAAGTGAGAGTGAAAGTGTCTCAAACAAAAACCTGACCATCCTCTCACCCGCTCTTCCCCTCACTTTCACTCTCCCTCTCACTTTCACTTCCACATGAGCAGTCACGCGGCCACCGGTCACATCGACCACCACCACGACCACACCACCTCGACGGGCATTCCGAACAAGAAGCTCCTCTGGTGGGCCTTCCTCGCCTCGGACTGCATGTTCTTCGGGGCGCTGATCTCGACCCACATGGTCTACCGGCTCAACCCGCCCCCGGGTAACGCCGTCCCCACCCAGGTCTTCAACATCGAGCTCACGTCCTTCTCGACGTTCATCCTGCTCATGTCCTCGCTGCTCATGGCCCTCGCCGTGAACGCCATCCAGCGCGGCAACGTCAAGAGCACCCGCACCATGCTGCTGGGCACGATGTTCTTCGGCTGCATCTTCCTCGGCGGACAGGTCTACGAGTTCGAGCACTTCGTGCACGCGAAGAACATGACGCTCTCGAACAGCATCTTCGGCTCGACCTTCTACACCCTCACCGGCACCCACGGCACGCACGTCGCCATCGGCGTCCTGCTGCTGGGCATGATGTATGTCCGCACCTTCAAGCCGGCCAACGGCGGCGGGCTGTTCATGAACTTCGCCCACCTGCTGGCGATCTGCGTCACCTTCGGCGTCGCCTTCATCTGGTTCGTCCCCGGCCTCATTGAGGTCATCTACGGCCTGCCGATCGGCGACCTCTTCAAGCGCGCCGCGATCCCGCTGGCCGTGGGGGCTGCCGGCCTTGTCTCGCTGTTCTGGCTCGGCCGCAGCCGCGGCGCCGTCGAGTTCGGCGAGAAGAACGCCATCGATGTCGAGGCCATCGGCCTCTACTGGCACTTCGTCGACATCGTCTGGATCATCATCTTCACCGCCGTCTACCTGCTGGAATACCTGTAAGGCCAAAGTGAGAGTGAAGGTGAAAGTGATCAATCCGACCAACCACTGACCACCCACCTCGCCCTCACTTTCCGGACACTTTCACTCTCACTTTCACTTTTCCCTTCCTCCCATGTCCGCCCCCGCCACCGCTCCCGCCGCCGCCGGCCACCACGAGCCGAGCAAGTTCCACTTCTACATCCAGGTCGCGATGATCCTGTCCGTCGTGACGGGCATCGAGGTCGTGCTGGTCTACCTGCCGCTCCAGAAGTGGATCGTCGTCACCAGCCTGCTGGTGCTCTCCGCCGGCAAGTTCCTGGCCGTTATCTTCTATTTCATGCACCTGCGGTGGGACAAGGTGTTCTGCACGATCCTTTTCTTCATCGGCCTGGTGCTGGCCGGCGGTACGATGTGGGCCCTGCTCCATCTCTTCGCCGCCGACGCCGGCAAGCCCTTGACCGCCGCCGCCCTGGAGTTCGCCCGCCTGGCCGTCGCCTGAGCGAACTTCCAATCACCGATCCCAAGCCGCGCCCGCCAGCGCGGCTTTTTTGTGCCCAAGTCCGAGGCCAAAAGACCACCTGATTTTAGTGACCTGAATTCAAGCGCTTTGAGCTCTAAGCCCGAAAGGAAGCGGGTGGTATTTTCGCCGCATGCGAATCCCGATGCTTGTGGTGTGCAGCCTGACGCTGGTTCCGGTTCTGCCGGCTCAGAACGTTGGCGTGGCGCTGGTGCAGCAGGCGCCCACCCTCAATGGGACGGTTGTGGGCTCGATCCAGATAATGACCGCCGAAAATGTGACCCTTGGCGGCAATGCGGACATCAAGGGCGACCTGCTGGTGCCGGGCACCCCGGCAGTCCGGCTTAATGGTAATCCCACCTATACTGGCACCACAGACGGACAGGGCAGCGCAATCCCGGCCAGCCACACGATAACCCTTGGTGGTGGGAGCAAACTGCGCCAGGTGGTCCGGCGGACCGATGCAGTGACCCTGCCGCCGGTGGCTACTCCAGCCCAACCAGCCGGCACCCGCAGCGTCACACTCAACAGCCCGGGACAGTCGCTTGGGAGTTTTGCGACCCTGAGGGACCTGACGCTTAATGGTAATGCCGGACAGGTTGCCGTGCCCGCCGGTTCCTACGGTCGCTTCACTGCCAGTCCGGGAAACAGCTTTGTGCTGGGAATCGAGGGCGCAACGGCACCGTCGACCTATGAATTCCAGGAACTTGTCCTGAACGGCAACAGCTCACTGTCGGTAGTCGGTCCCGTGGTGGTGACGGTTAAGGGCGACATCGCCACCAGCGGCCATATCGGGGAGGCGGCCCATCCCGCCTGGCTCCGAATTCGCCTTGCGGAGGGTGGCCTCACTCTAAATGGCGGCGGTACTGCCTATCTGCGCCTGGAAGCGCCGGTCGGTGCCCTGACTCTCAATGGCGGAAGCCGCTTGATCGGCACCGTGGCCGTTGCCCGCCTGAGTCTCAACGGCAGCGCCAGACTTGAGCTGATTGTGCCGCCGGACGAGCCGTCCTTTCCCGACACCGATCACGACAAGATGGATGATCGCTGGGAATCGGCCAACGGGCTCAATCCCTTGGTCGACGATGCCACCCTGGACAACGACCGGGACGGCATCGCCAATCTCATCGAATTCCAACTCGGCCTTAAACCCAACAACGCCGACAGCGACGGCGATGGCTTGTATGATGGCGATGAACTGGCCCTGGGGCTCAATCCGACCACCCCGAATCCGGATACCCAGCCCCCCTCCGCCCCTGCCGGATTGTCGAAGGGTGCCGTTTCGACTGACAGCGTAACCCTGTCGTGGCAGGCAGCGAGCGACGATCTCAAGGTCTCGGGCTATATTGTCTATCGCGACGGCCAGCCGATCGAAACCGAGCAGCCGATACGCGGAACGACTTTCACCGACACCAACCTGCCGGACGGAGAGGAGTTCACGTACCAGGTAAGAGCCTTCGATTTTGCCGGTAATCTCTCGCCCATGGGTGAAGAGATGTTCGTCACCACGGTCGCAGCTGATACCGATGAAGACGGGCTGCCCGACGAATGGGAACTGAAGTATTTCGGCGAAGACCCGGCCGCACCAGGTGAAGACGCCGATGGCGACGGCCAGACCAACCTGCAGGAATACCAGGCCGGCACGGATCCCAGGAACTTCTACAACGGAATCGATCCGGTCACCGAGACCCTCCACGGTGCCGCCGAGGGTCCCAACGGGGTGATCGCGATGATGGTCCGCAAGCCCGACGGCTCCCCCTGGGCGAACGCTCCTTACAATTTCGATTCGAGTGCCACCCGGCGAAAGCTCTCCGCTTCTCCCGGCGGCCCCTTTGAAGCCTATCAGCTGACCGTGCGGGCGGGCGCCGACGGCGTCGCCCGCTGCTACCTGGAGCCACTCAATCCATAGGAGGGGATATGCGGTATTTCATGAAAAGCATGTGCTTGATGATCCTTGGCCTGGACTTGGGCTGGGCTGTAAGTCAGGCGGCGGTTGTTGTTGCCAACCACGACAACCCCGGCGGCGTGTCAGCCGGAATCGAGGCAGAGGCGGCGCCCTTGCCAGCGGCAGCAACGGCGAATTACGCCTTCGTGCGCCTACCCGAACTTGGTCACCCCCTCCAGGTCACAGAGGATGGCACGGCGATACTCATAACCTATAACGCAGGGAATGTTTATGCCTACCGCTGGCGGCAGGGCGTGGTGACCGAGCTATCCTGCGTCCGCCCGGCCGGCACGCGCATCAAACTGCATGCCGCAAACCGCAACGGGATGGTGGTGGTGGTGTTTGAGCTGCCCTCCCGTGCTTACTTCGTCCATGAGGGCGGCCTCACGAAGCAGGCGGTTGTCGCCTGGATGCCGGACAGCACCACTCCCGTATTCCTGAATGTGCCGCTCTCCCAAGCCACCACTTGGTATGATAAGAGTGTCATGCGGTCGGTGGACTTCAAATTCCTCGATGACCAGAACCGTATCTGGGGGGATACAAACCATGAATCAGCCAGTCCGGAGGGAAACCTAGTCTGGTTCGAACTGGCGCGATGGGATTCACCCGATGCGGCACCCACTTTTATCGGACATAAGGCACGCTCAATTCCTTCAATAAACCTGCTGGGAGTAAGCAGCGTTAAGGGCGAACCCTTTGGCCTCTATGCGCCGCCCGAGGCCGGTTCAGGCCAATACTACTTCGCCGGTAGCCTCGGCAACCGGCTGAATTACGTGCCCGCCAGCATGAACAGCCAGGGCTGGGTGGTCGGCAAGCGGGGGTTCACGCCCGTATTGTCCCGCGACGGGGTCGAATACCCGCTGCCCGCCAACAACACCATCGCGCGCATCGATGAGCGCAACAACCTATACGATATCAATCGTTTCACGTCCTGGACCACAGATCCGAAAACCTTTGTGAGCGTTCCAACCAGCTCACAAAATTCATATGTCGCAATACCCACGCGCTCGATTGCCCTGCCGGAGGGATATTCAACCAATCCACGGGTAACGCCCGGGGATCCGACGCTCCAAATCGGTTTATTATCCTCTGTAGAAGGAGCCGTACCGGCGATTTTCGTCCCGGCCGAAATCCGTCCGGATGCTAATCGTGATGGAATTATCACGGTGAACCGCATGCCCGATGACCCCGACCGGCTGCTGGCCGAGCAGAACCTGCCTTGGTATTTTTGGGTCAACAATGACAACGATTCCGGCGAAACTGATGGAAACGACATACCCGGCGAAGGCACTAACGGTCAGGATTCGTCGGTGAACGGGGTCCGCGACCTCGTGGACTTCTTTCCCCTGCACCTGAACATCGCCCGGCTGTTGCGCGTGCTGCCGCCCAACACGCCCGGAATCAGCTATAACCTGGCCCAGAATGACGGTGCAGCCAATTTCCTGACCACAGATTTTCTTCCCGACTCAGCAGGCAGATATAACAGTGATGCCAATTTCGCCAGGTCCTTGGGTGAGAAACCTGTGACGCGCATCACCGCGGACGGTGCGCCCCTCGACGCCACGCTGCTCGCCCAAGCCTCGATTCAGGACCGAGGGATTATCCTAGTCGAAGCCCGCGCCCCCACCACCAAGCCACTGAAACTGGAGGCCCGCCGCGGCACCGAGCTGCTCGCCCGCGTGGATCTGCCGCTGAGCTTTTCCGGGGTGGAAGACATGTTTCGGCACCGAAATCTCGTGAAAGCCCTGGGGGAAAAGGCCGATACACCAGATCGCAACAGCACCACCAACTGGCCTGACTTCCTCAATAATAACCAAGCCTTCGTCTTCGTTCACGGCTACAACGTGAACCAGAAGCAAGCCCGCGGCTGGCAGGCGGAATTCTTCAAGCGCCTCTGGTGGAGCGGCTCAAACGCGCAGTTCTGGGGTGTCAGCTGGTATGGATATCAGTCGCAAAGGCACCTTCCAAGGGAATACGTCACGAGTGATTATCACAGCAACGTCGTGAACGCCTTCGGAACCGCCATGGCGTTCTCAAAGCTTCTTGGCGAGGTCCGCGAACAACCCGGCATCACAAGATTGAACGTCGCGGCGCACAGCCTGGGTAACATGTTAGCTTCATCGGCGATTTCGGATCACGGCGCACCCGTCGATAGATATTACCTCCTTAATGCCGCGGTGGCCAAGGAAGCTTATGATGCCGCCGAAGTGCAGGCACCTACTGTCTCTGCTAGCATGCCTCATACCGATTGGAACAAGGTATCAGATAGGATCTATCCGCCTCGCCTCTGGGCGAGCCACTGGCACGAACTCTTTGCCTCCAATCCTGCTGATGCCCGCAATTCGCTCACCTGGCGCGACCGGTTCCCCCTGCGCCCTGGCACCGACTACTATGATTTCCATTCAACTGGCGAACAGGTCTTGGCGGAGGACTTAAGCCACACACCTCGCATCACCCAAGTGCTGTTCACGTCATTGATCGATTACCTCTTCATCACCTTGCCAGGCCTGACCGATCAGCCAACAGGCACCAACAGTTGGGCTTGGCAGGAGAAATTAAAGGGCCGCACGGTCACAGGCAGGGTCGCCGGCAGCAATTTCGGCGGATGGGGTTTCAACAATTTCATAATTAAGAACACCCCCATGTCCGGGGGGAATGGTCCAAGGCTGGCCCCGGTCGATATGACCCCGGATGATGCGATTGCCGCTGAACCGTTCCTGCTGACCTCCGACCTGCAAGCCGAGCCCTTCTTCCGCCCGGGCAGGTCGCGCAAGGAGATCACCAGTTGGTCAAAACAAACCGACGGTTCCTGGAAAAAAACAACGGACCGGCTTGGCTCGCTTTATAAACCAACAACCGGATCCGCCATGGCAGCACGACAGCGCGATGCCCTGCTGGCACGCATGATACCCTCGCTAAGCCTACCTGTAGGTCTGAGACCGGTGAGTTTATTCACGCCGCAGAATTCTGATCCACATAGTTTCGATATGAATACAGCCGCGTTTCGCGGCAACTTACCGGAGCCGCTCTGGCCACAGGTCAGATTGCCAAATCGAGATTGGCGGCACAGTGATCTTTGCGTGGTTGCCTATCCATACGTTCAGGAATTTTATACGAAGCTCATCAAATTGGGCGCTTTGGACCAAGCAAACCCATGAATAGTATTCTCAAAGCGATGTCGCTGGTGGTGTTCTCAATGCTGTCCGGCTGCCAAGTAGCAGGCCGCGATCCGTTACTCCGACTAACTTTGCTAGTCGTGGATGACCAAGGGTCACCGGTTGAGGCAGCATATGCAGGATTTGGCGGTGCCGGTCGACCCAAGAGCGCTAACTCAGAGGGAAAAGCAGTAAGGGTGGACGGCCTCACTGATAGACTCGGTATTTTCACCGGCGAAATTGCAGTATGGGATGCAACACACTCGGGCTATGAAATAAACAAGCCGGGATATTATACTTCTTGGGCATCATTTTCCGCTCACCCGCCGGTCTCGGGAAAATGGCAACCATGGAATCCAACAATCAAAGTGGTGCTCAAACGGATCAGGAACCCGGTGCCCATGTATGCGAAAAGGGCGACTTCATCTTTACCGAAACTCAACGTCCCTGTCGGTTACGATCTCGAAATGGGTGATTGGGTATTGCCCTATGGGAATGGCAAAACAGCGGATATTATTTTTGTCGGTGAGCTAAATAAAAAAGGAGACAGGATCTATGATTGGAGGATGAAGCTGACCTTCTCAAATCCCGGTGACGGGATCCAACGATTCAAGCCTGAGCCAGAACCCGTTTACTTTCGTTCTCCCTACGAAGCGCCGGAAGAAGGCTATTTTTCAGTATGGGATCTTCATCGCTCCCGGACCGGACCAAATGTTATGGAGCAGACTAATTATGAAGAAGCCGGTGGATATTTCCTCCGTGTGCGCAGCGTGTCCGATAAGAACGGCAAGATAGTGAAGGCGCTTTACGGAAAAATCTACGGGGATTTTTTTAATATGGTGCACTATCTGAATCCCGACGGCACCCGGAACATGGAATATGATTCCAAGCGCAACCTCCTGAAGGCCCCAAAGAGCTGGGATAGCCGCTATTATGAAGTGGGACCCTGACTGCGTCAACGCAGGTCATAGCCGCTTAGACGCATGCAACAATAGTCATGAACGATGAGCGCGAAATACCTCATGGTCTCGATTCCAGGCAAATGACACCATGGCGAATAGCGCTCCGCTCATAAGAGCGATGGCGACCCAGGTCAAAAGAAGTGCCCGCCGCGCCGCGATGGCTGGCATTCTTTTGGCACTATGCCTCGTTCTTAGCGGATGCTTTTCTGCGATGGGCGCCATGGGCCAGGCGTGGAGTGGTAGCCCAGGTCCGGAAGCTAAAAGAAACGCACTCGTCACAGATGTCGTAACCATTCCTGTTCAAGCACCGCTGATTGCAGGTATTACGGTGCTGGCGCTTCCCGAATTACTAAAAGGAGACGAATCAGATCGGCCTGTAGCCGGCGTGACCACGGTCAGGTTACGCGCCGTGGATGATGAGGGTAGACCATTGGCGGGCGTTACCGTTCGGGTGGGCCATGCCAACATCAACCGACCCCGACATCACGATGACTTACCAAATGGCCCGAGTAATGACGAAGGATTTTTCCCCAGGCCGATTAAAGCTTCAAAAGTGGCATATGCCTATTTTCAAGCAACCAAAGAGGGTCACTATCCCATTTACTTGGCGGAAGGCAGGCAACTACTCAGGCCGAAAGAGGGGCCTCCGGGTGAAATAACCCTCGATGTAACACTCAAGCGGATCAGGAACCCCGTTCCGATGTATGCGAAGCGCGTTGAAGTTAAGATTCCAGAATTCAACCAACCAATCGGGTATGATTTGGTGCAAGGCGACTGGGTTGCCCCATTTGGCAAGGGCCAGATATCTGATCTGATTTTCGAAGCGGACCGCAAAGTGGTAAGCAATGAAGACTATGATGGCACACTGACATTACGATTTTCCAACGAAGGTGATGGCTTGGTGGAGCATGTGATTCCGCGACCCGATCCACCGGGATTGCGGCTGCCGTACTCCGCTCCCGATGATGGCTATGTTTCAAGCAAGACCTGGGAGGAAAGCCGGCACACCTCAGGGAGCGGGAATGGGAAAATCATTTCGACCGCTTCCAATCGGATGAACTATTTTATTCGGGTTCGGACTGTGCGCGATCAAGAGGGGCGGATTGTATCCGCCCTTTATGGCAAAATCCACGGCGACTTCCGTTGGTTCATTGGCGCCCGCGCGCCAAAATCCGGACTCGCCTTCACCTATTATTTGAACCCCGACGGCACCCGGAACATCGAGTACGATCCCAAACGCAATTTGCTTAAGTCTCCCAAGCGCGACGATTCCGATTACGAAAACCTCGCACCTTAGGCAGGCAAACAGGGTTTGGCTGAGGCCACCCCGATTAGAAAGTCACTGGATGGTGCGTATGGGTTGGGTTTTTGTGTTTTCCGGTGACTTTTTGTGGCCATCCGGCGCCTTCGGGTTTTGGTTAGCGGACCATGATCGATTGGACCCACTGGCATAATGAACCCTACCTCATCGGCGGGCTCATCTTCCTCGGGTGGCTTTACGCTCTCCTGACTGGCCCCTTCAGGGCCAAGCTATCAGCGGTCAGCTATCAGTCATCAGCTTCGGACCCGGAATCTCAGGTTTCAGGTTTCAGGTCTCAGGTTTCCCTGCCGCCACCTTATCCGCGGCGGCAGGCCGTCATGTTCTACTCGGGCCTCGTCATCTTCTACCTCGCCGTCGGCTCCCCCCTCGACCAGGCGGGCGAACGCTACCTGCTCAGCGCCCACATGGTCCAGCACCAGCTCATCATCTACCCGGCCGCCGTCCTCTTCCTGCTGGGCCTCCCGGACTGGCTGGTCCGCCCGATCACCGCCCGGCCCTTCCTGCAACCCCTCCTGCGCATCCTGACCAATCCCGTCGTCTGCGGCGCCGTCTACACCGCCACCCTGACCGTCTGGCACGTCCCGACCCTCTACGACCTGGCCCTGCAAAATCGCGTGGTCCATATCGCCGAGCACTTTTCCTTCTTCGGCGCGGCCCTTTTCTACTGGTGGCCCCTGCTGAGCCCCTCCAAGGAATTCCCGCCGGCCAGCTACGCCTGGCAGATGCTCTACCTGCCGGCCGTCATCATCGCCATGACCCCGGTCTTCGCCTTCATCACCTTCTCGCCCGACGTTCTCTACCCGACCTACGAGTTCGCCCCGCGCATCACCTACCTGACCGCCGCCGCCGACCAGCTGCTGGCCGGCGCCATGATGAAGCTCGTCGGCATGGCCGTGGCCATGATCGCCTTCGGCGTGAGCTTCTACCGCTGGTATGCCGACGCCGAGAAAGAAAATCCCGCCCTCGGAAAGGAACGAAACGCTGGGCACCACTAAGCCACACCAATGGGCCACTAATCAGAACCGTCCCCGTATTCTCATTAGTGACAGATTAGTGTGCATTAGTGGTTAAACCGCCTTGGCTTCTTTCCGCGATGCCTGACTCCGATCCCAACCCTCCCGGTTCCACCCCGCACAAGCGCCGGCCACGCTACGCGGGGAAAAACCCGCGGCGGTTCGAGGAAAAATACAAGGAGCTCGACCCGGCCCGTTACGCCGCCGACGTCGCCAAGGTCCTCGCCTCCGGCAAGACCCCCGCCGGCACCCACCGGCCCATCATGGTGGCCGAGATCCTCGCCACCCTCGCCCTCCAGCCGGGCGAGACCGCCGTGGACTGCACCCTGGGCTACGGCGGCCATGCCCGGGAAATGCTGGCCCGGCTCAGCCCCGGCGGACGCCTCATCGGCCTCGATGTCGATCCGATCGAGCAGCCCAAGACCATCGCCCGCCTCCGTGCCGCCGGCTTTGGCGAGGACGTCTTCACCCCCGTGCGGAGCAACTTCGCCGGCCTGCCCAAGGTCCTGGCCGAACTCGGCCTGCCCGGGGCCGACGCCATCCTCGCCGACCTCGGCGTCTCCTCGATGCAGATCGACGACCCGGCGCGCGGCTTCACCTTCAAGGCCGACGGCCCGCTCGACCTGCGCCTTAACCCGTCACGTCCACCCTCCGCCGCCGACTGGCTCGCCCGTGTCTCGGAAGCCGACCTGGCCGCCGTGCTGACCGAGCACGCCGACGAGCCCAAGGCGGACCTGCTCGCCCGCGAACTCGTGGCCCGCCGGGCCGTCACCCCCTTCAC
>Ga0209770_10001246_pt1 | contig 13299 bp, 6 predicted proteins | sample LauGreSu1BDMLBDD_2_FD_187572 | JGI IMG/M metagenome (GOLD analysis project Ga0209770, IMG submission 187572) | Freshwater lake microbial communities from Lake Michigan, USA - Su13.BD.MLB.DD (SPAdes) (version 2) | ecosystem: Environmental > Aquatic > Freshwater > Lake | place: Lake Michigan, USA...
ATCTATGCCAATGCTGCAGGAAATGGAAAGGCCGGTAATAGTTTGGGTGGATTTACTTTTCAATTCAGTGATGGTTGGTGGAAATTTGGTCAGACATCAGATTTGGATGTACATGATATCAATGCCTCTTGGTCTAATGGTGGATATCAGAATGACTATGTGGAAGGTGAAAATAATATGAATGAGGAATGGTTCGGGATTTGTGCGAAAGGCAAAGTAAATGAGCGTGGTTTGTACACACTCTATCCAAGAGCCGCATATTATGCACTGAAGGACATACATTCATATAATCCTTATGCAATACCAAATGATTCATTGGCAATCAAAGTAAATGAACAGACTATAATGCAATCAATGCTGATGTCAAATGCTGATAAAACTTCTAGAGAACAATACAAGAACACTATTTATGTAAGTGATTTGCAAGCAAACTTCACAACATTCAGTACTGGTGGAAGTTTGATAAGTACAGGACAAACCAAAAACACGAATATCCCTATCTATCCAAAAAGACTCGGCTTTGATCACATGCAATCATTCAATGTGGGAATCACCGCAAAGCCAGCTCCCAATGTAACAGCGAATGTACAATTCAATGTACTTGGTAATGTGGCAGAAAACCCCATTGATGAAGTATTCTATGAAAATAGAGGAAGAACAATTACTATTTCCAATCCCAATGGCACACAGCAAAATATTGTCAATGATAGAATTCAACTGTATAAAAGCAGTATGTCATGGAATTCTACATATATGAATCTTACTGGATTTTATAGAACCGGACATTATCATTGGGGTTATGAAGGAGACTTTTTCGGATTGTATCCGGAAGCGAATTATGGTCCAAACATTGACATCTATAATGCTAATACACCTTTTGGTTTTGAAATCGAAGGAAAAAAATTTATCAAAGGATTGAAAATCGCATTTGGTCCAGAATTATGGTGGGGAGCCAATCCTGCGGTATTGATCAAATACTCGACTTCCCTCTTCAACACAGATATTACCGGTGTGTTTCAAGAAGATTTGATGCAGAGGGACAATGTACAAAGTTCATTTGCAATTCCAGTTCCAAAAACGCGCAAAGTCTCACTGAATATTCAGAAGAAATTTGATAATCTGGGAATCACACTCGGTGGATTATGGGCAGGACAACCATTGAATGGAAGACCATTTCAACTGATTCGTGGTGAAATTGATGATTATGCAGTATATCAAGACACCATACGATCTTCTGATAATTTCGGAGGAAAAATCAAAATCACTTATGAAAGTTCACTGTTCAACTGGTATGCACTTGGATCCTATATGGGCTTGGTAGCAAATGGAGGATTTGACAATACTAAAACATTCACCGGCTGGAGATTGAAAGATATTGGAAGTGGCAATATGATGAACTTCCTTACCGGCTTTACGGTGAATATTGGAAAGCTTCAAATCGCTCCTAATATGTTATGGCAAAAGCCACTCGAAGGACCTCTTCCATCATGGGCTCAAGCACCTGCTAGACCAAGAAATATTTTGGATGATCCATTTTCTGTGAGATCAAACAGGGAAACAATTGGTGCTGAATTATTATTGACTTATGATCCTACTCCAGCCACTTGGATGTATGAATGGGATAATGACAGAGCAGAAGATGCAACCTTTGCAATAAGTGCAGATTTCATGTATCGTCATTTACCAACCACGCAAGATGCTGCAATCGGCATCCTTTCTAATGGAAGAACAACATTTGTATTTCCCGGTGCTGCACCCGCGCAAGATCTATGGGAGATTAATACTAGAATCGTTTCCAAAATCAATCCTGAATTTGGATTCATAGCGAATCTCTATGCGGGTAATGGACAAGCCAATGGAAGTGATATAAGAACAATTCAACGATTTGGTGCAGATCTTCGAACAATCTATAAACAATCGAAATTGATTCTGTTCTGTAAATTCAATGATTGGGGACCCTTTGATTATCATCGTGATTTTAACCTGACATTTCCTCTTCAGTTAATGGCGGAATTATCAACAGAACTTGGTAAGCCCGATTGGTTCATGCTGCCCGGAACGAAAGTTGGAATAAGAACAACCTATAGAACATTAGATAAACACTCACCGAGATATTCTCCAGTACTAACAATTGATCCAGCCGGTAATTGGGTTCCCGATCCAAATGCAATTGGATTCCCTAATGGTAATGAATGGGAAATCAGAACCTTTGTTCAAGTGTCGCTAGGAAATTAAGATGTCGCAATTTTATTCAAAACAAATGAACACTTCATACTACAGACATATTCTGAATATACTGCTTCTTGTATTTCTCATTTCATCTTATGGATGCAATGATAGAAGTGTGGATGGCTTGTCCAGTCCATCATTTCCGGCTAATGGAAAAGTATTCATTGATGATTTCACGGGAGACTTGATCTATGCTGCATTTGGTGGATCCGATGTGAAAGCATTTCAGGTTGACTATGAAACAACATACAATAATTCAAGAGCATCCATGAGATATGAAGTACCTGATGCAAATAGTCCGCAAGGAGCCTATGCAGGAGGTGCATATTTCAGTAGAACGGGGAGAGATTTATCAGGATTCAATGCATTGACTTTTTATATCAAAGCAACCCAATCATCAACAATTGATGTTTTAGGTTTTGGTAATGATTTTGGTGCTTCAACATATCAAGTTGCAATGAATGGATTATCCGTAAATACGAATTGGAAAAAAGTTATCATCCCTATCCCTGATCCACGAAAATTAAGCGGCGAAAAAGGATTGTTCTATTATTCAACAGGACCAATCAATGAAAAGGGCTATACCTTTTGGATTGATGAGGTTCAATTTGAATATGTTCCTGACTTAGGTATATGTACAGGATCCATCTATAATGGAGAAGACAAGAAAATCCCTTCAGCTGAAAAAGGATCTTCCATTAGCATTGAAGGTACGCAAGCAATAGTCAATCTACCAAATGGTGTGAATCAAACTATTGCAATATCTCCGGCATATTTCGAATATATATCTTCGAATTCGACTATTGCTACAGTATCTAATCTAGGAAATGTGCAAGTATTGGATTCAGGAAATGCCATCATTACAGCCAAGCTTGGTACGACTAAAGCAAAAGGATCTTTGGAATTATCAGCAAAGGGTTCTGCTCAAATACCTACTAATCAAGCACCTATTCCAACTGTGGAAGCAGGGAATGTAATTTCACTATATAGCAATGCATATACAAATGTGCCAATCGATACATGGAATACCAGATGGCAATATTCAACAACTGAGAATACATTCATCAAAATCAATAATGATGATGTGATTCGATATTATAATTTAAACTTTGTTGGAATTGAATTCTGAATTGAATTCTCAGCCAATCCAATCAATGCAACATCAATGACGCATTTCCATATAGATATATGGTCTCCGGATCCTACATCAACACCAAACAACATAAAATTGATGCTGGTTGATTTTGGTGCCAATGCTGTGTATGGTGGTGGTGATGATGTCTCGCATGAAATAACAATTACTGCTCCAACATTGCAGTCAAACAAGTGGATTAGTCTTGATATACCTTTATCGAGTTTTACAGGACTGACAACAAAGGCGCATCTGTCACAAATGGTATTGTCAGGAACGGTTTCTAATCTCTTTATTGACAATGTGTATTTATATAAAACTGTTTCTACTCCAACAGTATCAGCTCCTATTCCTGCATATCCGGCAGGTGATGTGATATCCATATTCAGTGATTCATATACAAATGTAAATGGTACAAATCTTTCACCAAGTTGGGGACAAGCAACAGTAGTTAGTCAACAGAAGATTAATGGAAATACAACTCTATTATATACCGGACTCAATTATCAAGGTATTCAAATAGGTTCGAATCAAAATGTTTCTTCTTATGGATATCTTCATCTCGACTATTTTTCATCTAACTCAAGTTCATTGGAAGTCTTCTTGATAAGCCCCGGTCCGGTTGAAACTTCTTATTCTCTTCAAGTACCAACAGGATCAGGATGGAAAAGCATTGATATTCCTTTAAGCGCATTTTTACCCGTGGCATTGAATAATGTTTTCCAATTGAAGTTTGTTGGAAATGGAACTATCTACTTGGATAATATTCTCTTCCGGAAATGATCACTGTTACCAATACCATTCAATGATTTTAAGAACATATCTATATGAATAAACATTATATAATCTTCACAATTGCAATGATTTCTTTGAGCATGCTTTTATCAGGATGTGAAGAACAGGCAGTACAAACACTTCCCGAGAGAGCTTGGACCTTGACATGGAGCGATGATTTCGAAGGTATTGCCGGAAGTTCACCGGACAAATTGAAATGGACTTATGATATAGGAACAGGAAATAATGGCTGGGGTAATAGTGAGCTTGAATACTATACAAATAGAACCTCAAATGTGCAGTTGAATGGTGAAGGTCAACTTGTGATTACAGCAAGAAAGGAATCATATTCCGGTTCCGGTTATACTTCTGCAAGAATCAAAACACAAGGTTTGTTCAGTCAAACATTCGGAAGATTTGAAGCAAGAATCAAAACACCTACAGGACCCGGTATATGGCCTGCATTTTGGTTGCTGGGTGATAATATTACTGAAGTGAGCTGGCCACAATGTGGTGAAATTGACATCATGGAGCAAAGAGGTCAACAACCTGCAATAACTCATGGAAGCCTCCATGGTCCTGGTTATTTTGGTGCAAATGCAAAAACCAAATCATATGGATTAATGACAGGTCGATTTGATACAGATTTTCACATATATGCAATTGAATGGGGTGAAGACTATATAGACTTCTTTATTGATGATTATCTGTATCAAAGAATTCAGCCAAGTGACCTAACAGGAGAATGGGTATTCAACAAACCATTTTTCATTATTCTCAATGTTGCCGTTGGTGGAAACTATGTTGGTTATCCAACAACAGGTACGCCATTTCCTCAATCAATGATTATTGATTATGTAAAAGTGTATAAAAAAGCTTGACGCTATATTTCCAGAGATCTCTTGTTTTAGAAATTGTAATACTGTGAAAAAACATACATCAAATATCAATAAAGATTCAGATAATACACTTGAAATAGTGCTGATTGATGATGAGGAGTATTTTAAGATATCGAATGTAGACAATATGCCTACATTCTTCATGAGCATTGTCAGTGATTCAAATCATTGGATGTTCATTGCCAGTAATGGAGGAGTAACTGCAGGTAGAACCAATGCAGAACATTCCTTATTCCCATATTATACGGAAGACAAAATCAAAGATCTATCTGAATATGTGGGAAGTAAAACAATTATTCAGGGTGAGATAAATGAGAAGCGATATAACTGGGAACCATTTTCAATAAGAAGTCAACAATTCAAGATAGAAAGAAATCTCTATAAGAATCGACTAGGCAATTCCATCATTTTTGAAGAAATAAATCATGATGTGAATCTGACTTACTCATATAAATGGTCAACAACTGACAAATTTGGTTTTGTAAAAACATCGGTTTTAAATAATCATTCAGATCAACATCAAAATGTACGGATTCTAGATGGATTGCAAGATGTCATGCCTGCAGATGTTGGAAGCGATTTACAAAACACATTCAGTAATCTTGTAAATGCCTATAAATATTCCGAGCTCCATCAAGAGTCAGGTCTTGGAATATTTGCATTGAGTGCCCGAATAACCGACAGAGCAGAGCCAAGTGAAGCATTGTTTGCAAACACCATTTGGTCAATAGGATTGGAAAAACCAACAATCCTCCTTTCTACGAAACACATTGATGACTTTCGAAATGGAATATCTGTCAAAACTGAAAGTGAATCGAAAGGTGATCGTGGGGCATATTTTGTTGCATCATCTATTAGGTTGGCAGAACAACAACACATTACATGGAAATGTATTGCCAATGTGCATCAATCTCAAGCTCAAACAATAGAATTGATTGATTCTATACTAAACACTGTAGATATCGAACAAGATATCGAACAAGATATCAAACAGGGCTCAGCTCAACTAGTGGATAAAATACTCTCCGTGGATGGAATTCATGTCACGGGTGATCTATTAACTGATAGCCGACATTACTCTAATTCACTCTTCAATGCCATGCGCGGAGGAGTGTTTGTACATAATTATACTATTGATAAAAAAGACTTTCTTCTTTATATAGAACATTGCAATAAGCCATTGAGCAATACCCTGAGTATCGTGCTCAATCAAATGAAAAGTACGATAAGTATTGATGAGCTATATACACTAGTACACAGCATACAGAATCAATCATTTACAAGAATAGCATTGGAATATCTTCCATTGACTTTTAGTAGAAGACATGGAGACCCAAGTCGTCCTTGGAATAGATTTTCAATCAATACTAAGAATCCTGATGGTTCTCTTAAGTATGACTATCAAGGGAATTGGCGTGACATCTTTCAGAATTGGGAAGCTTTGGCACATTCATATCCCTTATTTCTTGAAGGAATGATTCGCAAGTTTCTAAATGCATCAACATTTGATGGGTATAATCCATATAGAGTATTAAAAAGTGGATTTGAGTGGGAAATTATTGAAACTCATAATCCATGGTCATATATCGGATACTGGGGAGATCATCAAATAATTTATCTATTGAAATTATTGGAATTACTTCGAGATACACAGCCGGATACATTGCAGTCACTTCTTGAAATGGATGGATTCGCTTATGCGCATATCCCTTATAAAATCAAATCCTATGAACACATCATTGAGAATCCAAAAAGTACAATTGACTTTGATCATGATGAACATAGTGATATCAGCAAAGAAATCAGCAGGATTGGCTCAGATGGCGCACTCCTAAAGAATATGAAAGGAGATATTCATCATGTACATTTCATCGAGAAAGTATTAACTAACGTACTTGCTCGACTTGCTAATTATGTTCCGGGTGGTGGAATATGGATGAATACTCAAAGACCGGAATGGAATGATGCAAATAATGCCCTTGTTGGAAATGGTATGTCAATGGTCACACTGTATTATCTATTTAGGTTTCTAGAATTCTTTCAAGATACAATTCGGAATAGTACTGCTACACAGTGTTTGATCTCAACCGAACTTCATGGATATTTCAGATCTATGGCAGAAATATTCAAGTCACATGGTACTACTGATTCTATCATCGATAAACAAAAAAGAAGAGTCATTTTGGATGAGCTTGGTAATAATGCTAGTGCATATCGAGAACTCATATATGGCAATTCATTTTCCGGGAATAAGAAAGTATTAGCGATGGATGATATAATGCTATTCCTGAGAAATGTATTGGAACATCTTCAAGATACGATCAAGAAAAACAAAAGAGAAGATGGATTATACCATGCATATAATCTTCTGACACTACATCCTGATTCAGCAACCATAACATATTTGCCTGAAATGCTTGAAGGACAAGTAGCAGCATTGAGTTCGGGTGCCATTTCACCAGAAGAAGCAGTAATCTTATTGGATGAATTGAAAAAAGGAAAACTGCATAGAGAAGATCAGAATAGCTTTATGCTATATCCGATCAAAACGCTTCCTAAGTTTTTGGAAAAGAATAGTATTCCAAAAGAAAAGGTTGAATCTTCAACTCTGCTAATGCAATTACTCGCAAATGGAAATCATGGTATTATCCAAAAAGACAAACATGGCGAATATCATTTTGCAGGTGAATTGACAAATGTGAGAGAGTTTCAAACAGCATTGCATTCGCTAGATGAACAGTATCATGAGCTCTTGCAATTCGAGGAAATATATCTGATGGAATTGTATGAATCTGTATTTCATCATAAACAATTCACAGGAAGATCCGGAACATTCTTCGCTTATGAAGGAATAGGTTCAATTTATTGGCATATGGTTTCAAAATTGAGATATGCTGTACAAGAAATTTATACTCAAGCTTTGTTAGATCATGAAGATGCACATATTGTGAATAGTCTTCGCCGGCATTATAAAAAGATATGTGATGGAATTGGTGTACATAAATCACCAATACACTATGGAGCATTTCCGACTGATCCTTATTCTCATACACCATTCGGAAAGGGAGCACAACAACCCGGTATGACTGGACAAGTAAAAGAGGATGTGATTTGTAGGATGAGAGAATTGGGAGTCTACTATTCCGATGGGAAAATACATTTTGTACCAACCATGATTACTGCAAATGATTTTGTTAATACAGATCAAGATATCATGTGTACAGATGTTCATGGTATACAAAGAAGAGTACAGATTTCATCTGGTTCCCTATTCTTCACGATTTGTCAAACACCAATAGTTTATTCGCTTGGTGAAAAAAATGAAGTCACGATTATCATAAATGATGATTCGATTGAAATATCTGAACATATGTCTTTGAATGTATCTCATAGTAAGAGCATATTATCTAGGGATGGATATATTAAGCAAGTAAATGTGACCATAGATGCATTTGGTATGAGTGAATGAAAACACCAATTGTATCTCTATGTAGCTTCTTGTTTCTTACAATCACCTGCTCCATATTTCTGGTTCCTATGTCTATGTATGCACACATAAACCCAGAGTACTCTGTGCAAATCTTTGAAACATCTGCATCCGGCAATGCATTGAAAAGAATTGTACCATTATCTCTGAAATCAAATGATGTTTTAATCAGCGTTAATCCACATAAGAGATATCAGAAAATTCTTGGCTTTGGAGGATCATTTACTGAGGCATCTGCATCTCTATTCCAGTCAATGAGTCAAACGCAAAGAGAAAGAATAATAAGAGCATACTTTTCAGACGAAGGTGCCGGATATTCACTCACAAGAACTCATATCAATTCATGTGATTTCTCGCTTGGACATTATGCATATGCAATGGTACCGGAAGATACTTTACTTCAACATTTCACAATGAAAAAGGATATTGATGACCTTTTTCCAATGATAAAAGCAGCTCAAAAGATTTCTACCAATGGTTTTAGATTGATTGCCTCTCCATGGACTGCTCCTCCATGGATGAAAGACAATAATGATTGGGTTGGTGGAAAGCTCTTAAATCGATACAAAAGCACATGGGCATTATATTATGCCAAGTATATCAAAGCATGTGAAGAGAATGGAATTCCTATTTGGGGAATAACCGTCATTAATGAACCACATGGCAATGGAAATAATTGGGAGAGCATGCTGTTCACTCCTCAAGAAATGACAGACTTTGTACAATATGATCTTGGTCCAACATTGGAAGCAAAAGGATTGGGTTATGTCAATATTCTTGGATATGATCAGAATAGAGCCGGACTCAAAGAATGGGTGGATGTGATGTACAAAGATGACTTATCATCCAAATACTTTGCGGGTACCGCTATTCACTGGTATGAAAGTACTGTTGAGTATTTTCCGGAAGAATTGCAGTATGCAAGTGCAAAAGCGCCCAATAAGTATTTAATTCAAACTGAAGCATGTATCGATGCTGAAGTGCCACATTGGAAAGATGATGCATGGTATTGGAAAGAAGAAGCAACTGATTGGGGTTGGGACTGGGCCCCTGCCGAGCAGAAGCATCTACATCCAAAATATGTACCTGCATATCGATATGCGAAAGACATCATAGGATGTCTTCAAAATAATGTACATGGCTGGATAGATTGGAATATGGTTCTTGATAAACAAGGTGGTCCAAATTGGTTTAAGAATTGGTGTATAGCACCAATTATTGTTGATACAAAGAGTGATGAAGTATATTATACGCCATTGTATTATATCATGTCACATTTCAGCAAGTATATAAGGCCTGATTCTCATATCATTGAAAGCACATCTTCCAATAAGAATATCATGGTTGTAGCTGCAGAAAATCCCGATAAATCAATTGCTATAATCGCATTCAACCCAACGAATTCAGGACATACTTTACAAGTAGAAGTAAACTCAAAAATTGTGTCTGTGAATATTGACAAACAAGCCTTGCAAACAATTCTCTTTACCCATCATTAAGACTAATAATGACAGAAATACAAAAAGATATCCGTATCCCCTTCATTCAAAAGGCAGCATTTGGTTCTGGACATTTGGTAAACAATTTGTTTCCAGGTTCCTTGGGTGTCTTTTCATTCTTTTTATTGACCACATTTGGTATGGATCCATTTTTGGCTGGTCTATTAGGTGGAATCCCAAGAATTTATGATGCCATTACCGATCCGATAATGGGTTATATCTCGGACAATACAAATTCCAAGTGGGGTCGGAGAAGACCCTATATTTTTATTGGTGCAATAATCAGTGGTTTGTTGTTTGCCGGTTTGTGGCAATTATATGCAGAGAATTCCGAGACATATAATTTTTGGTATTTCATGATATTTTCATTGCTGTTTTTGACGGGAAATACAATCTATTCAACACCATTGATTGGATTAGGTTATGAAATGACTTCCGATTATAATGAAAGAACCCGCCTCATGGGATTCTCTCAAACAATCAGTCAACTAGCATGGATGATTGTTCCTTGGCTGTGGGTAATTATTGCCGATCCGAATATCTATGCCAATCAAGCGGTGGCTATCAGAAGTCTATCAATATGGGTTGGTATTTCTTGTGTAATTCTGGGAGTGATGCCCGCAATATTTTGTAGAGAAGTACAACAAGAATCAATTACCAATCGTGATACCGTCACGATGAAAAACCTGATCCAAAACATGAGAGGATTATGGAAGAACATGAAATTGATTTCTAAAAATGTACCATTTGTAAAATTATGCATGGCAACATTTCTTGTATTCAATGGCTTTCAAATGGTGGCCTCTTTTAGCTTTTTCATCATTGTCTATTATCTTTTCAATGGGAGCTTTGAAAATGCAGGAAATTGGCCGGCTTGGTTTTCTACAATAAGTGCCATGGCAACAGCATTTTTGATTATTCCAATCATAACTTGGATGTCAAATACATGGGGCAAAAGGACAGCATTTATCATGTCAACCGGTATTTCCATCATTGGATATATTATGAAATGGTGGGGATTCAATCCTGATAATCTATGGATGATGTTCTTACCCATTCCGCTTCTCTCATTTGGACTTGGAGGCCTGTTCACTCTCATGATGTCCATGACAGCAGATGTATGCGATCTAGATGAACTGAATAATGGCATGCCAAGAAAAGAAGGTACATTTGGTGCCATCTATTGGTGGATGGTTAAGCTGGGACAAGGCTTGGCATTGGTTCTTGGAGGACTTGTATTGAAACTCATCGGATTTGAAGGCGGAGCTGCAATGCAATCTAGCGAAACAATCATACAACTTAGATTAGCTGATATTATTATACCCTCTTTGACTGCATTTTTGGCCATAATCGTCATGTGGAATTATGATTTATCTGAAGAAAAAGCACATGAAATCAAGGCTGAATTAGTAAAGAGAAGAGGCGAACTGTAACATATTTTACTCGGAACTGTTCTATCTTTGTAACTGTTAAGTCCATTTATCCTATTCATTTATCAAAGTAAATGCTCATGAAACATGTAGTACTCCTTTTCAGCTTGTTTTTTGGTTTTGTCGGTCTTAATGCACAACCAAAAACAAATGCTCCAACTCCTCCAACACGCAATGCCGCAGATGTTATTTCCATCTTTGGTGGAGCTTATGCCGGAATCAGCGGTGTAAATTACAATCCCAATTGGGGACAATCTGGAACTGTGAATCCTGCTTTCGATCCTGGAACAGGTGATGTTGTAATGGCTTACACTAATTTCAATTATCAAGGTACCGGCTTTGAAGGAAATGCTCAGAATGCCTCAGAGATGGAATTTGTACATATCGATGTTTGGACAAATAATGCAACTGTTTTGAAATTTACTCCTATTGACAATAGTGGTAATGGACCTGGCGAAGTATTGGTTGATGTTACGCTGAAAGCCGGTGAATGGAGCAGTGTGGATTTGCCAAAATCAGTATTTACTGGAATGTCTTGGAAGTCAGTCATTCAATTGAAATTTGATGGTCAAGCTGGTGTATCACCATCTGATATCTATTTGGATAATATTTATTTCTGGAAAAAACCAGCAGCTTCCGGTGAAGATGCCACACTCAAAGACTTACAAATTGATGGAAAAACCATTCCCGGTTTTGCTCCAAGTGCTTTAAAATATACATATGGAGTTTCGGGCGGAGGATCTGTTCCACAAATTACTCTTGCAACTGCAAATGATGCCAATGCAAAAGTGACGACTATCACACAAGCGACTGCAATTCCGGGAGACGCAACTGTTTTGGTAACAGCAGGAAATGGAACAACAACAGCCACTTATACCATTTCTTATTTCTATGCTTCTCCTGAAAACCCGGCTCCAACTCCAACAGAAACTTCAGTCCTCTCAATGTATAGCGATGCATATACAAATGTTGAAGTGGATACATGGAGAACAGATTGGAGTCAATCAACATTTGAAGCTACTACCATCAAAGGTAATGCTACATTGAAATATACCAATCTTGGTTTCAATGGTATTGAAACAGTCAAAAAAGCTGTTGATGCTTCTTCAATGACTACTTTGAATATGGATGTATGGTCACCAAATATCACAGTATTCAATATCAAGCTAGTTACCTTCTTGGGTGATGGTTTTGCGGGTCCAAATGGTGACTCTGAAGCAAATATCAATGTAAACCTCACTGCAAATCAATGGAATAAAATATCAATCCCATTGAAAGATTTCACAGATGCTGGTTTGAAGAGTCTCACAGAGCTTAATCAATTTATTTTCACATCCACTCCATTCGGTGCAGGTATTGCATACGTTGACAATATCTATTTCTCAAAACCTGCAACCGGCATTAATGAAGAGACAAGTGAAGTGAATATCTATCCAAACCCAGTCAATAATGGTGGAACGCTCTTCATCGGTGGAAATGTAATGACTATTGAATTGTATAATGTCAATGGTCAAAAAGTAATCGAATCAAATGGTTCCTCAATCAATGTGAATGGACTCCCACAAGGATTATATACTGTGAAATCATTTGACACTAATGGTATGGTTAACATTCACAAAGTGATTGTTCGCTAAGACAATAATTCTGACAAGAATAGATACGTAAGCCCTTACCTTTTCTCGGTGAGGGCTTTTTTTATAGAATGTTTCAGAAGACATACTATGAAGAAATAACTCGTAATTTGTGATGTCTCATTTGCGAATCACACATGAAAATCTCCCTGATCATCACAACATACAATCGAGAAGATGCACTGAATGTGGTGCTGAAAAGCGTTGCAAAACAAACG
>Ga0209770_10001247_pt1 | contig 13284 bp, 10 predicted proteins | sample LauGreSu1BDMLBDD_2_FD_187572 | JGI IMG/M metagenome (GOLD analysis project Ga0209770, IMG submission 187572) | Freshwater lake microbial communities from Lake Michigan, USA - Su13.BD.MLB.DD (SPAdes) (version 2) | ecosystem: Environmental > Aquatic > Freshwater > Lake | place: Lake Michigan, USA...
GCGTGGCTGTGGCGCTTCCCAGAAAGTCGGGCGATTTACTCGCCCGACTTGCCTCCAAAGCGAGCAGCCGCAGCTGCGAGCGCTCGGAACAACAGCGCTCGCCTCCCGGGGTGTCGTGCCGATGCGTGCTCGTGGCGCTTCCCAGAAAGTCGGGCGATTCACTCGCTGGCTCGCCGGAACACCAGGATGTGCTGCTGCGGCAGCGCCGCGATGTTCTCGACGAACTCGAGACCCACGGCCTCCATCTCCAGGCGCGCCTGCTGCTCGCTCATCTTGTGCCGCAGCTTGATGGCGACGGCCGGGTCCTCCAGCCGGTACTCGACGAGGTACACGCGGCCTCCGGGCTTCAGGGCGGCGACGATCGACTCCATCATCTCGCGCGGATGCGAGAACTCGTGGTACGCGTCGACGAAGAGGACGAGGTCAACGCTGCCGGGCTCGAGGCCGCAGTGGTCGATGCGGCCCATCACGGGCATGACATTGAGCGCGCCTTCCTCGAGCGCGCGCTCCTTGACGATGTCAAGCATCTCCTGCTGGATGTCGGTGGCGTAGACCACGCCCTCCGGCACGCGCGGCGAGATGCGCATGGTGAAGTAGCCGCTGCCGGCGCCGATGTCGGCGACGGCGTCCGCGGAGCTCAGCCGCAGCGCATCGACGAGCAGGTCCGTCCGCTCCTCGCGCTCGCGCTCGGAGCGCTCAAGCCAGCCCACGCCGAAATGCCCCATGACCTCCGCGATCTCGCGGCCCATGTAGGTCTTGCCGCTGCCGCCTTCGCCGGGCTCGCAGGTGCCGTAGAGCGGCTCGGGACGCGGCGCCGCGGCGGCGACGAGGGGCTGCGGCGGCGTCGCCGGCTTGCACGAGCACAGTGCGGAGAGCGCGGCGAGCGCAAGCAGGATCGTGGGCGTCGCAGCGCGCATCAGTCGTTCTGCGGCCGTCGCGGTGCAGTCGAGGCCTTCATCTTGACATCGAGCTCGAGCTCGTCGTTTCCGCGCAGGATGCGCATCTTGACGACATCGCCGGGCTTGGTCGCGCGCAGCTTCGTCATCATCGTGCCGACGGAATCCAGCGATTCGCCGTTCCACGAGAGCAGGATGTCGCCCGCCACGATGCCGGCGTCCGCGGCGCTGGTGCCGGCGCTGACGCCCTCGACCTTGATGCCGGACTCGCCCTCCTCGGTCAGTCCCGGCTGGATGCCGAGACGCACCGGCGCGTAGCCGCGGTCGCTTCCCGCGGCGGCCTCCGCGGGAGCGGCCTGGGTTCGCACGCCGTTCCAGTACTCGAGCTTCTTCGCATCGCCCGCGCGCCAGAGCGCGATCCGCTCGACGAGGTCGAGGACCGCGGGAATCCCGCGCGGATCGACGGAGTAGCCCATGTCGCCGGGCTTGTGATAGACATCGTGCACGCCGCTGAAGAAGAACAGCACCGGGACGCCCGCGCCGTAGAACGACGAGTGGTCGCTCGGGCCGCGCCCGCTCGGATCGGCGTAGATCCGGAGACCGCTCTCGACGAACATCGGGTTGAGCGCGTCGGCGAGTCCGTGCGCGCTGTCGACGCCGCCGACGACGAGCTCGTTGCGCCGCATGCGGCCGATCATGTCCATGTTGAGCATGATGTCGAGCTTGTCGGCCGCGATCGACGGGCTCTTGATGAAGGCCCGCGAGCCATTGAGGCCGATCTCCTCCGCGCTGAACGCGAGGAACAGCACGCTGCGCATCGACGCGCCCTCGGGGGCCCGCGCGTACTCCGCCGCCAGCCGCTTCGCCATCAGGAGCATGCCGCCCGTGCCGCTCGCGTTGTCGTCGGCTCCGGGGTGCACGGTGCCGCGGTTCTCGGGGTCCGCGCCGTAGGTTCCGTAGCCGACATGGTCGTAGTGCGCGCCGACGACGATCCACTCGTCGGCCAGCGCGCCCTTGCCCCGCAGCACGCCGCCGACATTGTGGGTCACGGTGTTTCCGCTGTCGATCGAGACCGCGAGATGGACGAGCGCGGCCTCCTTCCCGAGCACCGTCGCCGCGGGCGCGTCCTTCGTGGCCGCGTCGGCGCGAGCGCGCAGCGCGTCGAGGCCGCGTCCCTCGGGATCGCAGGCCTTCATGATCGCGTCGGCCGTGGCGGTGTCGGCGTAGAAGCACGGAACCGCGAGCTCGCCGCCGAGCGAATCCGCGCTCATCGACGCGAGCTTCGCCTTGGTGCCCGCGTAGCCCGGCGGCTCGGTCACGATGATCGAGAGCGCGCCACGCGCCTTGATCTCGTCGAGCTTCGCGGCCAGGCTCGACGCCGGCGTGAACCGTTCGCCGCCCCAGAGCGACTTGCCCTCGGCGTTCAGCGGCTCGCCGCGCATCACCATCACCACGCGTCCGTCAAAGCGTTCGTCCGCGGCAAAGCTCGTGTAGCCGTCGCGCCCGTCGAGGATCCCGTAGCCGACGAACGCCACCGGCGCGTCGACCGTTCCCCCACCGGAGTTCTTCATCGCGCTGGCCACGATGGCGAGTTCGGCCGGGGCGCCGTCGAACCGGAGCGTGCTTGACTTGACCTTCCGCGAGCCGCCCGAGAGCTCGAACGGCTGCCGCCACGGATTCTCGGGATTCGCGGCCGTTCCTTCCGCGAACGCCGGCGAGAGCCCGTACTTCTCCATCCACCACTGGACATACCCCGCCGCGTGCTCGATTCCCGCGCTTCCAGGCACCCGCCCCTCGAACCATGGGTTCGAGAGCGTCTGCACATGCTGGTACCACTCCGCGGCATCCTCGCCAAGATCGGCAAGCACATGCGCGAGCGAGACGCTCGACGCGTCGACCGGCGTGAACGACGGCTCGGGATCGAAGTTGTAGACATTCACCGACCCGGGAACGACCGTGCCCTGGCCGGGCGCGCGCTCCGCGCCGTCAGTGAGGAGCGGTGTGCGCCGTTCCTTCCGCACGCGCGCGGGGCGCGCGGCGGTCGCCTGCGCGGTCGCATCGGCGGCTCCGACGACCGCGGCTCCGCTGGTGCCGGTGCCGGAAACAGGTGCAGCCTCGACGGACTTCGACGGGCTGCATGCGCCGAGAACCAGCAGGGTCGCCGCCGCGAGGGCGGTCGCAGAAACCCCCGCCAAGACGGCGGAAACGCGAGAAGACGGACGGCGGCCAGAGGAGGATTCGGCGGACATGGTCGAAGAGTACCACCGCCACCACCGACCGCTGCGGACCGCGGGCCTTTCTTTCTATACTCGGGTCCTTTCGGCCGCCCCGCGCATCGCGCGCTCACTCACCCAAATCCTGCGATGACCACCGTGACCACCGCCCCGACCATGACCGCGCCCGCCACCACCACGCTCGGTCCCACGGACACCTTCTACCGGCGTCACATCCCGCACACCGCCGCGGAGACCAGCGCGATGCTCGGTGCGTGCGGCTACGCGTCGATGGAGCAGTTCATCCACGCCGCGGTGCCGGGCTCGATCCGGCTGACGCGGCCGATGGAGATCGACGACCCGACCATCACCGAGAAGGGCGTCGAGCGCGGCGAGGCCGAGACGCTCGCGGCGCTCAAGCGCGTGGCGCAGCAGAACAAGGTCCACCGCTCGTTCATCGGCATGGGCTACACCGACACGATCGTGCCGGGCGTGATCCTGCGGAACATCCTCGAGAATCCCGCGTGGTACACCGCCTACACGCCGTACCAGGCCGAGGTCGCGCAGGGCCGCCTCGAGGCGCTCCTCAACTTCCAGACGATGATCTCGGAGCTCACGGGCCTGCCGCTCGCGGGCGCGTCGCTGCTCGACGAGGGCACCGCCGCCGCCGAGGCGATGAGCATGTGCCAGGGCATCGTGGGCGAGACGCGCACGCGGTTCTTCGTGGCCGAGGACTGCCACCCGCAGACGATCGCCGTCGTCGAGATGCGCGCGAAGTGGCTCGGAATCACGGTCGTCGTGGGCAATCCCGCCAAGTTCGAGCCGACCGAGGAGTTCTGCGGCGCGCTCGTCCAGTATCCGACCACCGACGGACGCATCGAGTGCTACAAGTCGCTCGCCGAGAAGACGCACGCAAAGGGCGCGCTGGTCGTGGCCGCGTGCGATCCGCTCGCACTCGTCTCGCTGAACACCCCTGCGTCCTGGGGCGCCGACATCGCGATCGGCAGCGCGCAGCGCTTCGGCGTGCCGATGGGCTTCGGCGGCCCGCACGCCGCGTTCATCGCGACCAGCGAGCAGTATGTGCGCAAGATGCCGGGCCGCATCATCGGCGTCTCGCGCGACAGCCACGGCAACCGCGCGCTGCGCATGGCGATCCAGACGCGCGAGCAGCACATCCGCCGCGACAAGGCGACCTCGAACATCTGCACCGCGCAGGTGCTGCTCGCCGTGATGGCAGGCATGTACGGCACCTACCACGGTCCCGATGGGCTCAAGAAGATCGCCGACCGCGTGCATCGCCTCACGCTCACGCTCGCGCGCGGGCTTGCGAAGATCGGGCATGACTGCGGGGGCGGCGCGTTCTTCGACACGCTGCGCATCAAGCTCGGCGGCGGCATCACGGCCAGCGAGGTCCTCGCGGCCGCAAGTGCGCACCGCATCAACCTGCGCAGCTATGGCGACGGCACCGTCGGCGTCACGCTCGACGAGTCGACCACGCTCGCCGACATCGACGCGCTGCTCGAGGTCTTCGCGGGCGGCAAGAAGGCTCCCGTGGGCGCCGCCGCCGTCGAGGCGACGACCGGCTGCATCCCGGCCGCGTTCGCGCGCACCGCGCCGTTCATGCAGCACGAGGTGTTCAACCGCTACCACGGCGAGCACGAGATGCTGCGCTACATCAACAAGCTCGTGTCGAAGGACCTGAGCCTGGTGCACTCGATGATCACGCTCGGATCGTGCACGATGAAGCTGAACGCGACGAGCGAGATGATTCCCGTCACCTGGCCCGAGTTCGGCCAGATCCATCCGTTCGCGCCGCGCGACCAGTGGCAGGGCTACGCGGAGATGTTCCGCACGCTCGAGAACTGGCTGTGCGAGGCGACGGGCTTCGCCGCGATGTGCCTGCAGCCGAACGCCGGCTCGCAGGGCGAGTACGCGGGCATGCTGGTGATCCGCGCCTACCACGAGCATCGCGGCGAGGCGCACCGAGATGTGTGCCTGATCCCGACCTCGGCGCACGGCACGAACCCCGCGACCGCGGTCATGGCCGGCATGAAGGTCGTCGCCATCGAGTGCGACAGCGAGGGCAACATCGACCTCGCCGACCTCGCGAAGAAGGCCGAGGAGCACTCGAAGAACCTCGGCGCGCTCATGATCACCTACCCGTCGACGCACGGCGTCTTCGAGGAGGGCATCAAGGAGGCGTGCGCGATCATCCACAGGCACGGCGGGCAGGTGTACATGGACGGCGCGAACATGAACGCGCAGGTCGGCCTCACGAGCCCGGGCCACATCGGCGCCGATGTCTGCCACCTCAACCTGCACAAGACCTTCTGCATCCCGCATGGCGGCGGCGGTCCCGGCATGGGCCCGATCGGCGTCGCGGCGCATCTCAAGGACTTCCTGCCCGGCCATCCCGTGAACCGTCCGCTCTCGGCGGGCAAGCACGCGATCGGCCCGATCTCGGCGGCTCCGTACGGCAGCGCGTCGATCCTCGTGATCTCGTGGATGTACATCGCGATGATGGGCGCGAAGGGCCTGAAGAGCTCGACCGAGGTCGCGATCCTCAACGCGAACTACATGGCCGCGCGCCTGAAGCCGCACTACAGCGTGCTCTACACCAACAAGCACGGCCTGTGCGCGCACGAGTTCATCCTCGACTTCCGCATGTTCGAGAAGACAGCGGGCATCAAGATCGACGACATCGCCAAGCGCATGATGGACTACGGCTTCCACGCACCGACCATGTCGTGGCCCGTGCCGGGCACGCTCATGATCGAGCCGACCGAGAGCGAGTCGAAGGCCGAGCTCGACCGCTTCTGCGACGCGCTCATCGCGATCCGCGCCGAGATCCGCGCGATCGAGGACGGCCGCGCTGACAAGGCCGACAATGTGCTCAAGAACGCGCCGCACACGGTCGCCCATGTGACCTCGAGCGAGTGGACGCACAAGTACACGCGCGAGGAGGCGGCGTATCCCGCGCCGTGGCTGCGCGACTTCAAGTTCTGGCCGAGCGTCGGACGCGTCGACAACCCCTACGGCGACCGCAACCTGGTGTGCGCGTGCGAGCCGATGAGCTCGTATCGGTAGCGCTCGCGGCTGATGCCGCGGCGGGCTATCCCGCGCTCGGGATCACCGTCGGCGCCGAGGGATCGGCGGGCTGCTCGGCCTGCGCGGGGAGCTTGTTCGCCTCGTCGAGCGTGCTCAGCTTCCAGGCGGGCAGCCTGTACTGCCAGCCCGCGTGCTTGGCGGCGAACTCCGTCCAATCGGGCACATACGGGTCGCCCGGGTACTTCTTCTTCGCGTTGATCTCGGCGGCGCTCGGCGCGCCCTCCTTCGGCGACGCCGTGAACGAGACCCACACCGCGTCTCCTTCGCGCACCGCATTGACCTTGAGCGTTCCGCGCACCATGTCGAACTCGGGCGAGATCGCGGGGTCGATCGCGCCCTCGCGGGCCTTGCGGACATCCTCGAGCTCGAGGCGCGAGAGCCAGGACGGCAGCACGCGAAGCGCCGCGCCGCGGCGCGTTGGAGTCCACTCGAAGTCGGTGGGCGCCACGAGCGGCGAGCTCTCGACGATCCTGTAGTCGAGCTTGCCTCCGGCACCCTCCTCGCCCGCGATGTGCAGTCCATTGACCTTCACGGCCCGAACCTCGCCATCGGGAATCGCGAGGATCTCGGCCTCCACCCAGCGCCGCGGCTCGATGTCGACGAGCACAGATCCGAGCACGCGCCAGGTCTGGTCCTCGCTGCCGCGGCGGATGAACTGCGAGCGCGGATTCGCGCGTTCCTCGCCCAGGACGACATCCACCGCCGCATCGGCGCCGGCGAAGAGCTGCACCCGCGCGCCGCGTCCGGACTCGTCCGGCCAGGCGAGCGCGAGCTCGCCGTGCCGCTCCCGGCGCGCCGTCATCTTCTGGTCGCCCTTCAGCCCGGCGAGGCCCGAGACGAGCCCCTTGATCTCCTCGAAGCGCGCAGGGTACCCGTCGCTTGTCGCGACCTTCCACGCGGTGCCCTCCCGGACGAGCTCGATGCGCTTCCCGCCCCGCTCGAGCCCGATCCGGTCGATCGAGCCCGACTTCGCGCCGAGCTCGGCGAGGAACACCTCGCCCGGCTGGAACTCCGCGGTCTTCGTGCCGCGCGAGAGCGCGAGGTACGCGCCGGCGATGCTCGCCGCCGCGACGCCCAGAACGATGGCCAAGGTCTTCGACTTCATCGCGTTGTTCCGTTCATCCGTTCACTTTCCACGCTGACGGCGGTAGCGCAGCGAGATCCACGCCGTCGCGAGCGTCGCCACGCCGAGCGGCCAGAGGATCACATTCAGCACCATGAGGTTGGTTCCGGTCCGCTCGATCTCGGCGCGCAGCGAGCGCTGCACCTCGCGCAGCTCCTTGCGCGCGTCCTTCGAAGCCTGCTCGAGCTTCTTGAGCTCCTCGGTCTGCTCTGGCGTGAGGACGAGGAAGCCGTTCGCATCGACATTGCCCCCGCCCTTCTCGCGCTGCAGCTCGTTGATGCGCATCTCGCCCTTCTTGATCTGGTCCTGCAGCTCCTGCTCGCGCGTGAGGTAGCGCTGCTCGGCGTCCTTGCGCATCGCCTCGACGCGGTCGAACGGCCGCGCGTATCCGCCGCGCGAGCGCAGTCCCGAGAGGAGCCTGTCGCCGGTCGCCTGCTCGAGCGCCGCGACCACGAACGCGCCGTTGTCGCCCGTCGTGCGGACCTCGCCGGTCTGCTGGTCGACGCCGATCCAGTTCTCGTCGTCGAGGAGGTCCGCGTCGGCCACGAGGAGGATGTTCGCCGCGCCCTTCGCCCGCGCGCCGTCGGCGCCGGGGTACGCGCTCTCGATCTCGCCCGCGATGCGCACGCCGATCGCGACCGGCGTGCCGAGCGGCTTGAAGTCGCGCACGAGCCGGTCGACCTCGCCGAAGAACCCGAGCTTCAGCGTCTGGATCATCTGCACATCCTTCGTGCTCGTGAAGACGGTCGAGACCTTGGTCTTTGCGCCGGGAAGCGTCGTGACCGCGCCCGCGCCCTTGAGGTTCAGCGACGCGAGCTGCGCGGTCACCGGATCGTCCTTGGCGAATCCGTCCTTCGTCATCGACAGCCACGCGGGGTGCGACATCTGCATCACCTGCCCGCCCTGCGTGCGGTACATGATGCGCGTCGCGAAGCCGAGGTCGGCGACGGCGTTCTGCTTGTCGATGTCGACGCCCCACTGCGCGAGGAGCGGCCCGAGGTCGTAGGTCGAGCCTGCGCCGGTCGAGCCGAAGTCCATGCTCTTCGCCGCGGGATCCGCCTCGCACCAGGGGTCCGCGAGCACGATGAGCGGCTTGCCCGAGACGGCCCACGCGTCGATCGCCTTGAGCGCGTCCTCCTTGAGCTCGCGGGGCTGGATCACGACGAGCGCGCCCGCGTCCTGCGGGATGCTCGGCGCCGCAGGATCGACGCGCCTGATGTCGAAGAGCTGCTCGAGCTGCTGCCAGATGATGTACTTGCCGCCGCCCTGCTGCATCGGATTGCGCGGGTTGAACGGCTTGGTGTCGGGCAGCGTCGACATCACCGCGACGGCCGCCTTCCGGTCGCGCCCGACCGAGACGATGCGGCGCGCGATCTCGTACTCGAGGAACGGCTCCTGGTCGGGCGAGAGGAACGGAATCGTCTCGACCTTGTCGGTCGGGCCCTTCACGGCGAGCCCGAGCATCAGCACGCGTCCGGTCGTGTCGAGCGTCCGCGGCGCAATGCCGGCCGCGCGCGCCATGTCCTCGGTCTCGCTGAACGGCTCGGGATCGATCACGCGCAGCTCGACCATGCCGTCCGACGCCGCGGCGAGCTCGTCGAGGAACTCCTCGACGCGCTGCGCGTAGCTGCGGATGATCGGGACATCCGCGCCCTGCTCGCGCGTCCAGTAGAAGTCGAGCTGCACGGGCTCCGGGAGCTTCGCCATGATCTCGCGGACGCCCGGCGAGAGGCTGTAGAGCCTTTCCTCGGTCACATCGATGCGCGCACCGCGCACGAGGAACCACGCGACGGTGTTGATGGCGACGAGCGCGACCAGGATGCCCGCGGTCGCGATGAGTGTGGAACGGCGCTTGTCGGTGACGGCCATAGGGCTTCTCGGTCAGTCGGACTTCTTCCAGTCGATGGCGAAGACATTGATCACGAGGAACGCGGCGATGACGAGCGCGAAGTAGAGGACATCGCGCAGGTCGACGACGCCGCGCATCATCGACTCGTAGTGCGTCAGCGCGCTCGTCGACGCGATGCCCTCGACGACGCCGGTCGGCGCCCAGCCGCGCAGGAAGTCGATCACCGCCGGGAAACCCGCGAGCAGCAGCACGAAGCACGCAACGGCGCAGAGCACGAACGCGATCACCTGGTTCTTCGTCAGCGCCGACAGGCACGAGCCGACCGCGAGGAACGCGCCCGCGAGCAGCGCGCTCGCGAGGTACGCGACCAGGATCGTGCCGTGGTCGGGGTTCCCGAGCCATGAGACCGTGATCCACAGCGGGAAGGTCAGCGCGAGCGCGACCGTCGTGAACGCCCACGCCGCAAGGAACTTCCCGATCACCAGGTCGGCGGCACCGAACGGCAGCGTCATGATGAGCTCGATCGTGCCGGTGCGGCGCTCCTCGGCCCAGAGCCGCATCGACACGGCCGGCACGAGGAACACATACAGCCACGGGCTGAACTGGAAGAACGGCCGCAGGTCGGCCTGGTTCCGCTCGTAGAACCCGCCGATGTTGAAGGTGAAGAGCCCCGCGAGGAACAGGAAGATCACGAGGAACACCGCGGCGAGCGGCGTCTGGAAGTACGAGCGGAACTCGCGGCGGAAGACGACCGCGATGCGCTGGCGTGCGTTCATCGGCGGCCTCCCTTCGCCTCGGCGACATCGCCGGTCGTGATCATGCGGAAGACATGGTCCATGCGGTTCCTGGTGACATCGCGCGGCGCGCGGCCCTCCATCTCGGCGGGCGTGCCGTCGAACACGATCTGGCCCCGGTTGATGACGATCGCGCGGGTGCAGACCGCCTCGACCTCCTCGAGGATGTGCGTCGAGAGGACGATCGCCCGGTCGCCGCCGAGCTCCTTGATGAGCTCGCGCACCTCGAACTTCTGGTTCGGGTCGAGGCCGTCGGTCGGCTCGTCGAGGATGAGGATGCCGGGGTCGTGCAGCAGCGCCTGCGCGAGGCCCGTGCGGCGCTTGTAGCCCTTCGAGAGCGTCTCGAAGGCCTGCTTGCGGACTCCCTGCAGGTTCACGCGGCCGATCGCGCGCTCGACGCGGCTCTTCGCGTCGGCGCCGCGGAATCCGCGCGCGTGCGCGATGAAGCCGAGGAACTCCTCGACCGTCATGTCGGGGTACGCCGGCGCGCCCTCGGGCAGGTAGCCGAAGGTGCGCTTGGCGGCGATCGGGTCGTCGGCGAGGCTCTTTCCGTCGAGCTCGACCGTGCCCGAGGTGGGCTCGAGGAAGCCCGTGATCATGCGCATGGTGGTGCTCTTTCCCGCGCCGTTCGGCCCGAGGAATCCAAGCACCTGCCCCGCGGGGACCTCGAGGTCGATCCCGCGCACCGCGTGAATGTGTCCGAATCTCTTCTCGAGTTTCCTGGCGACGATTCGACTGGGCATCGTTTCACTCCGAAGCGTCAGAACGCCCCTCGTGAGGAGGGGGGCGATCCTACAGAACCCCCCGGTTCCGGTTGCGGAGCGTCATCGGACGAGCGGACGCCCCACTGCACGGGCGCCGAGAAGGAACCCGCCGATCCCGAGACCGAGGAGGACGAGGATCGGCACAATCTGGTCCGCGACCGCAAGATCGCGCCAGAACGCGCCCTCGATCGCCGTCACCGCCCAGCGGAACGGGCTGCCGTAGCTGATCGTCCGCAGGAACGGCGGCATGAAGAAGAGCGGGATGGTGCCGCCGCCGATCATCGCGAGGATGAGGATCGCGCCGCGGCCGGCGCCGTTGGCCTCGGCCTCGGTGCGGCACAGCGCCGCGAGCAGCATCGCGAGCCCCGAGAAGCAGACCGCCGACGCGGCGAACGCGACCAGCAGCATCGCCGGCTGCGCGATCGACGAGCCGAACGCGACCACCGCGACCGCAGCAAGGAGCACCTGCACGATCATCGCCACCGTGAAGCACGCGAGGCCCTTGCCGCCGAGCAGCTGCCAGCGCGCGATCGGCGCCAGGTGCAGGCGTGCGAGCGTTCCGCGGGAGCGCTCGACCACGAGGCCCGCCGCGAACGCGCCGATGCAGCCGGCCAGGCCCCAGACGGTGCCCTGCGGGAAGGTCACGTCGAACGAGCTGCGCGGGCGGACGCGCGTCTGCGGGAGTTCCTCGATGGTCACGGCGATGGGCGACCAGGCGGTGGTCGCGGTCGCGGGCGCCGCGGCGGGTGCGGGCGCTGCAGCGTCGACGGCGGGATCCGCGGGGGCGGCGTCGGTCGAGCCGGGTGCGGGCGCGGGTGAGGGCGCGAGCGACTTCGAGAACGCCTCGCCGGCCATGATCAGGCCGCCCGCGGTCAGGCGCTGCGTCGGCGTGAGACCCTGCATCGACGGCAGCGCCTCGCGCGCGCGCGCGAGGATGCGCGGCATCGCCTCGCCGTCGGCGAACAGCCGCGGGAACTGGCGGAACGCGAGCTCGTTCAGCTTGCCCTGGATCAGGCCCATCTCGGCCTTGCGCGACGGATCGACGATCGCCTGGATCGGGATGCCGCTGCCGGTGAACAGGCCCTCGACGCCTTCCTTCATCGACGCGGGCAGGATCACCGCCGCGGTGGCCTTGCCCACGCGGACCGCGGCGATCGCCGTCTCGCGCGAGTCGTGGCGCACGACCTCGAACGAGGGATCGGCCGTGAGGTCGGCCGCCATGCCCGCGGCCATCGGCGTGTCGCTCTCGACGACCAGCGCGAGGTCGATCCGGCTCGCGCCGCCCCCGCCGCCGAACACGAAGCCGAAGAACACCGCGAGGATCACGGGGAAGACGAAGGTGAAGAACACATCGCCCTTGTCGCGGAAGAGCAGGCGCAGGTCCTTCTGGGCGATCGCGATCAGAGCCCTCATTCGCGCAGGCTCCTTCCGGTGAGCGAGAGGAACACGGTCTCGAGGTCGGGCCGCTCGACGCGCACGCCGGTCACGCCGCCGGTCGCGAGCTGGCGCGAGACCTCGCCGACCGGGTCGGTGGTCAGCACGCGCTCCTCGCTCCCGTCGCGCTCGACGGTCACGGCGGTCTGGCCGCCATGGCGCGCGATCAGGCCCGACACGGTGCCGAGGTCGAGCATCCGCCCGTGGTCGACGATGCAGACGCGGTCGCAGATCCGCGCCGCCTCCTCCATGTAGTGCGTCGTGTAGACGATGGTCCGGCCCTCGCGCGCGAGCTCGCGCACCAGCTCGAGGATGCGCGCGCGCGACTGCGGATCGACGCCCGCCGTCGGCTCGTCGAGCAGCACGACCTTGGGATCGTGCACGAGCGCCGCCGCGAGGTTGAGCCGGCGCTTCATGCCGCCCGAGAACGCCGCGACCCGGTCGTTGGCGCGCACGTCGAGCTCGACGCTCGCGAGGAGCTCGTCGACCCTGCGCCGCGCGTCGCGCACGCGGTACAGCCGCGCGAAGAACATCAGGTTCTCGCGCGCGGTCAGCTCCCCGTACAGCGTGATCTCCTGCGGCGCGAGGCCGAGATGCGCGCGCACCGCCCGCGCCGTCGGCGACCCGAGGCCGAGGATGTCGACCCCGCCCGAATCCGGCGCGAGCAGCCCGGTCGCGATCGCGATGGTCGTCGACTTGCCCGCCCCGTTCGGCCCCAGGAGCCCGAACACCTCGCCCGCCCCGACCTCGAGCGACAGCCCGTCGACGGCGACGGTGGGGCCGAACTGCTTGCGGATGGCGTGGAGGGTGAGCATGAGGAAGTGGATGCTGGATGGTGGTCGGATGCGCTCGCCTCGCCTCACGCCACCGCGATGCCGATCCACGACGAGAGCGCGCTCGCGAGGCCGAGGAACGCGAGGAAGCTCATCGAGTCGGTCACCATCGTGAGGAAGATCGTCGACGCGGTCGCGGGATCGGCGCCGAAGCGGCGCACGACGAGCGGCAGGCTCGAGCCCACCAGCGTGCCGATCGAGAGCGCGACGGTCATCGCGACCGCGACGACGACGCCGAGCTTCCACATCGTGCTCTCGGGCGCCTGGAAG
>Ga0209770_10001248_pt1 | contig 13283 bp, 12 predicted proteins | sample LauGreSu1BDMLBDD_2_FD_187572 | JGI IMG/M metagenome (GOLD analysis project Ga0209770, IMG submission 187572) | Freshwater lake microbial communities from Lake Michigan, USA - Su13.BD.MLB.DD (SPAdes) (version 2) | ecosystem: Environmental > Aquatic > Freshwater > Lake | place: Lake Michigan, USA...
ACGTGCGTCACATTGCTTTGGCCGATGTGGAGTCTGCTGTCCAATGAGAAGCCTGCCGCGTATTCTGATTGTTGAAGACGAACCTGCTATTGCAGAGTTAATCGCCGTCAATTTACGGCATAACGGGTTCCAACCGATTTGGGCCATGGATGGAGAGACTGCACAAAAGGAATTGGACGACGTCCTACCTGACGTGATCTTGCTTGATTGGATGTTGCCAAAGGAAAGTGGCCTTTCACTTGCTAAAAAGTGGCGTACTGACAAGCGGTCTCAAGCAATTCCTATTTTGATGCTTACCGCCAGGGGTGATGAAGTGGACCGGGTTGCAGGCCTTGATGCTGGCGCAGACGATTACATCGTGAAACCGTTTTCAACCAAAGAATTGCTGGCTCGAATTCGTGCGGTTCTGAGAAGGCGTTCTCCTGAGCAGTCGGCGGGTCGAATTCAAATGGGTCAATTGCTTTTGGATGCAGACACTCACCGGGTAAGTTTCCAAGAGCAACCCCTGAAACTGGGACCCACAGAATTTAAGTTGCTTCAATACTTCATGACGCACAAAGAGCGAGTTCACAGCCGCGGGCAACTGCTTGATCGCGTTTGGGGTGATCATGTCTTCATTGAAGAACGCACAGTGGATGTTCATGTGAAAAGACTGCGAGAAGCTCTGGGTGGTGCTGGTAACATGGTGGAAACTGTTCGTGGGGCTGGTTATCGCTTCACGGAAATGACTCAAACCACAAGTACAACTGCAACTGGCTAATTTGGCTGGTTCATAAAACCAAGCCTCTTTTATGTTCTCTCGCACTATCGGGCTGATCTTTTGGATGGCTGTTGCCGCTGTTGCTGGTTATTGGCTGAATCCCAGCTCTGGTCATATATGGGGTGCTTTTTCTGTTTGTCTTTTCACGGTCATCAAAGACCTCTGGAAAGGGCAAATCATCACAGAATGGCTGCGACACAACAATGTGAAAGAGCCGCCCCAAATGGGTGGTATTTGGGGTGATTTGATTGACCGCATGCGTCGCATTCTGAATGAGCAACGCAAGCAGACCCAAAACGAAGAACAAAAGCTGCAAGATTTTTTACTTGCCATTCAAGCATCGCCCAATGGTGTTGTGCTGCTTGACCCTGAGGGGCGAATTGAATGGTGTAATCAAACTGCGGCCCTTCATCTTGGCATGGATGCCAAGCGTGACTTGATGCAGCACGTTGTTCATTTGGTCCGAGATCCTGTTTTCAAGAAGTATTACACCAGTGAATCGCATGATGGTGAAGCGATCATTGATGGACGAAGCGTGTCTCTGCAAAAGACCGTGAAACTTTCAGTGCAGCTGCACAGCTATGGTGAGAATAGACAGTTGTTGCTTACCCGCGATGTGACAACCATCGCCCAAGCAGATGCCATGCGGCGTGATTTTGTGGCCAACGTGTCGCATGAAATTCGTACGCCATTGACTGTGATGAGCGGCTTCATTGAAACCTTGCAAAGTCTCAATTTAGACAAAGAAGAGCGAGAAAAATACCTTGACCTGATGTCAGTCCAAGCAGGCCGCATGCAGGATTTGGTGAATGATTTATTGATTCTTTCTCAGTTAGAAGGTAGCACTTTGCCAGCCATCAATGAGCCTATTTCTCTGCAAGGCTTGATGTCGGGTATTGAGTCGGAGGCGCGCGGACTTTCCTCTTCTCAATTGTTTGAAAATGAAGCGCCTCAAACTTTGCAATTTGAAACACCTGAGGGTGTTCAATTGAGTGGTGCGAACAAAGAGCTGCACAGTGCAATTTCGAATTTGGTCAACAATGCCGTTCGCTACACCCCTTCAGGTGGACTCATCACATCAAGTTGGGCTTTGTTGCCTGATCAGAGAATGCAATTCAGTGTGTCAGATACCGGGCCAGGCATTGCTTCAGAGCATCTTCCCCGCTTAACTGAACGTTTTTACAGGGTCGATCGAAGTCGCTCTAGAGAGTCTGGCGGCACAGGATTGGGATTGGCCATTGTGAAACATGTCATGCAACGGCATGGGGGTGAATTGAAAATTGAAAGCGAATTGGGCAAAGGCTCCAAATTCACGCTGATTTTTCCAGCTTCTAGAGTCGTTCTGGAAACTGAATCTGCTTAACTTAACTTCGATATGCAAAAAGAAAGGGGCCATTTCTGGCCCCTTTTTTGTTGTGGTATTTTTAATTACCGATGTTGCCACCATCCTTGCGCGTGACCACGAATGTGGCAGAGCGAGGACGCTTTGTAGAGCCCGCAGTTGTTTGTGAATCAGGCCATGCGCTGGTGGCCTTTGCAAGCGTACCGTTTTCGCCAGGGTGCTGAACGTTACAGAACAGCGTCTTGCCATCTGGGGTCACAACAACGCCGGTAATCTCGCAGTCTTTGGGTCCAACCAAAAAGCGACGCACAGTTTCAGCCGATGCGTTAGCGCCTTTGATGGTGGCTGTGCCTCCCGCAGCAGTTGCGGTGGTGCCATCGCCAACCTTGCCAGGTACAGCAGCCAACATCATGCAGTTGGTCACGTCTGTGTAAGCGCCGTCATCGGTTTGGATCCAGAGCATGCCGCGTGGGTCAAAGTACAAGCCGTCTGGGCTTGCGAAGTCATTGACGGCGGTGAGGCCAGACAAATTGACATCGGGTTTATCGGTTGCTTCTGCGCCAAACAGATAAATATCCCAAGTGAACTTAACAGCAGCTTGGTTAGCGGCATCCTCTTTCCAGCGAATGATGTGGCCGAATGGATTGCCTTTGTTAACCCTTGTAGAGCCATCAGCGTTGGTGTAGGTGTCTTCGTAGTAACGGGGGTTGGCTGCGTCTGGCTTGAGTTGGCTGCCAGTGGGCGTAGAAGACACAGGAACACGGTTGCTGTTGTTGGTGAGGGTCATGTAGGCCTCGCCATTCAATGGATTGACACCACCCCACTCAGGACGGTCCATTTTGGTGGCGCCAACACTGTCAGCAGCCAAGCGAATATTGATCATCACATCGGCTTGGTCTTCGAATGCATAGGTTGCGTTCTTTGAATCAATGCCGTTCTTGCCGAAAGTTAATTCAATCCATTGGCCTGAGCCGTCTGCGCTGAACTTTGCCACATACATGGTGCCTTCGTCTAAGTACTTTGCACCAGCAGCCATGCCGCCGCCCACGTCCTTGGCATCCCACAAGGCCTTAGAGACAAATTTGTAGATGTACTCATTGCGCGCATCGTCGCCTTGGTAAATCACAATGGGCTGACCTACAACAGCAGCTGCAGGCCATGCGCCTTCGTGATTGATACGGGCAAGGGCGGTGCGCTTGGCAGGTGTGGAGGTGGCATTGAAGGGGTCAATTTCAACAACCCAGCCAAATGTATTGGCAATGTTGCGATAGTCTTCTGTGGCAGTAGCGCCAGTGGCTGTGGAAGACCAACGTGCATACAAATCGTCTGCGCCAACTGTGTCCCAAAGATAAGGGCTCTTGCGGTTTTCTGGCAGACCATAACGATTCAGTGCGGCGACTTCTTTGGCGGTGCGCTTGGCATTGTCGCCTGCACCACGAGCCACCACGTTGAGCCAGTTTTCTTCGCAAGTGAGGTAAGTGCCCCAAGGTGTATAGCCGTTGGCGCAATTGTTGTTGGTGCCACGTGTTTTGCTGCCGTCGGTAGAGAATTTTGTTTTGAGCTGGGCGCTGCCTTTTGCAGGGCCAGTGAAAACCATCTCAGTTGCAGAAGTGATGCGGCGATTGAATTTAGAGCCGCGCACCATGCTCATGTCATAACCAATGTTGCGCTTGACTTCAACCACGCTGACGCCATGTGCATAAATTTCTTTTTCAACTTCGGCGGCGACGCGTGTCGCACCTGCTGTAATGCCATTGCTGTGCAAGGCATAAGGCTGAACAACGTATTCATGGTTCACACAGAGCAAACCGCGGTCAGAGCGTTCAGCTTGGTATGTGCCTGCATCTGCCATACCGAAGTAATACATGCCGTCATGGCCATCGCCAATGCGGCGGTTATAAGATTCGGCTGTTTCTGAGCCGTTGTCTTTCCACGATTCATCGCCAAACATCATGGGATCGCCTAGCGCATGCAAAATGCTGACCTGGTAGCCTTCTGGTACTGTGACGACGTCTAATTTATTTTTTGCCACAGCAGCAAAACCCAAGTTCAAACCACTGGAACTTACACCACCGCAAGCTGTCAAGCTCAGACCACCCAACAAGGTGGAGGCAGTCAGGCCAATACCACCTTTGAGAGTTTGGCGACGGCTTAAACGGATGGCCAGCAGGTCATCCATGTGCAAGTTGCTTGATGAATTGACAATTTCATTGTCGTCGTAAGTGTTGTGGCTCATTGAAGAAGTCCTTTAGGGTTGAAAAGTACTAATCTAAAAAAAAAGGATGACAGTTCTATGAAACTGTCATCCCGATGTGATGAAAAAAATGATGATTTTTTTGTGATAAAAATTATTTGGCGTGTTGAACCATGACAGGTTCGATGTCAAAAACAGATTCACGTTTGTCGTCTACTGTCACTTTCACCCAATGTAAGTTGGGGCTGCCAAATGTTTGCAGACGTGTCAAATTGGGAAGTACTTTGCTGGGGCTATACAGTGGCTTGTCCACTTTGAAAAAGTGGGTATCACCATGAACCAAAAGAACTTGTCCCTTGTAGTTTTCGGTTTCTTTCACCACAGCTTGTAAGAAAGCTTGGTAGCCGCTCACTGAAGGCGCTTTGCTTTCGTCAGTGTCTTCAGTCTCTGGCAAGTCAAAACCTGGATCGCCTTGAAAAGCCAACAAGATGCCTCGTGCATTTTGCTCCTTGGCTTTCTGAAAACTAGATTTCATCCAGTTGATGTTGGCAATATCGCGTGCCGCGTATTCGGCGTTGCCTTGCTCGCACTGAAGTGAAGTGCGAGCGCTTTTATTTTTGCAGTCTTTTTCATCCAAAATTTTGTTGTTATTGCTGCCTGGAATGTTGAGCGTGACAAACATGACATTGTTTTTGCTGAAGCGCTTGTTTTCAATGTACATGCTGTCTTGATCTTTGGCGCTCTCCAAAGCAATTGCCTTGGGTCCAAAGCTGACTGGTTTGGTAAACATGACCTTGCGCAGATGGGCTAAACGTTCTTGTGAGTCGTAGCCGCCGTTGTTCAAACGGTGGCAGTCTGTCCATTCGTTGTCGCCAGGAATATAAACAACAGGGTGACTCATGCCATCGAACAATTTGATGGCATCTGTAAAGACATCATCGGTGCATTTAGAGCTGCCATCTTTGATATCACCCATAAAGATGCTGAAGTCAATTTTGGCGCTGTTCAAGCTGTTGAGGATGGCTGGCATTTTGGCGGCGTCGCCCGCTTTTTGATAAGGCATATCGCCCCACATGCCGAAGGAGAAAGACGCCGCTTGAGAGGCCATTGTGAAAGTCATGGCCAAAGAGCCAAGCAGGGACAGAAAACGTGTATTTTTCATAGCGAGTAATAGGTTCAAGTGATAAGTTTTGAATTTTCAATCTACTAGAAATATGTGACAGTTTGAAGAAGCCTTGTGGTAAATAAATGACATGGATTTGTTGCTTCATGAATTCGTCACCTAAGTTGTGTGAAATAGGCATTGCTTCTAACTTAGATAGCTTTTTCAACCTTATTAATCTGAATCATGAAACTCAAACACACACTTTTAGCTGCATCTTTGCTTGCTGCAATGTCTGCACAAGCGCAAACAGCATTCACCGTTTACGGTAACGCTGACATTGCCCTGAACAACGATGTCAAAACCGCAACAACAGGCATCAAAACAGAAGAAACTTCTGTGGTCCCTGGTGGCCTGTCTACCAGCAACGTGGGTTTTCGTGGTGAACGCGAAATTGCCAAAGGTTTGAAAGCCACTTTCCAAATGGAATTTGAAGTGGATCAAACAACCGACTCAGGTATTGTCAAAACACGTGCTGGTTTGGTTGGTTTGGCTGGTGATTTTGGTGCTGTGACATTTGGTCGCCGTACAACTTTGGCTAAAGTTGCCATTGACTTCTTGGATGCCAATGACGCAGCCAATACAGCAGGTTTCATTGGTGACAATGCCCGCGATTCACGTCGCAACGACATGATCACATACTCAACCCCCAACTTCTCAGGCTTTTCTGCAGACGTTCAATTGGGTTTAGGTTCTCCTACTCGCATTACCAGCGCTGCTGGCGTTGTCACGCAAGACGGTAAATCTGAAGACTCCAACTCTGTGGGCCTGAACTACACAAATGGCCCATTGGCTGTGAAGTGGGTCAATGACTCCATTAAAAATTACAGCAAATCTGTTTCTGTAGCTGGTTACAGCGTTGCCGTTCCAACAGCCATGGCTACCCGCAAAAATGAAGCATTTGGCGCAACTTACGACTTAGGCTTTGCCAAGTTGTACTTCGTTGATACGAAACTGACGCAAGGTACTGTTGCAACATTGGTGACGTTTGACACGCAAACATTGGGTGTGCGTGCACCGATGGGTAAGTTCACTTTCGTAGCTGAGGCCGGCACTGGTAAAGCTAAGTTGACTAACTCAGCCGTTAAAGCCGACGTAGATGCTCTGCAATTGGCTGTTTTGTACACGCTGGCCAAAGACACAACTTTGTTTGGCGTTTACGGCACAGAATCGATTGCTCATCCTACGTTCGTGAAGAAGGCTGATCAAAAGAACACCCACTTCGGTATTCGCTACAAGTTCTGATTTTTTTCGTTCCCAAGGTACTTGACAGGCCCGCTATGCGGGCCTTTTTTCGTCTTTTAAAAGCATTTTGAAATCTGTTAAATTTCAAGTGTGTTCTTCAAAAACCTCATGCGTTTCAATTTTGAGCTTTGCTTCGTGTTTGTCGCGGGCCTAGCCTTGCCACTTCATGCATCTGCTTGGAACCCGTTTGGCGATGAAGCTGTTTCAGAAGTTGCGCTGAACAAATCTGAACTTCAAAAAATCAAAGTCAATGCGGGTTGGGCCAAAGGCGAGGATCAGCCCCTGATATTTGAGGTGACAAACGGCCTCAAAGGCCCCATTCAATGCAGTGCGGCCAACGTTGAATTGAATGATGGGAAAACGGTGGGTAAGGTTTTCGTACCGAAATTTGCCATTCCGGGACAAACAACCCGAAATGCCAGCATGTTGGTAGTCAAAGGAACCATGAAGTCGTATGCTCTGACGTGTTCTTGTTTCAAAAACAAGGGTTCTGATACTTGTGTGAACCCACTTAAATAATTGTGATCTGACCCCAATTAGCTGGAATACTTTATGAAAATTGCCCAATCTGCTCTTTTAACCACGGCTTTTGCTCTTCTTCAATTCTTCATCCCTATGACGTCCTCATACGCTCAAACCCCCTCATCTTTGGCGCAGGCTTTTGCCCCCACTGGCACTTTGCGTGCCTCCATCAATCTGGGCAACCCCATCTTGGCCAACAAAGACGCCAGTGGCCAACCCGTAGGTGTCTCGATTGACCTGGCCACTGAACTGGCCAAGCGCTTGGGTGTGCCTTTGAGTTTGATTGTGTTTGATGCTGCGGGAAAATCGGTGGAAGGCGTGACCAACGAAAAGGCTGACTTTGGATTTTTTGCAATCGACCCAGTGCGCGGCCAAGGCATTTCATTCACGGGCCCCTATGTGCTCATTGAGGGTAGTTACTTGGTGGCCAACAATTCACCTTTGACCGCCAACGATCAGGTCGACAAAAAAGGCATTCGAATTGCAGTGGGCAAGGGCAGTGCCTATGACCTGTTCTTAACCCGCGAAATCAAGCAAGCAGAAATTCAACGTGCGCCCACTTCGCCCACCACGGTCGATTTTTTCATTTCTGAAAAATTAGAAGTGGCAGCAGGTGTGAAGCAACAATTGGAGATGGATGCCAAACGCTTGCCCAACTTGCGTTTGTTGCCTGGCCGCTTTATGGTCATCGAACAAGCAATGGGTTTGCCAAAATCACGCAGCCCAGAAGCCCAAGCTTATTTGAAAAAGTTTGTAGAAGAAATGAAATCTTCTGGCTTTGTGGCGGCATCCTTGGCGCGGCACAAAATTGAAGGCGCGGCGGTGGCACCCGCAACGCCATAAGGATTGCGCCGATGCGGCTTTAATCTAAATACAGTGATTGCAAACGAAGTTTTGCAGCGGGCGTTATGCCCAATTCATTGCGTAAATAGTTTTGAACATTGCCATGGCTGGCTTGGATTTGTGCCAGAGAGGCCTGCAAGAAGCTCTCTTGAACCTCCCACACAATTTTCAAAACATCGAGTGAAAGGTTTGTGACACCTGTGCTGTTGCGCTTGTAGAGTTGGTTGGTGAGTAAATAGTCACGCCAGATATCAGGCTCTGACACATCCAAGGCAGACAACACCAAAGCGGCTGCCAGACCCGTTCGGTCTTTGCCAGCCGTGCAATGAAAGAGAAGCGGATCTGGATGGTCTAGAAGATGTTCAAACAACTCTGCAAAGCGGCGCGAGTCTAGTAAAACAAAATCTCGGTAAGTGGTTTGCATGGCGTCCAAGGCGTCTGCTGCAGTCAGTGGTTTGCCACTAAGGTGCTGTGCTTGCAACCTTTGCACCACGGTGGGTTCTATGCTCAAACTGTGACGCTGAATATCAGGCCATTCGTAAGCTTGTGCCTGACTCTCTTGAACACCCCTGAAATCAAAGGCGCGCTTCACACCCAAGCTTTGAATTTGTTTCAGATCGTCTGGCGACAAATTGGCCAAATGATCGGAGCGGAAAATTTTTCGCCACTTGACGGGGCGACCCATGTGGCCTACATAACCACCCAGGTCGCGGAAATTGGAAGCGCCAGATAAAGGGATGTGCCTTTGAGCGAGGTCTTGAGAATTTGGCATTAACATGAGCTGAATGTTAACGCGATTTAACTCAAGTTCTGATTTCGCGGCTGGCCCATGATCGAAGTTTTCCTGGATTGAGGAGGCCCATGGGGTCAAAACGCTCTTTCATTTGGACGACAGCAGGGTCCAGATTGTTTTGCTTGCCATCTTCAACGATGTAAACGTGAGGGTTGTTAATTTGAACCCCATGAGCGCGGTAAATGGCCATGATTTCATTCAGGCGCTCTTCTGTGGAGTAGCGAACGAGTTGCAAGCCACTGCAGTTGAAATCACCTTCTTTGGTTCTTAGAAATTCCAAATGCATCAGCACTTCGCCGCCAAGCTCTTTTTCCAAGGCCTTCACTTGCTCGACATGCTTGGAGGGCGTGAAGCCACTCTGAATATAAGTAAAGCCTTTGTCAACCTTCAAGGCGTGCAATGTGGTGTGGTTCCAAGTGTATTCAAGCAGTGTTCGATTGGAAGCTTGCACTTCCTCTGCGGTTTTTTTGTAACAAAGTGTGCCTTCGAATGATTTCACCAAGTCGTCAACGCCTTCCATGCTTTGAGGTGCAACCACCATCAAAACAGCATGCTGCTTTTCATTGAAAAGACTCATGATGGGGCTCATGTAAGTCGGGATGGGCGCGGCCAAAAATGAAATTTCTTTTTTGATAAGACCAGGTGCTTTGGTGAGCTTGCTTGAAAACTCAAGCGCTTGGTCAAAGCTTTCAAATTGAGCGACACATTCAGACCAAGCCACGCAAGGGGACAAAGCCACTTCCAGCTCCAACACAATGCCATTGGTGCCGTAGGTGTGGTGTAACAACATGGCTTCGGCACCACGCAGTTCAACGATCTGAGGCTCAGCTTCTACAGTCATGACGCGCACTGCTAAAACATTGCCAGGGGCGGCCAAAGGTCCGTAATTGATCGATCCAGCACCCCCAAATCCACCTCCAAACAATCCACCCAAAGTGGCACTTCGAAACGTGGACGGTAGCCATCGGAGTTCAACATTGTGGGGCCGTGCCTGTGCGTCAAACTCTGACAATCGAATGCCTGCTTGCGCACGACCCACTTGTCCTCGAACCCAGCAAAAGGCGTTGTAGCCGCTTAAATCTAGAATCACCCCTCCAAACAGGGGTGTGGATTGACCGTAGTTGCCAGTGCCTGTGCCGCGAATAGTCATGGGGATCTGAGCTACTGCACAAGCAGCAACAACTTGTTTGATTTCTTCCTCACTGCGAGGACGAACAACCACATCGCCTGTCTTGCCAGCCAACTCTCTTTTAAGGATGGGAGAAAACCAGGCGAAATCTTGCGACAGTCGCAACACTCGGGCTGTATCCGTGATCCACTCCAACAGCGGTAGCTGCGCTGGAAGGTCATGCGCTGTAAGTGGTTTTTCCAATAGGCTGCTGGTCATTGTGCTTGTCCCGATAATTTAAAAATTGATTTATTCGCCTGTTACCTCGCTTGAATGCCAGCCGCCCAAAGCTTTGCGTGACAACCAAGACATGAACAGGAACAAAAAGACGCCAGTGAGAGAAATGAGCAGAAGTGCTGCAAACATGCGAGGAATGTTGAGCTGAAACCCTGCTTGCAAGATTTGATAGGCCAAGCCTGCGCCCGTGCCCCCTGTGCCCGCAACAAATTCGGCAACCACAGCACCAATCAGCGAAAGACCACTGGAAATACGAAGGCCGCCAAAGAAATAGGGCAGAGCGCTGGGTATGCGCAATCGCCACAAAACTTGCCAACGTGAAGCTCGGTTCAAGGCAAAGTAACTTTGCAAGTCTGGCTCGACGCTTCTAAGTCCCAGTGTGGTGTTGCTGATAATTGGAAACAAAGCAACCAAAGAAGCGCAAATGATCATCGACAAAGTGGGGTCTTTAACCCAAATGATGATGAGTGGTGCAATGGCCACAATGGGGGTGACTTGCAGCAAGACTGCGTAGGGAAACAGCGCTGACTCAATGCGTTTGCTTTGGACAAAGACAAATGAAATTAGGACACCAAGAATTGTGGCAACTGCAAATGCAAACAGCGTAATTTTGACCGTTACCCAAAGCGCCAAACCCAACATGGCCCAATCAGTGAGCAGGGTCTTCATCATCAGTACTGGCGATGGCACCAAGTACGGTGGCAAGTTGAGACCCGTCACCAAACCTTGCCAAATGGCAATCAAAATAATGCCCACGGCAATCGGGTAAATTATTTTTTGTATTTTAGGATTTTGTGACCAAGGTTGAAGCATGCGATTGGCTTGAGGGGCACTCATGAGAAGTGCTCCTCTTGCCCTGCACTTGCGCGCATCAGGCTATCTTGCAGTTGTTTGGCATGGTGGCTGAAGCCAGTAGAGACCATAAAGTCTGCATGTCTTGGGTAGGGCTCAGGAATTTGAAACTCTTCCACAATGCGGCCAGGTCGTGCAGCCATCATCACAACTCGATTAGACAAGTACACAGCCTCGTGTATGGAGTGCGTGACGAAAATCACAGTGAGTTTTTTCTTTTGCCAGAGATCTAACAGTTCAGCATCTAATCGATGCCGAGTAATTTCGTCGAGTGCGCCAAAAGGTTCGTCCATTAAGAGCAAATCAGGGTCTGTGACCAGGCCGCGTGCAATGGAGACTCGCATTTGCATACCGCCAGACAAAGCCCGAGGTAAGGATTTGGCAAACTTAGACAAACCGACCAGCGCCAAAACTTCTTTGACTTTTTCGTTGGCAGTTTGAGGGTCAATGCCCGCCAAGTCCAAGGGCAAACGAACGTTCTTTTCTACCGTAGCCCAAGGCATTAAGGTGGGGGATTGAAATACAAACGACATCTTTTTCCCAACCTCGGCCAACTGTTGAACTGGCTTGCGCCAAAGCAACAGCCTGCCGTCAGTAGGGTCTAACAGCCCTGCCACCATTTTGAGCAAAGTGCTTTTGCCGCAACCTGAGGGGCCCAGGAGAGTGACAAATTCACCTTCTTCAATGCGCAGATCCACAGGCAACAAGGCTTGTGTGCCATTGCTGTAGGTTTTGTTGGCTGACAAAACCTCAACTGCAGGGACAGGGCTGTGGTTCAAGGCATCACCTTGCTGTCTTTGATGAAGCTCAAGTTGAAAGACTTGGCCATTTCAACTTTGGCAGGGTCGATCAGCTTGGCAGAAACCAAGAAGTCGTAGCTGGCTTTGGCACGCACATCGGTCATGATGCCAATACCCAATTTGGCTGCATCACCGCCCGTGACCATGCCCATTTCTTTGAGCTTGGCCACGCTGTAGGAAAGTTGGTCGTCAGTCATGTTGGGGTTGTCCTTTTTGATCAGGACGTTGCCAGGTGCTGGATCAGCCAAATAGCTTTTCCAACCTTCCATGGATGCTTTGACGAATGACTCCACCGCTTTGGAGCGTGCTTGAATGGTTTTGTCCATGCAAGTGATGGTTGTGGCATAAGCTGGGTAGCCGTGGTCACTGAACATCAAGGTGTTGGCTTTAACACCGGCTTTTTGAATGGCATAAGGCTCGGAGGTTAGGTAGCCTTGCTGCGCCACATTTTTATCTGCCACAAAGGGCTGAATATTGAAGGTGTAAGGTCGAGTTTGTGAATCGGTAAAACCAAACTTGGCCTTGAGCCATGGCCAGTAACCGCGATGGGCTGACGAGGCAATCAAAATGGTTTTGCCTTTGAGGTCTTCAAACTTTTTCACATCTTCATGTGCAATCAGCACTTGAGGATCTTTTTGAAACACGGCGGCCAAAGTGGTGACAGGGACGCCACCTTCACGCACTTGAATCATTTGCAAATCACTAGAACCCATGACGCAATCAGCCTGGTCGGCTGCCATCAGTTGGACAATGTTGACTTGAGGGCCGCCCATTTTCACAGTGACATCTAAGCCGTACTTTTTGTAAATCCCAGTAGCCACAGCCTGGTAAAAGCCACCGTGCTCAGCCTGGGCATACCAATTGGTCATGTAGGTGAATTTTTCTTGGGCCTGCACAGCTTGCAGACTGCCCACACTCACGAGTCCGAAGCACAAAGCGGAGCGAAGCACTGAAGCCAAAGGTGATTTGAAGCGAAACTGTTTCAAGATGAACTCCTCAAGTTAAAAAAAGTAAAGAATGAACACGCATGCGAAATTGATTCAATCAACGCTATGTAGCCATTGCATCTTTCATGCCAATTTGGATTGAACATGGCCTTGGTGTTGCGCGCGTCCCCATGTGGCTTCTGCGCGAGGTGCCCAATGGAGTTCGTGCAACTCCGTAATGGCTTGCGCCCAGCTGTTGGCCAAGGAATCTAAGATGTTCAGGCCTTGTTCGCGGGTGGCTGGCAGAGGGTCTCCAATGATCCCGCTAGGACCAAAGTCTCTAGCGCTCCAAGCGCAGGCAGGACGGCCATCGGGCGACAGCAATTTGGAGGGAAACTCTGCAGGGTAATTGGCCACAGCTTTTTCCATGTGCACCGTT
>Ga0209770_10001249_pt1 | contig 13272 bp, 9 predicted proteins | sample LauGreSu1BDMLBDD_2_FD_187572 | JGI IMG/M metagenome (GOLD analysis project Ga0209770, IMG submission 187572) | Freshwater lake microbial communities from Lake Michigan, USA - Su13.BD.MLB.DD (SPAdes) (version 2) | ecosystem: Environmental > Aquatic > Freshwater > Lake | place: Lake Michigan, USA...
ATCGGTGTAGGGCCCGCCAAACCGTTCGTCGAGCGACGGCGACTTGATGCCGTGGCCGAGATTGCCCAGCACCTTGAGCGACGACACGGCGCCGCTCCTGGCGGGCACCAGGTAACCGCCGGCCGACAGCCTGGGGCTGAAGAACGAAGCCGATGCCTTGCGATCGAGCCGGCCGCCGATCGTGGCAAACCAGCGATCGCGGGCGGTGAACTGCTGCTGGGCGAACATCGACTGGTTGTCGGACTGCCTGCTGTCGACCAGCGTGTTCTGTTCGCGCTCCCATTCGTAGCCGGCGCTCAAGCGCTGCCCCGCCCAGTCGTAGTCGGCCTGATACCGAAAGGCGGGACGCGCGAACGCTGAGGCGCTGGTGAACGGAAAATTGGCCGACTGGCGTGACCCCAGGAACTGGCCCGGCGCCGGGGTCGCCCCGGCGGCGGCGAGCGCGTTGAACTCGGCGGCGTCGATCAGGCGCACGAGCCGCGTGCCGTTTGGGTAGATCGCTCTGGGCGTGCCGGCAAGCACGGCATAGGTGCCGTACGGCGGATCGACAATGGTGTCGGCCGAATCGCTCGTGTAGTGGAAGTAATTGAAGCTGGCGACGCCGGTCAGCCGCGCGCCGAACGCATGCGACAGGTCCACGTGGCCGGAGCGATCGCGGGTCTGATACACGCCGCCGGTGTTGCGGGCGCCATAGGTGATGGGACCCACGGTCCTGCCGTCAGCGTTCGTCGAGCGCAACCCGGCGCGCAGGGCCGCCCGCCGGCCGAAGGTGGCGCCGAACGAGGCGTCGAACGCGGTCTGCCCGAACGTGTCGTCTTCGGGCAGCAGGTCGGCGAAGGCCCCGTCCGACTGCCGTCGCGACACGCCCGCCGCGTAATCAAAGCGGCTGGCGGCCCCGCCCATCACGCGGGCGTCACCGCGCGCGGCGCCGAACGAGCCGGCCTCGACCGACCCGGCGGCTTGGGGCCGCTGGCCCGCGCCGGCCCGGCGGGTGAAGATCTGCACCACCGAGCCCATGGCGTCGGAGCCCCACAACGCCGACTGCGCGCCCCGCACCACTTCAACCCGGTCGATTTCGGCGGTGTTGATGCGGCTGAAGTCGAACCCGCCGCCGCTTTGGTTGACGCGCACGCCGTCGATCAGCACCAGGTTGTAATCCGACTCGCCGCCGCGCGAGAACATCGACGTCACCGCGCCGTCGCGGCCGTTGCTGGCGACGCTGACACCGGGCACGAACCGCACGACATCGGCCAGCGACGCGGCCCCGAGCGCCTCGAGGTCGGCGCGGGCAAACGCGGTCACCGATTCGGTGACGGCAGTCCGGCTTTCGGGGACCCGCGACGCCGTCACCACCAGCGTGTCGGACACCCCGCCGACCTGCAGCGTGATGTCCCGGGCCACCGGCCCCGTGGCGCCCGCGACGGCGATCACCTGCTCGGCAAAGCCCTCGCGGTGGACGCGCACTTCGATCGGCAGACCCGCGGGAACCTCGAGACGGTAGCCGCCGTCGGCGCCAGAGGTGGCCACGGCGATGGGCCGGCCGGCGGCGAGGGCCTGCACGGTCGCGCCGGCCACCAGCGCGCCCGAGGCATCGGTGATGACGCCGGAAATGGTGACGGCGCTGAAAGCTGCCGCCGGACTCAGGGTAAAAAGAGCGAAAAAGAGAACAAGTACAGTTCGGATCACACGCTTCATGACCGTTGCCTCCCCGGGCACGTCGATGGCTGACGCTTGGGGCAGGTCTCCTGGCTCGGAGGGATGCGGAGCGAACGCCGCGACCGCATCACCTTCCCCGGCACGAGCCGAGTGGTATTCGATGCGGAATGTCCTTCCTTACAGTGGCGGGACCGCGCCGGTGTTGCACCGGACTTCCCTATTGAGCCCAACGTGGGCACCCGAAGCCTGACCGTTATATCACGGCCGGCCAGGCCGGCTCGTGGTCATCGTCGTGGCGCCCTGGCGCCTATGGCAGGTTCGGCGGCGGCACGCGCTTCTTGCTCGCCTGCTCGAACGCATACGCGATGGTCAGCAGCTTCGGCTCGCTGCACTGCGCGCCGGTGAAGGTCACGCCGTAGGGGGCCGGATTGGCGGTGAACCCGGCCGGGAACGGCGGAGTGGGCGCGTTCGGCACCATGCCGAACGGCACCGCGATGATCGGGTAGCCGGCGCGCGAGGCCAGGCCCGCGCCGCTGCCGGCCGGGGTGAGGATGGCATCCAGCTTGTGCGCGGCCAGCACGCCGTCGATGCCCAGCTCGCGGCTGAGGCGCTTGTCCTTGGCCACGTCGGCCTCGTTCCTGGCGCGGTCGCGTTCCACGTCCATCTCGTCGGAGATGTCGAGGCGCGACTGTCCGAAGCGCATGGCGTTGGCCTTGGCGTGGGCCAGGTTCCATTCGCGCAGTTCGGTCAGCGACTTCACCGGCGCCTTGTCCCCGAGGCTCTGCAGCCAGGCGTTGAAGTCGCGCTTCATGCCGTACTTGAAGTTGACGGTGCAGTTGGCGTCGCCGCCGCGCTTGTGCTCGGCGCCCTGGCAGTAGTCGAAGAGCAGGAAGTTGTCCTTCGGGTCGCTGGCCACGATGCTCGGCACGTCGGCCGGGTCGACGATCTCGGCGCCTTGCGCCTTCAGCACGGCGATGGCGTCCGCCATCACCGTCTTCTGCTCGGCGTTGAGGCCGCCGCGCGGCTCCTTCTCCCCGGGCGGGGTGTAGGCGTCGATGAAGAAGGCGCGCGGCACGCCGATGCGCAGGCCCTTCAGGCCGTCGGCCTTGAGGAAGGGCGTGTAGTCGCGGTTGGGCGGCGGCGTGCAGGTGGCCGTCGCAGCATCGCGCGGGTCGACGGCGGCGCTCTCGAGCACGCCGAGCATGATGGCGGCGTCGGTCACCGTGCGGGCCATCGGCCCGGCGGTGTCGTGGTCGGCGGTGATCGGAATCACGCCGTAACGGCTGATGCGGCCGATGGTCGGACGGATGCCGGCCAGCATGTTGGCATTCGACGGGCTGGTGATCGAACCGCCCGTGTCCGAGCCGACGCTGCCCGCCCAGAAGCTAGCCGCGGTGCCGGCGCCCGAGCTCGAGCCGCCGGTCGGCAGCACGGGGCGGCCGTCCATCGTGTCGGGCCGCGGGTCGATCCGCGGGTCGTAGGGGTTGTAAGCGAAGCCGGCCACGCCGGTGTAGTTGGCCACCATGGGCGTGGGCGCGCCGGCGGTCCAGTGCGCCAGCTCGGTCAGCACCGTCTTGGCGATGATGATGGCGCCGCCGTCACGCAGGTTCTGCGTGACGGTGGCGTCGTAGGGCGGAATCAGGTCCCGGAAGGCCAGCGCGCCGCCGGTGGTCCGGATGTCGGTGGTGTGAATGTTGTCCTTCAGCGCCACTGGGATACCGTGCAGCGGTCCGCGGATCTTCCCGGCGGCCCGCTCTTGGTCCATGGCCTCGGCTTCTGCCAGCGCCTTCGGGTTGACCGTGATGATCGCGTTCAGGCGATCCTCGTAGGTGGCGATGCGCTCCAGGTAGAGTTCGGTCAGGCGGCGCGACGTCAGGCGGCCGGACTTCAGCGCCTCCTGGATCTGCGGGATGGTCGCCTCCACCACGTTGAAGGGCGCCGCCGGCGCCGGGGGCGCGGCGCCGCGGCCACAGGCCGCCATGACCAGGATCAGGAACATCGCCGGCACACCCGCTACACGTCGCATCATCACGGCACTCCTTGTCGTCACGTTGTCCCTCATCGCCAAAGGCGCGGGCGCGCGCGCTCTGCAGCACGCAGGGCCCGGGCCATGGTATAGCGATCAGCGCGCCATGCGCGATGGTATCGACGCCGGCCGTGCGCCCCAGCCCCCGATAATCGCCGGATCGATACGCATCGAGGGGGCGCCAATTTCGCGCGCCGGCGGCATCTCGTAATCTTGCGCGGCGGGCCGCGGGTACAGACCGGCGCAAGCGCGAGAACAACGCCCCAAACCGATTCGACACGTGGTCGTAGGTCCCCTGAAGTGGCGTGAAGTATTAGCTGCTGTCCCAAGGACCAATGACGGTTATGATCCGGTGGTTATGATCAGGCCGAATCAACCGACGACCGTGCTCAGACGCAATCAAGCCGGCTTTACGCTCATCGAGCTGCTGATCGTGGTCGCGATTATTGGCGTGATCGCGGCAATCGCGGTTCCGGGATTATTGCGCGCACGCGTGGCCGGCAACGAAGCGTCCGCCATCGCCAATCTTCGAGTCCTCAACAGTTCTCAGCAGGCCTATGCGGAGTCCTGCGGCAACGGATTCTATGCCTCGTCGCTGCTGATTCTCGCGGACCCGGCGCCGGTCGGCACCGCGTTCATCAGCCCCGATCTCGGCGCGGCGGCGGTCGTGGCCAAGAGCGGCTACCAGCTGATAATGGAAGAAGGCAGTGAGGCCACCGCCGCGATGAAGGACGGCTGTAATCCCTCAGGCACCGCGGCGAGCCTGTTTAGTTCTCATTACGCCTCGAACGCGCCCATCACGGCGGGACAGACCGGCACCCGATGGTTCTGGACCAACACCATGGGCACCATCTTTGCCTCCTCGGCCGACGACTTTGCCGCGATCCACGTCGGCAACGCTCGCCCCGGCGCCGGCGCGCCCGTCCAGTAGCTCGACATTTCAACCCGGCCGCGCGCCTTTGCCGCCGCTTCTTGATGGTTACTTAATCGTTCCGATCAAGCCCAGCCGTGGATGCTGGCGCCCGGCGTTCGCACCTGTTGCTACGGCCTAATCGCGTGCGCCGCAGCTGTGCCACAATCAGGGGGTCATTCACGGGCCGTGCGCGTCCAGCCACGCCGCGGCCCTGACGCGCGGACGACTTCAGGAGCGGCGCCCTGGGTGCCCTGCCTTCACGAGGCGACCATGAAACAGCGCACCGCCCCGCCGTCCGGCGCATCATCGCGCCGCGACTCCCAACCCCAAGCCGCATCCTTCGTGCGCGTGCACGGCGCCGTGACGCGCGCCCTCGCTGCGGCGTCCACGCTGCATGACGCCGCCTTGGGCGTCGCCACGGCGATCGCCTCGCACTCTGCCGACCTGGGCTGGACGAAATGCGAGGTCTGGTATGTGGACGCCGCGCAAGATCTGTTGCGCCACGCCATCGGTGATCTCGCCCCCGGCATGGTTCCGGGCGCGCTTGCCGCCGGGACGGCGCGGCGTGGCGAGGGAGTGCCCGGCCGCGTGTGGGCCGAAGGACAGAGCTCGTGGGTGAACGGCCTGGGGTCGCCAGACGGCCTCCGCTCCGCGTGCGCCGTTCCCATTGTCTGCCACGGCGCGGTGCTGGGCGTGCTGGCGGTGTACAGCGACGAACCGCGGGATCGCGACGACGACCTCGTCGCCTTTCTCGAGGCGATTGGCAGCCAGGCGGGCCAGGCCTTCGCGCCGGTTCGAGACCGCGATGGCAGAAAGGAGTGGCCCGCGCGCGGGCCGGGTGACGCCGTAGCGCCCCACTTGGCCGAAGAGGGCTTGCGGCGCAGCGAGCAGCGCCTGCGATTGGCCCTCGATGCTGCCCGCATGGTCGCCTGGGAATACGATCCCGCCACTCTCGAAGTGACGTTGTCCGACAACGTCGAGGAAGTGCTCGAGCTGCCGCGACGGCACAAGGACAGCCGCGAGGGTTACGCCCTCATTCATCCCGACGACGTGGCACGTCATCGGGCCCTGGTCGATGCGGCCATTGCCAACGGCGGCAGCTACGTCAGCGAATACCGCCACGCTCATGGAGCCGAGGACATCTGGCTCGAAGAGCACGGCCGCGCCGTGGTCGACCGGTCGGGCCAGACGTGCGCGCTCGTAGGCGTCGTCCAGAACGTGACCGAGCGCAAGCGAACCGAGGAGGCGCTGCTCGCGAGCCACGATCGGCTCAAGAAGATTGTCGAGGTCGAAACGGTCGGCGTCATGTTCTGGGACCTGACGACGGGCCTGACGACCAACGCCAACGACGCGTTCCTGAAGATGATGGGGTACAGCCGCGACGACGTGGCGGCCGGCACGCTGACGTGGCAGGCGCTCACGCCGCCCGAGTACGTGGACGCCAGCCTTGCCGAGTTGAAGAACTTCGAGGCGACCGGCCGCGTCGGTCCCTACGAGAAGGAATACTTCCGGAAGGACGGCTCGCGGCAGTGGCTGCTGTTTGCCGGCAGTTCGATCGGCGACCAGGCGTGCGTCGAGTTCTGCGTGGACATTGCGGATCGAAAGAAGGCCGAAGCGGCGCTGCAGGCGCAGCAGCGGCTGTATCAGTCGGTGACCGACAACGCGAGCCTGGCGCTGCTCATCATGGACGAGCGGCAGCACTGCATCTTCATGAACCCCGCGGCGGAGCACTTGACCGGGTTCACGTTCGACGAGGTGCAGGGGCGGCCGCTGCACGACGTGATTCACCACACCCGCCCCGACGGCCGTCATTTCCCTCTCGAGGAATGCGCGATCGATCGCGCTTTTCCGAACAATGACCGGGAGAAGGGCGAGGAAGTGTTCGTGCACAAGGACGGGCACTTCTATCCCGTCGCGTTCACCGCGAGCCCGCTGCGCGACGCCTCGCGGCGGCCGGTCGGCACCATTATCGAGGTGGAGGACATCACCGATCGGCGGAAGCTCGAGGCCGAGCGCGAGCGCTCGCTTCTCGCGCTGCAGGACGCCGACCGCCGCAAGGATCAGTTCCTCGCGACGTTGGCGCACGAGCTGAGAAATCCGCTGGCCCCGCTCCGCACCGGCGTGCAGCTGGTGAAGCTCGCCGGCGCCACCGGCCGCACCGCCGACCAGGCGCTGGCGGCCATGGAGCGCCAGATCGACCACATTGTCCGCCTGGTGGACGACCTGCTCGACATGAGCCGGATCAGCCGCGGCAAGATCAGCCTGCGGCAGGAACGCCTGTCGCTGGCCTTGGTCGTGCAGCAGGCGACCGACACCATCCGGGAGACGGCCGAGGGCCGGCGGCATCGGCTGACCATCGACCTGCCGTCCGAACCCCTCTACGTGTTCGGCGACTCCGTGCGGCTCGCGCAGGTGGTCGGCAATCTCCTGCACAACGCGGTGAAGTACACCGAGCCCGCCGGCCACATTACGGTCGAGGTACGCCGCGACGGCGCGGCCGGCGTCGTGAGCGTCCGCGACACGGGCGCGGGGATTCCGGCAGAGATGCAGGAGCGCGTGTTCGAGATGTTCACGCAGGTTGACGACTCGCCCGAGCGGCGTCACGGCGGACTGGGCATCGGGCTATGGCTGGCAAGGCAGCTGGTCACGCTGCACGGGGGCACGATCACGGTCGTCAGCGCGGGCGTTGGACGGGGGAGCGACTTTATCGTGCGACTCCCGCTGGCCGTCTCCGCGGCCGAATCCGCGGCCGACTCGAGTGCGGAGGGTGCGGCCGCGCCACACTCGCTCCGCATCCTGGTGGTGGACGACAACCACGATGCGGCCGTCACCCTGGGGGCGTTGCTCGACCTGGTAGGCCATCAGACCCAGGTGGTGCACGACGGGCAGGCCGCCCTCGACGCGGCGGCGGCCTTCCGTCCCGACGTCGTCCTCCTCGATCTGGGCATGCCGGGCATGAACGGCTTCGAGGTGGCGCGCGGGCTGCGCCAGGACTCGTCGTCCGCGGCGATTTTCATCGTGGCGGTGACCGGATGGGGCGCTGACAGCGATCGCCGCCGGACGCGCGAGGCCGGATTCGACGAACACCTGGTGAAGCCCGTTGACGCGATCAGGCTGCAGCGCGTGCTGGCGGGCGTGCGGGCCGCCAGGCCGTGATTTGCCGAGGACAGCAAACGGCGCTGTGCCGCGCTAGGAGACGCGGGACCGCACGGCGAACCACTTGCCGGCGGCGATCACGAAGACCGCGCCCAGGGCGGGAATGACATAGTGCAGCAGTTGCGGGCCGCCATGGAGGTAGGGCGCCACGATGGCATCGGTAATGGCCATGTCGAGCGCGGTCCAGCCCAGGATCCCGGCGCCGATGGTGATGATCACCGGCCAGCGTTCCATCAGCTTCATCAGCATGCTCGCGCCGAACACCACCAGCGGGATGCTGATGATCAGGCCGAGCGCGAGCAGCAGCACGCTGCCCTTGGCGGCCGCCGCCACCGCGACCACGTTGTCGAGGCTCATCACGAAGTCGGCCACGACGATGGTCTTGATGGCCGCCCACAGGTGATCGGCCGGCGCGACATCCGCCTCCTCCGATTCCGGCAGCAGCAGCTTGACCGCAATCCACAGCAGCATGGCGCCGCCGGCGAGCTTCAAGTACGGGAAGCGCAGCAGCTGCACGGCGACCGCCGCCAGCATGACGCGCAGGCCGACGGCCGCGCCGGCGCCCCAGAACACGGCGCGCTTCTGCTGGTGCGGCGGCAGCGTGCGCGCCGCCAGCGCGATCACGACGGCGTTGTCGCCTGACAGGATGACGTCGATGCCGATGATGGTGAAGAAACCGGTCAGAAAGGCGGGCGTGAGAATCTCGTCCATGCAGCTACGCCTCGATCATACCCCGCGGGCCGCACACGCTATACTGGTAACCCCTTGATCGCCTTTGCCAACATCAACAAGCAGTACGGCAAGCAACTGCTGTTCGTCGACGCCTCGTTCCAGCTCAACCCGGGAGAGAAAGTCGGCCTGGTCGGCCCCAACGGCGCCGGCAAGACCACCATCTTCCGCATGATCGTGGGCGAAGAGGCGCCGGACGAAGGCGATGTCACCGTTCCCAAGAAACTGACCATCGGCTACTTCCGCCAGGACGTCGAGGAAATGTCGGGCCGGTCGGTGCTGGACGAGGCCATCGCCGGCAGCGGCCGCGCCGGCGACCTGCACCACGAGCTCGAGGAACTGCAGCAGGCCATGGCCGATCCGGCGCGCGCCGACGACATGGACAAGATCCTCGCCCGCTTCGGCGAGGTGCAGGAAGAATACGACCACCTCGGCGGCTACGCGCTCGAAAGCCAGGCGCGCGAAGTGCTGCACGGGCTGGGCTTCGACGACCAGCGCATCGACGGCGATGTCGGCGCGCTCTCGGGCGGCTGGAAGATGCGCGTGGCCATGGCGCGCGTGCTGCTCGGCAAGCCCGACGTGCTGCTGATGGACGAGCCGACCAACCACCTCGACCTCGAATCGATCATCTGGCTCGAAAGCTTCCTCAAGTCGCACGACGGCGCGCTGCTCATGACCTCGCACGACCGCGAGTTCATGAACCGCATTGTCTCGAAGATCGCCGAGATCGACAGCGGCGAGATCACGGTCTACTCCGGCGACTACGACTTCTACGAGCGCGAGCGCGCGACCCGCGAGGCCAACAAGGAAGCGGCCTATGCCCGCCAGCAATCGATGCTGGCCAAGGAACAGCGCTTCATCGAGCGGTTCAAGACCCACGCGGCCAAGGCCGCGCAGGTGCAGAGCCGCATCAAGGCGCTCGACAAGATCGAGAAGCTCGAACTGCCGAAACAACGGGTGGTGGTGAAATTCACGTTCAAGGACCCGCCGCGGTCGGGCGACCAGGTGGCCGTCATCGAGGGCCTGTCAAAGGCCTACGGCCAGCGCGTGATCTACGAGGACTTCAGCCTGACCATCCGCCGCGGCGAGCGCTGGGCGGTGATGGGCCGCAACGGCGCCGGCAAGACGACGCTGCTCAAGATGCTGGCCGGCGCGCTGGCGCCCGATGCCGGCGACGTGCGCCTCGGCGCCAGTCTCAAGATGGGCTACTTCGCCCAGCAGTCGCTCGACACGATGGACGCCGACCTCACGGTGTTCGAACAACTCCAGAACGACTTTCCGCGCGAAGGCGTGGGGGCGTTGCGCTCGCTCGCCGGGGCGTTCCAGTTCTCGGGCGACGACGTCGACAAGAAGATCCGCGCGCTGTCGGGCGGCGAGAAGTCCCGGCTGGCGATGGCCCGGATGCTGTTCGATCCGCCGAACTTCCTGGTGCTGGACGAACCGACCAACCACCTCGATCTCGCCACCAAGGAAATGCTGGTCGATTCGCTGAAGGCGTTCGAGGGCACGATGATCTTCGTGTCGCACGACCGCGCCTTCCTGCGCGGCATCAGCAATCGCGTGCTGGAACTGGGCGGCGAGACCGGGCAGGACGCGCACCCGCACGCCTACCCGGGCAGCTACGTCGAGTACGTCGAACGCACCGGCCACGAAGCGCCCGGCATCCACACGTAGGCGCGACGCGCCCTCGCCTGAGAAGCCGCTACGCCAGGCGGACGTCGTAGGAGCCGCCGGAGCGGTCGACCTGCAGCGACGCATCAAAGGCGTGGCCAAGCTGGGACGCGGTGAGCATGTCGGCCGTGGCCCCGGCGGAGGCGACCCGGCCGCGCCTCAGCAGGATCACCCGGGCAATCTCGGGAATGATCTCATCGACATGATGGGTCACGAGCACGATCGTGGTGCCACCCCGGGCCAGCCGCCGCACCTGTTCCATGAACGCATGGCGCGCCACCAGGTCGAGCCCGCGGGTCGGCTCGTCCAGCACCAGCGCCTCGGGCTGGTGCACCAGCGCCCGGGCGATTAGCACCCGCCGCGCCTCCCCGGTCGACATGGTGTCGAGGGTGGCGCCGGCCAGCCGGCCGGCATCGATGCGCTCGAGCGCGGCCATCGCGGCGCGCCGCATCGGCTCGGTGACGCGCTGGTGCGCGAAGGTGCCATGCGTGGCAAAGAACCCGGAGACCACGGCCTCGAGACCGGTCAGCACGCCGTTGGCGTTGCCGCGCACAAACCGGTCGTGGAGATCCGCCGACACGATGCCGAGCTTCGAGCGCAGCGCGAACACATCCCAGCGGTCCTGGCCGAAGACGCGAATCGGTGAGGCGCCGCCCGGGTGGCCGAGCGGGTAGACCTCGAGCGCAAGCAACTTGATGAGGGTCGACTTGCCCGCGCCGTTCGGGCCGAGAATGGCGGTGTGCTCGCCACCACGAATGGTCAGCGTGAGGCCGTCGAGAATGCGGACACCACCGAGCATGACGACCGCGTCGGTCAATTCGAGGAGGGGCGGCTTCATCGGCAGGAGGGCGCGAGTGGATTCTGCCACGGCCCCGTGCTCCCGGCCAGGTTTTTCCTGGCACTCGGCATGGCCAACTGAAGGTTCGCGGGGTGTATAATCCGCGGCCTCAAACCCGTCACCAGCCTGGAGGCCCAATGCGCAAGATCTCCTCCCTCGTCATCGCCGGCGTCGCGTTCATCGGTGCGCTCTCCTTCGCCGCCACTGCCTCCGCCCAGAATCCCGTCGGCGTGTGGAAGGTGAACCTCGCGAAGTCGAAGTACAGCCCCGGCCCTGCGCCCAAGAGCGCGACCATCACGACCACCGCCACGGCCGACGGCGGCTTCAAGTCCGTCACTGAAGCCGTGCCCGCCACCGGCGCGCCGACCAAGTCGGAAGTGACGTGGAAGTTCGACGGCAAGGACTACCCGGTGATGGGCAACCCCAACACCACCAGCCAGTCCTATACGAAGGTCGATGCGACCCACTACACCGTCGTGTCGAAGGCCGGCGGCAAGGTGACCGTCACCGCGAAGGTCGTGCTGGCCGCCGATGGCAAGTCACGGACGGTGACGCAGACGGGGATGGACGCCCAGGGCAAGCCCGTCAACAACGTGATCTTCTACGACAAGCAGTAGCGCGCGCAGCCCCGGCGCGAGTGCGCCGGGGCTACCGGCCGTCGTTTGAGTCAAGCAAGTCGGCGCCAGGGCACCGCCTCTCCTATAATGCCCCGCATGGATCAGCGCACACCGCCACGACGTTCCCTGGTCACCGGCATCGGCGCCGCGGCGGCGGCCGTCGCCCTTGGGGGGACGCGCGCCGGCGCGCAGGCTCCCCCGCCAGCCCCGGCCTTCAGGCCGGTGCGCCACGACCAGGACGCCTGGCTCGACAAGATTGCCGGGCAGCACCGCATGGTGCTCGACGTCACCACCGCTAACGGCGTCGGCGAGGCCCTCGGCTTTGCCAACAACCTGTTTACCGCCAACAAGGCCGGCTACAACCTGGACGACAGTGACCTGGCCATTGTGATTTGCCTGCGGCACTTCGCGACCGTCTTCGCCTTCACCGATCCGGTCTGGGCGAAGCACGGCAAGGCGCTGGCCGACGCCGTGAAATACACCTCGCGCACGGGCGAAGTGCCGGCCGCCAATCCTCACAACGCGGCGCCGCGCGGCGCCTTCGACGGCCTCGCCAAGCGCGGCGTACAGTTCATGGTCTGCGACATGGCCAGTCATCGCTTTGCCCGCCTGCTGGCGGGCAGCGGCGACGGCGAGGCGGTCTACAAGGACATGGCCGCTCACATGATCCCGAACAGCCGGTTCGTGGCGGCCGGCGTGGTCGGGACGACGCGCGCCCAGGAGTTCGGTTACAGTTTGTTGTCTGTCGGGTAGCTGCTCGTTCGTCTCGTCCCTGTCGTCAACCCATCTATTCCGGGAGGTCCCATGGATTCGATTCAGCGTCGTGGTTTTCTCGGTAAGTTACTCGGTGCGGCGTCGGCGTTGGGCGTGTCGTTGACCTCGTCTGCGGCGGCGGCCTCGGCCCAGGCGCCGGCGGCCGATGGCTGGCTCAAGGACGTGAAGGGCACGCACCGCTGCCTGTTCGACTTCCCGAAGCACTCGAATGGTGTGGGGCTGCTGCACATCCTGAACTACCTCAGCACCTACTCGGCGGCGTACAAGGCGGCGCCGGGCACGGTCGGCGCGGTGGGCACGCTCTACGGCATCGGCCCCGGCGCCAGCATCTCGCTCGGCTTCAACGACGCGATGTGGGCGAAGTACGCACTGGGGGAATACACCGGGCTCAAGGACGCCGCCGGCAAGCCGTACGCCCGCAACCCGTTCCACCGCCCCACCAAGGACGAACTGCACCTGGTGATGCAGGCCATGCAGACACCCATCATCCCGATGTTCGCCGACGCCATGCCGGCGATTGGCATCGAGAGCCTGCAGAAGATGGGCACCAAGTTCCTGATGTGCAACAACGCGTTCGGCGCCTGGTGCGCCGAACTCGAAGCGCGGGGCAAGGGCAACGCCGCGGCCCTGCAGACGGAGCTCGGCGCGAACCTGTTGCCTGGGGTGACGATCGTGCCGGCCATGGTCATTGCCATCGACCAGGCCCAGGCCGCCGGCATCGCCTACAACCGCCAGTGAGCGAGTGACCCAGCCATGACCCCACACCCGAAGCAACTGCTCCTCACGCTGGCCGCCGTGTTGCTGCTGGCTCCGATCGGCGCGAGCGCCCAGGCACCGTCGGGCGCGGCCCTGATCGAGGACGCCGTGCACGTGCTGCCGGCCCACCTGCGCG
>Ga0209770_10001250_pt1 | contig 13264 bp, 15 predicted proteins | sample LauGreSu1BDMLBDD_2_FD_187572 | JGI IMG/M metagenome (GOLD analysis project Ga0209770, IMG submission 187572) | Freshwater lake microbial communities from Lake Michigan, USA - Su13.BD.MLB.DD (SPAdes) (version 2) | ecosystem: Environmental > Aquatic > Freshwater > Lake | place: Lake Michigan, USA...
TACGAGTATACAAGGAGTAAAACCACACATATTTAGCATCTAAACGCGAACCCGAAGACACCAACCGAAATTATTCCGAGTACTAATCCCATATGATAATTATACTGCATCCCTTTGTACATTTTGAGCCACGCATTCACTTCTTCCTGATTATGAATATAGTTCAACATCGTATCGGTTTTCGGATATAGCATATAGAAAAAGTAGTTTGTCAAGAAGGAAGTTGCCATAACCGTGCAAACCAATGCAGCCGAGTTCATTTTAACCGCCTTAAATTGTACATTATACAAGATAATAAAAATAGAAAGTAATAAACCAAGACCATAGCCATAGTAACTGATAGTTGTTCTCTCCTTTACTATTTTTTCGTAACGTTTTTGTAACTCATGAGACAACTGTTCTTTATACTGTTTCGCAATTCCGGTCTTGTCAGTCATGTAATAAAAATATATCATTCCTATGACAAATACCGCAGATATCATACAACTAATCGCACACGCCATTGTATATACATTCTACATATATATTTTTGGTCGATGGGCATTATGAATAATAGATTTTTTCAGATAAATAATATAGGAAGATGTATATTGTAATATTACATAGTTAGATGACTGTACGATATGTATTAGTTACTTTATGCGATAAATTAACCAGGGTCCCAAACGTCTTAGAAGATTATATATATTCGTTAAATATCATAAGCGATGTTATTCACGTAAATGAATTCTCATACAATCTGATAAATACTACTAATAACGTCTATATATTTACTCAAATGTGGCTGGAAGCAAATAATATACCACCGGATGTTGCTCGTTCTGGTAGAATGATTTATTTAAATGTTGAAATGTTATCTGAAATAACTAGAATAAATCATGTAATTGCTTTAATACAATCAGGTGTAAGAATTGCCGATTATAGTCTATCCAATTTGACATTATTAAAATTATATACGGAGGATAAAAAAATTACGTCTTATAAGAACGACGCCGTTTATTTACCTTATCAATATAATTTACGCGACCAGGTACAGTTAGAGAATATAGATGGATTATACACATACGATATTGGGATTATCAATGCGCTACCGAAAAAAGATGCGTCAGTTAATTCATCACTTACATACAGACGAACGCTCTTATGGGAACAATTAGAGCAAACCGGATTGAAATGTATAAATATTTTAGGATGGGGGTCTGCGCGAGATGAAATATTGAAACGTTGCAAAGTAATTATAAATGTACATCATTTTGAATGCTTTAATATATTTGAACAAATCCGATGTGACCGTCTACTTTTCGCAAAAAAGATTATTATTTCAGATAAGTCTATTTATACCGACAATTATGACTTGTTAGGGAGTGTAATATGGGAAGACTATGACAATATTATTCCGCGCACAAAAGAAGTATTAGAAAACTTTGAAATATATAATAACAAAATGAAATCATTAAATATGGACAACGTCATCGCAAATCGCCGTAAACAATTGTCGGATGCGTGTAATCAAATGCAGTAAACATTTAATCGGTTATCATATTCTTATCCACTTGGACTTCTTTAAGAACGTTTTTAATAATTTTTTCTTCAAATTTAAGGTCTTCTTCTTTGCCGCATCCACCCAACGCTGCCTTGTAATATTTAAAATAATCTTCGCATACATCTGTTCCTATTTGTTCAACCTCCGGTTTATTATCGTTATACCATCGCCATAATTCGTTCATATTTCTATGTGCAACTACCTTGACGGCTCTACGTAGATTGGTCTTATTTGCATCTTCTTTTTCCCATTTATCGGCGTTCTTAATGTAGACGGTTTCTCGTTTCAAATCGGTACAATGCAATGGACGCGTATGTGTATCCATATTACGAAAACGATGCAACATAACCGTGGAAATTCCTTCAATAAAGCCGACATTACCAGTGCGAATAAAGTCTTCGCGTGTAACTTCAAACGATTGAATAAAATCGTCCATTGTAATCGCGTCTTTACACGTTTCATTCAAGAATACATTGAGATTAAATTTATTGTTGTTATTACAATTCGTATTAATCGTACTATGTCCCGAGTTCTTGGCGAGTTCCATCATTTGTTTATTCTGCTCAATCATTAGTTCTTTAAACTCATTATTTTGTTTAAGTAACTCAACAATCAAATTATCCTTAGAGGTCGCCGTTTCTTTAAGCGCATCTTTAATTAAACTAGCGATTTCTCCATTGTTTTGTTCAACCGCAACGGTTACGTCGGTCGGACCACTGTTACACGTCTTTTTGTGACGATATAGACCAGAAGCGTGTTTGTACTCATTCCCACACGAACACGTAAATGCAGTGGCGTTAAAATGTATACCATTATGTATCATTTGATGTTTACGTGTGACAATATGACGATTATAATCACTCTGTTTGCTGCATACAAAGTCACACCTTTCGCAAACAAAATGCTTGGCGTTTTTGGCGTCAAAATTCATACCCTTATAATGGTATAAGAAAAAACGCCTAAATCATTTTCAGCGTAATATTATTTAAAAATTTATGCAGCCAAATTTTCAAATTAAAAACCTAAAATAGAGCATTTTGGTCACAACTCGTTTTTTCAAAAGGGGTCCTTGCAAACTTTTCGGGGCACTTTTGAAAAATGGACAAAAATAAATGTCCAATTTGGGCGAGCGATGCCATTTCTTTTCATGACTATTTTGGGGAATTCAGCGTAAAAATATGTAAATTATGTAAAAATATCGTTATTACACGAACTTCATAGTACAGTAAGAGTAGTCTTGTCTACTTGGACTTCTTTGAGAACATTCTTGATGATTTTATCTTCAAATTTTATATCTTCTTCTTTTCCACAACCTCCCAATGCCGCTTTATAATATTTGAAATAGTTCTCACATTCATCTGAACCTATTTGTTCTACCTCGGGCTTGCTATCATTGTACCATCTCCATAGTTCTTTCATATTCTGATTTGCAACGCCCTTGACTGCCTTACGTAAGTTTGTCTTGTTGTTATCTTCCTTTTCCCACTTATCCGCATTCTTGATATAGACAGTTTCGCGTTTTAAATCCGTACAATGTAAGGGTCGTGTATGCATATCCATATCACGGAAGCGGTTTAACATAACAGTTGAAATGCCTTCAATGAAGCCAACATTGCCAGTATGGATGAAATCGTCGCGTGTAACGTGAAACGTTTTGATGAAATCGTCCAACGTAATGGCATCTTTACAAGTTTCGTTTAAGAATACGTTGAGATTGAACTTGTTGTTACAGTTATTATTAGTATTGTTATTGATAGTATTATTGGCGAATTTGCCATCCTTGACCGCTTCTAACAAATTTTGTTGTAATTCCGCATTCTGTTTATTCTGTTCAAATAGTTGTTTTGTTTGTTCAATAATAAGTTCTTTGAAATCTTGGTTTTGTTTTAGTAATTCAAACATAACCGAAACATCTTGTATTTGACTATTTGGGGCTAGTTGTGAAATAGAGTTAGTTAAATGTTCCGTCTCTTCACTATTAGATTGAACGCTGCACGTTTTTTTATGACGATAAAGGTTTTGACGACAACTGAATTCTTTGCCACATATACAATTATAGTCATTGTTACAAGTTGGTAGTCCATGTGTAGTCATAATATGTTTACGAGTGGTAAAATGTTTATTAATTTGTGATAAACGGTTAGTATTATAGTCACATAACTTACAATTATATTTATATGGATATAATGGTGTAGTCATTTTTTATATACAATGACTACATAAAAACTTCCTAAATAGTTTTCAGCGTAATATATATTAAAAAAAGTATGCTGCCACTTTTTTAAGGAATTTTTCAAAAACAAAGCAGAATGGTAACAACGTGTTTTTTGGGAGGGGTCCTTGCAAACTTTTCTAGGCATTTTTGAAAAATGGACAAAAATAAATGTCCAATTTGGGCGAGCGATGCCATTTCTTTTCATGACTATTTTGGGGAATTTACCGTAAAAATATGTAAAAAACATACGACGAACGACGACCAACGTACGATTTACATTTTACGATGTAATATTTTGTAATATTGTTCATTATATGTTATACAAGTTAAATACAACGAAGAGAAGTGTTCATCATCTGTCTCAATTCGTTCATACCAATTACAATGGTCACATCCATCGTATACTCTCATATTTCTACTAGACATTTTATGACAATAACATTGTTCCATTACATATGTCTCATACATATGTTCCATATATAACTCTTGTTCAGCCAATAAATAATGGAAATAATTTCTTATAGCGAGATATACAATATCATTACTCAGATAAGATTGTATAATATTTACAAGTTCTCTTGGCAACCGACGTTCAAATAATACCAGCGGGGTATTCATTTTAGATTAGATGATTGGCATAAAAATACTTATTTTTGTTCAATTTTATAGACATTATGATATACACTGTTGACAATAAAAAATACAATATGTACATAAGATTATTGCGAAACATATTTACGTACTGAACAACGCACACATATTATCTGCTTCAAGATTAACCGCCGACTTGGTGAATAGGTTCATAATCATTTCATCAGTCCGAAAGCGAATGGTATAATCTTGTTGAATATTATTGCGTCCAATACGTCCCATTGCTTGTAACGTTTTTTGTTGCGTCATATTCGTAAGGTCTTTACCAATAAATCCGTGACAGAATTGATAGTTTGTACCATAAATATAGTCGGATGAGGCAATAATGATAAATAGGCGCTGTTCGTCGGCGAGTTTCTTCATAATTTCCATATATTGAATATTCGGATTTTCAGTAAACATCCCGATACCCAACAATAACAGCACTTTATAGTTGTTTGTAACATTTAATTGCATAATTTCCTTAACAGTGATTTCGTCTATATTCGCAACGAAGGCGTCTTCGTGAACTTCTCCGTCGGGTGTCCAAATCGCTTGATGTGGTCGTGAATTCGGAACATACATTGGGTCTAGTCCGACCGAACGTAATTCCTTTCGCAGTTTATTAATTTCCGCCATCCACGCTTGCGATTCTTTACATAATCGTCCGCTCTCACGAGCCGCATTTTTATCATCACCCCCATTTGCATCCGAACCAGATTTCGTTTCTTTTGACAATATTTCGCTTTCTAATCGTTCAATTCGTTCGGTAATCTCACTATTTTTTGTAATTTTTGCCAGAATATTCTGAAATACGCTCGGCGCAATATTTGTTTGTTGTATATAAAAGTTGCCAATTTTATTCACATCGTCTGCGATGAAGATGGTTGGACCGTCCGTCAAGGTATAAGCATCGGATGTAGTAAGCGAAATGCCGGTTGACGCAGAAGTTGCCGTAGCAGTATTAGATGGAGGTACAAATACACTAGTCGTTCTTTGTAATGCACCGCCCGAACGAGCAGTTTGTTCTAGACTGGTAGTTTTTTGAATACCATTCGGTTTTGCGTCGGCATATTTCTTTTTGCGGGTGGTCGTTGCATATTTATATATATTATCCCAATTTGCGGGGTTGATATGTAGTAATACGTCCAAATAATACTCCTTCAATCGGTTCATCGTGATATTACTAATATTATCTGTAAAATACGAATCAATGGTATACGCATCATCAATGAGGTTCTCTGTATTTACATATTCAACAAACCGAATAATTTCGCGTAAATCAAAATAACGTAACAGAGTTCTATTTTGGTCACAATGCTGAACGCAATTTTGCAATTGTCCGAAATCCGAGTACATAAAATGCGGGAGAACACAATATCCAGATTTGTCTAGAATAGGAATAGACTTTCTGCAATCATAACTGGTAATTGTATGGATTTCAGCATCTTCAAACTTACATTTAAAATCAGCAAATACAGGTTGTAATTCATCGGATGTAGGTAAAGTAGCACAAGAGAGAACCATAGTAGGGATTTTATTATCGGTCCAATTTTTGTGGATAACAGAATGCAGAGCGTGCTCACGATAATCCATTGTAATAGTCGGTTCATCCCAATAGGTAATAATACGTTCGGCTTGATTAAATGCTAACATATAATGCATTGCGGTAATATAGGATTGTACATCGCAAATCATAATCTCAACATTATCACCGACACTATTATCAACCTTTCCAATACCGCCAGAACGTTTATTTCTAGTATAATCAATGGCAGCGAAGTAGTGAAGACGAATATCCGCAGCGGATTCGCAACCAAATGCGAAAGCCACTTTTTTCTCAACGGAAATCGCAGATTTTGCCAATGCAAGCCCAATATGACGGGCAACACAGACGAAAATAATCCGATATTGTTCAGATAAACCGATGGGAGACAAAGTTTTACCCGTACCGGTAGGAGCGGTATATAGGACTAGTTTCGGCACAAAATGCGCGGTATTGCGTGGTTTACAAATACTAAACAACTGTTTCTGATGTGCGAAGAGGGTTCTGTCTTCATATTTAAGTAAGTAAGAATTACGTTCAATAAATTCATAGGCATTGGTAATGATTTCGCTGGTTTTTGTGAAAGAATTTGCGTATGCAATGACATTATCAACGAATTGCATAAGGTAAGAGTTTAAATTCATAATAGACGTTTTTTTTAATTGCATAAGAGTGTAAAGATAGAAAGCATATTTTTGTTTTTTTTTGTAAATTTGTTTGATGAGTTCAGACGCTAGGTCTAACAAAAGGAACTCAAATACAAGTTCTTTGTTATTCCCCAATGTGGAATCCAAATTTTGAATACGAAATTTATCCAGACTTTTCATACTTTTTAATTCGCCTCCGCCGAGAGTTTGCACGGAGATATTTGCAAGAGGAGTATCTTTCCCATATTTTGAGATGGATTTCATAATAGGTTCTTCAAAATACTTTTTAAACAACATCATTTCAGTCTCCGTAGATTTGTCTATTTTTAAGAAGGAATACAAAGAAAGATGTTCATTTGTTCTGATATTTACGTCGTGATAGCCGGACACGATTAATTTTAAAATTTGTTTTTCATTTTGCGAAACGGGTACTTCAATCGTTTCCCATTCTGCCTTGGTTAACTTACGCTGAGAAAGGTCCATTTTAGATTGTTGTATAGGTTGTAAAACCGTATGGTTGATACTGTAACATAATAGTTTTAGAAAATAATCAATTTTTTAGATAAATAACATAAAATTTTATGTATGATTGATAGTATAGTATGGAAAAATACAATCAGTTATGTGTCAAACTAAAAGGTAAAATAATGAAAGAATGTGAGAACCCAGAAAAAAATGATGTGCAATGTGAATTACTGCATATGTGTTATAACGATTGTATCAAGTTTCGCGAACGAAAAATACGCGCAATCATACAAGGACAGCATAATGAAAAGGATAAATCTGAATTTGCGTAAAATATATAGAAATGATGAATATTACTATATTAGCAGATGTTCAACAAATTATTTAAATCAACTTACAATAAAATATCGTTTGAGGACGTACAACGAGCCATATTAAATCCAACAAACTATATCATAATAAATACATTACCGGTGACGAAACAACAATGTTTGATAAAAAACACAATATCATATCAAACAGAAGAGACCGTGATAAATGAATATTTAAACAATTATGATTATACCAGCAAAACATTTATTATATACGGAGAGAATGCGAACGACGAGAGTATAGAGACAAAATATAGTCAAATGCAAAGCCTGGGGTTTACAAACGTATATTTATATAGAGGAGGGCTCTTTGAATGGTTACTTTTACAAGACATATATGGCAACAACGAATTCCCCACAACAAGCAAATTATTGGATATATTAAAGTATAGAGCGGCAAGAACCTTTGTATCGTAATTATACGGAAGTTAATGCCGGGGTGGTTTCACTCGTAGTAACATCGGTAACTCGGTTGGACACGTCTATTTTGTCAGGGTCAACGTAATTATACTGAACACGTTCTTTCATATAAGCAGAGTAGAATATATTTTTTTCAGTATTTGCCAATGCATTTGCATCAATTAACTTACCAGCAAGGAAGACGATGTTCGTAACGAAGACACTTGCGGTTTTACTATCTAGATAGTTGCGATGAACTGAAATGCCACTATAAATGGAGTTAACCAAAAAACATAACATTGCAATATAGCACGCAATCTGATAATTATGGTCTAAACTCAATACAGTTAAACGTTTATTTTCGGGCAAAAGAAGTAGTGCCTTACCGACTGATGTATTATCACAAGCAACAGACTTATTTACTTCTAAATAATTAATCATAGTAGTTTCACGCTTAATTTCAACGACATATAAATAGACGAATGCTGCGAGAGTTATTATATTAATACTTGAATTTGCAGTATATGATGGGTTGTTATTAAACATATAACTAAGTGTACTACACGTTTGTTCACCACAGTTTTGTGGAACAAAGACAACGAGCATGGTACCCATCAATACACGATACAACTCAATAACAAACGAAATGACCATATCTATCTTTTGCGTAAAATCTTGATTACTCAACTTAGACTTAATAGAACTGCAACACTGATTGGTTTTTGTAACAGTTTTATTAGTGATATCTGGTGTTGGGTAAATATCAACGGTTTTTAATTCTACTTCCATAATTACTATACATACTATGCAGATATTGTTAGTAAATAATCTTACTAATTGTTGTATCTAAAAAATTGAATACAATGAAGCAGAGTTTAGTTAAAACAAATAGAATTATAATATTATAATTACTTATAGTATTATACAATGTCTCAACCAATTATCATCTCCATTGAGGGCAATATCGGTGCAGGAAAGTCCACTATCTTGGAAGAATTAAAATCAAGAATGAGTGGGTCACAGGATATTAAGTTTGTAAAAGAGCCGGTAGATATTTGGGAGACGGTTCAGGATGAAGATGGGAAAACAATATTAGAAAAATTCTATGAGAATTCCAAAATGTATGCGTTTCAATTTCAAGTGATGGCGTTGACAACCAGGCTTTCGTTATTACGTAATACAATTCGCGCAAATCCGAACTGCAAGGTAATTATATGCGAACGGTCGGTAGAGGCAGATAAACAGATATTTGCAAAGATGTTACACAATGACGGAATAATATCATATATGGATTATAAGATATATTGCTTGTTAGCAACCGAACACGCCAGCGATTTTGTAGTGGATGGCTATGTATACATAAATGCAGATGCAGAGATATGCCACCAGCGTATCAGCAAACGTTCGCGTTCAGGAGAAAGTCAAATAGAGTTAGAATATTTACAAAAATGCAAGAAGTACCACGATGATTGGTTAGAAAATTATAAAGAATGGGAATGCAATAAGGAAAGTATAAAAACACAAATATTAAATTTAAATACAAATGCAGACGTAACATATGATAAAAATGACGAGAATGACCAGGGTAACAAATGGATTAATGACATTGAGAAATTTATCAGTGACATTATTGCGAACAAGCAGTAAATAGATACCTAATTGAATTTTACAATAATTTTAACACTTTCTTTTTTTATGCATTTACAAGCAGATACGGATAACTCTTCGCGACGTTTTCTTGTTTTAGAATTACTAACTTGCGGAAGAGTGTCATCATCTATCGGTGTATGACGTTTTGTGGTACTATTTCGCTTATTCATATCACATTCAATCGTATCATAATTACTTTTAATATAGTCAATGATGTTATTTTCAATTGCCCATTTGAAAAAATTCAATTGACCAATAGTAGTTTCCATATGTTTTTCGTTATCATATGGAATAGAAACGCGGTCCCATCTGCAAAAGGGGTCAAATCGTTTTTTGGAATACGCTTTTAACTTTAACTTATAGTCGTTATATACCTTAAACCGAGTGATAGTTTGCATATTTTCAGTACCACTAGTTTGTTCATAGACTGTGTAATATTTTTTCGCATAATTCGTGACGAACCAATCAACAATACGTAAGGAAATATCGGACTCGCCATTGATAATCCGTATCATCTTATTCAGATTATCGCGATTATTATAAAAATCCATTAAACTGGATAACAACAGGTCATTTTGTGTATTTAATGAGTTTGAATAGGACATATTTAATATCTATTATGGGTATTGTTTATGCGGTTTTTCATAAATGTTAATTTGTTGGATACAAATATATATCATAGTATTTTAGGATATGAAAATAGACAATCCTGACTGGAAAATATGGTTACACGAATTTGTGCATCGTGAATATGACGATAATAACATATCAGATGCAATCAATAAGATAGTAGAAGATGTAAATAACACAACAAAGGAATATTGTGGAAATATGACATATACTGTAAATATGGTAAATGATTTGATTATATTACTAGGCTATACTATCTCGGAAATGAACAATAAAAATTCAACATATTATACAGTCAGTAATGCAGATGGGAGCAATACATACATATTATTAGAAATGGAAAACGAACAAAATATAAATAAAACGGATTTGCTTAATCGGATAGGGTTAGTCACTAACAAACATAAATTAAGTTTGTATTTCTCAGTGATACTCCCGAGAAGTGAAAAAGCAAATCAGATATGTTCGGATATAATGAAAAAGGATGTTGTGAGTAAAATTCAATATATGCATTCATTGGAAGTCTAGTAAAATTGAATTAAAAAAATCTAATATTATCTATCCAATAATATATAATGTCATTTTCATTAACTGACGAGGATTATAATAGTTTAGGTCAAGCATTAGAACAACTTCCAGCCGATTTACGCAATTTAAGTGAAAATGTTAAATTGTGGTATGCATTAGCACATAACCACTATGCAAAGTTGAGGAGATACCAACCAGAAGAAGAAATACTGTCAGAAGAGCGCAGAGAAGAGGAAATACTAGCGAAGATACAACGATTATATCAACAAGAACATAATGCATTGTTTAGTTTTGATTTTGAGACTATTAGTACCTATGCTCAGAGACCCGAAGTATGTGAATACGTTGCATCTTTATACCACGCACATTTTACACGTACAACGGATGTACCGGAAGCATTGGAAGAGTATGCCGAAAATGAAGCCCAAATTCAAAATGGACAACAAACCCAGTACGTTAAGCATTTCTTGGTAGGTTTAATTGCAGACCCCAATGGACCAACATATGAAATTGACACATATACGGATGACTTCATAAAAGTATATATGAACCGTCTTATACGCCCGGCTGATTTATTGAACACGATGGGTGGTAATCATCATTTGAAACAACGTAAGTCATCCAAACGCGTACAAAAACGAAAAAACAGAAAGTCTAGAAAACAATCTAAAAAATAAAATAAATCCGTATATTAGAGATGACATTTACACAATTTGTACGCATTGTGTACAAAACATTAGATAAAATATTAATATCAAATATGGGATTTGATAACGAATATGATGATGAATACGATAGTATGTATAAGTACAACGATCATCTAGCGTAATGAATTTGATTGTGTAATTCAAGATAATTACACAATTGGTTTATATGAAATCTGCTGAATTTGACTTTATGATTAACTCCTCAAAATCATTACATAGTGTTTTTACTGTCTCATATGCAGTTTCACAAAATACGGGTTGGTTATAAAAATGTAATAACATTTCAGGGTTTTCCATTAAAAATTTGACTTTGTAATAGGCACATTCAATGGATTTTTCGTCTCTTGAATTATAGAAAATAATGCGATTTTTATTCATAATTTTTTCATCATATTCATCAAACCAGCCTGCATATATTGGGATTGCTCCACTTAAACAACAATCCATTATTTTTTCTGTTATATATCCCGGTATATTATTAAAATCAGTATTTTCAGGACATATATTAAATTTATAATTCTGTAAATATTTTATTTTACCAATCTTGTTCAATTCCTCATTAGAGCAATTGTTAAATAATTTGCTCGGACAATCTATATGAGCAATCTGTTTTAATTTTTCAAATATAGGAGTTCTAGTTCCAACGTCCCAACGAGCAATCAATGCATTAAAATGTTTAGAGTTTAACTGAGACATAGTAGTATTTTTTACCATAGAATTAATTTGGTTATAAAAATCTATATTTCTAAATTCAAATGAAGAAATAAACATATATAACGGATATTTATATCTGCCGTTTTGGGGGTCGTGATTAATACATCCAAAAATATATGTGAATTTATTTTCATTAAATGCTCTGTAAGAATATTCACACGCCCCTCCTACAAATCCGAAGTGGTGAATGGGTTCAGTGATATACAACATAGTTTTCTTGGGTATATTAAAAACCCATTCATATTCTTCACGACTAAATCTAATGTCTACAACTAATATATTTGGTATCAGAAACTGTTCAAAAAATTCGGTCTGGTTAGTACCCTCGTATAGAACCGGCATTTATTATAAAATCATATAATAAATAGTGTATATAAACGAACAACTGTTTGATATACGTTTAATCAATTCTAAAATACACAATATGTTTTTGGAAGCCTACGAGGGACGTTTGATGACGTGTAAGTTAGAATTGAAGGATATTGAAAAACTCAAAAAGGTGAGTAAATAAACTGTTTCAAAAAAGAGCGATAAAAAATTGAATGAAACGAAGTAGAATGATTTTTACAAACATAAAAATGACGAAATGTCTAGCAATTGATAGAAATAACAATGGTTGTAGATGCAACGCATTGAATGATACTCGTTTTTGTAAAAATCATTCATATATGTCCGAGTATACGGATGAAATGATAGCAAATCAGACAGTTTGTTCTGGTTGTAAGAAATCGTATTATTTGCCGGAGGGTGTGAAAACGTGCACAAATTGCAAAGAACGTGGAAAACAGGCAAAAATAACAGCAAAAGAAGCCGTTATTTTATGTGCTAGTGATAACTGTAAATTCAAACGTTCCGTGGAAAACAAGTATTGTATGAAGCATCAGTTGTGTATTTTCGTGGATGAAACGGCTGCATTAGGAAAAAGAGTATGCAAACAATATGTACGTGGATGTCGCGCGCAATTAGATGCAGATTACTCAAAATCCGCTTGCGAAGAATGCTTAGTAAAGGAACGTGAAAAAGACCGTGCTCGTCGTGGATATGCTCAAACGACTGTACCTGTTCAAAATAAGCAAGTTTGCACGACGTGTTGTAAAAGTTTGGATGAAGACCAATTTATTGGACAGACCGGAGGAAAAACGAAAACATGTTCTGTATGTAGAGAAGCAAATCGTATACAAGATATGAAACGAGATAAAGAACATCGGAATGAATTATC
>Ga0209770_10001251_pt1 | contig 13263 bp, 6 predicted proteins | sample LauGreSu1BDMLBDD_2_FD_187572 | JGI IMG/M metagenome (GOLD analysis project Ga0209770, IMG submission 187572) | Freshwater lake microbial communities from Lake Michigan, USA - Su13.BD.MLB.DD (SPAdes) (version 2) | ecosystem: Environmental > Aquatic > Freshwater > Lake | place: Lake Michigan, USA...
GCAAAAACACGCACACACCACACACACACACACACACACACACACACCACATAAATCACAAACAACACAAACCCGTCTGGACAAGCCGGATCAAAACATTGCGGCTGACTCACTCCAATGCTTCCATGACACCTTTGAGGACGCCTTTGTTTTTGCTGACACCTTTGTGTTTTGTTTCCCGCTTCCCGAGGACTTGCCGAAACGCGCGAGCTTGTCGCTTGTGGTTGTCCTCGATGCGTGTGTGGATGATTGTTTTCGTTTCCGTCGTTTTTCCGACACCTCAGCCACAGCCGTCTGTGACGACGCAGCCCTTCCTGAGGCCGCCTTGGACGCGGCCGCCCTTCCTGAGACAGCCGCCTTGGTCGCCGCCTTGGACGCCTTGGGCGCGCGAGGTTCAGGTTCCGGCCGGTTGGCACTTTCCGCAGCAGCCGGTGCCGTTCCAGCAGCAGAAGGCTCGGGCTTTGTCAACGGCCGCAAGCTCTCGGTATTTGTCAACGGCCGCAAGTGCCCGGTCGCAAAGTACACCGCTTCCCCGTTTCGGTCTGCCTGCGTGACGGACAGCTGGAGAACGGCAACCGGCGCATCTCGCATAATAAAAGCTCGTTCCTCGTCTTGGTTAGGTTGGGCAAATACGTAAAAGTCCCGCGTCGCCGTCATGCGGCGCACCCCGAGCTCGGCCAACACCTGCCGCAAGTGCGCGCGGAGCGCAGAGTCGAGGCCGAGAAGGATGGGAATGTTGGCGCACCTCAGCCGTTTCCACGCGGCCATCCGGTGCCGGCCTTCGTGGTTGGAAACTCTGATTTGCAACGCCGGGTTCCGCGTGCCGAGGGCGGCGGAGGCCGTGACTTGCGCAACCGCCGGCACGGCAGTGACTTGCGCAACCGAATGCGCAACCGAATGCGGAACCGAATGCGCAACCGCCAGCATGGCCGGGCCCGCGCGCTGTCGTCCCGTGCGCAGCGTGTCGACCATCCAGCGGATCGATTCCTTGTCGTGCTCCGAGTCAAACATGGGAGACGCCAACGCGAGGTAGGTGTCTGGGTCAATCGTGCAGCGGATGAACGACTGGTCTCCAATTTTGTCAAACACGCGATGGTCGCCGTCTCCTCCGGGCGACACGGAGCCAAGTGCGCGGCGATCGCCGTGTGACCCGAATCCTCTCGCATCGTCTGGAACGCAGTACAGTGGCGGCGCACTCGGTAAACTTGCCGCACTTGGCGCACTCGGCAAACTTGCCGCACTCGGCAAACTTGCCGCACTCGGCAATCTTGGCGCACTCGGCAAACTTGCCGCACTTGGCGCACTCGACGAACTCGTCATTGCTGCCTGCGGCATTGGAACCGAACTCGAGTGCGTTTACAGACACGGCGCCAAAAATATATCCATGACGCAAAACAAACTATGCAAAAAAACAAAACGAACAAAAAAAAGTACACAGCCATTGTCAAACTGCATTGTCGCGGCAAGTCCGTCGAGTCCCGCTTTCTTGCGGCAAGTCCGTCTGTTGCCTGCAAATTCCATGGATCCGCACGCACATGGCGCACATAGGGCCAAGAGCGTCAGCGGCAAGCGAGGAGTCGTGTTTGAGATCCTTGCGTCCTTGAGGTGGGCGCCCATGCACTTGGTGCACCGCGTGGAGCGCCATTGGGCCATGATTCTTGCAGGGGTCGTCGGCATCGCGTATTTCCTCGCGGCGCGATTCCGCGGCAGCATCGCCTACGCAGACATTGCGCGCTGCCTGCCCTTGGCAACCCTGATTGTGTTTCTCGCGCTGTGCGTGAGCGTGGTCGTGGAAACTGTGGCTGGGGTCGTCGCAGAGGAGCGCGCACACGTGCCGACCTTGCCGACCTTGCCGCCGCTGTCGACCTTTTCGTGGTCGCGGGGCGCGGCGAGAGAAGGGTCGCGGGGCGCGGCAAGAGAAGGGTGCAGGAGGTGGTTGCGAGAAGCGCTTGGCGAGTCAGCCAAGTCGCGCCCGGTTCGCCGCCGCTCCGTGAGGTACCATGTGCGGTACCCGGTTCGGAACCCAGAAAACATGGCCACCCGATTCCCCGTGACGGCACCCGGTGGTGGCAATTCCGCAGCCGCACCCGGCAATGCCGCACCCGGTATTGCCGCACCCGATAATTCCGCAGCCGCACCCGGCAATGCCGACTACACGCAACAACATCACGCGTGCACGCAGACCGAGCAAGAAGAAGCCGGTCCAGTGTCAGAAGACGAAGAAGCGTCGAGCCAAGGCAGCTTACGAGAGTGCGAATGCGAGTGCCAAAAACTGCGCCACGTCATCAGCCGGAGCATCGACGGCGAGACGTGCGACACGGACTCGAGCGGAGAGCCAGAGGAAGTGGCTCCACGATGCTGTCCTGCGCCCGCCATGCTCAAACGTGGCGAGTCCGCAAGTTGCGAGTCCGCTAGTTGCGCGTCCGCAAGTTGCGAGCCCGCAAGTTGCGAGCCCGCAAGTTGCGAGTCCGCAAGTTGCGAGTCCGCTTGTTGCGCGTCCGCTAGTTGCGAGTCCGTTAATTGCGAGCCCAGCAAGAGCGTCGAACCCGGCAGCAACGCCGAATCCGGCAGCAACGCCGAACCCGCTATTTGTGCCGAGCCCGGCAGCAACGCCGAACCCGCTATTTGTGCCGAGCCCAGCAACGCCGAACCCGCTATTCGTGCCGAGCCCGCCAAAAGCGTCGAACCCGCCAAAAGCGTCGAATCCGCTATTTGCGAGCCGGTGCCAGCAACTCAACACCCTGCTGCCGGGTTGGCCAAACGAACAGTACGCCGCCGCAAGTGAACCGGACAGGCAAAACACCCAAAAAGTTTAGTGACACTTTCCAATTCATGATCAAGCGTGTGGCGCGGCCTTTGGTGCTCCTTCCTTTTGGGTTTCCTTGCCTTTGGGTTTCTTCTTTTCTTCTTCCAGCTGGGTGCTTCGGAGCAAAGTGTGTGTGTGTTTTTTTTTATCTGCGCCGCGCATTCAACCATTTCCACCGGCCGATCGCCGCTTGCCCGCGTCGTCTCATGCCGCTGTGCGTGACGGTGCGGTACCGGTCGGTGGAGCAAGCCAACCGGACCCATGCCCAACAAGCCGCGCGCAGCCAGTCGAGCACCGCGGCCACGGCGTACGACGGAACTGGCCGGTTTCTCGGGCATCCCGGGCATCCCGGGCATCCCGGGCATCCCGGGCATCCCGAGCAGGCGAGGGCGCGCGCGCAGGATGCGCCGGAGGAAACCCGTGCCGAGCAGCTGGCGACCAGCCTCAACAACGCCGTCTTCTTGCGCTGGCCCGCGGGGGGCCCCGCCGAGGTGACCTCGGCAAATTTGCGCGAGTGGATGGCGGAAGACCTCGCCCGAGGCAACACGGACGACAACGGCAAGGGCGGGTCGTACGTGCAAGTGTTCAAGAACGGCCGCGACCACATCTTCAAGCAGTTCTTCGACATCGACATCCATGCGGCGGTGACGGAAGACGTGCTGCAGCACGTCGCGGTGATCGTGGCCAAGACCCTCGCGCGCAGCACCCCGGCAAGCGTGAGCCTCGACCACCTGCAAATACTGGTGTGCACGACCGTGGACGAAGCCGGCAACTTCAAGGTGTTCTCGACCACGCAACTGCGCTGCCCCGCGTGCAAGTGCATCGTCCAGCGCAAATCCGCCGAGGGCCTGCAGACGATGGAGTGTTCCAACCGCGAGTGCGTGCGCAAGTGGAGCATCACTCCGCAGCCGAGCGGCAGGTCCGTCGTCCGCCTGACGTGGCCGCCGAACGGGGAGGCCCTGCCGCCGGAAAACGCCCGCGCGCTCAGGTCCGGCTTCCACATCCGCGTGGTCGGGGCGCACGTGACGTACCAGAGCGCCATGACGCTCGCGCTGCTGCTGCGGCACTTTGTGGCGCCCGTGCTCGGGAAGTACATCCGCGACGACCACAAGCTGGAGAACATGGTGGACACGGCGCCGTACACCGGCGCGCAGCCCAGCCTCCGGTTTCTCTACTCCAACAAGCCGGTCGCGTGCACCGACTGCGGGGCGACGGGGGTCTGGGTCGCGCCCGACGGCGACAACCAGACGTGTCTCGCGTGCATGGGTTCCAAGCGCGTGGACCAAGACGGCAAGCCTTACCACGTGTGCGACGTGTTTTACCCCGCGACCGGCAAGTTCCTGACCGAGTACCGCGACGAGGAAGACACGGGCGTGCCGACCGAGGTGCCGGACGAGCGGCGCAACGTCTTGGCTGTCCGCCTCGAGTGCCGCCCCGCGCAGGCAGGGCCTGCAGGGGCTGCTGCCACTTCGGCGGGGAATTCCGGTGCTGCTGCGGCTGCGACGGGGAATTCCGGTACGAATACAACAGGCGACCTCGGCTTCGACCTCGGCTTCGGCATGGGAGGCGACGTTGGGTCGATCGACTTTGAGCGGCAGTATCTGTGGAACAAGTGTCTCCCGCCATTTGTGTGCAGGGACATTACCTCGTCCTCGTCCTCGTCCTCGTCCTCGTCCTCCTCTTCTTCCGCGTCCTCGCACCGGGCGGTCAAGGCCGTCAAAGCCATCGCCAGCGGGGCCGGCGCGTGGTGGCGCAAGACGTGCTTCCCTTCGACGCAGGCCGAGTACGCAGCCATGCTGCTGATGGCGTCCATCCCGGACGTGGACCTCGCACGTTCCGTGTTGATTGTCCCGACGGTCCCGCTTGGGGTGCCCGTCGACGTGTTTGTCGAGCCGCGCGAGCGCAACGGAAAACGCCGGAGCACCAAGGCGCACCCCCTGCAGCAGGCCATCGGCGGCGGGCAATCCGGGCAAGGCGCGGCGTTCGTGACGGCGGCGGACGCGGACATGGCGCGCATGTGCGCGGCGCACGGGACGGTGCCGCACCGCATGCTGGAGGCCATGACACGGGCCGTCCGAGAAGCCAGCGAGGTGTACGCCAAATGCGAAGTCGTGAGAGGCGCCTACGGCGGCCAAAACAAGAACCTGATATTTGCGAGGATTGCAGGAGAAGGGTGCACCTACTGCAGCTACAAGGCCGATTTTCACGCTGCGGCCGGCAGCGGAATCGGCAGCAGCAGCAGCAGCAGCAGCAGTAGTAGCAGCAGTAGCAGTAGCGGAATTGGTAGCAGCAGTGGAGGAAGCGGCGCGCATGCGCGAGCCGGGTGGTGGGTTATTGGAGGGAGAGGAGGACGGATCCAACTGCACCAAGACGGGGGAGGAGGAGGGGGAGGAGGACGGATCCAACTGCACCAAGACGTGAAAACGCCGCGAGGCTTCCACAAGACGTCCACAGCCTTTGCGATTTTCGACCGCACAAACGGGCTGTCGTTCAAGTGCCACAGCAAAAAAGTCCCCTGCAGCTCGTGGGTGGGGGGAACCGCGTTCATCCCTCTGGACGACAACTGCCGGCGCACCCTGTTTGGCTGCCTCCCCGGGCACGAAACGGGCGACGTCCCGCAGACGACGGGCAAAGAAGACATGATTCTGTCCCGGTTCACGTTTTTGCACCCGACGTTTGGGGCAACGAAGGACCGTCCGGCGCGTCTCCCGCAGCTGTCCGCCTACCTCACGGACCTGCGGCGCGTGTGCCAGCAGCTCAACTTGCTGTCGACGCACTGCGTTCACAACCTGCAGAACCAGTTTCTGTATACCCCCGAGATGCTCCTCACCTACTACCAGCACGTCGCGGAGCAGCAAAAGGCCCCACACCCAAAATGGAGGCCATATATTTCTGGCACCAGCGGGCAAGCCGGGCAAGGCGGCGGGCAAGCCGGGCTACAAGTCGGGCAAGCCGGTGGCGGGCAAGTTGGGAAAGGCGGAGGGGCGTCGTGCGCCATGGAGCTGTTTCGCCGCCAAAACCCACCCGAGGTGCGCAAGCTCGCTGTCGGGGCCGTCCAGACAAACGCTGACGCACTCGCTTCGTTGGAATTGCTGGCTGAACTCGAACAAGAGTGCAAAAAGGTCGCCAGCGCATCAGGCGCAAGTGCGGGCCGAAATCACAAGCGTGGTGGCGGCGGCGGCGGTGGTGGAGGTGGCGGCGGCAGCATTCCGAGTTACAAGCGGGGACGCAGCAATGACGGTGGTGGCGACGCAGGAGACGGAGACGGAGAAGATGACGAAGACGGCGACGGCGACGCAGGAGACGACGAAGGCGACGGCGACGGCGACGCAGGAGACGACGAAGGCGAAGGCGACGGCGACGCAGGAGACGACGAAGGCGAAGGCGACGCATACGAAGACGGCGACTATGACGCTTACGACGATGACGGCGACGACGACGACGACGACGACGCGATCTGAGTGTGGCGGCGCGCCGGCCACCGTACTGTACTTGCAGCGCAAACGCACGCGTGACGTGTGTGCGCTCCGATTCAGGCGCACCCGGGTCCGACACTTTTGACCCGCGCATTTGTTTTGACCAGCGACATGTGCGTTTTGTAATTTTATTGCGTGCACTCGACCAAAGCGGTCAGCAGTCACACACCAACCTGTAAACACACACACACACACACATACCCCCACCCGCAAATTGACTTGTGCATTCATGTTGCCTGCCGAGGTGCAGCGGCAGAAGCGTGCTCTGGGTGCGGCGCCGCGCCAGCAAGACATGCCGCAAGACATGCCGCAAGACATGCCGCAAAACGCGCCGCAAACCATGCCGCAACCCATGCCGCAAAACGCGCCGCAAACCAATCCCGATCACGCGCCGCAACGGTCTCGTCGCAAAAGCAGGCACACACACCACGGGGAAAGGGACGGGGAAAGGGACGGGGACGGGTACCATGCAGAGCGCAAAGAACACGAACGAACCGGGTACCACGAAGAACGTGAGAGAAAAGAACGCGGGGACGAGTCCGCCCAACCGACGCCGCGGCAGCTCGCCATTGGTGCACAGGTCCGAAAGAGGCTGGGTCTTGGCTGGGCGCAAGTGCTGCAACAACAAAACTACCACACTCTTGACCCATGCCAGTCAGCGCCTTTGTGCCAATCCGCGCCTTTGTGCAAACCCGCGCCTTTGTGCAACGAGGACAGCGTGTGCGTGACGAGGCCGTCTTTGGTGTGTGCGCGGACAGGGCTCGTGCTGCAAGACGCGCCGGTGATGCACCTCGGTCCATCCGAGTTGCCCTTGGGCTTGGGCCTGCCGCACTTGGGCCTGCCGCACATGGGCCTGCCGCACTTGGGTCTGCCGCACATGGGGCCCGCACACATGATGGGCCCCTTGGCGAGCATGGCTGCCGCTGCCGCGCACGCAGACAGCGTGGTTGCCGGCAATTTGCCGCGCGACAGTCTCGGCGCGTGCACAAACACAGGTCCAGTGCCGTGCACAAACACAGGTCCAGTGCCGTGCACAAACACAGGTCCAGCGCCGTGCACAGTGACAGTGCCGTGCACAAGCCCAAACTCATGCCGTCCGGCGTCTCCGCCGCTGTCTCTGCGCGAGGCGGCTCAGCAGCTGTCGAGCCTCTTGCACCCCGCTGCCGCAGTAAAGTGCGAGGAAACGCTGTGCACTCCGGCAGCAGGCACGGTTCCCGCGTCGCTCGCACGGGCCGCGGCCGCGGCGGACGCGGCAGCCTCGGCGCACCAAGAAGCCCGATTCGCAGACGCCACGCGGCAGGGGGAGCAGCTTTCGTCGGACGAAGCCGAGCAGCTGCTGCGGCAGGCGGAAGCGCGGCAGGCTGCGCTGCAGGCAAGCCTCGCCGAAGCTCGCGGCAGACTCGCCGCCGCCGCCGCCGGCTCGCTCGACCCGAGCGCCGCGGACCCTTTGCTGCGCATGCACGCGCAGCGCCTGCAGTTTGAGCTGGAGATTGCGTACGGCATGGTGGCGTCGTTCCAGAGCCGCCTGAAGGACGCGCTCCGCGCCGAGATTGAAGCGCAGCACCGGCAAGAGCAGGAGCAGCTCGCGAAACTCAAGGCCGAGGTGGCCCAGATGGCAAAGGGCATCGATGCGGCCGGGTGCGCGCGCGTGCAGGCAGATGTGAAGGAGGCAATTGCAAATCAGAATGCGAATCATGCGAATGCGCAAGCGAGTGCGCAAGCGAGTGCGCAAGAAGCCGCCCGCCAACAGCAGCAACTGCAGCAGGGCCCGGCACAGCCCAAGCAACCGGAACAGCCCGAATGGTCGGAAGCCAAACTCGCCGAGGCAGTGGCCCGTTTGTGGAAGGCGGCATGGACAGAGCTGCGCAAACTCCGCGACGCAGAAGAGGGGCGCTCGTTTTCGGCGGGGCAGCAACTGGAAGGAGGAGGCTGGAGGTTTGCGACAGCGGCGGCGGCACTCGCAGCGTTTCTTGGTTTGAAACAAGTCACGGCACTTGCACAGCAAACCGATGGCGACGCGATTGCGCCTCTGAACGCGACCGCTCATATTTCAGGTGTTGCGCATGAGCAGGTTGTCGAGCCTGCGATGATCGGCGACATGGTTGCCACAAATCACACCGGCGGCACAGCAGGCGCACACGCTGCTTTAGATTACCTCGCGAACGTGAACATGGACACCGACGGCAATCACAGCGAACCTGCTGCGACAGCAACGACTGCATACGATCCCCTCGTGGTCGCATCTACACATACAGGCGGCGGTGAAGGCGCTGCGGGCGAAGATGTAATCGAAGGTACAATGAGTGCACCCGTCGTCGGCGAAAACGCAAGCAGAGACAGAGACGGAAACGGAGGCGGAGGCGGAGAAGCGCACGCGGTCGCCCACAACGGCGGAGACGGAGGAGGAGGCGGAGGCGGAAGTGGAGGAGACGGAGGCGCAGACGCAGACGCAGACGGAGACGGAGACGGCGGAGGCGGAGACGGAGACGGCGGAGGCGGAGACGGAGGCGGAGGCGGAGGCGGAGACGGCGGAGGCGGAGACGGCGGAGGCGGAGGCGGAGACGGAGACGGCGGAGACGGCGGAGGCGGAGACGGAGACGGAGGAGACGGAGACGGAGACGGAGGCGCAGACGCAGACGCAGACGCACCAAATTCGACCGCAGCCGCACGCATCGGCGGAAACCAGTACGAAGATGACAGATTCACACGCGAACACACGCATGACAGCGACGACGACGGCCAACCTGAAGTTAACTTGGACGAAGAAGATAACACCAAAGACAAAAGCATAGGCGAAGACACAAGCAATGATACTGACGAAGGCGGAGGCGAACACCATGACAATGACGCATACTCGGGTTCAGGCAATGGCGCATCAGCAGCGGCGCTCGGGGCGCTGGCGCTCGGGGCGTTTGGAGTGAAACACCTAGTCAGCAGTCGCACAACCCGCGACAAACGTCAACGAACAAACCCCATCGTCGTCGATAAACGAGTGGGTCACCCCGTGCATGCCGAAAGCAAAAGTCACATGGCGACAGAATTTAAACGTGTTTTTGACGAAGCTGTGCAAACGGCGCTAAAAAAGGGCGCGGACAAGAAGAAGCAAAGCGCACGCGCTCGCTCTGTTGCCGATGGCGAAAAACATATTGAGCAACGGCGCGCTTCTGACCGTTTGGCTTCTTCGGAACCAAGCGCGTCCAGCGCCGATTCCCGTGCGTCTTTAGGATCGAGCGCGTCTTCGGCATCGAGCGCGTCTTCGGCATCGAGCGCGTCGTCTTCGGCATCGAGCGCGTCGTCTTCGGCATCGAGCGCGTCGTCTTCGGCATCGAGCGCGTCGTCTTCGGCATCGAGCGCGTCGTCTTCGGCACCGAGCGCGTCGTCTTCGGCATCGAGCGCGTCGTCTTCGGCACCGAGCGCGTCGTCTTCGGCATCGAGCGCGTCGTCTTCGGCACCGAGCGCGTCCGCGGCGCCCTCCAAAGCGCCAGATGTCACGTTATCTGGCTCGCCGACACTTGAAGTGAAACAAATTAAACTTCCACCGGACGACGCCGAGGGAAACGAAGCGTGGTCTTTTTCCCAAGGCCTCCACTACTCTTTCGTTGCCAAGAGCACCAAACACCCAATTCTCTTTGAGCGGCTTGTCGGAGCGGTACCACCGAGCGACCGCACCGCAAGTCACAATGGGGCGCCGGCGAAAACGGAGGGCATCTTGTTTGCCACCTTTGATACCTTGAGGAACACGCAAAGTGACAGAAGTGGCAAGAGTGGCAAGAGCGACAAGGGCGGCAAAAGTGGCAAGGGCGACGAGGGCGGCAAGAGCGACGAGGGCAGCAAGGGCGACATTTACGCAATTGGCGAATTTGACGCCGCCCGAAAACTCGTGCACGGCGTATTCATCATCCAACACGCCCGAAGGAACACGGTCGCCCGCCAAAATTTGGACATGGTCGTCGTTGTACCACACGCAGATACAAAAGCCGACACAAAGGCCGGCAAAAAGGCCGGCAACAAGGCCCACACAACAACCGGCAAGATTGACATTGCGGTCACGTCGACAAAAAGGCTCGCCAAAGCAGCGACTCCGAATTCAGACGTCTTCTTCAACTGCGCCACGGGAGCAATTTCCCGCCTTGTCCGCCATCAAGAAGAACCGCCGCACGGGGGTGATCCCGGTCTGTCTGTGCTCGACGCGCTCGACATTGTGCAAAGTCGTCGCGCAAAGACCTCCGCGGGCAAACGGCAACGCGACACAGCAACCGACGGCAAACCGGCAGAAAACGGTCAAGTACAAGAAGAACAAGAAGAAACCGAGTTTGTTTTGCCCAACGACGGACCCTTGACGCTCACGCGCTTTTTCGACGGGCACGGCAGCGGCGCCCTTGACGCGAAAGGCGACGTACGACACCCTTGCTTGCGGTGGCAGTTTCGCGTTGCTGGTTCCACAACAAGCGAACCCACATTGCGGGCAGTCTTGGACCTCGGCCTGACATTTGGCTGCCCCGTTCCGGTCGTGCAGCGCCTCCGTTTGTCCGACTTGTCCCCATGCCAGTCGACGGTGGAGTGGTTTCCGCAAGACACAAATCTGTTTCCAGACAATTACGTCTACAACACGCGCACATGCGACAAAACCGCGGCTGCAGGTTCTGGCAAACACGACCGCACGCTCTCGCAGACGTGGATCAGTGTCGCCGGTCCGGCCAAATCACTCGCAAACACCACAGACACGTCTTGGACACAGGCGTTCAACGCAGTGGTGTTGTTTAACCGTCCGTTGTGCCACGGACAACCGTGGGCGGAGGTGAGTCTATTGCTTCTCGACACGGCAGTGAAGCCGCCAATTCCTTGGGGAACGTTTTACGGCAGCACGATCGACGGCGTGCTGGTCGACGGCTATGTCGACCGGAAACTCTTCCGCGCGAATTCAGCGACCGGCTCGACTGCAAATCCAGTCTTTCAGCGCATCTCGTGCACGAATGGATGGTTCTCCCAATCCGCGGCGATCAATGTGGCTGATGCAGAGGAATGTTTGGCAGTCGACAACGGCAAGATCCTGCTTGGACCCGACGCAAGGCAGTTTGCCGACAAATGGCAAGCAAAAAAGGAGGAGGCAGAAGCGGCGAGCCAAACCGCAAAAGGCGACCAAACCACGAGAGGTACAACTAGCAAAACCCAAGACGCTTCACTCCAAGGCGGCGGCCAAACCGCAAAAGGCGGCATCGCACTCCGGGGCGGCGACGCGCAAGAGGCGATATGGAAGCTGGTGGCCGACGCAAGCGACTGCGCGCAACAAGCCGTGCACCTCTGCACGCAGGGCGCAGACGGGCAGGCGATTGCCAAGGACATGGCCGTGCGGTTCGCGCGCAAGCTCTACGAAGCGGCGACGCTGCTCCAAACGCACGCGGGCGCAGCGTGGCACAAGGCCGAGCACCAGCGGCTGCGCGAGCTGTACGGCAAGTACCGCGACTTGCTGGGCAAGAAGCTGCACGACTTGCTCGACCCAGTGCTTCGGTCCGCATTGTGAAAACAAGGAAACAAGCAAAACACCAACAAAAAAAAACGTCGCGCCGGTCCAGACCGAGAAAGAGCAAGGCGCAGCGACGAATTTATTTATTTTTTTGGTGACACATGCCCTGTTGCGGCAAAGCGCGCAACGCGCAAAGCTTCGCTCGGCAAACGCGGCATTGTTTTGTGTTGAGCGAAATGGTCGAAACGCTCCAATCCGCGAACCCTTTGGCTGAGGCGCGCATCGTGGGCCCGGTCTCGATTTTGGCGCTCCTCCCGTTCCTCGTCTCGAATTTGGCGCTCCTCCCGTTCCTCGTCTCGATCTCGTTCCTCGTCTCTATTGTGGCTGCGGCGACGGCGTCGCTCCTCGTCTTTGTGGCTGCGGCGACGGCCTCGTTCTTCGTCTCGTTCCCTGTCTCGATCTCGTTCCTCGTCTCGATCGTGGCTGCGGCGACGGCCGCGTGCGTCGTACATCCGGGGAACTCTTGCGCGTGCGTCGTGCGTCCGGGGCAAAAGGTCGTGGCCGCGTGAGTCGTACATCCGTCTCTCTTGCGCCGCGCTCGCCCTCTCTTGCGCGGCCCGCAAGAGGGCGGCGTTTGCCGGCAGCGTGGGAACGCGTTTTCCGAAGCGCTCCACATCTTGGGCGCCTTGGCCCATCGGGTGCCAGTCGTCTTGGCCCGTCTGGTGCCAGTCGTCGTGGCCCGGCGGATGCCAGTCGTCTTGGCCCGTCTGGTGCCAGTCGTCTTGGCCCGTCTGGCGCCAGTCGTCTTGGCCCAGCTGGTGCCGCTGGCGGTGTTGCTGAATGTTTTGCCACAGCTGGGTCATTTGCTGGAGACGCTGCTGTTCCCGCAGCTGCGCGAGCAGCATGGGGCTGCAACCAAACTTGGCGCACGAGCGCGCAAGCGGGTCGTCTTGTTCAGCGGCGAATACTTGTTGCTGGGGTTGCGGCGCGGGTGTTTTGGGTTGCTGCAGCGCACTTGCACTTGCACTTGCAGTTGCACTAGTTGCGCTAGTTGCACTTGCAACAGCCTGTGATGAGTTGTTGTTGCTGCCAGCGGCGTCGTTTGGCTGATCTGGCTTGGGTGGCGCCTTTACACTGGAGGATTCGATCACGGATGCCACGCCGTTGAGTGCTTCTTGAAATGCGTGTGGCAATACCGGCCGTTGTTGTTGTTGTTGTTGTCGTTGGTGTTGTGACCGTTGTTGTTGTTTTTGTTGTTGTTGTTGTTGTTGTTGTTGTTGTTGTTGCGGCCGTTGTTGTTGTTGCGGCGGTGGCGGTGGCGGTGGCGGCGGTGGTTGTTGTTGTGGTTGTTGTTGTGGTTGTTGTTGTTGTTGTTGTGGTTGTTGGTGTGGTTGTGGTTGTTGGTGTGGTTGGTGTGGTTGTTGTGGTTGTTGTTGGTGTTGTTGATTTTGTTGTCGTCGTTGTTGTTGTTGTTGTTGTTGTTGTTGTTGTTGTTGTTGTTGTTGTTGTGGTTGTTG
>Ga0209770_10001253_pt1 | contig 13254 bp, 9 predicted proteins | sample LauGreSu1BDMLBDD_2_FD_187572 | JGI IMG/M metagenome (GOLD analysis project Ga0209770, IMG submission 187572) | Freshwater lake microbial communities from Lake Michigan, USA - Su13.BD.MLB.DD (SPAdes) (version 2) | ecosystem: Environmental > Aquatic > Freshwater > Lake | place: Lake Michigan, USA...
AAAAAATAACGATTCTGATTTTTCTTTTCTTCTGGAGATTTTGCCGTGAAGACCGGTTTTAAGGTGTACGGATGCAAGCCGGTATAATAAATTACTTCGGCTACGGTCATGGGCGTTGGGGTAAAATCCTGTACTTGCTCCAATTTAAAGCCCATGTCCTTGGTTTCCGCGGCCAGTTCAGCCATATCCGTTTCTTCACAGCCAGGATGCGAGGAAATAAAATAGGGTATCAAGGGTTGATTTAACTGATGTTTGGCAGAGATCGCCTCGTACTTTTCCTTGAATTTGTGAAAATACTTAAATGAAGGCTTCCGCATCATGCGCAAGGTGTTGTCGGCAGTGTGTTCCGGCGCAACTTTTAAACGGCCGCTCACGTGACGTGTTACGACTTGTTCGAGGTATTCATCGTGGTTTCCGTCCTCGTTGTTTTTGTTGAAGTCGTCCACTAATAAATCGTAGCGAATTCCGGAACCCACAAAGGCCTTTTTGATTTTCGGATGGGCATCGATTTTTCGATAGAGTTCCGTCATCGGTTTATGGGAGGTGTCCAGGTTATTACAGATCACGGGATGAATGCAACTCGGGGCTACGCAACGGGCGCAAATGCTTTCGTCCTTCCCTTTCATCTTATACATGTTGGCCGATGGTCCGCCCACGTCAGACAAATACCCTTTGAATTCGGGATGTGCAGCAATTTCCTCCAATTCTTTCATAATTGATCCTTCGCTGCGCGAGGCAATGAATTTTCCTTGGTGGGCCGAAATCGTGCAAAAGCTGCACCCACCAAAGCATCCTCGGTGAATGTTCAAGGAGAACTTGATCATTTCGTATGCGGGAATCGTGCCTCGTTTTTTATACTTAGGATGCGGTAAACGCGTATAGGGTAATTCAAAGGAGGCATCAATTTCATTTTCCGTCATCGTCGGATAAGGAGGGTTTACGACCAAACGATCCTCACCTACTTCTTGAAGAATCCGGTTGGCGCTTAATTTATTGCTTTCAACCTCGACGATTTTGAAATTGGCCGCATAGGCCACTTTGTCTTTTAAACAGGTTTCATGGCTTGCTAAAGAAACGGTTTCCCAATGTTTGTTTTTTAAAACTTCTTCGGATTTCGGATGCACGTAGGCAATTTGAGGTAAGGTTCGAATTTGGTTGAAGGGGACCCCTTTTTTCAACAACTTTAGAAAGGCTCTTAAAGGCTGTTCACCCATGCCATAAACCAAGGCATCGGCTTTGCTGTCTACAAGAATGGAAGGAAATAGTTTATCGGCCCAATAATCGTAATGGGTTACCCTGCGAAGGGATGCTTCAATTCCTCCGAGCAAGACCGGCACATCGGGAAATAGGTCTTTTAAGATATTAGTATACACCGTTGCGGCATAATCGGGACGAAAACCCGCAGCACCTCCCGGGGTATATGCGTCCGTTGAACGCAGCCGTTTTCCCGCAGTGTAATGGTTCACCATGGAATCCATGCAACCCGAAGTGACTCCAAAGAAATACTTGGGCTTACCTAACTTCTTGAAATCTCTTAAATCATCCCGCCAATTCGGTTGGGCAATGATGCCAATACGGAAACCCTCATCTTCAATGATTCGTCCAATAACGGCGGTGCCAAAAGAGGGGTGATCGACGTAGGCATCTCCGGAAACGAGGATCACATCAAAGGCATCCCACCCTCGCTTTTCAGCTTCTTTAAGCGATAAGGGCAACCAATCGGATATAGGGCGTTCTTGCATGCCGTAAAATTACGAAAAGCAAGGCGCTATCGGAAACAATTATTGAATGGTAATTTTTTTGCTTTGCTTACCTTTTGCGTCGGTGTAAGAAATAAAATAGGTACCAGCATAGAGGGTGCTCACGTCAAAAAAGGCCATGGTAGAACCGGGCAAGATTACCTGGGTTTCGATGGTTTTTCCGTGAACATCCGTAAAGGTTAATTCAAGATTGGACGTGACCAAACCAATCGCCTGTACAATGAATAAATCGTTGCTCGGGTTGGGAAAAACACGCACATCGCCGATGGCATTTTCCGCTAATCCGTTGGCCGGATTATAGACCGTGGTGGCTTCGGTCACAGAATTCACCTTTGCTCCCGTTACAACTCCGTAATACGTTGGTCCGATTAAGTAGGGATAAGCCGAATTCCAATCAGCTTCCACCGTTGCGAAATAACAGTACATTCCGTTCGGATATTCCGGAGTGACGCAAAAACGTCCGTTATGCACGTCCAAATAATCCTCCTGTCCGGCATGGGAAAGGAACTCGTAATCTTCGCGAAAATAACCCAAGGGATACGTAGCAGAAACAGCGGGTCCGTCCGGAACGTCGGTACCATCGGCCCATACCGTTCTTACGGCAATATTTCGCAGCTGATACCCTGATTTAATGCGGGTAATTCCACCAGAACCGTCGGCATTTCGGTAACCATATGCCCCATAAACAGGATACCCGTCGTAGGCGAATCCAATCAGCGGAGAATGCACATTCGAATCGATGGCGTACAACCCTTCCGCATCGTAAAGGGTGCAAACATTGGAAATAACGGAAAGATCGAGATCAAAAGCACTTGGATTTTGGTGATGGTGGTAATTTCCCATCGCAGGATGGCCTTTCGAGCAATCGAAACCAGCTTTTTCAGCTACCACTGCATCGCGATTCCACGACATTGCCGCACCCGGACCTCCCGGGCATGGGGGATTTCCAGGTCCTCCGCATAGAGAGTTGGTGGACGTATTCCATGCTACACCGTCTCGGTAATCAAACATCGCAGTTCCATTGATGAAAATACCGATATTACCCCCTGAGGTTGCCGTGCCTGCTCCGGCATTTGGACTAGGATTTAAGGCGATTTTGAAAATAGCGTTTTGGTTGGTGGTAAGCGAAGGATTGCCGTCCATGAACGGACCGGTAATATATGATGGGACCCCTGTTGCGGAAACGTAAACCCAATTCACAGAATATTGCACTAATTGACAATTGGCCAAATCAGCATCTACAATGGGAGTCGAATTTCCTTGAACGTAATGCCTACCGGTTGTTCCGTCGGTATTGATCAGCCAAGAGGTAATGGCGGGATTCAATTGAGCTTGAAGGCTTCCGAAAACAGTTAAGTAAATGAACATCAGGTTCGTTTTCATGCGAAAGGATATAAATAAATTTAATCAAAGTTAGAAAAATTTAATATATAAAACTGGAAAAGGGGGATTGCTCCCCCTTAACCAAACCTAACTATTATGAAACTATTGATTTGAATCGGACTTTGCTAACGTGTAAATCACCAATCCAAAACCAATTTTATTAACCGCGTCACCGATGTTGTAAACAACGTCCATCCACGGATTGTTCAATTCGCTTCCAAAAGCACCAAAAAGACCTCCTGGCGTACCGATAATGTACCCTAATGGATAGATAGCCCATCCAACCAGAACGAACCAAGCAAGGATACGAGTAGCCTTAGCAACCGAAGGTCCAGCAGTTTGTGCCAAGGTTTTTACTTCGCCGAACCATACTAGGTAAGCAATGTAAAAGTAAGCGGCACCAGAAAGTACTCCCCACAATACGCTGTTGTCGCGGTCGGTAGCTTCGCCAAAGAAACCGGTTACCAACATCACCACTGAGGCCAAAATCAATTTCCAAAGTAACGCAGGCTTTGCACCAGCTTTTTTGGTAATTAAATAGAACTCAACGCACATCAACGGAACGGTTAATAACCAGTCCACATAGCGGAAGAAGGTTGGAGAAGTTCTTGTCTCAATAAAATAATCTCGCATGTAGTAGTAATGCACTGCTGCAATAAACGTGATAAGACCAGAAACTAGAACGGAAGTTCTCCACTTCTCATTGACGTTTCTAATTTCAAAAAAGAAAAATGCGGAAGCCGCCATCATGGCCATGGTTCCCACGAAAAAGGTAAATGCCGTGGCCTGGTTGATTCCTAGTCCTTGGCTGGCGTCGAATAAATTCGATGCAGTAATAGATAAAAACATAACATATAGTTTTAATGGTCCCTACTCTGTTGTCGGATTTTCGGGAAACTCCGTTAATAATCCATTGAAAAACAATGAATTCTAAATAATGTTTAAAGTTTATTAAAAAAAGTTAAACATTTATTTCACAAGGGAGAAATAGCTAAAGTTAGGATTGAACAAAAAACCTCTATCCGTAAGGGTTTTCAAGAAAGCGAGGAGGTCTTTCTGCTGAGCCGAATTCATCGAATATTTTTTTTTCTGGAGCTCCGAACTGATGGGAAAATTCCAATCGGCAGGTTGAGCATAGTGTCCCACAACCTCCTTGAGTTTGTTAAATCGGCCATCGTGCATGTAGGGAAAACTGTATTCCACGTTTCGTAGGGTGGGAACACGAAATAAAAAAGCATCCTTATCCTTTCCTGTAATGTTGGCCCTACCCGAATCAACGAGCGCTAAATTCAGGCCAATTCCATTCGCCTTAAATTCAAAATTGGTAAACAGCGGCTCTCTGTGGCATTGATTGCAATGTTGTTGGAATAGCGCGTATCCTTTTTTCTCCTGTTCGCTGAATTGCACTTCTTTGCGCTTCATTTGATCGTATTTACTGTTGTAAGAAACCAAAGAAACGGTGAATTGAGCCAGAGCCTTGAGAACATGATGGGTTTTGATGTCCTCTGTACCGAATACTTTCTTAAAAGCAGATGCATAGTCTTTTTGGCGTTTAAGTTTGGACAATACCGTTGCCAAATCGGAACCCATTTCATCGGGATGAGTTATTGGATTCACGGCCTGACCGTTCAAACTGAGAGCCCCGCCATCCCAATGAAAATAGGGGGCCCAAGCTAGGTTCATTAAGCCTGGTGCGTTGCGTTTTCCTACCCTTGAATCTACCCCATGGCTTGTCGGGTGATCCACATGGGCAAAAGCGGTGTATTGTAAATGACAGGAAGCACAAGAAACCGTGGAGTCTTTCGAAAGGATGGGGTCGTAAAACAAACTCCTGCCCAATTCAAATCCTTCCGGGGATAAGGGATTGTTTTCGAAATTATAGCGCGGTTTAGGCCAGCCTTGTGGCACAAAAAAATCGACCTCTTCCTTAGGGTCAACCAACGCAAGGGCGCACAAACCAAGGCTTAAAACGATTAAAAGCGCTGTTTTCATTGCATTCCTTCCGTAAACTTTAAGAATAATTGATGCGCCATGGGCCCAGGAAGCATGATTTTAGGTTGGGTTTGAACCGGTAAATTGGATAAAAACCGTTCAAGATGGATGAACAACGATTGGCCCTCCTTCAAACGAACCCATTGTTGAACGTTGGTTGCATGTGGAGAACGGTACCCCCCCAAATGGTATTCGAAAGGATATTGTTTTCCTGCACGGCACGCTATCCCCTTACATTTCAGCTGGGTGTAACCCGTATTCCAAGCCCAATACATTCCCAATAGCGGATCATACGGTCCGTCCAGTCTCCCACAAGTGTTCATGACACTGTCCATGCCGATGCGAAGCAGAACCGTTTCATCGTCCAAGGAAAAATACGGCAAATGCAGGGATGCTTGTTCAGCCAAATCTACTAGAACAAGGGAATCCGATGGAACTGCGAGGTAAAACTTAAATTCATTTAAATAGATGGAATCACCATTAGGCTGAGCATACCATTGATTCAAGGTAACTGGCACACCATGGCTCCTTAATTCCACCTTTATTTGCCCAAAAACGAAGAAAAATGGCAACAATAAAATGGTAAGGAACCTGAAGTTGAACATTCTTTTTTAGGTTAAAGGTACAAAAGGAGTGCGAAAACAAAAGCTATGCTTATTTTTGTAAAAACAATTAAACATCAAAAACATGGCCTTTGAATTACCACGATTAGCTTATTCCTACAGTGCATTGGAACCACATATTGATGCTCGTACGATGGAGATTCACCATTCCAAGCACCACCAAGCTTATACCACGAATTTGAACAACGCCATCGCTGGAACGGCGCTGGAACATGCAAGCATTGAAGAGATTTTAAAAAATTGTTCGGACAAACCGGCGGTGCGCAATAACGGAGGCGGTTATTGGAACCATAACTTGTTTTGGGAAATAATGAGCCCGAACGGAGGCGGAGAACCCACAGGCGCATTATCCGAAGCCATTGTTCGGGATTTTGGGTCCTTTGAAGGGTTCAAAGACCTCTTTTCAAAAGCCGCAACCACACGCTTTGGTTCTGGATGGGCCTGGTTATGTGTGACCGACGGCAAATTGGAGGTTTGTTCTACGGCCAATCAAGACAATCCGCTCATGGGAGAAGGATGCAAGGGAACACCGATATTAGGGTTAGATGTTTGGGAACACGCCTACTACCTCAATTACCAAAACCGACGACCTGATTACATCAACGCTTTTTTTAATGTGATTGATTGGGGAGTTGTTGGAGTGAAATTTGCACAAGCGGTATAGTATTGTAGAAATTAATAAAGTTAAAAGGGCGATGATTTATCGCCCTTTTTTGTCAATATCAGAAATTTAACTGTGCCTGAATTCTCAATAAATTACCGCGCTGAAAATTATACGGATTGTCCGAATCCTCAAAACGCCGAGCAGACATAGTGTACATAAGGACTAACTCAAAATTCTTGTTAGGTTGCCATTCTGCACCAATTTCCAGTTCTTCTACTTCATAACTACGCGCATCCAACTCGTGTTTCTTCCCTCCGTCGTAATATTGATATCGAGAAAATGGGATGAGCGTTTGTCCCTTGAAATCTAATTTATAGGAAGCCGTAATATACCCCCCCTTTAACGGCCTAGTAACAACAGAATTGCTTAATTTATCGTATTCTGGACCCCGACCAATATTGTATTCTGCTAAAATACCAAACGGCTTTGGGTAAAGCACCAATGTAGCGCCGATGCGCTCATCGGTATACAATTTATTATCAAGTGTTCCAACGCCGGGAGAAGTAGTAAGAAGCGAAAATTTACCTTTGTAAGCCTGAATTCCCGTTTCAATAATCTGGTTTTTCCATTGTATGGGATAAGATGCTCTTGCAACAACGTGTTTATTGGAGTTGGCTTCTTGGCGATTTGCGGTTTGTCCATTATACAATCCTATACCCACTACACCGTAATCTCCTGAGCCTTTTAAACCATCGTTCACCAACGAAGAAAACAACTTGCGGATGCGAGGAGGGGCCCAATAGAAAAACACTCCCAAATCACGTTCATTGGTCACCGCGCTATTGAATGCATCGGCACGATCCAAGGGCAACCGATTTTGAGAGGACTGCATGTTCTCGAATCCAAAAGGGACTTTCGATTGACCTATTCTAAATCGAAATGCATTATCTCGATCCAAACCTATGTCAAAATAAGCATCTCGCAATTGACCAAAATGCAAAGCGCTGGAGGAAGGTGCACTTGCAAAATCCGGTTGAACGTAAAAGTAAACACGAGGACTTAGCTGTCCATAGAAAATTAAACGCATTCGCCGAATGAAAAAATCATTATCGCCTCCCCAGCTTTTATCGCATTGTTCACAAGATAAATCCTCATTCGTTTGGAACAAACCGTTGTAACGAACCTGAAGGTATCCCCTTATTTGAACCTTTTCAAACCATTTCTTCTGCGGTTCAAATGCCAACAATTTTGAAGAGTCTTTAACCGTTTGGGCAGGATTTAACCAACTCAATGACACTGCAACAACCAAGAGAATATTTTTCATGCCTCAACTAAATTGAGGTCAAAACTAGGGACTTAACATTCAATTAACATCCAGTTTAAAACGTTTTAACGTAAACATAAGTTTGGTAACAATTTGGTAACATTTGGGGGTAATAGATTTAGATTTTCTTTCGCATCAACGCTGAATTTGCCGATTCGCTTTGAATGTAAAGCCTCGCAATATTACCATTACATTAACAATATACCCTCTAGTATCGTTCTTCGTTAGCACATTTCTATTTTTGGAAAAATTTTTAATCATGGCTGGTATCCTCAGTTATTTCCTACCGAAAGACAAAGTGTTTTACGATTTGTTTGAAAAAGCAAGTGACAACATCCGACGTATTGCCGAGCTATTGGTAGACGTTGTGCATGAAGCCGACTACAACAAGCGCCAAATCATCATCCAACAGATGAAGGACATTGAACATGAGAACGATGCAATTACCCACACAATTTTCGTAGAGCTCGGTAAGAATTTCATTACACCATTTGACCGTGAAGACATCCACAGTTTAGCGAGTGCCTTGGATGATGTGGCGGACTACATTTACGCATCCGGAAAAAAAATCAATTTCTACAAACTCGACCCCTTGGCCGATGATGGAATTCAAAAAAGCGCGAAACTCATCCTCGAAGGTGTTTTGGCACTCAAACAAGCGGTAATGGAATTACGAAACCTTAAAAACACGCAAAAAATCATTGATTGCATCATTCAAATTAATACGGCAGAAAACGCAGCCGATGCGGTTTTTGACACTTGCATTGAACGTCTTTTCGAGTCCGATGTGGATGCAAAAGAACTCATAAAACGCCGCGAGCTTTACATGGTTTTGGAGGCGGCTACCGACAAATGCGAGGATGCCGGTAACGTGATCGAATCTATTGTGGTAAAATTTGCTTAATTACAAATGTTTACACTTCTCATCGTTGTTATTGTAATCGCACTGTTGTTCGATTTGGTCAATGGTTTTCACGACGCGGCAAATTCCATTGCCACGGTGGTATCAACAAAAGTTCTAACGCCTTTTCAAGCGGTTATTTGGGCAGCCTTTTTTAACATCGTTGCCTACTGGGTTTTCGATATGAGCGTGGGAAATACCGTAGCTAAAACCGTGGATAATACGGCCATTGATCTTTGGGTAATTTTTGCTGGACTCATGGCTGCAACCATTTGGAATCTTGTTACCTGGTGGTTAGGGATTCCTTCTTCTTCCTCTCACACTTTGATTGGGGGCTTTGCTGGTGCCGCAATAACGCATGTAACCATGCAAACCGGCTCTCTTTCCGAAGGATTCGGTGTAATCGCTGGAAAAGAAATTTTGACCATCATTCTGTTCATTTTCCTAGCTCCCATCATCGGCGGATTCATTTCCTACATGATTACCGTTGCGACTATTGCCCGGAACTATTGGAATAAAATGTTAGTTATTGCGCTTCTTTCAACCTTAACAATGTTTGGGTTATATTATATGGTAGAATACATGGATGTTAAAATCATCATGTTGTACATCGTTGCCGGGATGATTGGAATGTTCATTTTGGTGTATACCTATCATTACATCGCCTATCGAAATCGCCCCTCTGCCTTACGGGAGGCTGAAATGCACAAAAAACTGCAATTACTTTCTTCCGCGGCTTTTTCCCTTGGCCACGGTGGCGCAGATTCGCAAAAAGTGATGGGAATCATTTGTGCGGCATTGTTGGTTTATGGTAATCACATGCGGAAAGAAGGAAAAGAGAATGAACTTCAACCGGATTTAGCCATTTCAGAATTAATGCAAATTGAATACCATGAAAACAATGGAAAATTAGCGAAGTACAAACCTGAAATAGCCGATGTTTCCTCCACCGAGTATTATTACCTATACCGGGATACGCTGTATAGTGATTCAGGGATTCGTGTTTTTTCAAAAGACGGAAAAGCTTTAATATCGAAGCCTAAACATCGCTTTGAATCCATCAAAAACAAACTCCATAAAATTGAGGTTTTTAGAAACGGTAATGCCATTTGTGATGCAAAAACCAAAGACACCATTTTTAATAAAAAGGAGTTATCAACCAAGTATAAATATGCCAAAGCCTTTAGCCCTGTAGTTGATAAGAACTATGCCTTGAAAAAAGATTACAAAATTGTAACAAAAGTACATTCCGAAACCATGCCCATTTGGATTGCCTTTGGATGCTATCTAATGATTGGCTTAGGAACCCTCATGGGAGGTTGGAAAATTGTAAAGACCATGGGGTCCAAAATCACCAAAGTTACGCCTTTAGAGGGGGTTTGCGCAGAAACCGCGGGAGCATTAACCTTGTTCACGGTTTCCAACTTTGGAATACCGGTTTCTACAACCCATACCATAACAGGATCCATCATCGGAGTAGGCGCTACGAAACGTTTGAGTGCGGTACGCTGGGGAGTTACGGTAAATTTACTGTGGGCATGGATTCTTACCATCCCGGTAAGTGCGCTTTTAGCAGGTCTAATTTATATTCTTATCTTCTTTCTTCGATAATTAATAAGACGCACTTCTTGTTTTAGAATTTTTTTGTAATTTTCGACTCATTACATTAATTCTAATTTATTATGAAAAAATTATTACTTTCAATTAGCGCACTTTTTGTGTTTGCTGTGGCTCATGGCCAAATTGCCGTTAAGGGAATCTCCCCAGGTGCAATTGCAGGAAATTATACCTTTTCTTGGGCTGACCCCGCAGGAGGTTGGGGAACACCGGATTTTACCGTTCCAAACACTTGGGTAGAAGATACCCTAATGATGGTAGAAGATGGTACTCCTGGAACCAATCCTCAAGGAAATCCTATTTCTCAGGAGGGTTGTAACCCTCTTACTAATAACTTGACAGGGAAGATTGCGGTTATTTTCCGTAACACTTGCGAGTTCGGAGCGAAAGCTTTGAACGCTCAAAACGCCGGAGCGGTTGGGGTAATCATTGTAAACCGTAACCCAGGAGAATGGTTGAACATGGGCCCTGGAGCGAACGGAGCTACGGTAACTATCCCGGTGGTAATGCTTGACTTCGTCGATGGAATGAACATCGTTCAAGAAATGGCCAACGGTCCTGTTGTCATGTTCATGGGGAATAAAATTGGTTTAAATCCGAACGATGCTGGAATGGCTGCCTCTTCGACCCTTATCCCGAAAAACGGTGGTGTTGTATCCTATCTTGCTCAAAACGGAGCTGAATTTGGTTTTGATTTAGGAACACGAATTTACAATTACGGAAATCAATCACAAGCGGGCATTACCTTGACTGCTACTGTTACCAACCCTTCCGGTGCAGTGGTTTACAACAATTCCGTTTCTGGAATCAATTTAGCGCCTGGCGACAGCATCGATATCGAGCCGTCTCAAGCCATGAACCTGCCCGCATTTTCATTAGCTACCTATCCCATGGGGCGATACACCTTGGCGTACAACATTTCCCTTGGTGGCGGTGTAGCCGACGATGATTCCTCGGACAATAGCGCATCGTACGATTTTGTGATTCAGGATTCCTTGTATTCTTTTGCTGCATTAGATGTTGCAACAGGGAACGCTGCGCCCAATGCTCACTACCGACCAGGAACGAACAATGCGACTTATTCCGTTTGTTCGGTATTGAAAGACGCTAACGCAAGCCGTATTGCTGCCGTAGGAGCGCACTTCTCTGCAACCACCAACGCTGCTTCAGGTGTTACCTTAGATGGTGAAGAAATCGCCTTGACATTGTATAAGTGGGAAGACAACTTCGCTGATTTAAATGATCCGAATTTTGGATTTAACACGTTAACTCAAGTGGCTGGTGGATTCTATTACTATCCGTCAGATTTACAAGGAGAATTGGTTTATGGTGCTTTTGATCAAGCGGTTGTTTTAGAGGACAACGTTCGCTACTTAGCATGCGCTCAAACGGTTAATCTTGAAGTTTACCTAGGATTCGATAGTAAGACTGATTACACTTGGAACTACAATTGGTATGCTCAACCGCTATCGCCGATCGAAAGCGATGGAACGTATTTCGCAGCAGGTTTCGGTACAGATTTGCCGAATGCTTTAGTGCTTCGCGTAATAGATGCCAACAGCATCGGTTTGGATGAGGCTTCTACCGTAAACGGTATGGCTTACCCTAACCCTGCAAATGATAAAGTAAGCCTGAACATCGATGGTGAAGGTTCAGCCCTTGTGATTGTAACCGATATTTCTGGAAAAGTTGCTGCTACGTCAACCATCAACTTGGTGAATGGAAGCGCTGACTACTCCTTAGAAGGATTGAACAACGGTATGTACATCTTCAACGTTACTCTTGAAAACGGTAAAACCGCTCAATTCAACGTAGTTAAGAAATAATCTTCTTAAGATTTATCAGAAAGGGGGCCTAGGCCCCCTTTTTTATTGGACAAAATTCGCTAGAGTTGCCGTATCTTTGTCCCTAATGGTTATGAAACGATACACTGTAACTGCTGCTCTACCCTATGCTAATGGTCCCCTTCATCTTGGACATATGGCTGGGGTTTATTTACCTGCCGATATTTTCGTTCGGTTTCTTCGGTTAAAAGGCGAAGATGCCTTGTTTATTTGCGGGAGTGATGAACACGGTGCAGCCATTACCTTACGCGCAAAAAAAGAAGGAATTAGTCCAAAAGAGATCGTGGACAAATACCATGAACTCATTCAAAATAGTTTTCAAAAATTCGGTATTACCTTTGATATTTACCACCGCACCAGCAGCGAACTGCACCGCAAGGTTTCCTCGGAATTTTTCTTGAAACTGCACGAGAACAACGCTTTCATTGAACAAAAGTCGCAACAGTACTTTGATGAGTCTTATCAACAATTTCTTGCCGATCGTTACATCACAGGAACTTGTCCGAAATGTGAGAATCCTGCCGCCTACGGAGATCAATGCGAAAAATGCGGGAGCGATTTAAGTCCTACTGATCTTATTAATCCAACTTCGACGCTTTCCGGGTCCAGTCCGATCCTCAAGGAAACATCCCACTGGTACCTCCCGATGAACGAACATGAAAAATGGCTGGAATCATGGATCCAAGAGGGATTATTGGAAACTGAGCCGCAACATAATCCCAAAGAATGGCGAAACCAAGTCATTGGTCAATGCATGTCATGGATAAAATCGGGATTAAAACCAAGGGCCATGACACGCGACTTGGATTGGGGGGTGCCTGTACCGCTTCCCAATGCGGAAGGGAAAGTGCTCTACGTTTGGCTAGACGCTCCCATTGGCTATATCTCTGCTACGCAAGCTTGGGCTGAAAAAACGGGGAAAGATTGGCGTCCCTATTGGAAGAAAACCGAAGGCAAAGACACGAAATTGGTGCATTTCATCGGTAAGGATAACATCGTATTTCATGCGATCATCTTTCCGATTTTATTGAAAACCCACGGGGAATATATCCTTCCCGACAACGTGCCTGCCTACGAATTTTTAAACCTAGAAGGGGATAAATTTTCTACTTCCCGGAATTGGGCCGTTTGGTTACACGAGTATATCGAACGGTATCCTACTAAAACGGATGAATTAAAATACGTACTTACTTCTATCGCACCTGA
>Ga0209770_10001254_pt1 | contig 13253 bp, 8 predicted proteins | sample LauGreSu1BDMLBDD_2_FD_187572 | JGI IMG/M metagenome (GOLD analysis project Ga0209770, IMG submission 187572) | Freshwater lake microbial communities from Lake Michigan, USA - Su13.BD.MLB.DD (SPAdes) (version 2) | ecosystem: Environmental > Aquatic > Freshwater > Lake | place: Lake Michigan, USA...
TTTCTTACTTCCTAAAAGAACATAACCGAACTTACCTTTCTGAGTACCATATCCTGCCTTAACAAGACGGTTTTCTTTTTTTGCAGTAGCATGTTTTTTTGCAGAAACAACACGTCCGTGCTTATTCATGATAAAATCTGATTTCACAAGTTGACCGTCTGTTTTATACGCAGACCCCATCCAGACTTGTTTTCTAGAACCAATAAGGTGACGGTATGATTTGCCATTTACATGGTAAAGACCATCCGAACTTTTTTGAATTCGTTTCATTTGAAAGTTGATGTTGTGTATTATACAGTTATCCTATATTTTTTTTCTAAACATAGTATCCTAAAACAAAATTAAAAAAAAAAACGAAGTTTATTAATGAATTCATAAATTCACCATTTTAACATGCGGAAATGATATCAACCTCGTTTCGCATCAACTGTTCTCGTTCATATTCATCTCCGTCCATTGGAGCAATCGATTGTTGTCCATCAACAATAACATTGCTTTCGTTCTGTACACGAAGTTCGTCTTCAAATGCTTGCGCTTCTACACTTGCATTTGGGTCACTGCCTCCTTCCGCAATACGTCGGTTTACTGCATCCCTTTCTCGTTCATCAAATTCTCTGTCATACTTACGGTACCCCACTTGAGCTCCCACACTGTATTCACCAATTCGAAGCTTCAACATAAGTTTTCTTATTTGAAACGCGTCCGTTTTGGTGTTTCGACTAGACTCATAAAATGAGTATCGCATGTCTTCTGTTTCTTTTCGTCGAACCTTGGCCATAATGGTTCGCATTTTGGATAGTGAAAGCGAGTTGTTGTTTTGCATTTCCATTATGATGTTCACTACCCGTAACATTAATTCTCTCATTCTCGGACCAAGTGGGGTTGGTTCTTCTTCATCATCATCAACCAAATTACTGTTCATATTTTGTAGAGTTTGTGTCGTCTCTTTCAGGTCTTGTACGCGGCGGCGAACATGAACAACTTCTGTATCATTTGGCATGTACAACTCAACCGTTTTGTAAAACAAGTACGTGTATAATTTTTTAACAATGTCGACGCTTAACACCGCTCGTCCTTCTGAAACAAGTGGTATGCAACCCATTAACTGTATTATCATATACCCCATCGTTTTTTCATATCCAGCCGCATCAATTTGTTTCATGTATTTTTGTATATTCGCATCGTTTTTAAACGTGGTCAACCCTTGATATTGCGCATCAATGCTTGAAGCAATTTGACTGTTATGCGCGTTGCTAAACTTCCAATGTTTAAATCCAACATAAGCGAACTTGTCTTCTTTTTCTTTTTCGCTAGACACTGTTAGTTCTGAAGTTATTAACAAACCAGGTACTGTCTGTAACATAAAACGCGTTGTATTTTTTATGAAAGTAATAAATTTTTCGACAAATGCCATATAATGCATAGGCGCATCTGCATCAAAGTAATGATGCAACATTTGTTTATCTGAAGACTGCGGACTCAAACTAGCGTTTGTGTCCATGGGTTCATACTTACCCAACAACTCAAAAAAATCTTTCAAGCCGGTTCCTTTTTCACCTTTTTTAAGTGTTTGTGGTGACGGTAATACTGACAGTGTTTTATCCTTAAGCAACTTGCATTGGTTAGACAACCAACCCGCAACACGCTTCTGAGTTGCAATAAACTCAGCGTGGTGTTCGTCATCATCGTTTCTTCTTGAAATCAGATAAAGCAAGTCGTCTTGGAAAATACTGTCAAATAAGCCTGTGCCACTGTCGCTACTATCACTTTTTAACTCATCCAGCACACATTTCATGTCATAGTACACATCATTTTGAGTTTGAATCAACGTGGATAGTATGGGTAACATCGAGCTACGATTTACTTCATTCAGTACATGTTCAAACTGTGCCTGTTCCTGACCGAAGTTGGATTTGGCAGCTGCCTTGAACTTTGCAAATTTTTCACTCATGTCCCATTTTGGGTCATAATTTTCAGGAATATTAACCTCTTTTTTTAAAGCAAGCAGCCTTGGTTCTATATACGGATTATAATAATCCAGTTTAAAAAAGTGAATAAAGCATCGAATAATCGTTTCTTCAGAATAAACGTGAAGCGCATAACAAAACGGGTCTCCTTCCCGTTCGATTATTGTTTTTGTTTTTGTTTTTGTTTTTGAATTTGTACATGTAAGTCCATTATGAGACAAAATGTATGTTTTACTCGTACTCGATACATCAGCTAACACATCGCTTAGTCGTTTGATTTGTCCATTAAACTCTCTTATATTTGCATTTGCTTTTGATATAAAGTATTCTAAAATCGTGGGCGAGTATTTAGATTGGGATTCCTTATTCCAAGGTTTCACCATTACTGCGTCATCACAACACGCATTTTCGGTGACAGGCCTGTGGTCACTTGAAAACATAAATAACGATGTTGCACTTCCGTTTCCGTTACTTCGCAACCAATCCTGAATCATTTTTTGAATATAAAAGGAATACTGCATGATTTTACAAGCAAACAAATCCATTTGTTCGTGTTGACTGTTCGACCCAGATTTGACATTTTTTATAAACGTACTAAACGTAGATTCTGGTACAGATTCCGGCGTGGGTACATGTTTCAGCGAATCCAACAAGGGTAAAAACTGTGTCCATTTTTTAGTTATTACTCTATCTTTCATTTGACGCGCTTCATTTTGTCGTAGCAATTCACTTTCTATGTATCTTCGTTTGCTGTCTAGCATGTTATGAAAGTAATTATCACTATCGGATTCTGGTTTCAGTATAAATTCTAATGTTGTTTTAACATCATCTACGTATGTCTTAGGTTTAACACTTAAAACCGGTACCCATACATCTTTAGACGAGTCTTTTACTTCACTTGCAATGCATGCAATATACTCTAAACACGCATTATCGCCGTTTATGTCAATCGGGTAACCGCGAAAGGTTGTTTTGCAGTTTCGAAACGTTTTAGATGGCCGTATTTCTGGCATAGCGCTTTGAATGACAATAATAATGTGAGCCAACGTGGTCATAACAATAATCTTGTCGCAATATGATTCATAAGACGGTTGCTTTTGCTTTTTAGTATTCTTAGCATTATCCGCATCATACTGTGTTTTTGACTTGAACGTCTTTACTCCTGTTATTGTTTTTATAACGCTGGTTATAATTGTATCTCGTAAACCATCTCTATCGGGAGAAATTCCCAATCCAATTTTGAGGATTGGTGTAACAACATCATTGATTTTATGAGCATATACGTTTTCAAACTTTGTGTTTATGTGCCGTATATACGCTTGTTCCTGGTCTTGCATTCTAGTGACCTCATCAAATCCTCCACGATTCTTCTGTCCCGACCCCCCTAACAAAATGTCTTCATCCGTATCCATTGAAATCACTGAACTTGTTTTCACTTTAAACCCCTGTTCATCATATCCTTCGTAAGTGCTAAATGCAACTGCCATAATCACCATACCGCTCTTACACCTTTTACCGTCCACCCAAAATGCACCCTCTACAACACCATACTCTCTGCAAATTTTATCCATAACATTGACGTAAGAAGCCTCTCCGTGTCCATCATTGACATACGCATTCGCCTTTTCTAATAACCAGGCCGGCATAAGCTTTGCACCAGTATCCTTACAATACAACCAGTCGCACGATTCAGACGCCTCATTAAATTCTTCTTCTGCTTGTTCTTTATCGGCTCCCGCGCCTTCAATAAAACAAGACCCTGCGCAAGGACGGTTTGCGCGACGTGTGTAATTTTTAGCAAAGGAAATAATAAGTTCTTGTATACGCGGAAATGACCCGTTCCCGAGATACGCGTTCAAAATGTCTCGATGAGGTGAAACCGCTATCTCTAAACTTGTCTTACTTGGCTGACTACGTTTGGCATGTTCGCCTATTCTATAATGTTTGTTGTTTATATCAAACTGTTTTCGACGCTGAATAATAATTTCTGACTGAAGACGATAGTCATAATAATTCATCCTTTCATCAAATATTTTCTTAAAATCTTCATATTTTGATTCAATAATACCGTCAAACTCGTGCGTAATTTTAGAAATAAGGCTTGCCTTTGCTAACGACGTAACCACTTCTCCACTTTCGGGAGTAATTCCCGTTTCGGTTGACAAACAGTTATTCTTCATCACAATTGCACCTGGGAAAATGTTTCCAAAAAACTCCGTGTTTTCAGGAGTTACGGTTGGTGGAATGGTATCATCAAGTACCCATGTTCCATTGGAAGCAAGTTTATAGTATCTGTACTCTTTTGAAATCGCCGCTTCAGACTCAGCATCCGGGTTTCCATAATAAGCATCCATGTTCAATACTGCATCTTCACCGGTTGATTCTCCTGGAGGGGCGGTTGGAACCGAAAACATAACGACTGCGCGTTCTTTTGAACCCGCTCGAACGAGCCTTCTTCCCGCAATCATCGAGTCTACCTCATGTGCACACTCAATGACCGTCATTTTTTGTTTCTTCTTCACTTCGAGTGAATGCTGTAGTTTATCAATCAAAAACGCTTTAAAAACATCGGTGGGTTTATTTCGGCGTTCTTTTTCATATTTTTGAATAAATCCATAGTCAGTAGAATCAAATGCAGCATCATATGCAATCGGAACATGCGGCACTGCTTCATTATCTGTGTTCAAGTGTTCCATACTTTCGTATTTTTTTGCAAGAATGAATTTACCTTCTTTGGGTGGTTTGTTTGCATTTTTAACTTCGTTTGCATCCTTCACCGCTTTTACAACACCTGTCAACTTTTCAGCTTCGCTTACAAAGTGGTCAATCACGCCTCCCACATTTACACCGTACAAATTATCAGTCGACATGTTCAAGTTGATAACTTCGTTCATCAAGCATCGTCCAAAATCCACCATAAACATTCGACTCAGTATCTCAGAATTCGAGAGAATTCTCTCTTGAGATGTGGTTGTAGTACTCTTTACCATCCATTCCTTAACTGGATATTTTGACACTACAGTCGTATCAAATGCTGAAAAGGAAAAAGGCGAATCCGATTCAGATTCGCGCGTCTTCTTTTTTTTCTTAGCTGATTCCGTTACAGCGGCATCCGGATGAGTTAGTAACGCATAAATTGCGTTTACGGTCGGTCCCGAACCCACTCCAAAACCAGGAAAAGTGAGAGATTCATATGCAATGTATTTACGTTTCATAATCTTAAGAGTTGACTTGAGTAAATTTATATGCTCGCGAATGAACTTGCTAAAATGTAAAAATAGGTCATGTGTAATGTGCTCAGGTTCTACAAAAAAAGGAGACAACCATCTGGTAAGTTTGCTTGGTGATAATGAAACATAGTATTGTTTAAAATAGTTCATTGTCTTCAAAGCAAGTTCTTCCGTCGGTGGAATAAACCGGTACAGCTCTTTGACATCAAACGACTTTGAGAAATATATCTCTGTTTTCATTGTGTTTGTAAACCGTTCATGCATGTTCGTTACGTCAGTATCATCACTTGATTTTGTTCGGTCCAAGTCGTGTGTTTTAAATAATGAGGCGCAGCTTGTTGAACTGTCTATATTGGTTGTGAGTGCCCAACGGTAATGGGCCGAAACTCCGAACGGGTCGCGTACTTCATTCGTCAAACGAGTATTTGTTTTGTCCATGATAGACGATACACGAGACTTTAATGCGCTGAACGCAACAAATGGATACGGTCTAACCATGTACCCGGTGGGATATTCTGGAAAGCTATCATCTTCAATGAATCGACTCGTGTACAAACACGTAGTCCCAGTTTTACTTTTATTGAATGCGGGTACAACTAAACTTTTTATATCGGAATTACACGTCATAATATATTCGAATGCTTTATATTTAGACATAGTGTAACTCGTGTTTTCATCTTCGATATAAGGTGTTAGATTTAACCGCATACTATTCAAGTATGTGTAAAACCCGGTTCCTGATTTTTTTGACATATACTCGTCGTACTGTGCCTGCTCTTCTGTAAGCCTATCGGTTATGTCGTATACTGTAGCAAACGTGTCAAATAACGGATGTTCATCAGGGTCTTTACAGTATATTTTTCGTTTTTGAACATAAATTGGCACTAACCAGTCGGTTGTAGAATTATAGTCAAGTCCATTTGTTGCTAAGTCAGTGTCCAAAAGTGCGTGAAGCATTGGTTTGTAACTGCTTCCATAGTAAGGTGTTCGGACTAAAATACCGTCTTTCGATTTTGAAGAGTAGGCGTCACGTAGTTGGGTGTACCTGTCAATCATACGCGCAATTTCTTTGTTTGTTGACAAGTGATGACTTTTAGAGGTAGGCGCATTTTCAATCAACGCCTCCAACAACCCTTGTTGCTGTTCTTCCAAACTGTAGTACCGAAATTCTTCGCGTATAAAAATGAGAGAAGTTGATGTATCTGACTCATTCATCGGTTCAAACGTTATTGCTATTTTATCGCCTTCATCAATCATTCTATTTTGAGTGGTGCGGTTATCATCCGGTCCAGGCGGTGATTCTTGAAATTCCAGGTTCACATTTTTTGAGGCAGCGCTGGCCTTGAAAACTTCACTTTCATCATGCTTATTCTCTTTTTCTTCGGTTTCTTCCTCTTCCGGTTCTTCCACATCAGTATCTTTTTCTTTTTCCTTTTCATTTTCTCCACGCAATAAAGAAAGCGGCTTGTTACAAACCTTGATGTTACTTATGTTCAAGTCAGGGGAAAGACCCTTAAACTCAAAATCAATGTAAACCACTTGTTGTTGTTGTTGTTGTTGGTGGTGTTGCACATCCGATGAATCTGACGGGTTGTATACTGCAACGCCGATACAATCTGTATCATCTGCGAGCGACACTATTTCTCCGTATATAATTACTTTTAAATTGTCTCCTGGAGTCAAATACTCGATTTCAATCCACTTTCCTGGTGTCAAACCTCGTTGCCTAGCATAACCTTGTTCCCGTTGATTTCGGTACAATAACTCTATGGATTGTATATTTATATCTGAGGAAAACCTTCCGTTTTCAAGTTCCAATTCTAATTCTAATTTTGAATTGGGTTCAGACACACTTCTCATGTCAGGTATTAGTTGAATTCGGGTTTCGTCAATGTAATCAATGAAATAGATTTTATTGTTCAATTGTGAGTCCGCAAGAATACGAATGACATCTCCGCGCATCAACTCAATAATACGTCTGGCACGACGGCGACGTCGAATATTACTTTTCACTTGGTCTGACATTTATATGTGTATATTAATTAACTATAAATATTTTATTTCAAATGAACAGACTTATAAATTTGAAATATTATTTATTTTTTTATTTACGTTTATCTTATTTTGCCCTTTTATTATTATATCTTTTTATCTTTTTATGCCTTTTTTTTCATGTGCGTGAGATGTCTTTTACATAGAAACATGGCGCATCCATTCGGTGTTTCTGATTCCGAAACATAATGAATGTTTTTACCTACTTTACACGAACCTCCGCGAGTTAACACGTACTGGCAAGTTACAGTGTTTGATGAAATGCATGCGCTAACCGGACTGTTTATACCTAGAACGCGTTTCCCGTTAACAATATATGGTAATAAACAATTCAAATGAACTGTTCTGCAATACGGGCATTTTATTTTATCCTTGCCAATAGGAACATTATAAACATTTTTAACAAATGCTGGATTCGTTTTTTGATACAATGTTTCTGTATACAACGGAAAAAAATTATATTTGTGCCCACAAGGAAGTTGAATGTGTCCGTAAACAAGAGGACGATTTGTGAGTAAACATTTTTCATTTTCGACCAGTGGCTGGGGGATATGTTCATATTCAGTGAATTTGTCACATTCGCTTGTTGATTTGAAAAGCTCTTTATAAAAATCAAGCTCTCCTTCAATTTTATACTTTGAAACAAAATCCTCACTCATACCAATTAAAATTTTATTTAGGTAAACTATAAATAAATTATAGAGATAAACTATAATATAATATTTTAATATAGGTTTATATCAATTACAAAGTATCAAGTATATATTTTATATTTATATTTCAACGAATGACTACAAAAGCGGTATGGGGTCCGTGCGTATGGTATTTGTTCCATACACTGGCCCATCATATTGACGAAAACAGTGCCAAATTTGAAACTGTGAAAAATGAACTTATAGCATTTTCGTTTCGAATTGCAACAAATTTGCCTTGCCCTGAATGTTCTCAACACGCTAGTGCGTACCTGAGTAAAGTGAATCCAAAGTTGATAAAAACAAAGACAGACCTTAAAATGCTGTACATTAATTTTCATAACGCAGTAAACATTAGAAAAGGAAAACCCGTATTTTCTCTAGAAGATGCAAACGCTAAATATGAAAAAGCAAATGTAAAACTAATCATTGAGTACTTTTTTCAAATTTATGGAAAAAAAACAGTCAATGTGAAACTTATGATAAACAACTTTCACAAAGACATTTTACTCAGTGAGTTCAAAGCATGGACGGTTCATAATATACAAATGTTTACTTGACTCTACATTTCGCATAATTTTTAATGCTTGCGCGTTTTGCGATGGCGAGTGCGACGGCTCTTGCAGCCTTTATTTTTAGTTCGACCTCCGTGTTTGGGAATGTGGTGATTGATAACACCTATAATCACTTTGGCCCTCTCCTCTTCTCCAGGGCCATCCAGGGCATGAAACAGCCTTTGCGGCATTACGTATTCGGTGCCTGCCGGTAATTCTTTAACAAGTGATTTTATTTTTTCAAAGTCGTGAGCGTTAAGTTTTTTATTAATTGCTTGCTCGATAATCATAGAAGTTATATCTTCTTCTATCTCACTAACAGGTCGTCGCTTTGAAAAAAGTCGACTTAACCTTGAAAATGTTGCGCTTACCATTATATTAATTTTAAATAATTTAGGTTTGTATTATTATAATATTATGAGATATAATAATTTAATTAATAAAATTATTAAAAAAAATATTTATTATTAAATGAATCGATTCATTCATATTTTATTTAATAAAATGTTAAAATGTGGTTAAATAAAAAATTTAAATAAAATTAATTCACACCCAAACCGGTGGAATATATATCTATTCTGTCATTCCGTCAACACTTCAACATGGGTAAGATACATGGCTTCATCAAGTTGGCTTTGATTCGCACCCATAAAATGTCTCACAGTTAGTGTGGAGCTTGTATGGTCGACCCATCCACTATCAATATCCAGGTACCCATCAAGTGTTGCAGTACTAGTTGATGTAGCCCATGGTCGGTAGCTGTATGGTTGGAATCCGCTCCATGTGGTAGTCAATTCACCTGCAAAGAAACTCACGTTAGGGATAGTATTAAACCTTTTTGTAAAAGTTAATACTTCAGTTTCGGTGCTTCCGTTACCGATATACATCCTACTTACTTCAGTATCCAAGGAGTCGACCAAGTGCCACTTTACTCTGTACCTGATTCTGGAATGAGTCCCTAGACCAGGTAATGTTAAGGTAAAGTTTACAGGTCCAGTTGAGTAGCCATGCGCTGTTGCTGGTCCCAATCCACCAAACTCAGTCATTGTAAATATTGTAGGGTTGTTCCAGTTGCTCACAAAATTAGTAGCATCGACTCCTTCAAAATATCGGTACGGTACGGCAGCTATTGGTATGGGAATGTTACAGGCAACTCGTTTAACATAGGATTGATACGAAAAACGGGTTACGGCACCAATACCGCTACCCAATACAAACGGATTATTTTTTAATCCTCGGTTTACATCCGCCATAAGAGCGTTTCGTTTTCGTTTTAACATTTTTTGCTTTATTATTGGTTTTGATTTTAATTTTATTTTTTTTATACTAAATAAAATTAAATAAATAATAATAAAAATAAAAATAGAAGTAACTAAAACTTTTATATGATATGTCTATCGTGTATACTTACCGGCTCGTGCGAATGAATCCACAATGAATATAATGAACACTCCTAGAAAACAATAGAGAACCAATTCTTCTGTAACGTGTTCAGTACGTTCATTGTGCTGTTCTTCTAACAAATGAATAATGTAGTTCAACTTCTCAATAAACTCTTCATTCACGCCCGGACCAGACAACTCGTTTGAAAGTCGATTATAATTGTAAGGTGCAAGCTGTTTGTAATACTGAGACGCATATGTTGACGGCGCATTCATTTTAAATTGTTCAACTCCTGCAGGGGTAGAACCGGACTTTTTACCAAACTGCTGCGACATGCTAAACATCGGTTGATGAGTGCGTCCATCACTTGTTGTTGGAGGAAGTTGAGACCCCGCATCTGCAATAGGTGGTGAAATTTTTAAATTCGCGTTTGGTCCTGGAACTGGTACGGGTTGACCAGGGTAAGTAGGCAATGCATTTGTTGAAGAAGACGAAGAAGTATCGTCTTCTTCATCATCGCTACTCGATGCCGCATGTATTTTTGCAATAGATTCCTTTAGTCTTTCCAATTTAGGATTTATGCGTTCGCTCGAGGATGAGCCGGAATTATTACTTGTATTTGAATTTGAACCAGAAGTAAACCCGTCAATCGCTTTTACAGTTTTATTCTTACGTTTTGATGCAATATAACCATCACTTCCCGTGGATACGCTATTTCCACTGCCACTGCTTCCGTTAAATTCGGAATATCCTAAAGATGTCATATTATTTACTACCGTCGTTATAACTATACTACTAATTTACTATTATTTTATTTTTTATCGTAATTCAATATAAAACATAAAAATAAAAACACAAAAACATAAAAACAAATTGAACCAACCCCTAAATATAAACAATAAACATATATAAAAATGACTACTACTACTACTACTACTACTTGCGTTATTTGTATTTCACCGTGATTGGAGTCGCTCCTTCATGGGCCGGCCATCTTGACAATAAATTTCTTCAATCCTCTGTACGAAAACTGTAGTTAAGTTCATCGCGGGTGAGACCATTTATTTTTTCATTTGCGGCAAGTGCGTTCGTAGTCGTAGTATCCAACTTCCAAGAAGTAAGAGCAATTAAACACATTTTCAAAAGACCTTCCACTATATTTACATTGTTAGCAACTTCAATAGTAGAATAGTTTCGTATTTCATCACAAAAATAAATATGTGGATGCGACGCATATATCGGGTCCATAGCGTCATCTGCTTCAGTTGCACGTTCACTTACAACACGGACCCTAGGAAATCGAAGCGCTGAATGAACCCGTTCATTTTCAAAAATACTGTTCTCATAAAAATGAATATTCAAAACTACTTTTGACTTTGATATCAGTTCAACCAAATCTTTTCCAAATATCCCAGTTACACTAACCATGTTATACCCTCGAGGTTCAAGATGAGTCTTTAATTTCCCTAGAATAATATTTCGCCTGGAATTAGGAGACCCGTAAAACAGAACATCAATATCACCTTCATGTTCCGCTTTTCTGTTTTTAATAATTGAACTATTTTCATGAATGTTCAAAATCGGAGGAATGAGTACGCGCACTTTATTTCGGAGAGGTTCAGGATAGTACTTTAAATTCACATGCGAATAGTCGAATGTTACAAAGCTGTTCTGAATCAAACGACACAGTAATGCGTTAAAAGATAACGGAGGATGTGCATTTCCAGCACCCTTGTCGTTCAACTGTTCAAGTTGATAGAGGACATATTTTCCCGGAGGAGGAAGTGTGGAAACACAAGAAACTAACAGGTGCGGAATTAAAATAAAAATAAATTCGTCGGGATTGGATGCGTTGGTCTGGCAGTCATAGATATTAATAGAACGGCCTACCACAAGTTGCGTTGTTGAAATTCCAAGGGTTGATTTTAAAGTGCAACTTATTGCGCGTGCCAAATTTTCTACATGTTTTGTTGAAAAAATAGAAACGGTTTTAAATTTAAATTTGGTAATCGAAGTTGACATCAGTACATGAATATATAAATATATGAATATATTCATGTATCGTATATATATATTTATGTAGTATTTAGTATTTAGTTATGTATTTTTTGTAATGAACCGATGAATCGAATCACTGAAACAACTCCAAAATATCAACATGTTTGAAAATGGTTTTGTTAGTTATACTTGGATAGCTTTTCACTTTCAACAAGCTTATAAATGTTATATTATTCAAAATGTTAATCCATTCATCCGTACAGGACAACATGGTATGGCCATTTTTAATAATGATGTAAATGTTTTCTGAAATTTCATCCAGTTCATTGGTTTTTCCAGCGACTTTCAAATTTTCATTCAGAGTACGCTGCAAATTGATAACAATGTCAATAACTTCACCACTCGAAACGATACCCTCTTTCATGAGATTTACGATAAACAGCGACATCGCTTTTCGTTTATCATTTGACTTGTTGATTTCACAAAATTTGTCATAGTCTTTTTTAGGGTCAATATAGTCAATCGTTTGAAACAGTTTCATATAGTCTTTCATACTTGTTTCAAAAATTGGCTTGAAAAAGTCATGGCTTTCAATTAAGTCTTTATAAAGCATTGCATAAGTATGTGAATAAAACTGGTTAGAACTTGCGGTATTAAATATTGAGTTTCCTATTTTCAACAAACTTTCTTCATCGACATTATTTTTAATAAGTGTCGCAATTTCACTTAAAATTGCGTCACGCATTTCAGCATAATTGTCGCTAGTAATTCGATTTAAATTCGAACGAATCACACTTATATTTGACTCAATACCTTGGCTTCTTGCAAGCTCGGTGGCCTGAAACGCACGAATCGATTCCCAGTCTTCGTCGGTTATTTGTTGACTATCCGAACGACGTGTGTTGGTACTACGCTTACCGTCAGTTGACCAAGATGACACATGATAACCGTTTCCACTCCCAGTGCCTATAATACTTCCGGTTGACGATGACGATGACGTGTTATTCGTTAATGTCCCAAGTACCGACTTGTTTTTTGGAAACGTTGGAGTTTTAACATAAGTTGGTGCGCCCACTTGGTCAGCTATTTTCGAGACAAGTGCCACCACATCCGAATGAACGCTGTACTCGAACCCATTATGAATGATGCGTTCGAAATCAGACAAGGTGTACTGTGAAGTGACTTTGGTCATATTGGGTGTGTGTGTAGGGTATTGTCGTACATAGTATCTATATTGTTTTTTTATTTTTATTCATTTTGACATTTTGATTTATTTCCACAACCTGTCGCTACTATTTTTTTTTCACAAAAAAATAGGTAATATTTTTTAGTAATTAAATAAAAATGATATTAAGGGGGATAATTCTATATTATTAA
>Ga0209770_10001256_pt1 | contig 13246 bp, 6 predicted proteins | sample LauGreSu1BDMLBDD_2_FD_187572 | JGI IMG/M metagenome (GOLD analysis project Ga0209770, IMG submission 187572) | Freshwater lake microbial communities from Lake Michigan, USA - Su13.BD.MLB.DD (SPAdes) (version 2) | ecosystem: Environmental > Aquatic > Freshwater > Lake | place: Lake Michigan, USA...
TAGAGATAATAATAAAAATTTTAAAAATTGCGATCCAAATAGCGATTGTGATTCATATGGAAATTTCTTCAAAGTTAAGCAACCAGTTCGAATTGTAGAAGCTGAGACAGTTAATCTTGCGGATCCAAGACTCAAAGCAAGTTATACAGGAGTAGCCCCAATTAGTTCTTGGACTGCAGCAGTAAATAACGCGGAAGGAAAAAGAAATGTATATACGGGAATGTATGACACTTATGCGGCGAATGCGAATGAAACATTTATTTTAACGAATGAAGATAAACCATTGTGCTGTTTATTTCATAAAGCGACAATTAGAGATAGAGAATTTGTAAATGATGCTGCAATTGCGAACCGTGTAAATTCTCCTGCTACATTAAGTGATTTAGATTTCAAACACGCAAATCAAGCCAGTTATGGTAATGGAACTGATAGGGGACCTAACGCAGGAAGTATATTATCTGGTTCAAATGATCCAATCAATCCAGTCGCACAACTTTTATATAATTCTAAGAGTATTGGATTTCATGTAACACATGGTGGAATTGCGCCAACATTACTTGTAGCAGGAGGAACTACAGATGTTCAAATGATAACAGGATATAGTTGTGGAAAATTTACAGGAAGTAATCATTATGTAAATAACAATGCTCTTGTAGCTGGTGCAGTTGCGAATGCTCTTGCTGCCGCGGTTAGAGATGTCGCAGCATTTGCAGGAGTTGGAGGAGTTGGATTCTATGGAACAGGAGGAGCACTGAATGCTGTTGCAGCAGCCGTGAGTATCGTAGCAGCCGCCCCAGCTAATTTAGCAGCAGCCAGACAGGTTTCAACTGCTCTTGCTGATGCTACTGTTATCGCAGCAGTTGCCGGTATAGCAGCTGCTGCCGGACCACGTATTGCCGCTCTTACCGCAGTAAATTATTATATTGATATTTCAGGAGTAGGTGTTGCGGCCAGTTGCGTTATAAGCGATGGAAATTCCCCAGCAGGACCTACCGCCGACGCAGTCCATACAAATCTAATCCAAACCGCAGCAGCTAATCATATCCCAACACCCGCAGAAATAACCATATCATTAAACAAACAATCATTTCAAGCAATCCCAATCGCCACATTAATGAGAGGAGGAAAGTATATGAAATTGATGACAGGTAGTGGAAAATCATTAAAAATAAAAGCAACCCCACAACCAATTAAAAAATTATCAAAGAAAAAATCATCTTCTTCCAAAAAAGATAAAAAACAAAATCCCGTTAAAAAAGTTAGTAAGCGATTTAAAAAACAAAGAGGAGGTGCCTCAGATAATTTTTTCGATATTCGTATCGGCGCGACAGATGGAACCCCAACCGCATTGGATGCTTCAAGACGCCCAGAAACATTAACAAAAAAAATATTTGAAAATTATAGAAAATCTTTGACAGAATATATTCGTCGATTTGGTTCTGGAAGCGACCCAGATAAGGTTGAAAATGATATTTTTGATAAATTAAGAAGAATAACACATCTCGGAGTTTTTTATCATGGGCCAGATGGAGAACTGGATTTTGGAGGAGCAAACCCCGCTCAAAATCCAATTAAATTTGAAGAATTAGGAGAAATGTTTTTGTTTTGTTCCGTGATAACAAACACGATTAAATTATTGATTCATTTTTTCAAGAATATCAAAGCGTGTATTTCTCATTTTGTTAAATCCGAGTTAGATGCAATTCTATCAGGAATAGATAACAAATTAAAAGTTGTTAATTCAACAAATATATCGTCATATAATGCGACTTATTTTGAAAAATATGTAAATGGTTGCGAAGAATTAAACAAACAACTCGATAAACTAATTAACTTTTTAAGAAATAATACGATGTGTCTTGGAGAACCAGTAAATTCAGGTAATGCAGCAGCACAATTAGATAAAGATGAACAGATTGTTGTCAATTTATTTTTTGGGGCGAATATACATCATCAGAATACAACAAAAGCACCAATTGGAGTAGATTTTGCGGAACCTTATCATCTTCAATTTTATAAATTCCATCATGACCTAATTAACTTTTTTTCAAGTTCCGATAGAACATTTAAGAAAATAAACACAATGAAATTTGAGAGAGCGCTCCGTGTATTATCAAGTGGCGGCGTAGTATTAAATAATGGGTTTGAACCTCAATCACTACCGGCTCCACCTGTAGCATATCCCAAAAAAGAATATAGTGTATCGAATGTTTCTCTTGGAGGTATCCCTCTAACATTTATTAAAACTAAGGCGACTCAGTTTTCGTGGATGACATACGGATTATTATTAACATACAGAGAGAAATCAAATGAACAATTAGAAAAAGATAAACTTTTAGAAATAAATCAGACATTATCCCAAATATCAAGCAAAGATAAAGCAGAAATTAAACAGAAAGTTATTGATGCTTATAAGAATACTCGTCCTATACTGGCAGACACTAAAATTGATTTAGGTTCAAAGAATAAAGTGTTGCGGCAAATATTTATGGCATTTTTTGAAGATTCAAATAAGGTAGCTAAAATGATTATTCAAGACCATGATGAAATGGAACGGAAGAGTAAAAGTGTTAATGTTCGTAAAAAGTCATCAATTGTAAATATTGTTAGAAAACGTAGTATAACCGCAGCAGAAGGTAGTCGTGTATTAGAGCCAAAAGAGATTGAGATTCAACAAGAAATGCGCAAATACAGTTATAAAGTAGATTGTTTAATTAATTTGCTTCACAATATGCTAATATCAACTCCTCATGGCTCAATGAAAAACTATATTATTTTTATGTATGCGGTTTCGCGTCTTCGTAATTTCGTATATCGTCTTTATTATTTGAACAAATCATTTTACGTTGAGAAGGAAGATATTAAAAAGAAGTTATTAACACAATCTGGGTTTAGTTTGTCAATGAACAAGAATAAGAATCGAAATAAGAAAGAAACAGAGGAATTATTTAAAAAAATGATTAATGTTCAGTTAGTTGACCAAAATTCTCATACACAAGAATGGTGGAAAGTTATGGAGACATCATTTAGAAACCGGACTTCCATAATACACGGAAAATATTTTAGATTATTTGCTTTTGTTTTAATGGACAATGAAATATTTTTGGTTGATATTTTTTCAATGGCGAACAGCGAATATACAATAAAATCATACAGTGAAATTTTAAAGAAGGATATTATTACTTATAAGGATCATCATGGTCATGATATTTATCATCCGGACAATATGTTAATTAAACTTCCTGATTTTTCCAAAAATACTTTTTATAAGAAATTATTGAAGGGAGAATTATATTATGAATATTTGAAGGATGGAACTAAAAATAAAAAGAAGTTATTGGAGCCGCTATTTATTCAAGGTTCAACGAAGGAACAATTAGACAAGATTGTTCATGATAATCGAATTATTCCAGCAACTGGTGGAAAATCTTCTCAGTTCGTTCGATCAACTAAACCGGAAACCTCATTTCAAGTATATAGCATCGAAAAACATAATGTATTACGCGCGTCTGATTTCCGCTCTTGGGCCTACAATTTATTATTTTCAATGCCAACTCGCATTGATGTTGATGATAGTTTTTTTAAATTACACATTCAGAAATCGATAAATAATATTTCCCCATTGGGAATTTCACAATTAATTCCATCATTAGAAGAAATTTCAAAAATTAATGGTAGTACTCCTGTTGTAGAATTTAAGTCTAAAGTTAGAGTAAATAATACTTCTAAGCTTATGTTAAATAATAATATAAATAATAAACGCATTGAATCACAAGCGAAGTATATATCCCGCGAACAGATTATTTTACTTGGTTTAGTATTCGGAGATAGTCTTAATTAAATTTATTTTTTGGATTCATTTTCTAAAAAATAATAAATATTATATTATAATAGATGACAAATTATATACCAGTAGAAATATTAAAATCTCCGAATGCGGTTAATGTATTAAGTATGATAGATGTTGTATCCCATATCATTCCACAAGAGGACCCAACCGGTTTTGTATCTAATATAAATCGCAAAAGAATGACGCGGTATAATATTGAAATGTTAGAGAAAGAGTTAGATACAGTTGATTCTTTTAATGAACAGTTGAAAAAGTTTTACATCATTAAAAAATACAGTGATAATTTAGAAAAAGCTCGGAAGCAATATACATTATATTATAAAAACAAGAATCGTGATTATGAACGATTAGGGTCTTATAAATTAGTTGAAGGTGTTGGTAGTAATGGAGGAGGTTTATTTCCGAATAATTATTCCAAGGAGAATGAGGCGGTTTCAATAATACATGGAGATGTAGAGCGACGCGGTAAGTGGCCCATTATTGGTTCAATGAATAACGAGATTGAACCCGATAAAGAAAATCATATATTGTACCAGAGTATTCGTGGAATAATCGGATGGCCTTCTGCTAACTTCGGGAGCTTATCATTGGGGAGCCCGTGTCAGATGATTTCAGCGATTATTGGACTAACAGGTAATCCAGATGCGACGATTACTGGTAAAAAAATGATTGAAAGACGGAAAGAATGCGAGGGATTGAAGTATTTGTTGGATGGGAACAAACACAACAATGAATTTCCTTATGATGGCGCAGACAAATTTGATATGACTTCATTTCGTAATTTTTTCTATGCGACTGGTATACCAACAGGAGGAAATAATTTTATTGTTTTAAAATGTGGTCCCGCCATTTCAGAAATTAAACCAGATGGAACAAATACAAATGGTGTTGCCGGAAAACAGGTAGCTGCATCAGAGCCAACAGCAAACAATCCACCAGTTTCAACACTTCATTCAACTATTATTTTATCACATACACCAAATCAACCAAATCAAAAAAATCTTTTTTATTTACAGCCACAACTTCCAAATCCTTTTGTGATAGACAGTACAGGTATGAAAAATGCTTTAATACACATGTTTAATAATCCAACCGATGATGTAGTTATGAGAAAATGTCGGTTTGGTTCAATAATGCTTATTTATTCGATGTTTTACATGTATGGAATGTATATTTATAATTTATATGAAAAAATGATTAATGATTTGAAAATTGAAGGGGATTTAAAAGATAAATATACATTAGCGAATGTAAAAATGCGAGATAGTTTACTCGATTATATAAATTATATGATTAATAAAAAGTTTAAAATAACATCACTTGATAGTTCAAAAAATTTAATAATTGCTTCAACACAGGAACAATGTATTAAAAACGTAGCAGCAATAGCAAATACAAGAATCGAAAATAATCCGTTAATTCCAGACCATTCAACCCATCCTATTGGAGGAGGGCATAATCTGAACCATAGATATAGAACCGAATTAGACCCAATCCAAACCAAAACAGCAATGGATCGGGTAAAATTAAATGAATTACAAGGAACAATTTATATCGGATTTAAGGATTCAACACTTTATACAAACCCAGATAATTTCATATCAGACTCTAATCTTTTTTCAAAGGATAATTATCCGATTGTTTTTTTAGATTACACAACCTGTGATGATATTGACTTTCGTGAAACATTCAAGCGTTTATACGAATTTTTATCAATCGGAGAAGATGAAGAGCCTAAAATAGATGACAAGATTATATCATTGGGCGCCCCATTACAAAATACTGCAATGCTTAACAATCTTACAAAAGTATTAGACGCCTATTATAGCACAGTCTCAAATTCAAGAGAAATTTTTCTGAATTATATGGACTTAAAATTGAATATATTTAAATCTAGTATATCTGCGAAAGTGGTATCAAAACTCCGCGATGAATTATTGAAGAAATTTGGTTTGATTAATATGATATCACAAAAAGAATTACGCGATATCAAACTAGTTGAATTAGCAAAAGAAGTCATGGCAAAATATAGAGGATACCGCAATGATGAACTCAAATTGACTGATGACAAAGCAATATATAAGACGCGGAACGCAATTAAAAATACAAATCTCAACAATTTAATAAAGGAACAGTCCCGCTTTATGAAAAAGTTGAAGCAAGGTACATACGCAATTATTCAATATGAAGTCGCGAAACTTACGCATCAACTTTTTATGAATAAGAACCCTACCAGCGCACTCGGAAATGTCTTTATTAATACAATAGAAACCGACGCAAAAGTAATCGATGATGAAATGAATAAAGAATTGCGCGAGTTGATTGCGAGAAAGACGAATAATATCATTCAGAAATATGGGGCAAACGCTTTGAAGCACACCGCAAATATTCATTTATTGCGATTCTCCGACATTCCTAAAACCCCCTCAACATATTTATCATCAATCCATTCCCTTTATACATCACTCAGTCGCGGGTCTTCAAGTGTTCCATCGGGTATAATTGGAGGCCCCGCATCAGGAAGCAGTCATCCATTTCAGAAGAGTCCTTTAACAGCGGAGCAGAAGATGCGTGTTTCATCAACTCAATTTTGGAAAGATATGAAGTTCTCATTTAATGGCAAGACTCTTTATTTACCGGCGATTAAGATATCAACAAGCAGGGGTACATCCGTTTTCAATGACAATAATTTTTATATGATTGACGTCTTAAATTCTATGATAATTGGACGATTAATCGCTGTCAAATTATATCCTCCTAATCAGAAGACAATTTACGCCAAACTCAATAGAACTGGATATCTAATGCTAACAGCAATAACGTCAGATTTATCAAATCCGGACCGTTGGATGGCGATTGACTTCCGTCATTTTGCGAGAATGTTGAAGACTGATGGAAGTGGAGAATTCCGTAGGATTGCGCAGGGTCGCAGCGACTTTTTCAATCTCTTAGCAAATAATGGATATTTGATTTCGATGATGAACAATTCTATCCCAGCGGTTTCGCAAACATCCAAAGTTCTAACATCATATTGCTCAAAGATTTTGAAACAAGATTTAAGTAAATGCGCATTATTTATTAGTCAACCATTATTCGCGCAAAATGTCCAACAAAGAATGGATATGTTTGAATCGACGAAGGGAATCGATATGAGGAGTGGTTATTCATTTTATGAATATTCGGTTGTTGGTATTCGGAATACTATTCAGAGATAGACGCATTTTATCCATTTTATATTTTTTTATTCATATATATTATATATGAGTAATAACAACAGCAATTGGAATTATTTAGAGACAATTCCAACAACACCATCAACCCCATCATATCAACCAGCGCAACAATATCAACAACAATCATTTAATATACAGCAACAACAACCGCAAATGATGGGCCCAAATGGACAAATGATAAATATTCCTGAATTGGATAAGTCAATAATGAAATTTCAAAAAGGAAATCCAAAATACAATTTTACAATAATGAGCTCATATTTACCAATGAAATTGGAGCAGCATTATAAAAAGTATTTTGCTTATTTTGACACTATAAAACAACGTCGAGGACAGGAAGAATATTTATCTGATTTGCGTCGATTTTTGAATAAAATAAATGAGTATGTTTCTAAAACAGAACAAACTATAATAAAATTGAAGAAAACGCTGGATTATACAGAGACGACACTTCCTGTTCAACCGCAGTTTCAACCTACGATAAATGGGGCACCTCCGGTTCAAAATACATTTATTATTCATGAATTACAGAACGTAATAGAAAAAGATAATCATATTGAATTTGTGGATATATTTGGATTAAAGGGAAAAAACATTTCACATATATCTCCCGAAGATAGAATGACAATACTTATTATAGTTCAATCATTAATGGGATTTAATCCATCGCCAAACCCATTAGAAAATGATAAATTAATGAAATGTTTAAATATATTAAAAGAAAAAATAAGTGATTATCCAAAAGAAAAAGTAGGTGATGATGATAAATTAAATATTGATATTAAAGATCAAATATTTAAGCCATTAATTAAAATTGATATTTATTCAAAATTATTTGATATATTTGATAAGGGAAGTATAAATATAAAGGATATAAAAACAGATAAGATTTCAGAAAGAATTGAATCTTCCCAAAATAAACCGCCTTCTTCATCATATCCATCTTCTTCTTTTGGATTTTTACACGGAGGATTTGAACCATCATTTGGAGGTCCAAGAAGGAATAATCGGAAAGACAATAATAAAAATAAAAAAACAAAAGGAAATTCAAAAACAAATATATCAACAAAAATAAAAAAAATTCTAAAATATGAACTAGGTTCAACTGACGCGGGAAATAAACAATTTGAAATAGAAAAAAGTGTTCAAAAGAAGGGAAAAGATATGACTGAATATTTATTTTTTAGTGAAGAATTTTCAAAAGAATTACAAGATATGCGCCCGAATACATACAATACTTTAAATACTGAAAATAATACACCTGAAAATCCTACTCAAACAGGAAGAGGTCACTCCTCCTCCCCACATTCTACTGGACATAGTAAACCTAATAAAGGACACCAACAACAAAAACATAAAAAAAAAAATAAAAATACTAAATTCAAAAACAATGAGAAATTTTTATTAACTGGTAAAAAAATTATTGATTATATAAAAGAAACAAAAGAAGAAAATCTAATAAAAAAAGAATTTATATCTGCGAATTTTGATAAATTTATATCTGAAATTCAGAATAAATATGATAAAGAGGTTAAATCAAAAATTGGAATACAAAATTCAGGTTATTCATCAAATCCTCTAAAATCTTTATCAAAACAAGAATCAAATCAAACTGCCAAACAAGATAAAATAGCTAAATTAGAAGTCGAAATAAAAAGTTTAGAAGAAAAAGAAAAAACTACAAAACTTACGGATAATGAAAAAGAAAATTTATCAAAATATAAAAAAGATAAAGAACAGATTGAGATAGCTTATAAATATAGTGTTGTAAAAAAAGATTTGGAACAATTTATTAATTTATTAAATAATATATTAAAATCAAGAATTGAACAATATAAATATAGAATATACAAATGCGGAGAAGAAAGTTTTAATACATTAGATAAAACAGTTAAAGATTTTTTTACAGGAACACAAGATAAAATAAAAACAAAAAATGATTATAGAAATAGAAAAAATAATGATAAAAAAGATATAACCTTCATACAAATGTATATGATGATGTATGAAGCATATAAAGAATATTATGATAAGTATTCTATTGAAACAGTTATTAAGTCATTCACTACGGATACAATAAAAAGTGATAATGAAACAAAGTTGTGTATATTAAATGGTTTAGGACTTTATTCTGTCATCGTTTATAATCAAATAAAGAAAGTAAGGGACATAATAAAGACCATTTTACAACAATCAAACCCAGATTTTGAGAAGGCGAAAACAATGTTAATAAAAGTCCAAACACTTATTAATTCAGCGACAGATGAAGAAAAGAAAGAGAAACTTTTGAAAATGAAAAAAAATATTGAAGAACAAATGAATAAATTAGCAGAAAACAAGAAGAATAACCGCGGTCAGAATCGTAAAAATACATATGGAAATAAGAAGCCATTTAATAAAGGAAATGAAAAACCTTGGGAAAAGAAAAATAAATTTGGGGATAAAAAACCGTGGGAGAAAAAAGAGTATAGTAAATATAATAATAATGACTAATTATGAAAATAAAATGTTAATATATTATAAAATGACAACTACAAATAATTGTAATAAATGTGGTTGTAATTATATATCTTGTTGCCGTTCATGTACATACAAAAATCCTCAGACTATGCCTTCGTTAGACTATCAATATTGGAATGAAACAACGTGGTTAAATAATGCGACTACGAACGGTTGGGGCGCCTTTAACGGAGGAAGCACAAACAATGGTAATAAAACAGGAGATAATTTATCAGGTTATGGTATTTCTTCATCAAACACATCTCCAAATTCAAAAAAGTTGAAGCGTTTTTATTCATATGATACATTTATAACAGATAATCCAAGTAAACAAATTTTTTACAAAGGTTTTTTTGTTCCAATAAGCATTATTCCGGATGTAAAAATATTTTTTCGTTGGGTTTCCGTTTAATCAGACCTCTACTTATCCTTGTTTAGTGATAATCGAAACATTTCTTGGAACGAATCTTATTAGTTTACCTTCTTGATTTGGTAGTTCTAAACCAACAATGATTGTTTCTTCTTTTGTTCTTTCATATTGTCTGAATTTATTTATATTTTTACAACATTCGTTTGTAATTTCATAACATTCCGTAATGTTATTACATTCCGTAATTTGGTAATTATTTTGTTGTTCTAAACTATCCCAGTTTGTTTCATCATTTTTAATTTTATAATTGTATAAATAATCAAGAATATATTTATTATTGTTCATATATAATTTATATATGAAAAAGTTAGTAATCCATTAATTTTTAAATTTTAGCTTTAGTTTTCCCGAATTTATTATTAACACAGAAGAAGAAGCAAGGTTTGTCGTAATTGTATGAATTATAATTTCTGTTAGCGGTGAGAGGGTTTTGTATAATTTTGTAGTCAGCATCATAATTGATGACGTTAGTAGTTCCGGGTTTGTGAGACCATAATTTGTTTGTATCTTGTCTATAAAAGTGGTAATCATGTTCATTTTTATTAGAATCGATAGCGAAGAAAGCTTTTGTGAATCCATTTTTACATTTTTGTTTGAATGAGGTTAAATAAACAGAGGGGATATCATTTAATATACGTTTAAAGAAGTAAGCGCATTTGTATTGGTTATTTTGTATGTGGTTGAATCTGGCGAAATATCCGGGTTGTGGTTTCCCAAAGTGATGATTTTTATTATTAACAGAATATGAGTAGCAGTTATTATTATTTTTGATATTTTTGTTATTGTTCCAATAATTAGGGTTATAAGTAGGTTCATATCCGGACAAAGGAGAAAGTCCTTTCATATCATATTTATTAGTAACAGCTTCCATCTCAAATTTATTTTTATACAAATAAACAAATCGTGGGCTCATATCCCCCTTTTCCTTCCCCAACCCATCCATATCCCCTTTAAGTCCAATCCCGTCCGGTTTAACAAATCCAGTATTCTGTTTAAGTCCAATCCCGTCCGGTTTAACAAATCCAGTATTCTGTTTAAGTCCAATCCCGTCCGGTTTAACAAATCCAGTATTCTGTTTAAGTCCAATCCCGTCCGGTTTAACAAATCCACTATTCGTTTTAACTCCAATCCCGTCATTTTTTCTAACTTGATTATTTGTTTTAACTCTAATCCCGTCCGGTTTAACAAATCCAGTATTCTGTTTAACTCCAAGCCCGTCGTTTTTTCCAACTTGATTATTTGTTTTAACTCCAACCCCATCCGGTTTAACAAATCCACTATTCGGTTTAACAAATTCACTATTCGGTTTAACAAATCCACTATTCGGTTTAACAAACCCAGTATTCTGTTTAACAAATCCACTATTCGGTTTAACAAACCCAGTATTCTGTTTAACTCCAACCCCGTCGTTTTTTCGAAATAGATAATTTGTTTTAACTCCATCCTCGTCGTTTTTTCGAGATTGATTATTTTTAATAGAAATCGAAGGAGATAGAGGTTTAATAAATAGATTATTTTTAATAAATCCTCCTTTTTTATTATTTTTAATAATTTTATTCATTATAATATAAAGTAAGATATAATATGTGAAAGTAGATAAATAAATAATAATTATTTATTCATATACTTAATTAAATCATCTTTGATAGAATTGTATTGTTGTTGTGTAATTGTAGAGTTTTGATGATAATTATATGTGGAATTGATATAATATGTTTGATATGAATAATTATCATTCATAGCATTATATATATTACGATACTTATTTTCATCCATTTATGTAATAAAAATGAATTAAATTAAATAAAAAAAAATCAATTTTTCTGGTTCTAAATATATACTGTGTGCCAATTCTAGAAAAACCGGCTTAAAAGAATTCATCTAATATATATGCGCAATTTCAAGAAACCCGCACCCAGTGTCCAATTCCTCAAAAACCGGCTTAAAAGAATTCATCTAATATATATGCGCAATTTCAAGAAACCCGCACCCAGTGTCCAATTCTAGAAAAACCGGCTTAAAAGAATTCATCTAATATATATGCTCTGTTTTTTATAAAAAGAACAAGTCGCGCACCGCAATTCCTACAACACTCCAACTTTCGCAAATAATCCAATCCCAACTATTTATAAATCCTCCTCTTATTTGCGCAATCGGCGCGTCTTGTAATTTTATCAAACATACTATGTTATTCTTCCGCAAATAATCCCACTATATTTATAAATTCTCCTCTTATTTGCGCAATATAAACAATAAAATTAAAAAATAATTTTTGTTCAAAAAAATAAAATTGTAAAATTGTAAAACCAGCTTAAAAGAATTTATATAATATATATGCTCTGTTTTTTCTAAAATAAACAGTCGCGCACCACAATTTCGCAAATAATCCAATCCCAATTTATAAATTCTCCTCTTATTTGCGCAATATAAACAATAAAATTTAAAAATATTTTTGTTCAAAAAAATAAAATTGTAAAATTTGTAAAAAATAATTTTTGTTCAAAAAAATAAAATTGTAAAATATGTAAAAAATAATTTTTGTTCAAAAAAATAAAATTGTAAAATTTGTAAAAAATAATTTTTTGTTCAAAAAAATAAAATTGTAAAATTTGTAAAAAATAATTTTTGTTCAAAAAAATAAAATTGTAAAATTTGTAAAAAATAATTTTTGTTCAAAAAAATAAAATTGTAAAACCAGCTTAAAAGAATCTACATAATATATATGCTCTGTTTTTTTCTAAAATAAACAGTCGCGCACCACAATTTCATAAAACCCACAACTTCCGCAAATATCCCACTATAATTATAAATCCTCCTCTTATTTGCGCAACCGGCGCGTCTTGTAATTTTCGAAAACATACTATATTCTTCTTATTCTTCCGCAAATATCCCACTATAATTATAAATCCTCCTCTTATTTGCGCAACCGGCACTTCGCGTAATTTTCTAAAAAATACTATATTCTTATTCTTCCGCAAATATCCCACTATATTTATAAATTCTCCTCTTATTTGCGCAATATAAACAATAAAATTTAAAAATAATTTTTGTTCAAAAAAATAAAATTGTAAAATATGTAAAAAATATTTTTGTTCAAAAAATAAAATTGTAAAATATGTAAAAAATAAAATTGTAAAATTTGTAAAAAATAATTTTTGTTCAAAAAAATAAAATTGTAAAACCAGCTTAAAAGAATCTACATAATATATATGCTCTGTTTTTTTCTAAAATAAA
>Ga0209770_10001258_pt1 | contig 13238 bp, 9 predicted proteins | sample LauGreSu1BDMLBDD_2_FD_187572 | JGI IMG/M metagenome (GOLD analysis project Ga0209770, IMG submission 187572) | Freshwater lake microbial communities from Lake Michigan, USA - Su13.BD.MLB.DD (SPAdes) (version 2) | ecosystem: Environmental > Aquatic > Freshwater > Lake | place: Lake Michigan, USA...
GCCCTCGATCATGAGCGTGACGGGGCATGGCGGCCCGCCCGCGACCGCATGCCACGCGCGCAGCGCCTCGACGATCCCCATGACCTGCCCCTTGTCGTCGACCGCGCCGCGCGCCACCACGCGCTTGCCGCGCGGGCCGTCCACGATCACGGGCTCGAACGGCGGGCTGTTCCAGAGCTCGACGGGGTCCGCAGGCTGCACGTCGTAGTGCCCGTAGTAGAGCACCCGCGGACGCTTCGCCGCGTCCGGTCCCACGCCGGGATGGTGGGCGACCACCATCGGCTGTCCGATCGTCTTGGCCGCCTCGGCCTCAAAGCCGAGGGCGCGCAGCTCCGACACCAGCCACTCCGCGCAGCGCCGAGTCTCGGCGTCGTACGCCGGGTCGGTGCTCACGCTCGGAATCCGCAGGAAATCGCAGAGCCGCGCCGTCGACGCGGCGAAACCACGCTCGACCTCCGCGAGAAGCGACTGCGTGCTGGGAACACCCACCGATGTAGCTGAAGTCGACATGCCGCGGAGTGTACGGTCCCGTCAACGCAACGGCAGCGCCGCGATCGCAAGCGCCAACCCGCTGATCACGAGCACCGACATCACGAAGAGAAACACCAGCCAGCGCTCGACAAGCCGCCACTCCCGTTGAGGCGGATCGAAGTCGCCGGCCCGCGTGGCGCGCGCCAGCCGCGGCTCGAGCTCGTCGATCCCCTCCATCTCGGCGTAGCTCTTGGGCGGCCGCACCGCAAAGTCGCACGAGCAACGGGGGCATGCCGCCTGGTTTACGCGATCGACGAAACGACCCGAGTAGCCACAGGCGACGCATTGCCGCCGATGAAGCCTCGACCGATCCGACGAACGCGTCAGCATGAACCGACGATAGCATCGCTCCGCGCGGAGCCAAGCAGGAATTGCAAACGCTGCGAGAATGAGCGGAGCTCTCCGCGCCCGCCCCTCGGGGCGTCCGCGATCCCGGTCCGCGCTCCTCGCCTGCGCTTCCGTGATGGCAGGCCTGGCACAGGGGATCGCTCCCCGAACATCATCCTCCTACCCTCGGTCCCGCACCTGCCATGAACCACCACGATTGGATCCGACATCTCGAGGCGATCGGCGGAACCTCCCCCGAAGCGCTCCCCCCCGATCGCACGCTGCTCGCCGGCGAGCGCGGCGAGCAGCGGCTCTGGCGCGCGTGTGCCGGCGAGCGTGTCGCCATCCGCGAGGTTCTCGGCGCCCGCAGCGGATCGCTCCTGGCTCCGGACGCCTTTCTCGCGATCGAAGTCTGGGCCGAGTGCGAGCTCGCCGCGCTCCACGCGCTCCATCGCCTCGCACGCACCGCCGATCCCGCCGAGCAATCCGCGCTCCGTGCCCGCGCCGCCGAGGCGATCCGCTGGCATCTCGAGCACACGCAGCCCGACAACTCGACCAACCGTCCGTGGGCGCTCCACGCGTTCCTCCTCGCCGACGACGGCTCGGGCGACGCGAGCCTCTACGCCGAGACGCTGCTTCACAACATGCGCGCCACCGACGCCCGCACGGAGCCGCTCTCCCGATGGATCCTGGCCGATGCCGCGCGCGAACTCCGGCTCGCACACGAGGCCTGATCGCCCGCGCGGCGCGCAGGCACCGCCTTGCCAACGGCGGCCACGAAGTCCGTACCATCCCGCGCATGACATCGTCCCCCGAACGCGGCGCCTTCGTGGCCTGCCTCTCGTTCATGTTCTCCGCCATCACGAGTTCCATGCAGCCAGCGCGCCTGCCCATCGCGCTGCTCGCGGTGCTCCTCGTATCGGGGCTCGCGCCCCTCGTCGACCTCGCAGACGGGCAGAGCTTCGGTCCCCGCGGTCTCGCGGGCGGTGCGCTCTCGGAGTCCGAGGTCGAGCTCAACGACCAGCGCGCCCGCAGCGCCGCCAACCGCATCGCCAGCGATCAGGTCGACGCACTCGAGGCCGCCGCGCGCGCCGATGGCGCGGGTGCTTCCGCGCGCATCTCACGGGCCGACCTCGCGACGGCCGTGCGCGAGGCAACCGCCGCCCGCATCGCAGATCGAATCGCCAACGGCACGTCTGCCGACGACCCCGAGCTTCGCCGCCTCCGACAGCGCGCCGCAGAGGCGCTGTTGACCATCGAGGAGACCGCCCCCCGCGGCGTCGCCACCACGTTCCTCCGCGACGAGCAACGCGCCATCCTCCAGGCCGCTGCCGCGACCATGGCCCTCGACGTGAACGCGCTCGCCGCCGCCGTGACCAACGCGGTGTTCCGCCTTCCCGCCGCCGCGATCGCCGCGTCGCCCCTCGCGTTCTCGCTCGGCCTCCTCGTCGTCGCCTGCCTGATCGCCATTCTCGCGGGCGGTTCCTGCCGCATGGCCGCCGTCCACGCCGGACGGGCCGCGCGACTCTCGCCGCTCGAGGGCGCCGCCTACGCGCGCGCGCGCGTCGTCAATCTCGTCTCGCTCCCCGTGCTGCCGCTGCTCGGGCTCGGCGCCATCGCGCTCGTCATCGCGATCTTCGTCCTCGCGCTCCGCGTGCCAGTCCTCAACATCGTCGCCGGCGTGCTCTTCGTCGCGCCGCTCGCCGTCGCACTTCTCGGCGCCATCCTTGCCATCACCGTCGTCGCGGCCCTGCCGCTCATGCCTGCCGCGATCGCGGTCGAGGACTGCGACGCAGGCGACGCCATCACCCGCGCCGGGGCGCTCGTCCTCGCACGTCCGCTCACATGGATCGGCATGCTCGCGCTCGCGATCGTCGCGCTTGTCGTCGGCGGGCTCCTCGTGAACGCGGTCCTCGGCATCGCGCTGCTCGGCGTCCAAGGCCTGCTGGCGCTCCTCGGCGGGACGCTCGGCGATGCGCTCGCCTCAGGCGAGTCGGCCGAGATCGCCGCGCTCTATGGGCCCGACCGCATCGTCGCGCTCCTCGTCGGCGTCTGGACCGCGCTCCTGGCCGCATGCGGCGCCGCCTACATCTTCACCCTCGCCTGCGACCTCGGCACGCGCGGATACCTCTGGATGCGTGAACGGATCGACGGCGAGAACATCTCCACCGTCTCCGGCTACGGAGTTCGCTAGCTCCTGCGTCACGCAAGCAGCGTCTTCAGCTGCGCCACCACCGACTCCTGCTCGGCCAGCCGAGCCTCGAGTTCCTGGACGCGGCGCTCAAGCCCTGCGATTCGATCCGCAGCCGATGGGCCCGCCTCGACGCGCACCGGCGCAGCCAGAGGGCTCGCCATCCCCGTGATCGGGTGCAGGTCCTCGCACAAGAGCTGCATCCATCGCGGCGCCCGCGAACCCGGCGCGGGGGGCAGTTCGCGCACCAGCGGAAAGAGCGGGGCGGTGCGCTCCGACAGCGCCTTCAGCACGTTCTCCACGACCTCGAGCGACTCGAACGGATGCATGCGCCCGGCACGCCCGCGCAGTTCACCGACCGTCTGTGGCCCGCGCAGCAGGAGTTCCGACAGGAGCGACAGCTCCGGTGGCCTCAGCTCGAGCGCCTCGCCCGCCGTATGACGGTACTTCTCCACGCGCGACCCCGTGAAGCTCACATCGCGCGCCAGGCCCTTCGCACGCAGTCCGTCCACCGCGCGCAGCGCCGCATCCTCGTCGATCTCGACCACCGGGTCGCGGTTGTTCTTCTGGTTGACGCCCGTCACCAGCGAGTTGAGCGACAGTGGGTACTGCCCCGGCGTCGTGAGGGCCTTCTCGATCAGCGTGCCAAGCACGCGGCATTCGTCCGGGAGCAGTTCGAGCATGGTGGAAGCGTACACTTCTCCCCATGACGCGTGCAGCCGACGGACACCACGCCCGCGATGAGCGCGACGGACGCGACGATGACCGCGATGACGGCGTCGTCCCGAGCGACCGCGCGCGGTCCCATGCCGATGCAGTCGCCCGTCGCGCCGTCCGCGCGCTGCAAGCCGGCCGCGCCGAGGGCGTCGACGCCGCCATCGACCTCGCGCTTCACGAGGCCCGTCTCGCCGACCCGCATGCGCCACGCGTGCACCGTCCCACGCGCGCGCAGCTCCGCGCCCACGCACAGGCGCTCGAGGAGTCGCAGTCCGGCGAGCTCTCCCGTCGCCTGCGCATCGAGGCGACCCTCGACGAGGCGCTCCGTGTCCTGTCCTCGCTCGAGGAGTCGCTTGCGGTGCACGACCCCGCCCACGCCGACCCGACGTACGCAAGCCGGCACGCGCCCGCCGTCTACGGCCGCGCCGCGCGCGCCGAGTTCGATCTCGATCCCGCGGTGCACATCCGCGTCGTCACCGCGCTTCCCGCGCACATCCTCGCGCAGGCGCTCAGCGACGCCGGGTTCGGCGAGACCACCGTCGGAACCATCGATACCCGCCACGGACACCTCGACGAGATCGCCTTCGACGGCGAGCACGCCGCCTATCGCATCGTGCGCGTCCCGCCGCGCGCTCCCGTCGATCCGCGCCTCGACCTCGTCCGCGGAAACCCCGTCGATTCCGCGGGTTTCGAGGAACTCCTCAGGCGAATGCCCCGCTTCGGCAATCACGGACATTGAACTCCGAGGGGTGCATTCCCCGTTCCCCTTGCACTGCTGAAGTGCGCTGCGCCCGCACCCGATCTCCGCAAGCGGCGGTCTGCACAGACGCTCCGCCCGCCCTCATCAGGGCGCCGTAGGTGTCACCGCTCCACAGTCCTGGAGGTCTTATGTTCGCGTGGATCAAGAACCGTTCGCTCTCAGGGAGGATCGTCGCGCTGACGGTGCTCCTCGTCATCGTGGCCGTCGCCGTCAACTACGTCGTCTTCGTCGCGGGCTACCGCGACAGCGCCGAGCACGCCATGGTCGAGAAGGCCGCGGCGTTCACCGCCGTCGCAGACGAGGCGAAGAACCATGCGAGCGAGCTGTTCCTCGCCAAGTCGATCGCCACCGACGAGCTCATGGCGGAGCTCAACGACCAGGTTGCGAAGGGCGGCGACTACAGCGAGAGCCGCTTCTTCCAGACGATCCCCGTCGTGGTCGGTTGGCACACCGCCGAGCAGGCCGCCAAGCGCGAGGGGATCAACTTCAAGGTCGCCGCCTTCGACGCCCGCAACAGGAAGAACGAGCCCGATGCCGGCTCGTTCCGCGCCAACCTGCTCGAGCGCCTCGAGAAGCAGGTTGCTTCGGGCGGCGACGCGTCCACCTACGCGATCGACGACACCACCAACACGCTGCACTACATGCGCGCCATCAAGCTCGACCAGAGCTGCATGCTCTGCCACGGCGACCCGCGCGGCGAGTTCGATCCCGACAAGGATGGCAAGGACGCCCTCGGCTTCGCGATGGAGGGCTGGAAGGTCGGCGGCACGCACGGCGCGTACGAGGTCGCCATCCCGCTGACCGGCGTCGACGCACAGGTCGCGGGATTCATCACCGGCGGCCTCATGTGGACGATCCCCATGATCGTTCTCGGCGGCCTCGGATTCGCGTACCTGCTCCGGCTCACCTTCGGCCGCCCCATGCAGGCCATGATCGCCCGCATCCGCGACATCGCCGAAGGAGAGGGCGACCTCACCAAGCGCCTCGACGCGGCCAACTCCGACGAGCTCGGCACCATGGCCACCTGGTTCAACAAGTTCGTGGGCAAGCTCGAGTCGATCCTCGGCGAGATCCGCAAGGGCGCGAGCGAGATCGACGCCGGCTCGTCGCAGGTCTCCGCCACCAGCCAGTCGGTCGCGAGCGGCGCCAGCCAGCAGGCGGCGAGCCTCGAGGAGATCAGCGCCAGCCTCGAGCAGATGAGCGCCATGACCGACCGGAACGCGCAGAACGCCACGACCGCCGTCAACCGCTCCGACGAGGCGCGCACGCGCGCCAACACCTGCCAGGACCAGATGGGACGCATGAGCGAGGCCATGGGCGCTATCAAGCAGTCGAGCGACTCGATCGCCAAGGTGCTCAAGGTGATCGACGAGATCGCCTTCCAGACCAACCTCCTCGCCCTCAACGCGGCCGTCGAGGCTGCGCGCGCCGGCGAGGCAGGCAAGGGCTTCGCCGTGGTCGCCGAGGAAGTGCGCAACCTCGCGCAGCGCTCGGCGCAGGCCGCCCGCGAGACCGCCACGATGATCGAGGAATCGACCACGCGCGCCGACCGGGCCGTCTCGATCTGCAACGACGTCGACAGCAGCCTCCGTACCATCGTCGAGGGCACGCGCGAGGTGAACGAACTGCTCGCGCAGATCGCCAGCGCCAGCCGCGAGCAGGCGCAGGGCATCGGGCAGATCAACTCCGGCGTCACCGAGCTCGACAAGGTCACGCAGCAGAATGCCGGCAACAGCGAGGAACTCGCCGCAGCCAGCGAAGAGACGGCGGCGCAGGTCGCGAGTCTCAAGCAGGTCGTCGGTCAGTTCAAGGTCGGAGGCTGACCGCCGCCCGCGCCTCACCCGACGCAGGAACGGTCTCCATGCGGGACCGTGTACAAGGACACACGGGCGTCACCGAAAGGTGACGCCCGTGTTTGCGTAGGTCGTCGGATCAGGCTTTCAGCGGAGTCCTGGTGGAGACCGCGGATCGAACCGCAGCCCCGCGGCGCGCACTGTCTGCCCGCACGCGCCAGCTCAGCTCAGGCCGCCCTTGAGTTCCTTGCCTGAACCCCAGCTCGCGCGCAGGCGCTCGAGGGAGTTGTCCTTCGCGCGCTCCACGCTCGGCACGTCGTTGCGGGCGCGGTTGCGGCCGAATGCCGCACCGAAACCCTCCTCGACGCGCGGTCCCTTGCCGGGAGCACCGCCGCCCGCGCCACCCACCGACTGCGGCTCGGGGCGCGCCGGCGGCTCGATGAGCGCCTTGATCGACAGGCTGATGCGCTTCTTGCCGACGTCGATCGACAGCACCTTGGCCGTCACGACCTCGTTCGCACGCAGCGCCTTGTCGACGGTCGGGATGCGCTCATGGCTGATCTCGGAGATGTGCACGAGGCCTTCCACGCCCGGCGCGAGCTCGATGAAGGCGCCGAACGCCATGATCTTGCTCACGCGGCCCGTCACCGTCGCGCCGGCCTCGACGGCCTGCATGGCCGCGATCGACGGATCGGTCACGAGCTGCTTCATGCCGAGGCCGATCTTCGCGGGGCTCTGCGTGAGATCGAGCTTGACGATCTTCACCTGCACCACTTGGCCGACCTTGAGGACGTCGCCGGGGCTCTTCACGCGGTCATGCGAGATGTCCGACACGTGGATCAGGCCATCCACGCCGCCGATGTCGGCGAAGGCGCCGTACGGCTGCACGCTGGTGATGGTCGCGGTCCGCGTCTGGCCGACCTCGAGCACCGCAAGCAGCTTCTCGCGCTGCTCCGCGCGCTCGGCGGCCACGACCGCCTTGCGGCTCACGACGAGCCGGTTCTTGTCCTTGTTCAGCTCCACGATCTGCACGGGGAACTTCTCGCCGATGAACACGCTGATGTCCGCCACGTGGCGCACATCGACCTGGCCTGCCGGCATGAAGCCCTTGTGGTGCGCGATCTCCATCTCGAGACCGCCCTTGTTCATGCCGGTGCAGCGCGCCTCGACGATCTGGCCGATCTCAAGCGTGCCCCAGTCGGCCTTCTGCACCGCGCCCTCGAGGCTCAGGATCGACAGGCCCTCGAACGGATCGAAGCGCTCGACCACGAAGTCGCGCTCGCTTCCGACCACCGGAGGCTGCTGGTCGCCGAGCACCGCGAACTGCGAAAGCGGGCAAACGCCCGTCGACCGCGGTCCGAACTCCACGAACACGTCGCCGTTGTGCACGCGGATGATGGTTCCGCGGCGGGTCTGACGGCCACGACCGCCGCTCGAGCGGGCAGGGGCGCTCGAGGACTCGAGGTCCTCGACCGACATGCCGCCGAGCGCGGCTTCGATCTCGCGCTCGAGTTCGGCGTCGTAAGCGCTTGCGCGCGGGGAGGGAACGGACTGATCGTGCTTGGATGGTTCGATGGACATGAGTGATCTCTGTTGGGCCGAGCAGCGTACCCTCACGACGCATGGCTGCGCGCGACACTTGGCGAGAATCCGAGACGGTCTGGCAACTTCCGCCATGCGCGCCGCGAATCGTGGCAACGCGCCACGCGTAGGCCTCGATGCGCAGGGCCCTCCCTATCAGGGGAGGGTTCTTCGGACAGATTGAAGCGGGGGGTGAGGATGCTTCCGGCGGCTTCTCAAGCGCGCCTGCTCAAGCGATGGCGCGCGGCGCGCGCGCCGAGCCGTCGGAGCGGTTGGGACTTCGGCAGGGTCGCGGGCTCGCCCGGGCAGTGCACGGCGATCCGTGCGGCAAGCGTCTAATAACCTTTGTCGCCAAGACCACCGTCCGAGAAGTTCTGGCGTCGTTCCGCGACCCGCGGCGCTGGAGAGCGATGGATCGCGTCAGGGTCGTTATCATCCGCGTCCCACCGCGCCCGCAGGGCATCCCGGTGGGCCGCTTCCGCGGACTTCAGCACTCGGAGACAGGAACCCATGGCCTCTTCCAACACCGCTTGGGGCATCGAAATCGGACAGTACGCCGTCAAGGCGATCCAGCTCGAGCGCGTCGGCGACGGCGTGCGCGTGCGCGATTTCGTCGTCATTCCGCATCAGAAGGTCCTTACCACTCCCGGTCTCGAGGAACCGCTGGTCGAAGGCGGTCAGTCGCAGGCCAAGACCATCCTCGAGCAGACGCTCGCGCAGCTCGCGAGCCAGAAGCCGCTCGCGAACCAGAATGTGGTCGTCAACTACAACTGGTTCGGCAACCGTGGCCTCACGCGGTTCGTCAAGCTCCCCCCGGGTGATGCGAAGACGATCGCGGGTCTCGTGCCGTTCGAGGCGAGCCAGCAGATTCCGTTCCCGCTCGAGGAAGTCGAGTGGGACTACCACACCTTCGAGGCCGATGACTCGCCCGAGGTCGACCTCGGCCTGTTCGCCGTGCAGCGCGAGCCGCTCAAGGAGTTCCTCACGCTTGTGAGCGACACACTCGGCGTCGAGCCGCGCGCCATCTCGCTCGGTCCGGTCGCGCTCTACAACGCGATCGCCTACGACCGCGACGTCGTTGGCCGCGGCGATCCGCTCGTCATTCTCGACATCGGCACCGGCTCCACCGACCTCGTGGTCGCGTCGGGCTCGCGCTGCTGGATGCGCACCTTCCCGCTCGGCGGCCACAGCTTCACCGAGGCGATCGTCGAGGCGTTTGCGCCCACCGTCGAGCTCAAGTACTCGCAGGGCGACAAGCTCAAGCAGGAGAGCGCCACGAGCAAGTACGCCAAGCAGATCATGGCTGCGATGCGTCCGGTGCTCGGCGACCTGCTCGACGACGTGCAGAAGTCGCTGCAGTTCTACGAGACGCAGAATCGCGGCACCAAGCTCCGCGACGTCATCGGCCTCGGCTCCACGCTCAAGATCCCCGGCCTCCGCAAGTTCCTCGGCATGCGCCTCGAGCTCGAGGTCGAGCGCCTCGACCAGTACTCGAAGCTGGTGGTCGAGGGCCCCGAGGCGGCTGACTTCGCCGCGCACACGGTCAACTTCGCCACGTCCTACGGCCTTGCGCTGCAGGGACTCGGCATGGCCACCATCGAGATCAACCTCCTGCCGGTCGAGAACATCCGCCAGCAGGTCTGGTCGAAGAAGACCCGCTGGTTCGCCGCAGCCGCCGCGGTTGCGTGCGCCGCCGGCGGCCTCATGTTCATCCGCAACGTGATCGACAACGGCTCGGTGTCGAGCCGCGACGCGATCGGCAACGCCGAGGCTACGCTCGCTTCCGCGCAGGAGTTCACGGGCCAGGTCCAGGGCTTGGCCGCCGATGTCGGCGCCACGGCCACCAACATGCTGGCGCTGATCGAGGACCGCGAGATCTGGCCGCACATCGTCCACGACGCCGTGCACGCCGTTGCAGCAGGCAACGACGCCGCCTCGGTCGGCAGCGACCTCAAGAAGCTCCTCGCCGCGGGCCCGCGCCAGCAGACCGTGCTGCGCGATCTCTCGGGCACCTACAAGGTCAACGAGAAGGGCGAACGCGTGATCGAGGTCACGATGAACGTCGAGTTCGTCGGACTCGACAAGCAGGCGCACCTCGGCACGACCGTTTGCCAGTGGCTCACCAGCAACGCCGATCGCGCCAACGTTCCCTACGTGATCGAGAACGTGAAGTCGAACACCTCCGAGATCGTCGACATGAAGGTCGGTCCCTCCGGAGCGCTCGTGTCCGCGGCGAGCGAGGCCGGCGGTGGCAGCGCTGCCGCAGGCGGCGAGACGGCAAGCGCCGAGGATGTCGACAACCGCGTCAGCGGCGGCTTCTCTGCGGGTGGTGGCTCCGGCGGTAGCAGCTTCACCGGCCTCACCGGCCGTCGCAGGCCCACGGGTGAGACGCAGGTGAATCGACCCGGCGGATTGCTCGGCGGCGCAGGCACCGGCGGCGGCTTCAACGCTGGGTCTCCCGGCGAGAGCGAGTATCGGCCCGACGGAAACCAGGGCAACCAGTTCCAGCGCCAGGGCAGCCAGTCCGGTGCCAGCGAGTCGAAGGTCGATCTCGACAAGGTCGCGCCGATTCCCGAGCGTCCGGGCATCTACCCGCCCGACAGCACGGTCCACGTCGGCAAGGTCACGTTCACGGTCAAGTTCAAGGAAGCGATCCCGGCCGCGGCTCCCGCGGCGGAGGGCATGTGATGGCAGCCAAACTCCCCAAGCAGCTTGAGACGGTCGTCGGTTGGGCCAAGAGCAACACGCTCGCGGTCGTCTTCTGCGGAATCATCGTGGCCGTTCCCGTGGGCGCCTACTTCGCCGCCGACATGATGGGCCAAGGCGTCCGCAGCGAGGCGCAGCGCCGCGCATCGGTCTACAACGACCTGACGTCCGCCGCCAACGCGAACGTGCAGCTCCCGGTCCCTGGGGGCGAGCCCGTGGCGCTTGAGTCGATCGCCACCGAGGGCATCGTCCAGAACTTCCGCGAGTCGCTCGAGAAGTACTCGAAGGACGCGAGCGACGTCTACGCGCGTGCGCTTGCCTTCAACTCTGGCGGCGCTTCGCAGCCCAAGCACCAGCCCGTGGTCGAGGCTGCCGTGTTCCCGGCCTACAACGCCAAGTCGAGCACGGTGGCAGAGCAGGTGCGGTTCAAGGTCGCCGATGCGATCGCCGCCGCCTACGCCAAGCTGCTCGAGTCGGCGCGCGCGGGCGCGCCGCCGGCCGACACCGCGGTCGCGGCAAGCGTCGAGGCCGCCGAGACGCGCTACATCCAGGGCGACCTCGGCAAGAAGTCGCGCTCCGAGCTCACGCCCGAGGCGACGGCGCAGCTCAACGCATTCCTCGGCAAGGTTCGCATCAACGAGTACGCGGAGGCTGCCAAGAAGATCTCGATGTACGCCGACCTGCGCGCCTTCGAGGTGCCCTCGCGCGCATCGGTCACCGGGCTCTACAAGAGCGCCGCCGACGCGGCCGCGCAGGACGCCGCGCTCTTCGACATGCAGTGGAAGCTCTGGGTCGCCACCGATGTGATGCGCGCCTTCGAGGAATGCAACAAGGGTGCGGACTCCGTGCTTCAGGCGCCGGTCAAGCAGCTGCTCTCGCTCAAGGTGCAGCCGCTTCCCAAGGCCGAGACCACGGGTGGCGGTGAGGCCGCGGTGATGGGCTCCGACGCTCCTGCCGCAGATGGCGCCGCCTCGGGCGAGGCCCCGGTCGATGGCGCCGCAGCCACCGGCGATGCTTCGGCGGCTGTCGCGACAGCTGCCGCACCGTTCATCGATCCCAAGCAGCAGGTCAACCTCGACTTCTCGAAGCGCTTCACGGGCCGCGTCAGCAACGGCATCTACGATGTCCGTCTCGCCGACGTCACCTTCATCGCCGAGACCGCAGAGCTGCCTCGGATCTTCGATGCCCTCGCGCGAGAGAACTTCATGACCGTCACCAACGTGCGGCTCGCGCCCGCGGATCCCTTCGCGGCGGCTCGTGCCGGCTACCTGTTCGGCGGCCGGCCCGTCAGCCAGGTCACCGTCACGGTCGAGTCGCTTTGGTTCCGCGACTGGACGGCTCGGCACATGCCGTCATCGGTCCGGACCGCGCTCGGCGTCACCACGGCGCCCGTCACGGGCGGCGACGGCTCCGTCGAGGCGCCGGCCGACGCTCCGGTCGAGGGCACCTGACCGCCAGCCTGAATCGTTCCGACCGTCTACCTGTCCAGCCTCACGCGAATCTCCCAGCACACCTGTCGAACCGCTTCGACCTCAATCCGGACCCCACGCATGAAGAACAAGGGCATCCCGTACATCGAGCAGCACATCGAGAAGTTCGTTCTCGGCGCGGCCGGCGCAGTCTTCTTCAGCGTCGTTGCGTGGCAGGTGCTCGGCACCCACAACAACGTCACGCTCGACGGGCGCAACGCGCGTCCGAGCGAGATCGACGAGGCACTCGCCTCGCGGACGCAGCTGCTCCGAGAGAAGCTTGACCAGCCCGCGCCCTCGCTCAGTGAGACGCTCGGCGACCGCCTCAAGCCACAGGCCGATGCCTTCGCATCGAAGCTTGGTTCTGCAGTGTCGCCGCAGGGTGGACTGCCCACCATCGAGCCCGCGCTCGCGTCGGTGCTTCAGTCGGACGGTGCAACCGCAGGCAAGCCGTTCCACGTGCCCGAGTTCGCGCCGATGTCGATGCGCGCGGCGATCCAGGTCTCCGACACCGTCGACCAGGCCGCCATCGAGAAGGACGAGCAGGCCAAGAAGTTCTTCTCGTCGGGCAACTACGACCTGACATGGGTCGTGCCCAGCGCGACCCTCGATGTCGCGCAGATTCGCAAGGAACTCGCCTCGTCCGAGAAGGGCGCTGCGATCCCGCAGTTCTGGTACCAGTCGTCGGTCTTCGTCATCGACGTCGAGTTCGAGCGCGAGCGGCGTCTTCCCGATGGCTCGTGGGGCGAGGCGTCCGTCGTCGCGCCGCTTGCCGGACAGTTCAGCTTCCGCCCCGAGATCGCAAAGGGCGCCGATGCTGGCCTGCGAGATTCCGCGTTCTCCTACCTCGCTGACAAGGCCTCGCAGCGCAAGATCCTGCAGCCTGACTTCTTCCCGACCCGCGGTTCGAAGTTCTCTCCCGAGATGGTGCTCGAGGAGAAGATCGTCGTCGAATCGGCGAGCGAGGATCCTGAGAAGGCCAAGGTTGAGGACGAGCTCCGCCGTCTCCGCAAGGACGTCAACAAGTGGACCATCGAGGTCACGCGCCTGAAGGAGGAACTCGAGGGGCTCGGTGGTCCGCTCGAGGACACCTCCAAGGAAGACAAGCGCCGCGAAGAAGAGCGCAAGCGCGACGAAGAGCGCAATCGCGGCAATGGCGGAAC
>Ga0209770_10001259_pt1 | contig 13234 bp, 17 predicted proteins | sample LauGreSu1BDMLBDD_2_FD_187572 | JGI IMG/M metagenome (GOLD analysis project Ga0209770, IMG submission 187572) | Freshwater lake microbial communities from Lake Michigan, USA - Su13.BD.MLB.DD (SPAdes) (version 2) | ecosystem: Environmental > Aquatic > Freshwater > Lake | place: Lake Michigan, USA...
TCCTGGGCGCTTTACCACCAACAGGGGAACTCCTCTGGTCAATCTAGAGGCTTGTTCGACCGTGGCGTTCAACCATTCACTCAACTTAAATGACTTCTGATTTTTGCATTGGATAGCAAGTTCTTTGGCAGGTATGTCTCGAGCCTGAACTACCCCGTGAATATCGCCAGCGTCATTCTCCCCAGCAAGGGCTGTACGGCGAGCATTACAAAAGTTTTGCTCCTTGAGGTAGTTGACAATCAAGGTTTCAAAGGAAGTACCTTTGGCTTTGTGCTTGTTACCCATTACGCCGTGTACCTATGTTGGCGAAGTTCCTTACCCGACATACCAATACGGCGTGACAATTCACGGGAAACTACCTGAGCACCACGCTCGCAACGATCAAACACTGTCTCTACAAGTTTGCGGTAGGCACGTTTCTGGGTGTAGATCTCAGACTGGTCTTGGATCTTAGGGTCAATGTCTCGCTTGGCTTTAGCCACAGTAACCAAGTCACCCTTGGTCTTGTTACCCCACTGCTCAATCAAGATTGACGACTGTAGGTATTCAAGGATATTGCGCTCACGCTCCTCTGAAATCTCAGCCTGAACTAGTTGAGCCTTGGCGTAAATCAACCAGGCCATGAAGTCCGTGTACAACTCCATCAAATCGGAGTCACCAATGTCGCTGATGTTACGAGGAAGTTCTGGGAGTGTTCCTCTTGGCTTTTCTGGTAACGGAAAGTTTTTCTGAAACAGTTCCATCTCTGGATTCATCTTCTAATCTCCAACATGTGTTCTTATATGGACAAAACTTACAACCATTGCATGTGGGTTCTTCTGCCCACATTGGGCGCATCGGTGGAATATCTCCCTCTAATGCTGTCATAAGGCGTTTGCAGTTGTCAAGCATTGGTTGAACCAATTCAGGGGTAAACCCAACTACAAACTCTTTTACTTCTTGTGTAGGTTTCCACTCGTACAAGAAAGTCATCTCATGTATACCAGTGCAATACATGTATAACAACCCTTGACGAATGTGGCTTGAAAAAGGTTGGCGAATCTTTTTCCATAGACCGTCAAGTGTTAGTTCACCTTTTTGATATGCGTTGTGAAGATCTGGTGCTTCAAAACGGACTGAACCAAGACCAACGGACTTAATCTCAATCAAGGTGCGACCCTTTTTGTCATTGACAATACCGTCAGCATGACCAAGAATGTGGTGTTCTTTGTTACTAATAGGCACTTCACGGTAAATAGGGTTAGGCGTTCCACATGATGGACACTTATCTGGACTTACTGCTTCCCACTTGTGATTACAGATGTCGCTCTTGCATTGCCATAAACCTTCAAGAACACCTGCGTTGTTTAGCCAGTCCTGCCACTTGGCATGAATGTAGTGTCCTTCAGCAAACACATTCAATCGCTGAAATGAAAAGTTGTCTGGGTCTTTAGGATGTTTCTTAATCGTGTACCAGTTAGAACGTGGACACCAGTCACGCTTTGCCAAATCACTTGGGTGAATGTGATCTGTATCCCGTGTGGACTCTCGGACATTACGATCTTTTAAAATCTGCATTGCCACGGTTGGGAGTACCCGACCGTTCATAGTCAACAATTTCTTGTAATCATGCATCTCACTCATCAATCATCTCCAAGAAATCGTCTTCGGGAATAACAACATAGCGTCTTCCACCAATATCAAACTGAAGTACTGGAAGCCTGTTCTCAATGATTGCTCGTTCACGCAATTCAACGAGATCAAGTGCTTTGAGAGTTATCTGTGTTAACCCTGTCGTGAGTTTGTTTTCGATGAGGAAGTCTTCCGCACGAACATCATTTTTGCGAAGCCAACCAGCACCAGAGCGAGCATTACGAGATCCCTTATACGAATTAGCGGTTCGCTTCTCTTGTTTAGCAGACGCTTTATTAATCTTTCGTTTGTCATCGGCTGGATCTTTTCCTATGATTCTCACCGTGCAACACCGTAGTGTGCTTCAACTTTGGCAATCAAATCTTTCTGCATGTCAAGGTCTTCACGGAATGCGTCAAGCATCTTGTCTTTCCCTTGCCAGCGACCTTCGCCAAATGAGTAGTACGCACCAGCACGAGTAATAATGTCAACAGCAATACCGATGTTCAACATGTCCTTGAGTGTGTCATAGTCTCCCTTTTCAAACCCTTGTGTCTGGGCAAAATAGAAGTCAATGACAGCGCTTTGGTTAGGGCGGTAAGTCTTGTTCTTGAGAGTACGAGCCTTGATAGTTTGACCTACAACTTCGTCTTTCTCTTTCAACCACTCGTCACGCTTTACTTCAACACGGCAGAAATATGCAAAGTTCTTCGCAAGCCCACCTGGAGTAGTGCGTGGGTCACCCCACATAACACCAATCTTTTGTCGCCACTGGTTAATCATCAGGCCAGTGCAGTTGCGTTCCGCAGTAATAAGTGAACGCTTCTGAGCCTCTGATGATTTGCGAAAAAACTTAGAAGTAAGACGAGCACCAAGACCTACAGTGAACTCTTCCATCATTTTCTCGGACTCATCATCTGGAACAAGTGCAGGTAGTGAGTCAATGACAATCATGTCAACAGCACGGTTAGCCATGACATTGATAACCAAGTTGTACGCCTGCTCCATGATGTTGGTTTCAACAATCCACAAGCGGTCTAAGTCAACACCAATCGACTCTGCATAGTCTGGTACAAACTCTTCGGCAGCAATCCACAGACAAATAAAGTCTGGGTTAGTTGCTTGGTTAGTTGCAATTGTTTTAAACGCAAGCGCAGTCTTTCCAGAAGATTCTTCCCCAATGATTTCACTCCATTGGTTTACAGGCCAACCACCACCAAGCATCAAGTCATACGACAAAATACCTGTAGAGATACGTTCTAATTTGCCACGAGTATCACTACCCTTAACAATTGTTCCTGCACCGTATTGTTTGTTAACCGAATTAATGATTGAAGACAGACTGTCCCAATTGTTTTCCACTTGTTCTCCTATACCCAGTTGCCTTGTTCACCTTGATCATACAGGGAATTCCACCCACATTGAAAGCATCTTGGAGCAGGAACTTTCCCACCTGCTGATGCGTTTGATCTACTAAATACGTTGTTACTTCCGCATCGTGGACAAGTTTGATTACCGTCTACACGATGGGCTTCTCCACCCTTCCATGAGCGAATAGCACTACCCATATCTGTTTGACCGTTGGGGTCAACATTTTGGGCAACAGTTGTTTGATGCTGTAATGGTGATTGCATCACACGCTGTTGTGCTTGCTGTTGCAACGCAGGGAGGATTACACGCTCAGACGGTAATGCCCTACGCTCTTCTTGGGGTGCATTGTTTAACTTTCTATCCCACCAACTACTCATTGTATTTCCTTAGTCTACAGGTAAGGTCAAAATAACCATTTCATTTTCTACAAGTTTTTGAATCAACGCCATTCCAAAAGATATAAGAACTGCCTTAGAGCCTTCCAAAGCCTCTGGAGTTGGCATATCTGTCATATCCATATTAGAGGAAATGACTTCGGTAAACCAGTCTACCGACTCAGATATTTCATCAAATATACCAAACTCATGAAGAAGTTCCCATTGGTCATCAATAAGCCTGCGTTCCATTTCCTGAACTTCTTCAGAAGGTGGGGTCATCCCCATGTTCCTAGCAAAGTCTTGACCAGACGGGGTTGAAAGCATCAAACAGAAATTTCTTTTATCTGCAAGGTAACTCATTTTCCTTTTGCCTCCGACCAGTTAGTTGCTGCATGACATGACACCTTAAGTGTGACCCCCATAATACTCCTATCGTGACCCATAGCATCCACCAAGGTAGACATTGCAGAGTTTTCATCTTCTTCTGGAGCAATTGCCACAAGTTCGTCATGGACTTGAACCAGCATTCGAGCATTGCTACCTACAAAAGCATTGTTTACATCAATCATGGCCTGCTTACAGATGTCTGCGGCACTACCCTGAATGATGGCGTTAATTGCTTGTCGCTGTGCTCGTGACTGTGTAAACGAATCCTTGGATAGCAACTCTGGAAGTCTGCGCCTACGACCACTGATTGTGGATACATACCCACTACGCACAGCCTTAGTGATAGCAATCTGTTTCCACCTAGTAAGCCCAGCAAAACTCTTGTAGTAGTTATCAAGAATTGTCATGGCGTGTTCTTCCTCAATGCCTGTTTGTAGGGCAAGTTTCTTATGACCACCACCGTATGCGGTGAGGAAGTTAACGCCCTTACCAATCTGGCGTTCATCTGATGTAACTTCTTCTATAGACTTTTTAAACACAGCAGCCGCAGTTGCAGCATGAATGTCCTCGTTGTTTTTAAAGATTCGAAGCAACTGTGGGTCTTGACTAAACATAGCCATGACTCGTAGTTCAATTTGGTCGTAGTCAGCCACCAACATGGTGTACCCATCTGGGGGAACAAACAAACTACGGATAGTTGAGTCTCGTGGGATGTTCTGCAAGTTTGGGTTAGATGAAGATAAGCGACCTGTAGCGGCTCGGTGCAAGTTAAAAGATGGGTGCAACTTACCGTTGTTTAGTTTAGGAATAAGACCATCAACATAGGTTGACTTCATCTTCTGCAATTCTGCGTACTTTAACAACAACGGGATAAGTGGATGCTTATCTTTCAACTTCTCCAAAGCATCGTTATCAACAGAGGGCGCACCTTTGTTAGTTTTCTTAGTTGGCTTAAGACCTAGGCCACCTTGACGCTTACCTGTAAACAAGTACGTCTGCTTATCCTTGTTTGAGTCTGGATTGAAGCCAGCGTATGAGTTATCCGAAATCTCAAGCAGGCATTCACCTACCTTGCTATCAAGTTCTTTTCGTAACCGCTTAAGGGAATGCGTATTGACAGTGATCCCTTCATCTTCCATCAACATAAGAACACGCAAGACTTCCATGTCCTGCTTAATGGCAGGCTGAATATCCTCACTCAGGTTTAACTTAGACATAAGTTTCTGATACAGAACCCAAGTCCAACGAGCATCTAAGTGAACGTACTTAGCGGCTGAACTAAATGGAACGGTGTTGATTACCGCACCAAGTTTTCCTTCTTTGGCGTACGCATCATGCCCACCAAAGTTTTGAGCAATTAAGTTAGTCAACGAAAATGACTGAGAGTTTTCGTCTTCCAAATGCTGAAGAATCATTGTGTCCATATATGGACCTGGTGGTAACTCTCCGTAGTACTTGCGGATAGAACGAGCATCAAACTTTACGTTGTGTCCTACCTTTACAAGGTCACTAAAGAAGATCGGGCGCAAAGCCTCAAACACTTCAAGCCTTGATAACTGTTGTGGGGGTTCTGAGTAAACCCCAGGAATTACATACTTGGCTTTAGCCAGTGACTCTTTACCACTTGATGTCACCTTGCGATACCCAGATGGTGGGACAGTTGTACCGTCACCACGTTCTTCAGGAACAACTATTTCGCCAAGCAAGTGACCCATAGGTATAGCCCATGAACGACCGTATGTAGCAATACCAATCCAGAACACCTCATTGCGTAGAGGATCTAGTGCAAGTTCTTTGAGATACCGTTGGCGGATTGCTTCGGTTGATGAGGCAACAATTGAATCCGCAGGGTTCTTGAGCGTTGCTATGTGACCTTCACACTCTGCTTTAAACAGAGCATCAATATCAGCATGGCGCTCAATCACCCCACGGGACTCAATGTCAAAGGCGAACTCCCCTGCCTTTGTTACTACCTCAACAAGTTCATGCAACTCTTCAACGGTGTGTACCGTCTGTTGCATGAATGTTATTGAGCGTCAAGAAGGTCTGTAGCGACTTCCAACAACTCAGCACGAGTTGGGATCTTGATGATGCTTGGATCGTAAGCATTGTTGTTCAACACCTTCATAGTGTCTTCATCAAATGCTGTGAGATTCCATTCCTCAAGGTCACGTTCACGAACCATCTGCAAAATGGTCTGTGTCTGTGCGCCCTTGCCAGTCTTGGATACTGCCCAGTAATTCTTGGACAGAGGTCCTTGGCGTGGGTCAAGGTGGAAGTTCTTCAGTTGGTCAATCAAACGAACACCAACTTCAAACGACTTGACTAGTGGCTCTTCATCATTGCTAAGTACAGCAATGTTGAATGCAAACTTTGTGCTTGGTCGATTTCCTGCGTTGCACAATGGGCAACCATTTGGATCGTCATGCAGACAAACGAATGACTTCTGGCCTTGGCGACCATCAATCCAGTGTGTGCGGAACGATGCGTATGGCTCGTCCTCCAAGAACTTGATGACTTGTGTGTCTTCAGTTACCTTGAAGCGCTGTGCATATGGTGATGCTGCTTCTTGAACACGGTCTGCTGCACCCCAACCACGCTTAATGGTTTTTGATGTTGGTGCGTCTACCGCTTCTGTTTGCTTTGCTTTGATCGGTGATGCAATCTCTTGCTCATCGTCTTCAATTTCATCGTATCTATTTGACATGATTTTTACCTGTGCTTTCGTTCGTGATTACTTTGTCCAATTATCTTTTATATGTTTTTTGAAGCCTACCCAATCAGCATTTTTTCCTCTTGGATTATCGATTCCAAAATGCTGTACTGCGTAGAGCAACAACTCTACCTGACTTCGGCTGTAAAGCCTACGTCCTTTTGCTGTTTTTCCAGGAATTTGATTTCCTTCAGGAGGAGCAGTACGAAACTTTGGAGTAGGAATAAATCCCCTGTTTTCCCATTGTCTAATCGTGTCTGTTTTCCTACCCAGCGCTTTAGCAACCTCCCCAACTGTATAGAAGGCTACCGTTTCTCCATTCATCTGGTAGTACGTTGCATGGAGAAATTCAAAAGGATCTTCTTTCTTATCCTGTTTTACACCGCCTCTGTTTTTGGGCGGCTTCTTACCAGGGTAATTAGGGAGATCCCCAAAAATGTCATCTAAGCCTTTAACGCCCATGTTTCTTTCTCAACATAAAACGTCTTGACTTTTTCTTGAATGTTTTCGTCATTCCAAGCAAGGCCAAGCAACTTGTCTTCGCTAAGAACTTCAACTACTTCCTTCACTGTATCCCAATGACCATTCTCTTTAGCCCATGCTTCAGCAGCACTGGAGTTAAATGATTTGGATACACGGCGTTCACGCTTGAGTTCTACATCACCTAGGTCAATCCAGATGTTTCCTTTTTCGTCTGGGTTGCCGTAAGCAACGAGCATCTCAGTTAGTTCTGCTTTAAGAGCATCTGTTCGCTTCTGTGTTTGGTCAAGCATTGACTTGTGGTTCTTGTAATCCTCAACCACTCGCCGTGCATGCGCTTCATTAAATTCTGATGCTGGTGTTTCTCTTACAATCTTTGCCATTTCATACCTCGCTGTTTGTTAAGAACGAAGACAGTGCGCCTAAGTTCAGTTGAAAGTTTCCCTTGTGGTCGTGACCACCATCAACGAATGCTTTGTTGATGTTTCTTTTCTCTTGCAACATCTCGTATTGCCTTTCCTCAATACTCCCCTTCATTACGAATGAGACTATGTTAACGTGCGGAAACTCGGATGACAACCTAATAATTCGAGCCTCTCTTTGGTCTAATTTTCCAGCACTCCACGGTAAGTCATAAGAAATCAAATAGTTAGCCACAGGCAAGTCCACGCCGTAGCCACCAGCATCTGAAGACAAGAATAGACGGGTGTTTGGGTCATTAGCAAACTGTTGTTTAGCCTTGTCCCTAGCCATCATATCCATACCGCCCATAAACAAAACACTGGTAGTTATTTGTTTAGTTGCTTCTTGAATTAAACGAAGGTTGTTTTTAAAGAAAGAAAACAATACAACTTTATTCTTTGGGTCTTCGTTGAGTACATCTTCAATGTATTGAATAACCGCATCTAACTTAGGAGTATTTGGGCTGTCAGAAATAAGACCTTGAGCAACTACTTGAGAAGCATGCTTGCTTCCTTGGTCGTTGTTGTCATCTAAGTATTGTGCAGCAGATAACTTGACCAGGTTTGGGTTGTCACAAAACATACGCAACGTAGTAAGTCTTGACATGATGTCACCTTGTGCTTCCATGTTGTTGCTGTTTCCGTAGTAGTGCGCCCATAGGTCAAACCCACGACCATGTTGAGTGATTGCCTTTTGGATAGCGTTTAACAAATCAGATGCCAGTACACGGTAAGTTGATGCACCTGCTGAGTCAAAGGGAACTGGAATAAAATGATTAATGACTTGAGGTAATTGATCTTGAATATCTTCACGAGTCTTACGAATCATCACTTCTTGCATACTCTCGTTTAGAGCCTTAAGGTTTCGGTATCTACTTGGCTTACCAAAATGGTCACGCACAATAAAAGTACGATCAAATACTTCAAACTTCCCAAGCACAGTAGGGTCAACAAATTCCATGATTGAAAACAACTCTTCTGGCCTGTTCTCAATAGGCTGACCAGTCAATGCAAATCGGTAGTGAAACTTCTTACCGATGCGCTTTAGCATTCGAGAGCGCTTTGCCCTTGGTGTTTTAATAATCGTTGCTTCGTCAATAACTATTGCATCAAACTTATGCTTCTCAAAGTGAGCCATATCGTTAACCAATGACTCTGGGTTGACGATGACGTACTGTGCGCTAAGTGCGGTGCGCCATGCTTTCTTTCTACCAGCAGCCGTACCATCAATAACAACGCAACTTGAGTCCGTAAACTTGGCAATTTCTCTAGCCCACTGGTACTTCAATGAAGAAGGAACAACAACAAGAACTTTCTTAACTTCATTGGATTCCAACAAAGTTTCCATTGCTGCCAATGTGGTTACAGTTTTACCAGCACCCATGACAAGGGCTAACAACATTTGACCACGGTCAACCATCATCTCGGTTGCCTCTTCTTGAAACGGATAAAGTTTTCCCTTAAACATTTATCCACCAAGGTAATACTGATGCTTGCTTAACTGCTGTAAGAATTTCGTCCTGTGTCATTTCACCAATGTCTTTTGCGTCCGTGTGTGCGTAGTGTATATATTTTACACCATAACGGAACGCTGGCAACTGTTCTGTAATACGTTTTGCAGACTCAATACCTGCCTCATCGTTATCCATAGCAATAATCAAACTGTCAGCATGCTCGGATAGAAGTCGTATCTGAGTCTTACTTACATGTGAGCCAAAAGTAGCCACCGCACTTACGCCATCCATAACAGTGTCAACTCTGACTACATCCAACGGTGACTCAACGACCATTACAACCTTTTGAGAAACTTTGTCTAGTCCAAACAATGTGTCTGACTTCTTAACACCAATTGGGTAGTTGCGAACTTTTGCTGGTTCTTTTTCTTGCCACCCAAGTAACTCACCAAGCGAGGAAACTATCGGAAGAATCCATGCTTGTTTCTTTTCGTCAAATCTGATTCCGTATTTCTTTGCAGATGCCCTATCAAGACCACGAGTCCATAACGACTGATCAGATGGGGCTGGGAAGGCACTGAACACTTTCCAATCTACTTCAGGCTTGTATGCAACCGTAGGCTCTGCGGTTAAACGATCAAGACCAGATTGAACAAGGAATGAATGAACCGCAATGATACTGTCAGGTTCACCAGTCAACTCTGAAACAAGTGTTGACAGTGTTCCTTTAGCACCACATGAATAACAAATCCATAGACCAGTATTTGCATTAATAGACCACGATGGTGACCTATCTTCTTTACCTGTCCGTGCAGCATGCACAGGACAACATCCAGATATCTCTCGCTCACCAATTCGCTTGACGGTGACACCTAGCCGTGTCAGTACGTCTGCAATATCAGTGATACCAGTTGTCCCTGTCGCTGTCATCGTCATCTCCGTCTTCTCCTACTTCCGTAAAGTCCATGTTGTTCCAGTCCCAGTTAATTCGGATTTCTCCTTGTGGGGCTGCTCGTGCGATAACCACACGAATGATTCCTTGATCTTCAATGTCTGGGTCTGACTCAACAGCAAGCACCAAGTCAGAGTCTTGGGCAAATGATGAGGTGTAACCAATCGAGTCAACAGTAACTCGGCGTGATTTCTTGTTACCTAACTTCCATGAAAGAACCTGCGTAGTTCCAATGATTGGAATATCAGCAGTCTGTGCAAGCCGTTTTAAACTACGGGTAATGTTAGTTAGTGCTTGTGGAGATCCTTTAGGTTCTCCGTTTTCATCATCCATTAGATACACACCGTCAACAAACAGAATGTCAGGTTTATACTCCTGCAATTTTGCAGCAATTGAACTTACAGTAGTAAGTGATGAGGTGTCCTCAGTAATGATAAATGGGTGCATGTTTTTACGCATGCGTAGAGTGTTGCGAACCTTTTCAAACTCCAGGTCGGAAAGGTTTGCTCGCAGAATGTTGCTATACGGAACCTTGGCAACAATCGCATCGTATCGTGCTGCTTGTTCTTCGGCTGACATTTCAAACGAAACAAACAGTGGTCGCTTACCGTGAAGGTGAGCAGCGTTTGCCATCATCAATGTCATCAATGACTTACCTTTCTTTGCTTCACCAACAAAGGTAATCAACTGCTGTGGCCTAAACCCTGAAGTGATTCTGTCAAGACCATTGATGCCCGTAGGAATACCACGAATTGCGTTTGGCATTTTTCGTAGTTCGTCATACTTTTCTAGACGTGCTTCCCATGTTTCAATAAGGTTTACATCTCGCAAGCGAGCAACATCTGCCCCAGCCTTTTGTACACCTGCGGAAAGTAGTTTAAATGCTTCACTAGTGTTACCAGCATTAAGCGCAGGCATTGCGGCTGACATTGCTTCGACAAGATTTCGTTGTCGGTAAGACGCAAACATCTCATCAACAAGAGCACTAAACGGTTCTGACTTGGCATCAAGAACTTTGATGTCACCAAACTCCATGTTGATTGCACGGTCAGTTGGTACTGATCCATGAGTGCGCCAGTAACTAATCAACCATGTCCAAACAGTTCCCCACTCTTTAGTGAAGTGGTCTGACTTAACACCATGCTTAAGCGGATAACTAATGTCCTGCTCTTGAATTACTTTGCTAATTAAAAGTTGTTCTGAACTAGCCATCAGACAGTCCACGCAGTCTTTGGTGAAACTACGGTAGCCCTGAACCCAATCATTTTGTAGTGCTCTTGATCTGCAACATAAACTTTGGTAATACCACGGTTGATGTTGAGGTCGTAAACAAGTTCTTTGATGTCTTGATATGCAACCACGTTTGTTGAAATCCCCTTCTTGATTAACCACCTGTCTATCGCATCAGCGACTTGAGGTGGAAGCAGTGTATAAACCTCTGTACCTATTCCCAACCTGTTTACTGCGTCACTCAAAGATTTTATGGGAAGAGTATTTGGTTCCCACATGCGTAGGTATTGATCCCACTTCTCTGATCTTAAAAAGTAATTTGCTTTGACCTTTGCAATTCCTTCTGGAGGAGAAGCAAGCACCCCCTCAAACATAGTTGCTTGAGATTTACTGGTGAAAGAAAAAAGGTCATTCTTTTCCATGACGAGTAGTCCTGTAATCCTTTCCTTCAAATGGAATTTGTAAAGTTGAATCCTGGAGAATTGAAGACAATCGTGGTCCATAAATTTTAGACAACGAAGCAATGCTGTACTCCGAAGTAACAATCGTGATCAACTTGTTTTCGTACCTACTGTTAAACAATGATACAAGAGCGCCCTTTGTAAAGTCTGTTTTCTTCTCACTACCCAGACCGTCAAACACAACGATGTCGTAAACGGAATTTAGATACTTGAGCAAGTACTCATTCCCGTACTCTTCAGGAAGTTCTCCATCATTTCGAATCTCGTCATAGCAAGCCTCAATGTATTTTTCAGCAGTGATGAAATAACCGCCTAGTTGCTTTGTAAACAACAACTCAGAAAGAATTGCAGATGCAAGGTGAGTCTTGCCAGTACCAGTTGATCCGCACAAAAACAAACCTTCACCGCTTTCACGGTTTTCATCAATGATGCCCATCCAACCACGGACTGCTTTTACAACACCCCAACTCCCAACTTCTTCGTCATAGTTGTCAAGAGTCTTATCCATGAATCGTCTTGGAACGTATGCGTTGTTGACTCTTTCTTTTGGTTGCCTGTTACGCCAGTAGCGAGGGCCATGCCAATCAGTCATTTAGGAACTTCTCCAATCGTGGATCAAACTGCACCTTCTCAGAAGTGGACTGCACTGTACTCCCTTGAACACGCTTAAACAACTCACCTCGTCTGGCAGCAAACGCTCTCCAAGGTGTCTCTTGTTCTTTTAACGGTGTGCGCTTAATGTCATCAGCAAACAAATCAATCATCTGATATATCTGATCATGTGTAACTGAGTCTGCAATCATGGTGCTAAAGATTTTCATCATGGCTGGCCCGTTAACTGGAGCGTTTAATGACATGGACATACCAGTCGTGCGGTCTTGGAGGTACATAACTAACTTTTTGAGGCTTGGACCTTTTTGTGGTTCAACCTTCGGCTTGTCTTCGTCAGCGCCAATTACCTTGACATCCCAGTCATCGAGTTTCTTTTTCATTCCGTTACCCACTTTTCAATTTGCTTTTTCCACTTAGGGTCTGTGAGCATGAACGAAGGAATTTTCTTCTTTTCTTTTGGCTTTCCTTCTAGGAGATGATTAGTCTCTATAGATTGGGTGTCAGGGGTGACACCCTCCGAGGGTGTCGCTGGTGACACTAGGGGGGTGTCACTGGTGACACTACTAGGGGTGTCGCTGGTGACACCCTCCCTGGACTTCGGATTGTTGAAATCCACGGTGTACAGATTTGGTCTGTTGTTTCCGCCCTTGGCTTTACGAACAGTCTTTCGCAATACTCCAGATGATTCAATCCTTTGCATGGCACGGATAATCGTGCTCCTACCAAGACCTGTCTTTTCGGCAAGGTGGTCATAGGACGTAGTGAATTGCTGTGTGTCGTTATCCATGTAACGTATGGCGTTTACCAATACGCACAAGGCGATTGGGTCGCTGCCTAGGTATTCCATCACCCAAGTTGGGATTGGGATGAATGTTCCACTGAACTTTGCCATGTTTGATTTGCTCCTCTTTGTGTGTTAACATCGGTTTATGGAAAGGACTTCTTCCTTCCCTGCCAATTCCGTCCCCCTTTCTGCGGAATCTGGCTTTAGGATTGAGGGTGGCAGGGTTTCCTTCTTTGACCTGCCACTCTCTCCTATAACTCTTTGGTCTTAATAGACCCGTCAGAATAGACCGTAATCTGCATTACAGGCTTTATAACGGTCAAAACTTTCTCCATGCGTGG
>Ga0209770_10001262_pt1 | contig 13221 bp, 10 predicted proteins | sample LauGreSu1BDMLBDD_2_FD_187572 | JGI IMG/M metagenome (GOLD analysis project Ga0209770, IMG submission 187572) | Freshwater lake microbial communities from Lake Michigan, USA - Su13.BD.MLB.DD (SPAdes) (version 2) | ecosystem: Environmental > Aquatic > Freshwater > Lake | place: Lake Michigan, USA...
GGCTTCGAGTCGCAGACGAAGGTCAAACTCGTCACGCCCGAGGTCGAAGGCATCGTCAGCTCCATCACCTACGAGAATTTGATGACCTTCTTCGACGCGAATCCCGCCGTCGCCAAGCGAGTCATTGAAAAAGGCCTCACCGCCGCCCGCGCCCGCGAAGCCGCCCGCAAGGCCCGCGAAACCGTCCGCAAAGGCGCCCTCACCGGCGGCGGACTTCCCGGCAAACTCGCCGATTGCTCCGAGCGAGACCCGAGTCTCACCGAGCTTTATGTGGTCGAAGGCGACTCCGCAGGCGGCTCCGCCAAACAAGGCCGCGACCGTCGTTATCAGGCAATCCTTCCGATCAAGGGCAAGATCATCAATGTCGAGAAAGCCCGCCTCGACAAGGTGCTTCAGAACACCGAGGTCCAAACGCTCATCACCGCCATTGGCACCGGTATCGGCGGCGGCGACCAGGAAGGCTCGTTCAACATCGCGCGCCTCCGCTACGGCCGCATCATTATCATGACCGACGCCGATGTGGATGGCTCACACATCCGAACGCTGCTGCTGACCTTTTTCTACCGCCAGATGCCGGACTTGGTGAAGCAGGGCAAAATTTTTATCGCCTGCCCGCCGCTTTATTTGATCAAGCGCAAGAAGCGCGAGGAGTATGTAGATGACGACGCCGCGTTGAATAAAATCCTCATCTCGCTCGGTGCCGAAGAGGTGAAGCTAAAAAACCTCGCTGACTCGAAGACCTTCACGCCTGCGCAGCTCCGCGAGATGCTCGACCTCCTCCAGCGTCTCTCGAAATACAGCGACTCGATCCGCCGCCACGGGGGCGATTTCGAAGCCTATCTCCACGAGCGCGACAAGAACACCGGCGTGCTGCCGACCTACCTGCTCAAAGTCCGCGAGGGCAACGATGAGTGGGTCACCTATTTCCCCGGCGAGGAGCAGGTCCGCGAGTTCGCAGCTCAAAACACCGACCTCAATCTCTTCGAAGTCGACACTCCCGAAGCTCCAGCCGAAGGCGAAGCCGCCGAGCAAAAACCCGCCGCCAAAGCGAAAAAAGAGGATTCCTCCCTTCGCCGCCGCGCGCGTTTGGTCGAGCTGCACGAGTCTGTTCCGGTGCAAAAACTCATCGACGAACTGGCGAAGAAAGGCCTCAAGGTCGAGCACTACGCGAATCAGGACAAGCCGCTCTTCGAGTTGATCGAAGGTGAAGGCGACAAAGCCGTCGTCCAAGCCGTTTTCTCGATCCCGGAAATCCTCGCCAAGATCATCGAAATCGGCAAACGCGGCCTCACCATCCAGCGCTTCAAAGGTCTCGGAGAAATGAACCCGAAGCAGCTTTTCGAAACCACGATGAACCCCGAGAAGCGCCGCCTCCTCAAAGTCGACCTCAACGAGCAAAATGCCCTCGATGCCGACAAGATGTTCACCATCCTCATGGGCGACATCGTCGAGCCACGCCGCCAGTTTATCGAAGATAACGCCCTCAACGCCCGTCTGGATATTTGACGCTGCGACTACGCGTGACTACATTCAGTCATGAAGAAATCCAGCAACCGCTTCGAAGGCCTCGAGGACAAACCCTCGGCGGTGTTGCAGGAGATAGCGGCTCTGCCTGGCATTGGATCGACGATCAGCGTTCGTTCCGCAAAAGCACATCTTTCTGCACTTCTCGACCTTGTGTCGCAAGGCCGCGAGATAACCATTACATGCGGCGGAAAGCCGAAAGCCGTGCTATCGACTGTATCACACAAAAAACGCGGAAAACCCTTCACGGGCACCAGAGAGCATCTGGCCAAAATGCCCCCTTGGCGAGGTGGCCCAACAGCAGAGGAAATCATTCGCGAGGATCGCGATGCCAGAGGTTGGTAATGTATATCGATAGCGCGATTATCGTGAAGTTGCTGGTGCAGGAGGAGCTGAGTAATTTTTTCCAAGATACACTCGCGGATGTTGTTCTCTATTCTTCCGAGCTTTCTATAGTGGAGGTCGGGTCAGCTCTTCTCTCGAAAGTCCGCAGCAAAGCCATCAGCCAAAAACAGCGCCTAGTAGCTCGAGAAATCTTTCAAAATAAAATCGCTGGCGAGCAGATCATAATCATGCCCTTGGATTCACCCGTCTATTCAAAGGCGCGATCCCTTATTGAATTTTGTCATCCCAATGTGGCCCTCCGCACTCTGGATGCCATCCACCTTGCTGCTTGCGATATTTCCCAAGAATTTCCCCTCTGCGCAACCGGCTCCCGAATGCGCGCCGCCGCAGATAAACTTGGCATCCCGCTCTTTCCGGAAACCCTCCCCTCTTAACCTCACAGCTCTCTGCCCATGTATACCCAAAACGAAAAAGTCGAACTCGTGAATGTCGCCACCGAGATGTCGAAGTCGTTCCTCGACTACTCGATGTCCGTGATTGTCTCCCGCGCCCTGCCGGATGCCCGCGACGGCCTCAAGCCCTCGCAGCGCCGCATTCTTTACGCGATGCAGACCCTCGGCGTTCTTCCGACCCGCGCGTTCGTGAAGTGCGCCAAGATCGTCGGCGAGACGATGGGTAATTACCACCCGCACGGTGACCAGGCAATCTACCCGACTCTCGTTCACATGGCCCAGCCTTGGGCGATGCGAGACACGCTCGTCCAGAGTCAGGGAAACTTCGGATCGGTCGATGGAGATCCGCCGGCCTCCATGCGTTACACCGAGGCCCGGCTTGACCACCTCGGCGCCTCCCTCATGACCGACATGAACCTCGGCACCGTCGATTTCGTCGCGACCTACGACGAAAAAAGCGAGGAGCCAACCGTGTTTCCCGCCGCGTTCCCGAACCTCCTCGTTAATGGCGGCACCGGCATCGCCGTGGGCATGGCCACGAATATGCCGCCGCACAACCTCGGCGAGTGCATCGACGCCATTTGCTCTCAGATCGACGATCCCGATATCACAATCGAAGGCCTCATGGTCCACATGAAGGGCCCGGATTTTCCGACCGGCTGCCTCATCCAAGGCAACACAGGCATTAAGTCCTACTTCCAGACCGGCCGCGGCTCCGTGCGTGTGCGCGGACGCATCGGCGTGGAGGAAGGCAAAGGCGGACGCGAGTCGATCGTCGTCACCGAAATCCCCTTCAATGTGAACCGAGCCGAGTTGGTGAAACGCATCGCCGAACTCGTCACGGAAAAAACCCTCACCGGCATCAGCGATGTGCGAGACGAGTCGGCCGAGGACACCCGCGTGGTCATCGAGTTGAAGCGCGATGGCAACCCGAAGGTCATCATCAACAACCTCTACAAGCACACCGCGCTGGAATCCTCCTTCAGCACGAACATGCTCGCGATCGACCGTGGCAAGCCGAAGCTCCTTTCGCTCAAGGAAGCCATCACCTGCTACATCGAGCACCGACGCGAGGTCATCCTCCGCCGCACCCGCTTCCTCCTCAACGAGGCCGAAGTCGATTGCGAAAAACTCGAAGGCTACCTCATCGCCCTCGCGAACCTCGACGACTTCATCAAAATCATTCGCGACTCGAAGGATCGCGACGATGCCAAGGAAAAACTCATGGCGCTCTCGTGGACGCAGCAAGCCGTTGAAAAAATCGGCATCCTCATCCGCAGCGAGGCACGCATCGTCGACGGCAAATACAAGTTCACTGACAAACAAGTCGGCCACATCCTCGACCTCCGCCTCTACCAACTCACAGGCCTCGAGCGCGATAGCATCAAAGCCGAATACGACGCCTTGATCGAAAAGATCAAGGACCTCATGGACATCCTCGCGAAGGAAAAACGGGTTCTCACCATCATCAAAAACGAACTCCGCGAGATCCAAAAAAAATACGCCACCCCGCGCCGCACGCAGATCGTACCCGAGGAAGGCGAACTCGCCATCGAGGACCTCATCGCGAACGAAGGCGTCATCGTCACGCTCACGCACAACGGATTCATCAAGCGCACGCTCGTCAGTTCCTTCCGCGCCCAGAAACGCGGAGGCAAAGGCGTCATTGGCATGACTGCCCGCGAAGCCGAGAAGGAAGAGGAGAGCGACTTCGTCGAATACCTCTTCACCGCCACCACGCACGATTACCTCATGTTCTTCACGACCATGGGCCGTTGCTATGTCGAGCGCGTGTTTGAAATCCCCGAAGGCTCCCGCGCCAGCAAAGGCCGATCGATCGCCAATCTGCTCGAGCTAAAACAGGACGAGAAAATCGCATCCACCATCCGCATCCAAGGCCAAAAAACGCCCGAGGATACCTGGAACGAGAACCTCCACATCCTCTTCGCCACACGCAGTGGCATCGTCAAAAAATCGAACCTCTCGGACTTTAAAAACATCCGCAAAGGCGGCATCATCGCGATCCAAATCGAGGAGGGCGACCGCCTCATCGATTGCAAGCTCACCACTGGGCATGACGAGATCGTTTTGATCACGCACGAGGGCATGAGCATCCGCTTCACCGAGGAGGAGCTCCGCGACCAGGGCCGCAACACCGTCGGCGTCTGGGGAATCCGCCCCGAAAAGGGCGACTACATCGTCGGCACCGCCCTTGTGAACAAGGATGCCCTGCTCCTTGTGGCCGGCGAGAACGGTCTCGGCAAACGCACCAGCTTCGAGGAATACCGCCTGCAGGGCCGCGGCGGCAAAGGCATCATTACCATGAAAACCACCGACAAAACCGGTGGCGTCGCCGGTGCCCTCACCGTCCGCGACGACGACGAGCTAATGCTCATTACGAACAAAGGCAAAATGGTCCGCACCCGCATCAATGAGATCCGCGAAACCGGCCGCAACGCCCAAGGCGTAAAACTCATCGACCTTCGCTCCGGCGAAGTCCTCCAAGGCATCGCTCCGGTCATCAGCGACGAGGAGGAAGTCGAAGAGCAACAGCAGGAACAACCCCAAGCCTGAGAATCTAATCGGCGGCGCATTGCCCGGCAGTGCGCCGCCAAGGATTTTCTCACCCTCCAAATATCAAAATGAATACCATCAAAACACTCCTCTGGCTTTGCATTCTGGCGATAGCGCCAAGCTGGGCTTTTGCTCAGAACTCTACCCCCCAAGCCTTCGCCGGAAAAGTCACCGCTGTATCCGAAAACTCGATCACCGTTACGCATCGAGGCCAGCCAAAGACCCTCAGTGTCGATGCCAGCACAGCGATCTCGGATGCCACGAATATTTCTGAAATCCAAGTCGGCCAAATTGTCGGGGTGCGAACGGATGTTACAGGAACCAAAGCCCTGATGATCCGCGCAAAGTGGTACCATCCAACCCCAGTGCAACCGGCCACAACTCCCGCCGCGCCCGCCGAATAAAACTAGTCTGCGCGAACTGAAATCCCTGTTTTTGGGGTTGCGCGTCATTATGCCGGGGGAGAAAGTTCGAGCTCATGGGTGCATTGCTTGTTTTTCTCATCGTCCTCGCTGTCATTTTCGGGCTGTTGCTGATTTTCTTCATCGGCCAATACAACGCTCTCGTCGTCCTGCGTAACCGCTTCAAAAACGCGTTCTCGCAGATCGATGTTCAGCTGAAACGCCGCTACGACCTCATCCCGAACCTCGTCGAAACGGCGAAAGCCTACATGGAGCACGAGAGCAAAACGCTCGAAGCCGTCACCCAAGCTCGCAACCTCGCCCAGACCGCTGGAGGCCGTGCGGCCACGAATCCCGGTGATCCATCTGCCATGCGCGAACTCGCGGGAGCCGAGGCGGGACTCACCGGCGCGCTGGGCCGACTTCTTGCCGTCGCCGAAAATTATCCCGACCTCAAGGCGAACCAAAACATGATGCAGCTCACCGAGGAACTCACCTCCACGGAAAACAAAGTCGCCTTCGCGCGGCAGGCCTACAACGACTCGGTGATGGCCTACAACACGAAGCGCGAGGTTTTCCCGACCAACATCATTGCGGGCATTTTCAACTTCAATGCGGCCGAGCTTTTCCAAGTGGACAACGCCGCCGAGCGCCAGGCCCCGAAGGTTTCCTTTTCATGATTCCACTCAATCCGCCGCGCTCCGCTTTTCTTGAAAAGGCGGCCACGGCCCGCGTGCTTCCTGTCTCCTGCGAGATCGTCGCCGATTCCGACACGCCGGTCTCCGCCTTCGCCAAACTCTGCGGCGAGGCCCCGTCGTTTCTCCTCGAATCTGCCGAGCAAAGCGACCAAGTCGGCCGCTACTCGTTCCTCGGCTTTGGTGCAAAGGCCGCATTCACCGCGACAGGAAAAACCATCACGATCTGTGAAGCTGGCGCGAACCGTTCATTCGAGGCCACCCGCGATCCTCTCGACGAACTCGAAAAATGGATGGCCCCGTATCGCATGGCCTCCGACCCCGCCGTCTCGCCGTTCCTCGGCGGTGCCGTGGGCTACCTCGGCTACGATTGCATCCGCTGGTTCGAACCAACCATTCCTGCTCCGCCGAAGGACGAACTCGGGATTCCCGACATGTTTTTCATGGTCACTGAGACCGTGATCATCTTCGACCACCGCCGCCGCCGGATTCGAATTGTCGCGAATGTTTTTCCGCAGGATGGCGACCCCGGCGCGGCCTATGACGCCGCCGCTGCGAAAATCGAAGGGATTCTGGAAAATCTCCGCCGCCCCCTTGGCTTCGAGCTCATTTTCACCGAGACCACCCCAGCCGCCGCGCCGTCCTCGTCGAACACGACCCGCGAGGAATACCACGCCATGGTCCACCGCGCGCAGGAATACATCCGCGCTGGGGACATTTTTCAGATCGTGCTCGCCCAGCGTTTCGAAACCGAATTCCACGACGACGCCCTCGATCTCTACCGCGCCCTGCGTTTTGTGAATCCCTCGCCCTACATGTTCTGCCTGCGCTGTCCCGGTGGATATTCCCTCGTGGGCAGTTCGCCCGAGGTCCATGTGCGCCTCACCGGCGACCTCGTCGAAATCCGACCCATCGCCGGCACCCGCCGCCGGGGAGCCTCGGTTGAGGAGGACAACGCCAACGCCGCCGATCTCATGGCCGATCCGAAGGAATGCGCCGAGCACCTCATGCTCGTTGACCTCGCCCGCAACGATGTCGGCCGCATCGCGGAATACGGCTCCGTCAAAGTCACCGACTTCATGACCATCGAGCGCTACAGCCATGTCATGCACATCGTCTCGCATGTCTCGGGAAAACTCGCCGGTGGCCGCAGCGCGTTCGATGTCATGCGCGCCACCTTCCCCGCTGGAACCGTCTCCGGAGCGCCCAAGGTCCGCGCCATGCAAATCCTCAACGAACTCGAAAAAAGCAAACGCTGCTCCTACTCCGGCGCCGTCGGCTACTTCGGCTTCGACGGCAACCACGACTCCTGCATCGCCCTCCGCACCGTCCTGCTCAAGGACGGCAAAGCCTATGTCCAATCCGGCGGCGGCGTCGTCGCCGACTCCACCCCCGAGGGCGAATACCAAGAGACCGTCAACAAAGCCATGGCCGGCATGCGCGCCATCGACCGCGCCAGAAAATCAAAATGAAGAAGAATTTTCACCACGGAGTGCACGGAGGACAAGGAGTTAGAGAAAGAGGGGCTGGGGTAGAATTTTTCTTGGGAAAACTGGCCCTAAGTTCTGATGCTTCCCAAAAACTCTTCTTCCCCTCCGTGTTCTCCGTGTCCTCCGTGGTTAAACCTCTTTGCTTCCCGCTCGCATGATTCTCGTCATCGATAACTACGATTCCTTCACCTACAACCTCGTCCAGTATTTCGGTGAACTTGGTGCCGACCTGCTTGTGAAGCGAAACGACGAGATCTCCATCGCCGACATCGCCGAGCTCGCTCCCGAAAAAATCGTCGTCTCCCCCGGCCCCTGCTCACCCACCGAGGCTGGCATCAGTTGCGACACCATCCGCGAGTTCAGCGGAAAAATCCCCATCCTCGGAGTCTGTCTCGGCCACCAGAGCATCGGCCAAGTCTTCGGCGGCGAAGTCATCCGCGCTCCGCGCCTCATGCACGGCAAAACCTCCCCCATCCTCCACACCGGCGAGAATGTCTTCACCGGCCTCCCCAGCCCCTTCGAAGCCACCCGCTACCACTCCCTCATCGTCAAACGCGAAACCCTCCCCCCCTGCCTCAAAATCACCGCCGAAACCGCCGAAGGCGAAATCATGGGCCTCGCCCACCGCACCCTCCCCGTCTACGGCGTCCAATTCCACCCCGAGTCCATCCTCACCCAACACGGGAAGCAAATGCTGAAGAATTTTTTGGAGATGTAATCATAATAGCATTAGTGGCTTTCATCTCATAGCCTGCTTAATTATCAGAGATTTTTTACGCTATGTTTACTGAAAAGACTTTTACTCTTCTAGAGGGCTTGGCCGCAACGCCCACAAAAGCCTTCTATGAGCAACACAAAAACGAAATTTTGGAAGCTGTTCAAAATCCTCTTAGAGGGATGTTTCAGCTTGTCCAGCAGCGGATGCCTGAGTCGATTTTATGCACTCTCGAAACCGAAAAGAGGATTTTATCAAATGTGTTGAAAAATGATTACGGGCAAGGCGGTGCTTATGATTTTCTATGGGGAGCATTTTACCCAAAGGGTCATAAACGCAGTCATAGTGCGCAGCTTTCCTTGAGCATTAATAAGAGTGAGCTAGCAGCAGGGTTTTATGTAGGCGAAAATGGCAAGGATATTCAAAAGCGTTTCAAGCAGAACTGCAAAAACCCAAAAGTGCTAAATTTAGCAGCGGAATTTGATCAGCATTTTCGTGGCTTCAATATAGTTTATGGAGCCCAAAGCCGAGTTGAACTAACTTCTTTTTCAGAGTGGTTCCAAAATGTAGATGATCTTGGAGTTGGCGCTAGGGTTTTTTTCAACAAAGAAGAGTTGCTTAGGTTGTCACCCGCAGAGCTAGCCGATAAAATATCCGTGCTTTTCAGAAATTTTTTCCCATTGTTCTTTATAGCTTTAGAGGAAGAACCTTTTGATTTAATTGAAGCATTTCATAAAGGAACGAGTATTCAAAAGAAGAGTATCTGGACTGAAAAACCCCAATTTTGGACATGGTCTCCAGGCGAAGGAGCGCAGTATTGGGACGAATTTTATGAGCAGGGCATCGTTGCGATCGGATGGGATGAGATTGGTGATATTCGAAAGTTCGAAACTAAAGATGAAATTCGACATAAAATTTTAGGGATTTATCACGATAATGTTCCTGAAAATGCCTCTTCCAAAAAAAATGATGTGCTTGCTTGTTGGGAATTTACCAACGAAATAAAAATCGGAGACATCATCTTTTCCAAACAGGGAAAATCAAAAATCTTAGGGTATGGAGTGGTTGAGGGGGATTATGAGTTTGATGATAGCCGGAAAAAATATAAGCAGATTCGCAAAGTTAAGTGGTTGTCCAAAGGCGAGTGGGTATTGCCAAATGAAAATGAAATGGCAGTCAAAACTCTTACCAATATATCGACATACAGGGATTTTGTGGCTCTTATAGCCAACTTGGTTGGGCTCCAATTGAATGGTTGCGGCGCAAATATTTCACCAAATAATCCAGCCTATTCACTAGCCCAATGCGCAGAGGATAGTGGTTTTTCAGTCAAGGATATTGAGCAGTGGGTGAGATCAATCAATCGTAAGGGACAGGCTATACTTTACGGAGCCCCAGGAACTGGAAAAACATTCATTGCGGATAAACTGGCAAAGCATCTGATCGGCAAAGGCAATGGTTTTTTAGATTTGATTCAGTTTCATCCAGCTTACTCCTACGAAGATTTTATCGAAGGAATTCGCCCAGAAACGGAGGGTGGACAACTATCCTACACCCCTACTGCAGGGAGATTTTTGGACTTTTGCAAAAAGGCAGAAGAGCGGGATGGTATCTGCGTTTTGATCATAGACGAAATCAATCGAGCTAACCTTTCTAGGGTCTTTGGTGAGTTAATGTATCTTTTGGAATACCGCGAACAGGAGATGGTTTTGGCTGGGGGGACGAAGTTTCGCATACCAAATAATGTTCGCATTATCGGAACGATGAACACGGCAGACAGATCAATTGCTCTTGTTGATCATGCGCTGCGCCGCAGATTTTCATTCATTCCATTATCTCCCCGATATGAGGTGATCGAAAGTTTCCATGAAGGGACTAATTTCAATCCTTCCGAACTGATCAAAGTTCTCAAAAGCGTAAATGCTCTCATCAACGACAAACACTACCATATCGGTATTAGCTTCTTTTTGAGGGAGGATTTAAGATGTGAGATTGCCGATATTTGGAATCTTGAAATCGAGCCTTACCTCGAAGAGTTCTTCTTTGATCAGCAAGAGAAGATGGAGCAATTTCGATGGTCTAAAATCGAGTCAAAGGTTCTCGGGGCATGATACTGGAGTTAACGGAGTATCAGCCAGCGATGCTCCCTGCAGCCGGGCTATCTGAAGAAACAGGCAAATTTCTTTTTGAAAACTTCAAGGATCAGATCGTAGTCGAGCCTCCCAGTTTTCTGAATGACCGTCATTGGAAAATCACTTCGCAGGGATTTGTTGGTTTCATTCCACTTGGGAAAGATGAAGGGCTAGCTCTTAGATCCAAAATCGGTCTGCTAAATTTATTCGGCATGATGGAATATGCCTATCAGCTCGACTTTCGAATGATGGATGGGGTTTTCGATTGTGCCACGCTAGAGGAGTTTTATGAGCGTCTGGCGCACTTGCTGGCAAAAAGAGTTTTAAACCGCCAAAGAAAAGGAATGTATCGTTCCTATACCTCTCATTCAGATGAAATGAGCTATGTGCGTGGTCGCATGGATATGAGGGATGCGATTACCCGACCATGGAAAGTAAACAGGAAGTGCGAGGTTGAAGATCATAATGCTGATATTGAAGAAAACCGCATCCTGCTTTGGACTATGCGATGCATTGCTAAAAGTGGTTTGTGTTCAGACCGAGTCATGCCAGCGATTCGCAAGTGTTATCGAGGCTTGCATGGAATCGCTAGCTTGGATCAATACAGCTTCAAGGATTGCGTTGGTCGTCTCTACAATCGGCTTAATTGTGACTACGAGGTTCTCCACGGGCTTTGCAGATTCTTTTTAGAGCAGAGCAGTCCACTTCATGCGGCAGGTGAAAACACCATGTTTCCTTTCCTTATCGACATGGCGCACCTCTACGAGCTTTTCGTAGCCGAGTGGCTTAGGAAAAACCTGCCTAAAGGCTATGCTCTGCAGATTCAGGCGAATGTTAATTTCTCAGAATCAAATCAACTCAAGTTCATCATCGATTTAGTCATTTGTGACATAGAAACAGGAGAAGCTATTTGTGTGCTTGATACGAAATACAAGTGCCCAAGCTCTCCTTCAAATGCCGATGTTTCGCAAGTGGTGACTTATGCCGAGGTCAAGGGATGCGAACACGCCATCTTAATTTACCCGCAAACGCTGGAGAACCCTCTAAACGAACGCTTGGGCGATATCAGGGTTCGAACCTTGGCATTTCAAATTGATGGCGATCTCGAATCAGCAGGCAGAAGCTTTCTCGAAAAATTAGGATTAGAGAGGATGTTAATCGGCGCATCTTGTTTATGAATCAAAATTAGCCACGAAAGCGAACGCCCGATCAAGATGGTTTGGCGCCTCGATCACCCCTGCCCGCCGAAATGTTCGAGAACTGCCGCAAGGGTGGGTGAACAAGCCCAGGGTGATATTCTCGACTGTTGACATCTGATGTTTTGTTTTATAACATCAAACATCATGAGAACGACATTGGATTTGGCGAGTCCCGTTTTAGAGGAGTTGAAATCGTTGAGGAACAAGGAGGGAGGATCTCTTGGAAGCTTGGCTTCGCGCCTTTTGGCCGAGGCTCTGTCGGCTAAGCGGGCTGAGGCCCCGGCAGCGCCAGATTTTCGATGGGAGTCACAGGCTATGTCAGCCAAAGTGAATCTTGCGAATAAGGAAGCGGTCTATCGAATACTTGATGAGCGATGAGCTATTCTTTCGACGCCAATATCCTCCTTTACGCTTCAGATGAGTCTTCGGAATTTTATGCTCGCGCTCAAGTGTTTCTCAACAACCGTAAGGAAGACTCGGACATTTTGTGCCTCACTTGGCCGGTATTGATGGCCTTTCAGCGGATTGCAACGCATCCATCGATTTTTTCAAATCCCATGTCGGCAGAAACGGCGTGGGGAAATGTGAAGCAACTTCTTAAACTCCCACGAGCCAGAGTCATTCAAGAAACGGCTTCATTCGCACTGGACTACGCGGAGGTCTCCAAGTCGGCAGGAATTTACGGTAATCTGGTGCCCGATGCGCACATCGCTACGATCCTCAGGCAACACGGCGTGCGACGGTTTTACACGGCCGACACCGACTTCAAAAAATTCGGTTTTCTCGAGGTTGTGAATCCCTTGGCGTGAGCAAAATTTTGCAGCGCTATAATTTATGATTTCGCACCTTGCGGATGTTCCGTTTTTTCGTGATGAGCTCGCTGCTTTGCATGCTGCGGAGTGGAAACATCTTTACGTGGATTGGGATGTGCAGGCCGCTCTGTCAGAGTTTTTGAATCAAAAAGCGGATGGATCCTTGCCTGCGACGCTTGTTTTGCATGAGGGGATGGAGTTGATGGGATCTGTGAGTGTAGTTTTCGGCGACTGTCCGGCGCGGCTGGATTTGGATCCGTGGCTTGCCAGTCTTTATGTGGTTCCGCAGAGGCGAGGTCGCGGACATGGCTTGGAGCTGGTGCAAGCTGCTATCGAGTGCGCGGCGGCTGCAGGCGCGAAGCGGTTGCATGTTTTCACGGAGTCCGCAGAAAAGCTCTTTCAGCGCTGCGGTTTTGAAATCCTGGAGCGCCCGATGCTGCAGGATGTGCCAATCACGGTGTTGGCGCGGCCGCTGACATAGCTGGAGCGGCTGCGGCATCAATCCTGAATCGCCTCAAGGCACGGTGCGGATCTGGATCGATTCGAAGCGCTCCTCGCCTTCGATGAGTTCGCGAAGGACGATGAGCTTGTCGCCAGTCGAGACGAGTTTTCGTTTGATCAGAATTTTTTCCGCTTCGTTGAAGGTCTCCTCGGCCTCTGTGGTGAAATCGAGTTGGAAAGCGTGGGAGTTCCAGTTGAGGGCCTGATGGCGGACGGTCTCGGTCGTTTGGGTGAAAACAAAAATCGGTGCGCGCTCGGGGTGGGTGTTGGCGCAGAGGAAACGCACGGCGACATCGCTGTGGGTGGAGGCTTCGATCTGGGGGCTGGAAAAAGTTCCGCTGCAGTAGGAATAGACCAAGAGGGCCAGCAGCATGGCGGGCG
>Ga0209770_10001263_pt1 | contig 13218 bp, 11 predicted proteins | sample LauGreSu1BDMLBDD_2_FD_187572 | JGI IMG/M metagenome (GOLD analysis project Ga0209770, IMG submission 187572) | Freshwater lake microbial communities from Lake Michigan, USA - Su13.BD.MLB.DD (SPAdes) (version 2) | ecosystem: Environmental > Aquatic > Freshwater > Lake | place: Lake Michigan, USA...
CACTCATGATTCGCTCCTCACGGGTACGCCCAGGTGCAGCAGATGGGCACGCATCTGCGCAGCAGTGTGCCCCTCGTGATCGATCTGGTACGCCTGCCATCCGGCTCGGCGCGCGCCCTCGCAGTTCTCAGCAAGATCGTCAAAGAGCAGGATCCGTTCGGCAGGCAGGCCGAGCACCGCGGCGGCATGCGCATAGATGGCTGGTTCGGGCTTCGCGAGCAGCAGCTCGTGCGAGGCGAGCCGGTGATGCAAGCGGCTCAGGGCGGGGAACTCGCGAAGCATCCGCTCCCAGTGCAGGCCGTTGGTGTTCGAGAGGCAACCGGTCACGACACCGAGTGCGTGCAGGTCGTCGATCAGTTCCACCGTGCCTTGATAGGGAGCCTCGACGATCGAATCAAGCAGGGCGCGGCCGATCGACACCGGCGCGTCGGGATCAAGGGACGATGCCCAGATCGCCGAGCAGGCCTCCAGGGTCTGGTCGCCCCGTTGCCACGCATCAAGGGCTGTGCTCCGCTCCGTACGCATCAGCGGCTCGAGCGATCGCGGTGTGGGCACGACCCCAACGGCCACGCACTGCGCCGTCCACTCGCGGCGGATGCGCACCAGCACGCCGCCGAGGTCGAACATCACCGCATCGATCGCGCGCTCAGGCATGGCGACTGTTGTACCTCGTGCGGCTGCACGCGATGCGCCGTCGGCACGAACCAGTCAATGGTGCCACGAACGAGAACGGGGCAGGAGCGCGTGCTCCTGCCCCATGGTGTGTGAGGTTGACTCAGCGTCGGCGGCGCGAGTTCAGCAGCGAGCCGCCGAACATCAGCACGATCGCCCCTGGTGCCGGCACATCCGGGACATCGGATCCGTCAGGGCCATCAGGCCCGTCGGGGTTGTCCGGCCAGTCGGGCCCTCCATCGGGACCGTCCGGTGGATTGGTGTCGGGGTTGTCCGGATCATCCGGGTCCTCGCCGTCCGGCCAATCCGGTCCATCGGGATCAGTCGGGTCCGTGGGATTTTCGGGATCGGTCGGATCGTCCGGATCGTCCGGATCATCTGGATCGTCGGGATCGTCCGGGTCATCTGGCAGATCGGGGTCGATGGTGGTGATCGGCGGGAACTGAGGCCGTGCACGAAGTGGATTCGTGTTGGGCTGTGAGGACTGGTTCAGCGGCGCTTCGCTCCGTGCCTGCCGAGACCGCGTTGCCGTCGAGGCGAAGCTGATCTCGCTGAACTCGAACCCAGCCCCTTCACCGACGCTGGCGAAGGTGGGATTGCTGCCGGAGATGAACCGCGCTGCGAACGCGCCCCCGCCTCCTGCATCCTGAAACGGCCCGCGACCAGCGAAGGCCACGCCATCTCCATTGATGCGGCCATCGGCCATTGACACGGCCGAGAGGGGCGCGGTGATCTGAAGTCCGATGACCGGGGCATCCAACGTGACGCCGAATTCAGTCAAGTCGAAGGGAATCGTCACGACGGGCATGACACGCCCATCGAATGAAACGTCCGCACCGATGGCCCATGTTGCAATTTTCTCCGCATCAAGCGTGATGGACTTCTCGGCGTACTTCGGGTTGGCGAGCGTTCCGCCGATCATGACGCGGATCACCGAGCCAACCGCTGGGGCGGGACCAGCCAGAATGACTTCGGGGAAGGCATCGAGCCCTGAAGCATCATCGAAGATGGGCGACACCAAGATGGAGTACTCCAGTGCCGTGACGCCGACGCCGCGAACGCCGTAGTGCACGTTGGGGCTGGCCATGGCTGCCCCGGGCGTGATCGACGCATCGAGATCCTCTCGGGCATCGGAGACGGCCGTGGCCAGCAGCACGCTGCCGGCGGACACGCCATCCTCGGGATTGACGCTGACCCACGATCCATCAGGCAACTGGAGCTTGAGGAGCCGTTCTGCAGCCGCTTCAGTGGCGCCGAACGACACAGACCGATCGCCGAGGCGACGCTCGGCGATGATGCCGCTTTCGTCGATCGGCGGCGGTGGTTGATCGGATGTGGGCGCCTGCGGGCGCGTGATGAGATCAGCGGGAGCCCGCTCGCTCACCGACATCGCCAAAGCAACAGCGGCGCCCAAGCACGAGGCCAGGCGCCACGACGTGGCGACGCGAATCATTCGTTGTTCCATGCCCTCTCTCCCTCCGCACGGGCGAAGCGCCCGGACGTCCTCTACCGTCGGTTACGCACGGGGGCTCCACAAGTTGCAGTGAAGGGATTCTTTCACGCGAATTGGATTATCCAGACGCGGCGGCCGCCCGCCGTTCGGCTCGTCGGCGTCGAAAGAACGCCCTGAGCTCCTGCGCGCACGGTCCCCGGAGCAGGCCGCCCACGACCGGGCACCGGTGGTTGAGCCTGGTGTCCTGCGGCACATTCATCAGGCTGCCGCACGCCCCGGCCTTGGGGTCGCTCGCTCCGAACACGATGCGAGCCATGCGTGCGTTGACCAAGGCGCCGGCGCACATGCTGCAGGGTTCGAGCGTCACGGCGATCGAGCAGCCAATGAGCCTCCAGGATCCAAGTCGCTCGCCTGCCTGGCGCATGGCCACGACTTCCGCGTGCCCGGTGGGATCGGTGGAGGCCTCACGATTGTTCGCGGCTTCACCAAGCACCTCCCCATCGCGGTAGACGACTGCGCCCACAGGGATCTCTCCCGCCGCAGCGGCCAAACGCGCGAGCTCAAGGGCCCGTCGCATCATGCGCAGGTCGGTCACGGTCGTGCCCGGCGGCAGCCGCCGCCGACGTCGCCTGATCCTGGATTGGTGGCTGCGCATCAGCGTTCGTCGGAGCGTTCGTCACCGTTGCCACGGTCGAGCCCCACCAGTCCGCGGGTCACCGCACCTCGGGCCACGCGGCTTGCGGGTGCGAAGACCAGCAGCAGGATGCCGAGTTCGTAGAGCAGGTAGAGCGGGCCTGTCAGGAGCAGCAGGCTGAGCATGTCGCCGGGGCCGACGATCGCTGCCACCACGAGCGCCCCGAAGAATGCGAACTTTCGCCACCGACGCAGCATTGGCGCATCCACCAGCCCCATCCAGCCCAGCAGCAGCGTCACGACGGGCACCTGGAAACTCAGGGCCGTGCCCAAGGCAAGCATGATGATCAGGCTGATGTAGTTGGACAGGTGGTAGACCTGCATCAGCGTTCCCGGGCGGACCATGGGCAGCGACAGGATCTCGGCCTGCGTTCCTGACTCCCCGTACGGCACCGCCACGCGCACGGTGTGCTCAGTCGTGTTGACCCACGAGCTCCCGGGCGCCGGTGAAGCCGGGTCCGTGGAGAGGAGCGGCAGCGTGGGTCCGACCGCCTCGCTCGATGACGTGACCTCGACGAGCGTCGGGATGTTGCCGCTCATGGCGATCAGGCCGCGCAGCATGAGCGGCAGGATCGCGAAGTACATCAACGCAAGTCCGCACGCCGCCAGCAGCGTGCTGAGCGGCACCAGGAAGTGCGCGAATCGTCGCTCGTGCGCGTAGAGCCCGGGCGAGATGAACCGCCAGGTTTGGTAGAGGACCCACGGCAGACTGACGAGGATCGCCCCGATCAGCGAGAGCTTCATGTCGACCGCGAGCGACTCGATCGGCGACATAACCTGGAGTTGGGCGGGCAGGCCCTCGGCTCGCAGCGCTTCGAGCACCGGATCCGTGAGGATGGCCCGTATCTGGGGCGCCACGAAGAACAGCCCGATCGCCAGCGGCAGCGGCACGAGCGCAGCCAGGAAGAGCCGCTTGCGCAGTTCTTCCAGGTGATCGCCGAAGCTCATCACCGCATCATCGGGCTCGCGTTGGTCCAAGGGCACGGTGGGATCCTACGCCGCCGCGTCGGCTGCACCGGGCGTGGGCAGACCGAAGAAGGAGCGTGCGTTGCGGTCGAGGATCGCTTCGAGTTCGGCGACGCCTAATCCTCGCAAGGCTGCGATGGCGCGTGCGGTGTGCACGACAAAGGCCGGCTCGCAGGGACGCACCGATCGCACCGGCTCCGGCGAGAGGAAGGGTGCATCGGTCTCGACCATCATCCGGTCGAGCGGCACCATGCTGATCGCCTCGCGCAGCGCGGGTGCATTGCGGTAGGTCGCCACGCCGGTGAAGGACACGTGGGCGCCGAACTCCAGCAGCATCTGCATCTCGCGCGGTCCCGCGGTGAAGCAGTGGAAGACGAAGCGAGCCGGCGGCAGGCCGCTCGCCCGCAAGATGGGGACCAGGTCATCGAAGGCATCCCGGCAGTGGATGATGATCGGCTTGGCGAGCCCTTGGGCGGTCCAGTGGACGATGTGCTCCAAATGCTCATCGAGCGCCTCTCGCTGCCGATCGAGGGGTGGCTCCCGGTGAAAGCGGTCCAGGCCAAGTTCGCCCCAGGCCACGCAGCGTGGATCGGCGCCGCAGGCCCGCATCTGGCCCCAATCATTGGGATCGTCGCAGTGCAGGGGGTGCAGGCCAGCCGAGAACCAGACCAACGGGTGGGCGTTGGCGACCCGCTGGCATGCGACGGCGTCGGGACTCGACGTACTGATCGTGATGACCTGTGCAACTCCGGCCGAAACGGCGCTGGCCATGACCTCATCGACCCGGTCGATGAACTGGGGGAAGGTCAGGTGGCAGTGGGTATCGATCACGAGTCGAGGCTAACGGTCCGCGGGTCGGATGGCTCAATAACGTCCTATAATAATTCACAGAACGCCTCATCAGGCTTCCCTTGCCTTGACTCTTCCAAGCGGGGGGCCCTAACCTATGGGATCCTCTTCGTGAAAGTTTTCACAAAGGGGTTCTACCCATGAGCCGATTCCTGTTCCCCCGTTGGTCGAACGCCGTCCTGCCCCTGGTGGCAGTGGGCGGCGCGATCGCACCGCTGTACATCGTCTTCCTCATCGCCTACGCGTGGAGTCCCAAGACGATCGAGGTTGGCTACAAGCCCACGCAGCCCGTTCCGTACAGCCACGCGCTGCACGTGGGCCAGCTCGGACTTGACTGCCGGTACTGCCACACGACCGTGGACCGTGCCGCGCACGCGAGCGTTCCCGCCACGCAGACGTGCATGAATTGCCACACGCAGGTTCAGAAGGACAGCCCCAAGCTGAAGCCCGTGCGCGAGAGCTATGCGAGCGGTCTTTCGGTGCTCTGGACTCGCGTGCACGACCTTCCGGACTACTCCTACTTCGACCACAGCGCGCACGTGAATCGCGGCGTGTCGTGCGTCGAGTGCCACGGCCGTGTCGACCAGATGGAGGTTGTGCAGAAGGCTGCACCCATGAGCATGGGCTGGTGCCTTGAATGCCATCGCAACCCGACCGACAACCTGCGCCCGCTCGATCGCATCACCCAGCTCTCCTGGGACCAGCGGACCGAGATGACGGCCGAGGAGCGCGAGGCGCTCAAGAAGCTCTACCACATCAGTCCGAGCGAGAACTGCTCGACCTGCCATCGCTGACCGCGCGCGCTGCGCTCCACCACGAACACCCAAGAGCCGACCACCCATGGACCCTACGACCAGCAGCACCTGCGAGACCCGCGCCGCCGACGCGCCTTCGGCCCCAGCTCCCACGGGCCGCGCCCATTGGCGAAGTGTCGAGGAATTGCAGCAGACTCCCGAGTTCCGCAGCTTCCTCGACCGCGAGTTCCCCGAGGGCGCCAGCGAGGCTTCCGAGGAGGACCGTCGTCAGTTCATCAAGGTGATGGGGGCGAGCTTCGCGCTTGCGGGCGTCGCCAGCAGCGGCTGCCTGCGTTGGCCCGAGACCAAGATCGTTCCCGCAGCTCGCGGTCAGGAAAATCGCGTTGCAGGCCACCCCGTGGCGTTCGCCACGTGCCTCCAGGTTGATGGCGTCGCCGTGCCGGCGATGGCCACGAGCTACGAAGGCCGACCGATCAAGCTCGACGGCAATGAGCGCCACCCCTCGGCGAGTGGCGGTTCGTCGGCGATGACGCAGGCGCGCATCCTCGAGCTCTACGACCCCGATCGCATCCGCTCCACCACGCAGAAGGGCGCTCCGTCGAGCCTGCCCGCATTCGACGGTTGGTGGGCGACTCACGCGAATGCCCTCCGCGCCAAGCAGGGCGAGGGACTGGCGATCCTGTCCGAAGCCATCGGCGGCGAGGTCCACGCGCGTGCGCTCGAACTCGTCAACAAGGCCTTCCCGAACGCCCGCGTCTATGTGCACGCGCCTGCTGCGCAGCTGCACGAGCAGGCTGGCACGGCGATCGCTTTCGGTGCCGCCAAGCGAGTCCTGCCCGATTTCGGCAAGGCCAAGGTCGTGGTCTCGTTCGGCAGCGATTTCTTGGTGGATCATCCTGCCAGCGTCCGCTTCGCCGGTGACTACGCCAAGGGCCGTCGACTCGATTCGACCGACCCCAAGCAGCAGCAGATCACGCGCCTCTACTGCGTCGAGAGCCGGCTCAGCCTCACCGGCATGAATGCCGATGAGCGCATCGCCGTCAAGCCCTCGCAGGTGCAGGCGATCGCCGCGATGGTCGCGGACCGTCTTGGTGCGGTTCCCGGCTGTGCGACCGCCGCCGATGCCAAGCTCGATGAGCAGGCGACGAAGATCGTCGAGGCGCTGCTCAAGGACCTCAAGGAAGCCGGCGCACGTGCGCTCGTCGTCGCTGGTCCCACACAGCCTGCCGCCGTGCACGCGATCGCCTGCGCGATCAACCAGAAGCTCGGCGGAGCAGGAACCACGGTCACGTACATCCCCGCGCCGGCAGCCGCCCCTGGCATCGCGGAGTTCGCCCGCGACGCCGCCTCGATCGACACGCTCGTCGTGCTCGGCGGCAATCCCGCCTACGACGCGCCGGCGTCGCTCGGCGTGGCCGGCCTGATCGCCAAGATCCCGAATGTGGTCCGCCTTGCGTACCGCAACGACGAGTCATCGGTGGCGTGTGCTCACGGTTGGGTCATTGCCTCGGCGCACCCGCTCGAATGCTGGGGCGACGGTGCCGCGTGGGATGGAACGCTCTCGATCCAGCAGCCCTTGATCATGCCGATGATGGGCGCCGAAGCGGGCGGCCTGTCGGCCGTCGAGTTGTTGCTGCGCGTGGCTGGCCACGAGCCGCGCACGGGCTACGACTTCACGCGACAGGTCTTCGCACGCAAGAGCGGCCTCGCTGGCGCCGATTTCGAGGTGGCCTGGCGCGCTGCGCTGAGCGAAGGCTGGTGGCCGGGCACCAACGCCAAGAGCCAGTCGGCCCTTGCGGTCGACGCCGCCAAGGTCGCGGCCTCGCCGGTCAGCGCGGCGGGCGAGGTCGAGCTCTGCCTCTTCTTCGATTCGAAGGTGCACGACGGTCGCTTCGCCAACCTCGGCTGGATGCAGGAGCTGCCTGACGTGGTCACCAAGATCACGTGGGACAACGCGCTGCTCATGTCGCCGGCGATGGCCACCTCGATGGGCCTCAAGGCCGCGAGCATGGTGCGCGTGAAGACCGCTGCCGGCTCCGTGGTTGCCGCGGTCTGGGTGCTGCCTGGCCATGCCGAAGGCTGCGTGTCGCTCGCGCTCGGTTACGGCCGGACCGCAGCGGCGGGCCGACTCGCCGAAGGCTGCGGCTTCGATGGCTACGCGGCCATGGTTCCGGGTGCCTTCAGCTGCGCGTGCGAGCTCACCAAGGAAACGGGCACCTACGAGTTCGCCCACACCCAGGATCACGGTGCGATCAATCCGTTCGATGCCACCGTCTCCGCGCTCAAGCCCAACGTGCCCGCCGACGGCGCGGCCGAGCGTCTGGGCGGCTTGGTGCGGGAGGCAACCCTCGGTGAGTACCGTGATCACCCCGACTTCGCCAAGCACCGCGTGCACGTCGTGCATCGCCTGTCGCTCTGGGAAGAGTCGAACCTCGACGGCGCCAAGTTCCGCTGGGCGATGAGCGTGGACCTGGGCACCTGCACCGGTTGCAGCGCCTGCGTGACCGCGTGCCAGGCCGAGAACAACATCCCCATCGTGGGCAAGGCGATGGTCAAGCGTGGCCGCGAGATGCACTGGATGCGCATCGACCGCTACTTCAAGGGGCCGCAGGGCTCGCCCACGGGCTACGCCGTGCAGCCGGTCACCTGCATGCAGTGCGAGAACGCACCGTGCGAACAGGTCTGCCCGGTCGCCGCGACGGTGCACGACGAGGATGGCCTGAACTCGATGGTCTACAACCGCTGCATCGGCACTCGCTACTGCAGCAACAACTGCCCCTACAAGGTGCGCCGCTTCAACTTCTTCAACTACCACAAGCGCACCCCGGATCGTCAGGAAGGCATCCTGAAGACGCAGCCGGAGTACTACATCAGCGAGGGTCCCGATCGCTGGCTGCAACTGCAGTTCAACCCCGACGTCACCGTGCGCATCCGCGGCGTGATGGAGAAGTGCACCTTCTGCGTGCAGCGCATCAACCGCGCGCGCATCGAGTCGAAGAACGAGTGGGCCCGCAAGGGCGGCTCGGCCGGCAGCCCGGACTGGAAGGTCGCCGATGGCGCGATCGTGACGGCGTGCCAGCAGGCCTGCCCGAGCGGAGCGATCGTCTTCGGCGACCTGAACGATCCCAACAGCAAGGTCTCGCGGCTGCACCGCCAGCCCACGAGCTACCAGATGCTCGAGGAACTCAACACCAAGACCCGCCTGCGCTACGTCGCGCGCGTCACGAACCCGGCCATCGAGCGCCCCGCGGCGGACGATGGTCATGGTCACGGCACGCACGGCCACGATGCGCATGACAAGGAGCAATCATGAGCGCGTCGTCGTCGATGCAGGGGCACACCGTGCCGGCCAGTGGCATGGACAACACCATCGAGTCCCCCGGCCAGCGCGCGCCGCTGGTGCTGGGAACGGGTGATTTCCACACCGTGACCAACCAGGTCTGCCGCGTGACGGAGCACCCGACCGTGCCGATGGCGTGGTACGTCGCCTTCGGCGTGTCGCTCATGCTGCTGGGCGCACTGGGCGTGGCGGTCAATTACCTCATCTTCACGGGCGTCGGGGTCTGGGGCCTCAACAACCCGGTGATGTGGGCGTTCGACATCACCAACTTCGTGTTCTGGGTCGGCATCGGCCACGCAGGCACGCTGATCAGCGCGATCCTCTTCCTGTTCCGCCAGAAGTGGCGCACGGGCATCAACCGCTTCGCCGAGGCGATGACGATCTTCGCGGTCATCTGCGCCGGCATCTTCCCGGGCATCCACGTCGGCCGCGTGTGGTTCGCGTACTGGCTCTTCCCGATCCCGAACCAGATGGAGATGTGGCCGCAGTTCCGCAGCCCGCTGCTCTGGGACGTCTTCGCGGTGAGCACCTACTTCACCGTGTCGCTGGTCTTCTGGTACATCGGCCTGATCCCCGACCTGGCCACGCTTCGCGACCGGGCCAAGGGCACGATCCAGCAGTTCGCTTACGGGCTCTTCGCGCTCGGCTGGCGCGGCAGCGCCCGCCACTGGCACCGCTACGAAGTGGCGTACCTGCTCCTGGCCGCGCTGGCCACTCCGCTGGTCCTCTCGGTGCACTCGGTCGTGTCGTTCGACTTCGCCGTGAGCCAGCTGCCCGGCTGGCACACCACGATCTTCCCGCCGTACTTCGTCGCGGGCGCGATCTTCAGCGGCTTCGCCATGGTGGTCACGCTGGCCGTTCCGGCCCGCGAGCTCTTTGGGCTCAAGGACCTCATCACCATGCGGCACCTCGACAACATGAACAAGGTCATCCTGGTGACCGGGTGCATGGTCGGCTACGCGTACTCGATGGAGTTCTTCATCGCCTGGTACTCAGGCGCGCCGTATGAACAGTTCGCGTTCATCAACCGCGCCTTCGGCCAGTACTGGTGGGCGTACTGGATCATGGTGAGCTGCAACGTGATCACCCCGCAGCTCTTCTGGTTCAAGAAGGTCCGCACGAGCATCCCTGCGATGTTCGTCCTGAGCCTCTTCGTGAACGTGGGCATGTGGTTCGAGCGCTACGTGATCATCGTGAGCAGCCTGGCGAACGACTTCCTGCCCACGAGCTGGGACGAGTTCATCCCGACGTGGGTCGACATCGCCACCATGCTGGGCGCGTTCGGCCTCTTCGGCGTGCTGTTCCTGCTGTTCTGCCGCTACCTGCCGATGATTGCCATCGCGGAAGTGAAGAGCGTGATGCCCGAGGCCAATCCCCACTGGGAGGGGTATGCCAAGGGGCACGGTTCGCACGGCCACCACAGTGGCGCGCCCGTCGGCTCCCAGCCCGCATTCCAGGATCCACGTCCCGGCCAGCCCTGACGACACCAGACGAGCACCACAGACATGACGACGTTCGCGACACCATCATCGACCACGGCCCCGGCCTCGACGGAAACCTCCGTCGCGCAGACCTGGGGACTCGTGGCCCGCTTCGCCAATCCGGCCGAGCTCATGCATGCGGCGGAAGCTGTCCGCAAGGCCGGCTACCGATACTGGGACTGCCACTCGCCGTTCCCGATCCACGGGATCGATCACGCGATGGGCATCAGCCGAACGATCCTCCCGGTGGTCGTCTTCGGCGCCGGTGCCGCGGGCTGCACGCTGGGCTTCCTGCTGCAGTCCTTCACGAACTCCTTCGACTTCAGCATCTGGGCTCTGGTCTGGGTCACGGGCTACCCGTTCCTGATCAGTGGCAAGCCGCTGCTCTCGTTCCCGGCGTTCGTGCCGGTCATGTTCGAGCTCACCATCCTGCTGAGCGCGCTGACGACGGCCTTCGGCATGCTGGCCTTCAACCAGCTGCCCGAGCTCTATCACCCGCTGCTCAAGCACCCCGGTTTCGGACGCGCGACGGATGACCGTTTCTTCATCTCGATCGAGTCGCGCGACCCGCAGTTCCTGCGCTCGAAGACGGGCGAGTTCCTGAAGTCGCTGGGCGCCTCCAGCGTGGAGGTGGTCGAGTCATGATCCAGATGCCCCCCAAGATCTTCTTCTACCTCGGCATCGTTGCGGCCTGCGCCGCGCTGATCCCGCCGGTGCTGGCGGTGCAGTCGCGCAACACCACGAGCGAGAAGCCGCCGCTGCATGCGTTCCTGGACATGGACGTGCAGCCCAAGTTCAAGCCCCAGACCGAGTCGGCGCTGTTCGCCGATGGACGATCGGCCCGTCCGCAGCCGGCGGGAACGGTCGCCCGCGACGAGGCGATGGAAGACACGCACCGAAACTTCGGCGTCGTCGATGGACAGTGGGCCACCACGATGCCTCGTGACCTTCCGGTGTCGATGGATCTTCTGCGCCGCGGCCAGGAGCGTTTCAACATCTATTGCACCGCGTGCCACGGCTACGCGGGCGAGGGCAACGGCACGGTCAATCGCCGCGCGCTCGAGCTGGTCTCGAACGCATCCGGACCGGTGAACGGCACCGTGTGGGTGCCGGCCAAGAACATCCACGACCCCACCGTCACGGTGCAGCCGGTCGGCCAGCTCTTCAACACCGTCACGCACGGGATCCGCAACATGGCCGGCTACGGAACGCAGATCCCCACCGATGATCGCTGGGCGATCGTGGCGTACGTGAAGGCCCTGCAGCGCAGCTTCGATGCGCAGCTGCAGGATGTCCCGCCTGACCAACGGAGCAAGGTGCAATGAGCCACTCGCACGATCACGCCGACCTCGGCCCCTCAAACACGCGCGCTGACGCTGCGATCGCCCGTATCGGTGGTCGGCTGCTGCCCGCTGCCATTGTGCTGCTTGCCGCGGCCGCATGGCTCGCCTGGAAGGGCGGCAACGCCAACGCCACGGCCAAGCTCTACCTGGTGTCGTTCACTTTCATCCTGGCGATCTCGCTGGGTGGACTGTTCTTCACGATGATCCAGTTCCTGACCCGTGCGGGCTGGTCGGTGGCGGTGCGCCGTCCGGCCGAGGCACTTGCCGCCAACCTGCGCTGGCTCTGGATCCCGTTCATGCTGCCGCTGCTGTGGCTGTGGTGGAAGGGCGGTCAGCACCAGGAGCCCGGCGCGCACGCGCTGGGCCTGGACGTGCTCTGGCCGTGGGCCAACCTGGAGCACATGCAGCAGCATGAGCCGGCCGAGTACGAGAACGTGCTCAAGAAGGCCGGCTGGCTGAACCCGAACTTCTTCGTGCTGCGCGCCGCGATCTACTTCGCGGTCTGGGCCGTGCTCGCCACGATCTTCTTCAAGGGTTCGACGGCGCAGGATGCCGCCGGTGGCACCGCGACGACCGACCGCCTCCAGAAGCTCTCGGGCCCGTCGATCATCCTCTTCGGCCTGACGGTCACCTTTGCCGCGTTCGACTGGATGATGTCGCTCACCCCGACGTGGTTCAGCACCATGTTCGGCATCTACTTCTTCACGGTCTGCTGCACCGCGGGCTTCAGCGCCATGGCGCTGGTCACGATCCGCCTGCAGTCGCTCGGTGCGCTCAAGGGGATCGTGACGCGCGAGCATCTCCAGGACTTGGGCAAGTACATCTTCGCCTTCGGCATCGTCTTCTGGGCCTACATCGGCTTCAGCCAGTACATGCTGATCTGGTACGGCAACATCCCGGAAGAGACCACATGGTTCATGGCCCGCCAGATGGGCGACTGGACCGTGTTCAGCTGGCTCCTGATCGCTGGACACTTCGTGGTGCCGTTCGTCTTCATGATCAGCCGATGGATGAAGCGCTGGAACGTCACCCTCGCGGTGGCGTCGGCCTGGATGCTGTTCATGTCGGCGGTCGACCTCTACTGGCTCATCGTCCCGGTGATCCCGGCGGGCTTGGCCGATGCCACGACCTATGCCGAGCTCGCCGAGAAGCACAAGGATGCGCCGGTGGGCTTCTTCACGCTCGCCACGCTCTGCTCCATCGGCGGCATGCTCTGCCTGTTCGCCTGGCGCACCGCGCGCACGCTGTCCCGCAACCACCTCGTCCCGGTGCGTGATCCGCGCCTGGCCGAGAGCATCGCGTTCCAGAACATCTGAGCCATACCCATGTCCACCGCACCTGCCAATCCTGCCGCGCAGATCGACGACCCCGAACCCGTGAGCACGTGGGTCGTTTCGATCGTCGGCACGCTGCTGATCGTGGCGACGATCGTCTTCGTGTGCTGCGTCTACTTCATCGCCGCCGAGCGAGAGTTCACGGCCAAGGTCGTGGACGCTCCGGACCTCGGCCCGGCTGCCCTGAAGGCCGAGCAGCAGGCGCTGCTGGGGGGCTACGGCTCCTACACCATGACCGACGCCGCAGGCAAGGAACGCAAGACGATCCGCATTCCCGTCGAAAAGGCCATGGAGGCGCTCGTGGCCGAGGGCATCAAGCCTTCCGCGGCGCC
>Ga0209770_10001265_pt1 | contig 13204 bp, 11 predicted proteins | sample LauGreSu1BDMLBDD_2_FD_187572 | JGI IMG/M metagenome (GOLD analysis project Ga0209770, IMG submission 187572) | Freshwater lake microbial communities from Lake Michigan, USA - Su13.BD.MLB.DD (SPAdes) (version 2) | ecosystem: Environmental > Aquatic > Freshwater > Lake | place: Lake Michigan, USA...
CGGTTCCGGTCATTTTTTTTTAACAGGGGTGGTGGTGGCCCATAACTCCAACACACGGAGGTCGCACGTTTTCCAGTCGTCCTTGAACCCGCGCAGAGACACAAATGCGGGTGTGGTCATTTTGGGGTTTTTGTAATAGATGTACGCGCCGTACTGCCCGGTGCGCACGCTGGTGTGCGCGTTAATTTCTCTCAGGATGGATGATGTGTTAGAGTTAGAGGGCGTGGTGGTTGCGCTGGTCGCACTGTCAATGCGTTGCACCGCTTCATCGTACGTGATTGGAATGTCGTCCACGCTGTTATTCGCATGGACGTCATTTTTCAAGTGCGGCAAGGACTGTTTTCGGTCCCCCCACGTTAAATACGGCCCGTATTTCCCGGTGCGCAAAAACAAGTCGTCCCCGTTGTATTTTCCCAGCAGCTTGCACAGGTTCTTTGGTGCGGTGGCGGGGGCGACCAAGTCTTCCAGGCGGTATTCGCCGCGCTGCAGCTTGGCGTGGTCCACTGCCACGTCCTTGCGCACGGGCTGCACCGCGTTGTTGGCGCAGTTGCGAATGAGCGGCCCGTATTTCCCCATGATGAACTCGTGCGCGCCATCCCCCAGCGGAACGGCGCATTTGACAACCCCCTTTGATTCCAGTTGACCCAGCAAGCGGTCCACGCACGACGCGCAGTCGGCGCACACGTCGCCCCACCGCTTCTTGCCCGACGCCACCTGGTCCAGCTGCTGCTCCATGCGCTTGGTGTAATCATACTCAAACAGCTCGGCAAAATGGGCGCACAAAAATTCTATGACCATGCAGCCCAGCGGTTGAATGACGAGCCGGTTCTTCTCGTTGCCGAACTCGCGTTCTTCCACCGTTTGACTGAGGATGCCGCCGTCCAGCTCGTAATTCACGCAACTAACGCGACGGCCCGGCACGTCCTGCTTCACCACATAGCCGCGCTCCTGGATTTTATGCACGAGAGCGGCAAACGTGGAGGGGCGCCCGATGCCGCGCTCTTCCAGCATGCTGACAAGGGACGCCTCCGAGTAGTGCGACTTGAGCTCGCGGAGGTGCATGCCGGACTGCAGCTTGTTGTATTTGATTGTCGTGTTGGGTGCAACGGCCTGAAAAAAAGACCAACGCGCCGCCGAATCGTCCGCGGATTTGGAAGCAGACACCACAACGAGCCAGCCCGCAAACTCGGTGCGTTCCACGGAGTGCCGGTACTCGCGCTCTTCGGGTGCAGTGATGCACGACACCAGCGTCGTGCCCGTGCCCGGCGCCATGCAGCTTTCGGCCGAGTGCCGCCAAATCATGCGGTACATGCGCTGCTCCTTTGCGGTCAGGGTGTCCGGCACCTCCGTGCAGTGCAGCGACGTGACGTGCACCGCTTCGTGGGCTTCCTGCGGTTTCACGGTTTCCACGTTTGCCGCCACGGCTTCCACGTTTGCCGCCACGGTTTCCACGTTTGCCGCCACGGCTTCCACGTTTGCCGCCACGGCTTCCACGTTTGCCGCCACGGCTTCCACGTTTGCCGCCACGGCTTCCACGTTTGCCACTTCATTCATAACAGCCCCGGTCTTTTTCTTTTTCACCACAATGCGTTTATTTTTATCGGTCGCCGCTTTATCCGCCCGTTCTGTGTCCTCCTGTGTGTGGGGGTGGTAGTATTTTTCGCCCCATCGTTCGGCAATGTAGGCGCGCGCGTGCTCCAAGAACGGCGCCGAATACGCGCGGCTGTCGGTGCGCGGATACGTGATGTACCCCCCCTCATACAGGTGCTGGCACGCCAGCATGGTGTCGGCCGGCGAAAGGTTGAGCTCGTTGCTGGCTTGTTGCTGCAGCGAGCACGTGGTGAACGGCAGCGGCGGGGGCTTGACAAACGCGCGCACATGAGGCGCGCGAATCACGTGCTCAAACGCGGCGGACGCGTGCAGGAATGCGGCGCAAGCTTCTGCTGAATTATGCCCCTTGCTGAGGTCGTACTTCAAATTCAGCTTGGTGAAGTAGCCGACCGTTTCAAACACCGCGCGCCCTTCGGCGGCGTCAATGGCGCGCTGGTTGTCGTATATCAAGCGCAGGGCGGGCGTTTGACAGCGGCCGGCCGACAGCGCGGAAGCGGAGCCGGCGGCCACGTGGGTCCACAGCGTGGGTGTGATTTTGAAACCGACCAGCATGTCCAGCGCTTGGCGGGCGATTTGCGCGTGCACGGCGTCCATGTTGAGCGGTTGCGGGGATTGAATTGCGCGCTCCAACGCGGGCTTGGTGATTTCGTTGAACACGACGCGCTTGGTGGTGGCCAGCGGCAGGCCGAACAAGCAGCACGCGTGGTACGCAATGCCGGTGCCCTCGCGGTCATTGTCCGTCATGAGGTAGGTTTCTTTGCACTCCGCAACGAGCGCCCGTATTTTCGCAATTTGGGCTGATTTGGACTCCACCACGTGGAACTGCGGCACGTCGGCGAACGTGGGATCAATGTCCTGCAGCCGGGTCAACTCTCTTATGTGCCCGAACGTGGCCGCACACACGTACTTGTCCGCGCCCAGATGGCCCACAATGGTGCTGCATTTGGCCGGGGATTCTACGAGGAGCAGGATTTTATTGTGGTTGCCGTGTTTGTGGTTGTGGTTTCTGGACATTTCGGTTTTACTTTGTATGCATGATACAGTACTTACCGCATCATGGATTTATATTGATTTTAACGCATGTTTTAACGAAACCGTATCATTGATATCGGCATGGGTTGCCTGGGTTGCATGGGTTGCATGGGTTGCCTGGGTTGCATGGATTGCATGAACTGCGCGGACTTCCCCGACAATGTGAAACTCACGGGGCGACGCACTGATGGCATTGATTGCACTGATTGCACTGATTGCACTGATTGCACTGATGACACGTCAATGGAAAAGAGAGGCACGTTGAACGCGCTGCTCACCCATTGCACAAACCCGGACACCCAGGTGTAACTGGTGTAGGTTTTTATGGCGCGCGCGCGCATGAGCAAAAACAAATCAAACAGCGTGTCCTTGATCCGGTGCATGTCCTTGTCGGTGGAATGCGACAAATGCACGGGCGTGGTCGGAATGATGCGATTCGCCAAATGCGGACGAACCTTGCCCAAATACTGCTTGAACGCGGCGGAATCCGAAATGATGCGGGTAGTGTCGTCAACGTGCGCGTCAATCAGGGACAGCAGCGCGTTGTACTTTTGACGATTCGCGATGTGGTACACCAGGTCGTCATCCCCAAATCGCAAATGCAGGATGGAATAATGGGGTTCAACCGCGAACTCGGCGCACATGGCGCTGAACTGCGCCTTGAAGTCGTCGGTTGGAGTCAGAAGTGTACGAATTAACTCGGTGGCGTGTGCGCTGGGGCGGGCACGGATGTTGTCCGCTATGTTAGTAATCAATAAAATGGGGTCAACAGTTTTGGCCATCACGCACTGTTCAATGGTGCTCGCGCAGTTGGCGGCATTCACCAAATTGAGCACGCGGTGCTTGTTTTGACGCACGTACTCTGAATATTCGTGCGCGGTTGATAGTAGAAATTGGGACACGGGGTGCAGCTGCGTGTCAACAATGAGCCTGAAATTCAACTTCTGCGACAATTCGCACAAATACACGGTTCCTCGCAGCAAGTCGCCCAGCCCCGACGCCGGGTCTTGCATCCAAACCATGATGACGGTATTGGCACTATTGGCACTTGTCATATTGATATTATATTTATCATAATATTAATATTATCATTTGTATCGTTTTATCATAATATGTAATGCCATTGCCATTACAACCCGTGCGATGCCTTGTATTGCTTCCACGATATTTTTTTGGCGGCAGGTAAATCAGCCGGTTCTGAATGCCCCTTGGCATGCAGTTTGTCCAGTTTTTCCGATTTCTTCAGCGCGCTGTCAATGTAAATTTGTTTGAGCAGTTTTCCCACTTCAACCGACGCTTCGTGCTGGCCCACCTTGCCGTCCTCAATCATTTTCAGCACGCCCAGCAGTCGCCCTAAAATGGCCAAATCAATTTCGTCCTTTTTCACCTTGTTGAAAATGTCGGTGTAATTGTTGAACAAAAAGGTGCATCGGTTCACGCACATCATGTCAAACTGGTCGGGGTTGGTTTTAGCCAGGCGCGCGTAGTCGCGCTTCAAATTCAGCAGCGTGCCCACGTCCTGGTGAATGAGCGCGCTGTGTTTCAAGTCCCGGATTTGCGCGGTGTTGTCCTCCGCGTTGTTTGCTTGGATCATTTTTTCCAGCTGAATGCGGTCCTGGGTGTTCATATTTTTGCAAGGGGGGGGGTGTTATGGTATGTATTGTTATATTATGTATTTATGTATTTATACGAATTCTCTTTTTAAATCGGTAATTAATTTATCTTTATAATACTTATATAATACACACATATATAACACATAATACATACGCAATATGGCACCCACGCCCGGCCCCAGTTATGGACCCAAAATAGCGTCCAACACTGCACCCACGTTGTCCAGTGGCGGTGCGGTTCCTGTACCGGTGGACACGTTTACGGGAGGCGATGCAATCAAAGCCAATTTAGCCATGGCCGCCCAACAAAATGCTGCCGTCCAAGGGGGGAACGGAGTAAAGGTTGGAGGGTCGCGCAAGCGCAAACGATCGCATAAGCAGAGGCAATACAAACGCTCGCATAAGCAGAGGCATTACAAACGGTCTAATAAGCACAGGCGGCACAGAAGGTCCCGCCGCGGAGGCGGCAATAATGATCCCACGCCCAGACCAACTGTAACTGTGCCGCAGTTTCCCAATCAAGGCGGCGCAAATGCGGCCAGCGTTAATTTGAACAGTGGCGCAATGGCACAGGCCGCGCAAGCTAAGTATGACAACACGAACGGGCCTGTTACCACCCAGCATTTTCCGTAGTGCAAAGAATTATCATTAAAAGATGCATACATTCGTGATAAATATAAAACATCAAGAGTAGAATTTATACATTAATATAATTGTATTATTGTAGTAATACAAGAAATTTGAGACTTAAAAAAATTAAAAAAATATTTTTTAATGGAATATACACAACTGAACGACCCATTTAAATACGACAGGAATGTAAATGAAATCTTTAGTTCTAAATTTACTGTAACAAAGAATGATAAAAATGGGACCTATACAATAAAAAATGGTAGCGATTTATGTTTAGAATTTGAGTTCAAACAAACTCAAGGAAACGAAACTGTATTGTTTGTTTCAAAGATACACAAATGTGGCGGCGATGAACGCAGTGGTAACGCATTAGTAAAGTTGATTGATGGATTGGCAGAATCTATTCCAGAAGTCAAATATATAGAATTGGAGGATGGTTCATACATAAAAATATGTAGCGATAAACGTTGGGGTGACATAGAAGTCAGCTTAGCTCATCTAAAAATTTTAACGAGTGGGTTATCATGGTATAATTCTTTTGGTTATAAATCGTTAACTCATGATGACGATGTTTTGCATAATGCGCGTATCATAAATTCACCTATGAAAAATTTATTACCTGAAATATATGAAGATAGTTTAGAAGAATTCAATGAAAAAGCAAATTTGTTGTTCCCTGAATTAACGACCGATATGACAATCAAGGATTATATTACAGGGATGTTAAAAACCTTGCCAACAGATAAAACTGTATCTGTACACACAGACACAGAGATAAATAAGGTGGGATTATTAACTGAATTAGTTCAGGAGTTGGGTTATGCACTGCAATACAATGGTCAATTAAAAAAAATGGTTCAACGGTCGGCTGGCGGCAATAAGCGCAAACGAAGTAAAAGTGCTAAACGCAATATCAAGAAGCGAACAATTACGCGCAAACGAAGTAGAGTCGCTAGACGCAGTTCTAAAGTCCATTGACACGAAGGATGTAATTTATCTCGCTGAAGAGTTGGTTAAACATCGGGGTTCTGCGTCCGCACCAGATGGAACCAAACGAGATATAATGCAACTACACAATGCAATGCAAATATAAAAATAATTATATTTGGATTTTATAGTGACTCTATTGAAATAAGGCAAGATTGCGATAAACATGGCCGCACCGAACGCACCCCAGCCCTCTGCCCCTCCGTTTGAAGAATACCAAGACCAAGACCCAGCGCAAGATGAAGAGTTCTTTGGCACCGACCCGCCGTCCAAAACGATGACATTGTTTGACGCAATTGTTATAATACTGTACTACGTTGGGTTGGATTTTGGCATCTCCATGCTGTTGATGATTAAGCACGTGAAGGACAACTGGCCGCTCTACAAATGCAAGACAAACTACATGCTGTTTTCGTGGCTGTTCGGGTACGACACGGACACCAATTTTCAGCAGTGCATGCAAACCATGCAGTCAGGGTACATGACCGTGTTAATGCGGCCGGCAAATTACTTGATGTCTCTCACAACCAGCAGCATTCAAGGGTTGACGTCCAGCTTCAACGACGTCCGCGAGTTCATGAACAATTTTAGAATAAACGTTGCCGACGGAATTTTCAATGTTTTCGGGGTGTTTTTGAACATGCTCACTCAAATCCAGCTGATGATCATCAGCATGAAGGACATGGTTTCAAAGCTCATCGGAATAATGACCACCTCCATGTACACCATGGACACCGGCATGAAGACCATGCAAAGCACGTGGAACGGGCCGATTGGGCAAGTGATACGGTCGCTGTAATCACAGCAATCACGGCAAGATTTAGGGGGGAACTGTAAAAAAACAAATAACCAGAATTATTAATAGACCATTTCATTGAAGTCATTGAAATGAACGAACCAGCAATGAGGGCGGTTCCAAACCAGCCGGTTGAATTTTCGTCATGGATAAAGTTCTTGTACAAAAACCAGATATTTGACCGGGTTTTAACCGACATTTTATTGGCGCTGCTCATCCTCTTTCTGTATTTGTGCGCCTACACGTATTTAAAAATACGCGCGAATGCAACGGTCATTCGTGAAAACTGGCCGGTGTATCGCTGCAACCCGTCTTACATGCCGTTTGCGGGCATGGTCATGAAACCCACCGACATGTCCCAAACCGAATACACGCAAATGAATTTTGAGTACTGCTTTCAAAACATAATGAACGACGTGGCGAGGTCGTACATGACCCCCCTGTATTACGCCCAGTCTCTGGCGGGAAGCATACTCAGCGGGATTGCAAGCGCGCTGAACAGCATGCGCGAATTGATCAACAACGTGCGAACCGCGCTGGCGTCCGTTATGGCAGATATCATGTCGCGAATTCTCAACATCATGCAGCCCATCATAATCATCATGATCAAGCTGCGCGACTCCGTTAGCAAAATGATAGGCATAATCACGGCATATTTGTACACCATTTACGGGACGTATTTGACGCTGGTGTCAGGGCTGAAGTCCGTTTTTGAGATCATCGTCATCATTTTGATTGCAATGGGAGCCGTAATTGTCGCGGTCTGGATTGCGGTGGCGGTTGCGATTGCGTTTGGGCCGTTTGGCGTTCCTGCCGTGATTGCAATGACCGCCACGGGCATTGCGTTGACTGCGGTGTACATCGCCATTGCAATCCCGATGGGAATAATCGCGAATTTTTTGGCGCAAACGATGAAGATTAGCGGGCTTTCCTTCATTCCATCTCCGCCCAAGCGTTGAAATAAAATAAAATAGTTTAGGGCGGGTAACCAATCAAAATCTAAAATATTTATATTTTGATTATATATAATCATACATATAATCAGTACACAACAACAACACAACGCAACAATGGAGACAAAATTTATTGTGCTTTTATTTTTAATCATTGGCATGATCCTAGGCTCCCATTTATTTTGCAGCTGCACCTCGCTCACCGTGAATGGCGCGCCTGCCAGTATTGGAAATGTGATTAAGGAAACGTTTGTGTCAAGAAACGCGGCAAACATACGCGCGAGCGTATACGATTCCGTGTCGGATTGGGAACACGCCGCCCTCAATTATGCAAAACACGTTGGAAGCCACGACAACACCAAGTCCGGGCAGTACTACAAGGGCGGCGCCATTCCGCTCCCACCCGGCGAACTCTTGATTTTTGCCGAAAACCCAATTAAGCCGGAATGCTGCCCGAGCTATTACTCTTCTAGCACGGGCTGCGTTTGCGCCAGCCAGAAGCAGTTGGACTATTTGAACCAGCGCGGCGGCAACCGCACTCTCACTAGCGAGTTTTAAGACATATCACGTGCATTAACGAAATAACTTAAATAAATAAATGAAAAAATGTACATAAAAATTATATATTGAATGTAATATATAATATATAATATATAGCAATATATATAGCAATATATATAGCATAAGCATGAACAGTGATCCATCATTTTCTTCTTCTTCTTCTTCTTCTTCACCCGATGCCAAAATTGCACCGGTTGTTATCGCGGGCGCTGCCTTTGTAGGCAAGGCTCTGGCCGGAGGTGTCATTGGTGGCGCTGCTAGTTGGGGTGCCAACCGAATTCTTGACAACCGGTTCCCTTCTAAACACTAATGCCTCCTGCGGCGCGTATGTGTGCGGCTTCTTTTATAATAACAAAAAATGAAATTAACTTTCATTTTTTTTCCATTTATTTATTTTCAAATTACAATTACCACAAATTACCTACAAATACAGGTTCAGATTGGGGCGGTCGGATTCATTCTTTTTGATGAGCTTGTCCACCACATCACAGCTCACTGTGTAGGGGAATGAGACTTCAAAGGATTTGTCTTTTTCATCAAACAGCTGCGTGCCAGGACGCATGAGGCGATGCAGGTTCAGCTTCGTGTGCACGGTTTCCAAGCAGCGCTTCAAATTGCGCACACCCGCCTCATGGTTGGTGTGATTTTCCACAATGTGTTCTACCACCGTGTCGGGAATGATGATGTCGCCCTCTGCGAACGCGACCTCGGTCCGAATGCGCGGAATCAAGTAGTTCTGCGCAATGAACGTCTTGTCCTTTGTGCTGTACCCCTTGGTCCGTATTTTGTACATGCGGTCAAGCAGCACGGGGTTGACCCGGCTTTCGTCGTTGTAGCTGAAGATGAAGAGGCACTTGCTCAGGTCAAACGCCACCTCCGAAAAGTACTTGTCGTGAAACTGCGAATTCTGCGACGTGTCGGTCAAGTGCGTGAGGATGCCGACGATTTCCTCGCCCTTGGACGTTTCGCTGATTTTGTCCAGCTCGTCAAAGTAGATGACCGGGTTGCTGGACTTGCAGCGAATGAGAATGTCCACAATTTTGCCCCACATGCTGCCCTCATACGTGTAGGAATGCCCCTCCAGGAAGCTGCTGTCGGTTGCACCGCCAAGCGCAATGAACGCAAAGTCGCGCCCCAGAATCTTGCTGATGCCTTCCTTCACCAGCGACGTCTTTCCCGTGCCGGGGGGGCCGTGAATGGCAACCGCCGTGCCGATGGCAGCGGGGTTTGCTATCCACTGCCCGACCATCTGCATAATCTGCATTTTGGCGTCGTTGAGACCGTAGACTGCCGTGTCCAACCGGGATTTGGCGCAGGTCATGAATTCATGGCATTGTTCCACGCCGTCGGAAATCGTAATGGGCAGATTTTTGTTGCGATTGAAGGGGATCTGCATGAACGCATCCACCCAGGTCTTCAGCTTGCAGTACTCGCCGCAGCCGGGTTCCATGTATTGCAGCATGCCAATTTTCCGGATAGCGACCGCCTTCATGTCGCGCGGAATGTCGGATTCCAGCAGCGTGAGCTTGTAGGGCTTCTCAATTTCGGTGACTTTGGCAACCGCGTTCATTTCGTCAATCATGGCGCGCTGCTGCTGGATGGTGAGGTGCTTCTTGAAGTAATCCAAATCGTTGGTGGAGCTTTTCCTGCGCAGCAGCTTGCGGAACTTCTTGGAGTTTTTGCGTTTCTGTGTGTGCGTGAGTTGCTCCAGCTCTTGCTTGATTTTTTCTTCCGATGCTTTCAGCGTTTTCAACTGTTTTGCAACGATGCGATTGGTTTTGTCGCTTGCAAGCAAGTCTTCGTATGTTGCGCGCAGCGATTGCAGCATTTTCATTTCCGCCATGTGTTTTTGTTGCAGCTGGTCCAGCTCTTCCGTGCTGACGTCGTCGGACTCGTCATTGCTGCTGCTATCGGACGAATAATAGCTATCGTCATCGTCGTCATAGTACTCGTCGCCGTCGTACTCGTCGTCGTCGTCATACGTGCTCCATGACCCACTGCTGTCCGAACTAGGAACGTAGTCTTCATCGCTGTCATCATCGTCGTCCATCGTGACATTTTGTCTTGGGGTGTTTTTTTTCCCAAAATCCAGACGTTTTGATATGTCCGAATTGGCACTGGCATTCGCATTCGCACTGGCATTTGCACTGGCATTTTCATTCGGTTGGGGTTCAACATGAATGATGATGTTGAAATTCTGTTTCTGTTTTTTTTTGGAAGAGGAGGCAGAGGAGGCAGCGTTCGTCGTCTTGGTTGATCTGGTTGATTTTTTCGGCGCACCGGGCGCACCGGGCGCATTCGCAGATGGCGGAGATGAGGGCGGAGTCTTGAAATTTGCTTCTGAAGACGGTTCACCGAACGCAGTGGCAATAATTGCACTTGCAACTGGATCCTGATCCTGGGGTTTTGGGGTTTGTTGTGATTTTGGGGGTTGTTGTGATTTTGGGGTTTGTTGTGATTGTTGATCTTGATTTGACACGGTCTCTTTTCGGGATCGGGACCGGGATCGGGTTATTTTTGGCACATCTTCTGTTGCCACTGTGCCCGCGCCCGCGCCCGCGCCCGCGCCCAATATGGTGCTCAACGATTCAAGCGCAGCCACCTTTTCAGTAATGTGGTTGGATGGATACAAGTTGGACAACAACTTGTTCACTTCCAATCGCTGCGACAAAGTGTCCGTTTTTTTTGATTTTTTCTTGGTTGCGCCGATTGCGCTGCTGCTGCTGCTGCTGCTGCTGCTGCTGCTGCTGCTGTTGAGTTCACCACTGGTTGATGGGTTGGGGGTGATGATTGCGGTTTGAGGATGAGGCTCTTGTTCGTCATTGTCAGTCGCATCACTTTCGGGCGATGGTGGCTGCGGCACATTGGGACCGGGTCCATTCAAATTGCTCTTATACGTGCGCGCAGCATCGTCTTGTTTCTTGGTGGTTTTCGTTGATTTCTTGGTCTTGGATGGAATGGTTGAAAGAGTAATGGGCATCGGATCGTGATTGATTGCGTTGATTGCGATTGCGATTGCGTTATTGCGTTGGGATGTGTTTATTTCATTTTTTTTGTTTTCAATTTTTTTTTTAATCGCAACCCATTTTTCCCATTTTCATTTTCGCTAAAAATTGAATGGCAAAACAATCTAAATATTATTTAGTTAGTATAAGGAGGCTTCATCATCATTAATCATGGCAACGGCAATGGCAACAACAACAACAACAACCGCATCAAAACCCCGCGTGTCAAAAATTGTGGGAATTCAGTTTAGCATCCTCTCCCCTGAAGAAATCAGAAAAGGCGCCGTGACCGAGATCACGAGTCGTGACACCTACATTGGAAACAAGCCCGTGCTGGGCGGGTTGTTTTGCCCCTACATGGGAGTATCCGAACCCGGAATGTTGTGCCCCACCGATGGCTTGGATTACATGAATACTCCGGGCTACTTTGGCAGAATTGAGCTTGCCATGCCGGTGTTTTATTACCAGCACTTATCCACCATTCACAAGATCCTCCGCTGCGTGTGTCTGAAATGCAGCCGACTCCTTATCAACAAGGACGAGCACAAGCAAGCGCTGAAAATGTCGCCGGATGAGCGCTGGTCGTACGTGTTCGGCGTGGCCAGCAAGGTCAAGCGTTGCGGTGACGACAATCAAGACGGCTGTGGGTGCCTCATGCCCAAAAAAATCAGAAAAGACAACTTGGCAACCCTCATTGCAGAGTGGGACAGCGACATCGTCAAGGGTGAAGAAGACGCCCAAAAAATGAACATGCAACTCACCCCCGACATTGTTCTCAAAATCTTTCGCAGGATCAGCGACGACGACGTGTCGTTCATGGGCTTCAGCCCCGTGTTCTCCCGTCCCGATTGGATGATTTGCCAGGTGCTGGCGGTGCCACCTCCCGCCGTGCGCCCTTCCATCAAAATGGACGGCCAGCAGCGCAGTGAAGATGATTTGACGCACATCATCGTCAACATTGTCAAGGCGAACAAGACCCTCCAGGAAAAGATGCGGGACGGCGCCCAGGCGCACGTGTGGCACATGGTTCTGCAGTACTACTGCGCCACGCTGGTGGACAACAACATTCCCGGCGCCGCCCCCGCAGCCCAGCGTTCCGGGCGCAAGCTCAAATCCATCAAGGAGCGGTTGAACGGCAAGGGCGGGCGCGTGCGCGGCAACCTCATGGGCAAGCGCGTGGATTTCTCCGCGCGTTCCGTCATTACGCCCGATCCCAATCTTTCCATCCGAGAGCTCGGCGTCCCGCTCAAGATTGCGAAGAACATCACGAAGCCGGTCGTGGTGAACGACATGAACCGCCGGTTTTTGACCAAACTCGTGCGCAACGGGCCGGAGGAGTACCCCGGCGCGAAGATTCTGGAGCGCAAGGGCGGCGAAAGCATTTCGCTGCGATATGCTGACCGCGAGAACATCGTGCTTTACAACGGCGACATCGTGCACCGCCACATGATGGACGGCGACGGCGTGCTGTTCAACCGTCAGCCCACGCTGCACCGCATGAGCATGATGTGTCACATCGCGCGCATCATGCGCCAGGGCGACACGTTCCGCATGAACGTCGGCGACACCAAGCCTTATAACGCCGACTTTGACGGCGATGAAATGAACATGCACATGCCGCAGGACGAGGAGGCGGAGGCGGAGCTGAAGAACTTGGCAGCCGTGCCGTACCAAATCATCAGCCCGGCGAAAAACCAGTCCATCATCGGCATCTTCCAGGACTCGCTGCTCGGTTCCTACCGGTTTACCCGCCCGGGCGTGTCGTTCGCACCGCGCGATGCCATGAACCTGCTCATGGCGCATAGCGGCGTCAACGAGGGGCTGTTTGCCACCCATGCAGAGCGCATCACCAGTTTCCAGATCCTGTCGCAGATCATGCCGGCGTTCACCATGAAGTACAAGACCAAGGGTTTCGGCGAAAACGACGACTTTGCAACGTCGCCCGGCGTGCTGGAGATCGTGGACGGCAAGTACTTGCGCGGGCAGCTGGACAAGGACGTGCTCGGCGGA
>Ga0209770_10001268_pt1 | contig 13188 bp, 8 predicted proteins | sample LauGreSu1BDMLBDD_2_FD_187572 | JGI IMG/M metagenome (GOLD analysis project Ga0209770, IMG submission 187572) | Freshwater lake microbial communities from Lake Michigan, USA - Su13.BD.MLB.DD (SPAdes) (version 2) | ecosystem: Environmental > Aquatic > Freshwater > Lake | place: Lake Michigan, USA...
TCGGCGCGCAGGAACGGGCGGCCGCGCTGGAGTAGGTAGCGCTTCAGCGTCGATTCCCCATCGATCAGCGCCGCCACGATCTCCCGGGGGCGGGGTTCGCGCGGACTGAGGAAGACGACGTCCCGGTCGAGGATCCCAGCGCCGGTCATCGAGTCCCCGCGGACCCGGAGGGCGAAGAGCGGGGCGGCCGCGTGGATACCCAGCGTGGCGGGATCCAAGGGGACGAAGGAGTCAGGCTCCTGCTCTTGGGCGCCAGGCAGTCCGGCCGGGATGGTGCCGTACAGGGGGATGCCGGCGGGAACGGACGGGGTGGGGGGGAGCAGCCCCCGGGCCTTGCCCTCGAGGCGGCGGAGCGCGCCCTTGCCGATGAGGGCGTCGACGTGCCGCTTGACGCCGAAGGGGCTCGCGAGGCCGAAGTGGGCCTGAATCTCACGTAGCGAGGGGGCGACACCGTGCTCGCGGTGGTGGGACTGGATGAAGCCCAGCACCTGCTGCTGGCGCTCGGTGAGCTGTTCGTTCATAGTGTCCAAGTGGACACTAGGGTTGTCGGAAAGCAATCCCGAAGCGCGCGGGGCGGGGGGATCAGGCGCGCGGCCGGCGTCGGGCCGGGCGGCGGGGCTCGATGTTCAGGTAGGTCTTGTTGAGCATCTGGCTCTCGTAGAGCTCGAGCAGCCGGACGCCCTCGCGGGGCTTTACTTGGTCCTTGCGGGTGGCGGCGTCGATCTGCGCCTTCATCCGGCGGCAGAGGTCCTCCTGCTGGTACTGGACGCCTTCGATCACGTCGGCGATGCGGCTGCCGCTGAGCGCCTCCTCGATGTAGAACCCGTTTGGCTCGTCGTCCTCGAGGAACACGTGGACCTCGTTCACGCGGCCGAAGAGGTTGTGCAGGTCGCCCATAATGTCCTGGTAGGCGCCGGTGAGGAACACGCCCAAGTAATAGGGCTTCTGGTTGAGCGGGTGCAGGGTGATGTAGTCCTTTACGTCCTGCAGATCGATGAACGACGAGATCTTGCCGTCGGAATCGCAGGTGATGTCGACTAGGATGGCGTTGACGGTGGGGCGCTCGTTGAGGCGGTGGAGCGGCGCGACGGGGAAGAGCTGCTTGAGGGCCCAGTGGTCAAGGAGGGACTGGAAGACGGAGAAGTTGCAGACGTACTGGTCGGCGAGGAGGCGGTTGAGGTCGTGGAGCTCCTCGGGCTGGTACCCGGACTGGCGGCCCTCCTTGGCGATCTGCTCGCAGATCTGCCAGAAGAGGGACTCGGCGGCGGCGCGATTTTCCAGGTCGAGGTAGCCGAGGTTGAACAGCGAGAAGGCCTCCTCCTTTTTCTGGAGGGCGTCGTGGAAGCGCTCCAGCCGGCCGAGCCGGGTGCGGTTGCGCAGCATCGATTCGAGGTCCTGCACCACCTTGTGCTTCTGCTTGGGCTGGTGTTGTTGGCCGAGGGACTCGCGTTTGTTGATGCGCTCGAACACCTCCACCACGAGCAGCGAGTGCGGGGCAACAATGGCGCGGCCCGACTCGCTGACGATGTCGGGCTCGGGTACGCCGGAGGCGTTGCAGATCTCGCGGATGTTGGAGACGACGTCGCGCGCGTACTCCTCCATCGAGTAGTTCATCGACGACTCGAAGTTGGTGCGGGACCCGTCGTAGTCGATGCCTAGCCCGCCGCCGACGTCGAGGTAGCCCATCGGGAACCCGAGGCGCGCGAGCTGGCAGTAGAAGCGGGAGGCTTCCACCACGGCGTTCTTGATCGTGAGAATGTTGGGGACCTGGGAGCCGATGTGGAAATGCACCAGCCGCAGGGCCTGCTGGAGGCGGGCGGCGCGCAGCTTCTCGCAGGCGAACAGGATCTCGGCGGTGTTGAGGCCGAACTTGGCGTTGTCGCCGGTGGACATCGCCCATTTACCCTCGCCGCGGGTCTGGAGCTTAGCGCGGAAGCCGATCAGCGGCTTCACCCCCGTCTCCTCGGAAATGCGGATGATGTCGTCGAGCTCCGCCAGCTGCTCGACCACCAGAATGATGCGCTTGCCGAGCTTGCGGCCCAGCAGGGCGAGGCGGATGTAGTCGTGGTCCTTGTAGCCGTTGCAGATGATCAGGCGCTGGGCCCCCTCGTGCATCGCCAGCGCGATCATCAGCTCCGGTTTGGAGCCGGCCTCGAGGCCATAGTTGAACTCCTTGCCCGCCGCGACGATCTCGTCCACGACCTCGCGCAGCTGGTTCACCTTGATCGGGAACACTCCGCGGTAGGAGCCCTTGTAGCCCTCTTCCTTGATCGCCTTGGCGAAGAGCGAGTTGAGGCGGACCACCTGGTGGCGGAGTAGATCCTGGAAACGGATCACCAGCGGGGCCTTCAGGCCCATCCCGACCGCCTCCTGCACCACGTCGAGCACGCGGATGCCCCGGCCGTCCAGCAGCGGTTGCACGTTCACGCACCCGGCGTCGTCGACCGAGATGTGGCCGGAGCCCCAGCGTTTGAAACCGTAATGCTCTTCGGACTTGGCGGCCGACCAGGCGGTCGAGGATTTGCTTTTCAACGCGGTGCGGGGTGGGGAGTTATGGCTTGCTTTTACCTTCGGCGGATTCGTTAGATGCGTCTTTTCTGGTTTCAAATCCTGCCCGCTAGCAATTCCGAAAATGCATCCGCTGACGTTCCTCCCCGCTTTTTTTGCCCAGACGCCCGCTCCCGCCCAGCAGCAACCGTCCTTCCTCGTGCAGATTTTGCCGATGGTGCTGCTCTTCGGCGCAATGTACTTCTTTCTCATCGCCCCCCAGCGCAAGAAGCAGAAGGAGCACGAGAAGATGCTTAAAGAGCTGCAGAGCGGCGACGAGATCGTCACCAGCGGAGGTATCTTCGGCGTGATCACCAACGTGAAGGACGACCGCTTCGTCGTCCGCATCGCCGACAATACCAAGATCGAGATCGGTAAGGGTTTCGTCCAGACCGTCCTCCGCAAGGCCGGCGCCGAGGTCAAGTGACGCCCCCGGGCGCTCGCCCGGCCCTGTCCCGCCTCGCCCCCGGCCGGCGGGGCCCCCGTTCCCTTTTCAACCCAAACGTACTATGCTCAAACGCAATCTGTGGAAGCTGATCCTGTCCGTGGCCGTGCTGGCCTGGGCGGGCGCCCAGCTCCTGCCCCTGCAGGATCAGGCCTTCGCCGACTACGTCCGCACCCACGCCTCCGCCAAGTCCGCCGAGTTCGGCAAACTGCTCGAGGAGGCAGCCGCCCGGAAGAAGGCGCTGCAGGCGCCCAGTGAGTTCGTCGCCCTCAAGCAGCTCGGCCGCGAGCGCCGGCTCGATCTGACCCAGTACTTCCCGCACATCCGTCTCGAGGAGTCGCTCAAGAACATCGAGAAACGCAACGACATCCTGCTGGCGGAGTTGCTGCGCCTGTCCCGCGGGCGCCTCCAGCTCGGCCTCGACCTCAAGGGCGGCGTGGCTTTCACGCTCGAGGCGGTCGAGACCCCTGGCGAGAACCTGGACGCCTACCAGCGGCAGGAGAAGCTCCAGAAGGCGATCGAGATCATCGGCGCCCGCGTCAACGGCCTGGGCGTCGCCGAACCGGTGCTCCGGCCGATCGGTGAGAACCGCATCGAGATCCAGCTCCCCGGCGTCAGCACCAAGGACAACCCGGATGTGGTCGATCAGGTGAAGGCCCCCGCCCGCCTCGATTTCCGGATGGTGCATCCCTCGCTGGTGCCCGGCCCCGGGGTTGAGACCCCTGCCGGCTACGAGATCAAGACCCTCGATTGGGAGAGTCGCCGCGGTGAGACCGGGGTCGAGGAGATCTTTGTGAAGCGCATCCCGGAGATGACCGGCGAGATGATCTCTAACTCCTTCGCTCGGCCTGACCTCTACGGGAAGCCGGAGGTCATTTTGGAGTTCACCGACGCGGGTAAGAAGCGCTTCGCCGAGGTCACCCGCAGCATCGCCGAGATCGGCCAGCGGGGCGGCCCCCTTGGCCGTCTCGCCATCGTGCTCGACGGCAAGCTCTATTCCGCGCCCACGGTGCGCGAGGAGATCAACAGTCCCTCGGCCCAGATCACCGGCAGCTTCACCGACCGTGAGGCCATCAACCTCGCGAACGTCCTCAATAACCCCCTCGACGTCGAGCTGCGCATCATCGAGCAGTACGAGGTCGGGCCCACGCTGGCGGCGGACGCCGTGATCAGCGCGCGGAACGCCTTTATCTTCAGCACGCTGCTCACGATCGGCTTCATGGTCGTCTTCTATACCCTCGGCGGGTTCGTCGCCGCTTTCGGGATGGGGGTCAACGTGCTCGTCACCCTCGGGGTGATGGCCAGCATCGGCGCCACGCTCACGATGCCCGGCATCGCCGGTATCGTGCTGACGCTCGCGATGTCCGTCGATGCGAACATCCTGATTTTCGAGCGGATGCGCGAGGAACTGAAGCTGGGTAAGTCACTTGGCACCGCCCTCGAGGCGGGCTTCGACAAGGCTTGGTCCGCGATTCTGGACTCGAACGTGACTACGCTGTTGGTGGCCCTCGTGATGGTCTGGTTGGGTACCGGCCCGGTGAAGGGCTTCGGCGTGACGCTCGCGATTGGTATCTTCACCACGATGTTCGCGGCGGTCGTCGTCAATAAGCTGATCCTTGAGGCTTTGATCCTAGGTGGGGTGACGGGCCGGCTGCCGATGTTTTCGATTCTGCAGAACACGGCCTACGACTTCCTGAAATACACGCGGGCGGCGGTTATCGCCACCGTGGCGGTGCTGGTCGTAGGCATCGGCGCCGTCGTCTACAAGGGCAAGGACATCTATGGCATCGACTTCGTGGGCGGAGATATGATCACCCTGAACTTCGGCCAGCGGGTCGAGGTCGGTGAACTGCGCCGGGCGGCGGAGCGAGCGGGACAGAAGGATGTCGCATTCTCCTATCAGCAGCCGGTCGGCGGCAGCCGCGAGGTGCTGCGGATCACGGCCCCGTTTGACCAGGGCCGGCCGCTCGTGCGCCAGCTCCAGACCGCCTTCCCGCAGGCGAAACTTGAGCTCGCCGGCGAGTCCCGGATTGGCGCCTCGGTGGGCAAAGAAATCCAGTGGAACGCGTTGCTCTCGGTGTTGGCCGCGCTGGTCGGCATCCTCATCTACGTGGCCTTCCGCTTCGAGATCGGCTATGGCATTGGCGCGGTGGTTGCCACCGTGCACGACCTCATCCTCACGATTGGCCTGTTCGTGCTCTTTGACCGGCAGTTCAACGCCCCGATGGTGGCCGCGATCCTGCTGATCATCGGCTACTCGATCAACGACACGATCGTGGTCTTCGACCGCATCCGTGAGGAGCTTAAACTGAACCCGACGGGCACGCTGCGTGAGATCATCAACCGCTCGCTCAACCTCACTCTGTCGCGCACGATCATCACCGGCGGTACCACGCTGCTTACCTCGGTGACGCTGCTGCTCACCACCTCCGGCGAGGTCAACGATATCGCCTTCACGCTGCTGATCGGCGTGCTCACCGGCACCTTCTCCTCGCTCTTCATCGCGACTCCCGTCTTCTACTGGTGGCATAAGGGCGACCGGAAGCACGTCGAGGCGCACCACGACGTCGCCCCGAAGTACGAGTGGCAGGGCACCAGCAAGGCGGCCGAATAGGCCGCCGCTGGCCGCCGTCGGGCCGCCGGACGGATTCCCGGGACGCCGCGCGCGCCGGGGCCGTCCCCCGGGTCGCCGGAACCACCCCGCCACGATGCGCTGGATCCACCAGCCGCAGCCCGCCGCCGAGGTCGAGGCGCTCAGCAAGCGCGCCGGGGTCAGCCGCGTGCTCGCGGAGCTATTGCTGCGCGCTGGCCGGTCCGATCCCGCTACGGCGGGGGAGTTTCTCCAGCCGAGCCTCGCCCAGCTCGACGATCCGCTCCGCCTGCCCAACCTGCCGGCCGCGGCGGACCGGCTCCGCCGCGCGATCGCCGCGCGCGAGCAAGTAGTAGTCCTTGGCGACTACGACGTGGACGGCGTCACCAGCACCACGCTGCTGGTCTCGGTGCTGCGGCGTTTCGGACTGAATCCCCGGTTCGTGGTGCCCCGGCGTGCCGCCGATGGCTACGGACTCTCGCGGAGCGCCATCGACCGCGCGCTGGAGGCCGGTCGTCCGGATCTCTTTGTGGCGCTCGACTGCGGCACCAACTCGCAGGACGAGACAGCCTACCTGCGGTCGCACGGGGTGGAGGTGCTGGTCATCGACCATCACCGTTCCACGGTCGGGGAAAACACGGATTGCCTGCTGATCAATCCGCACGTACACGGGCTGACGGACGCCGCCGGCGAGGCGTGGCGCCACCTGTGCACGGTGGGCTTGGTCTTCAAGCTCTGCCACGGACTCCTGAAGCAGTTGCGCGGTGACAATCACCCGGTCGCCTTTCGTATCCGGCTCCGGGATTATCTCGATCTCGTCGCCCTCGGCACGATCGCCGACCTAGTGCCGCTGCAGGGTGAGAACCGGATCCTTGCTCGCCACGGGCTGCGCATCCTGCGGGAGACCCAGCGCCCCGGGCTGCGCGCGTTGATGGACGTCGCCGGGGTGCGCCCGGAGCAGGATCTGGTTCCGACCGACGTCTCGTTCCGCCTCGGGCCCCGCATCAACGCGAGCGGCCGCCTCGCCGACGCGGCCCTTTCGGTGGAATTGCTCCTCAGCGACGATCCGACGTTTTGCGCGGAGACGGCGCGGCAACTGGACGCCTTCAACCGGGAACGCCAGGACATCGAGCGCCAGATCACTGAGGAGGCGGAGACCGCGATCGAGGAACGCTACGCGGGCCACGCCGGGGTGGTCCTGTTCGCGGAGAACTGGCACCCAGGCGTCGTGGGCGTCGTGGCGGGCCGGGTCACCCGGAAGTATCACCGCCCCTGCGTGGTTCTGGGTAACGAGGGCGAGCTCGCGAAGGGCTCGGGCCGGAGCATCGAGGGCGTTAATCTGGTCGAGGTCCTCGGGGCCTGCGCGTCGGACCTGACCAGTTGGGGCGGGCACCCGATGGCGGTCGGGGTCGCCCTCGCCAAGGAGCGCGTGGAGGCGTTCCGCGCGCGGTTCGCCGAGGCGGTCCGAGCCCAAGTCTCGGCGGAGGCGGCAGAACCGCGGTTGCAACTGGCGGCTTGGTTATCGCCCGAGCAGGTGCAAGAGCGGCTGATGGAAGAGTTGGAGGGACTCCACCCCTTCGGCCAAGGTAATCCTGAACCCGTCTTCGGGCTGCGCGGGGTGGTCCTGCGTCAGTCGCCCGAGGTTTTTAAGGAGCAGCACTTCCGGTTCCGGCTGGAAGACGCGCGCGGTAGGCCGCTACACGGCGTTGCGTGGAAGATGGCGGAGCGACTGCCCCCCGCCGGCCGGCCGCTCGATCTCGCGGTAGAGTTGAAGTGGAACCACTTCAACCAACGCCGGCTGCTGCAGTTGGTCTTAGCCGACTGGCGACTGTCGGCCGTCGAGTGAGGCTGGGCGTGTCGCTCAGGCGACGTTCGCGAGCTTGCGCTCCTTGGCCACGAACCAGAGCGGCTTGCCGTCGTCGTCAAGGACGGGGGTGAGCGCGAGCTCGACCGTGTAAGGCAGGCCGCTCCGGTGGTAGTTGACGAGCTTCTCGCGGCACTTCCGGCGTTCGCGGATGGCGTCGCGGATGCGCTGCACCACGGTGGTGTCGGTGTCCGGTCCCTGAAGGAACTCGCTGGGTTTGCGTCCGCGGATTTCCTCAAAGCTGTGACCGCACATCGCGGTGAACTGCGGGTTGACCCACTCCACCCGGCCCTGCGGGCAGGTGACTACCATTGGGTCGGGTTCGGCGCGGGTCCGGCCCGCGACCGCGGAGAGGACACGCTCCCGGAGCGTCGCCGGGGGGGCGGAGTCACGGCGGAGCGAGGCGAGGGTCACCGCGGCACCCACGTCCTGCAGTCGGGCCACGTGGGCGCGGAGTTTAGGATGGAAATCTAGGATCAGCTCAAATGCCTCGCGTTGATCGGCATCCAGCGCACCCGCAACGTAGAGCGCGGCCCGGTCTTGGAGCAGTTCAGGAAGCATAGGATCGGTGTAGGGGAGGGTGGGCGACCGTCAAAACCGAAAATGAACCGCCGCGCAGCCGGCCACGGCGTGGATTTGGACGGAACTGTTCATCGGTCGGTGACTATACGGTCCGAACCGGTTCCGGGATGCAGGGAGGTAGATATCCTTGCCCTTGCGCTCCTCCGCGGGCCGTGCTTCGGTCCGGCATGCCCCCAATTTTTGCCCTCCTCCGCGCCATCCTGCTCGCCCTGCCCCTGCTCGCCGCGGCCAGTCCCGCGCCGCAGGGTGAGATCCGGGGCAAGGTCGTCGAGTCGATCAACGCCGCCACGTACACGTACGTCCACGTCGACACCGGTGCGGCGAAGGTGTGGGCCGCGGCGCCGCAATTCACGGTTAAGGCCGGGGATACGGTGGCGTTGGGGGATGCGATGCCGATGCCGAATTACCACAGCAAGACGCTCAATCGCACCTTCGAGGTCGTCTACTTCAGCGGTCGGGCCACGGTTAATGGCGCGGCGGCCGTCGCCGGGGCCACGGCGGCGGCTCCAACCCGCAGCCTGCCCGGTTTGGCCGTCGATCTTTCCAACATCGCGCGCGCTCCCGGAGGGCAGACGGTCGCGGAGGTCCATTCCGGGCGGGCCGCCTTGGCCGGAAAGCCGGTCGTGGTGCGCGGCCGCGTCGTCAAATTCAATGCCAATATTATGGGCCGCAATTGGTTGCATATCCGGGATGGCTCCGGAACCGAGGGGAATAACAACCTGACGGTGACCTCCGCGGGGCAGGCCAAGGTGGGCGACCTGGTGGTCGTGACCGGGCGCCTCGCCGTGGACAAGGATTTCGGCTCCGGCTACCGCTACGCGCTCCTCGTCGAGGAGGCCAAGTTGACGGTCGAATGAGGTTTAGGCCGCCCGCCATCGGCTGAGCCGCTCGACCAGGGCACGTTCCTGCTGCGCCGAGGCCCGCAGGCCGGGTAGATCCGCCTGCAATTGTTCCCAAGTGGGAACCTCCCCCCAGGCGGTGACCCGGAACACTTCTTGGGCGTGGGCCCCGGGAAGCTGCAGCTCCCGGTTTTTGCGGTCAAAACGCTGACGGAGCGTCGCTCCCCACTCGGCGACGTTGGCAGGCGGCGCCATCTGATGGCGCCCAACCCAGGGAAGCCACTCGCGAATCTGGGAGGCGTGGCTCCAGGTCATCTCGGTCAGCAGGGGGAACGCCGCCTCGACGTCGACGGCGAAGTCGAAGGCGTTCGCGCCGCCCATATAGCTGTCGTAGACGTTCAGGATGACCGGGACCTTCACGGGGCGGGAGACGGTTTCGTCCGCCGGGTATTCGGGGGTGAAGGCGTGGGGCACGTTGAGCATATAGGCGACCCGGCGGACGGCCTCGGCGATCGTCTCGTGGTCGTTATGGATGCCGGCGAGCGGATCGCTAGCGAGGGGTGGGCAGAACAGGTAGTCTGGCTCGAAGTCCCGGATCGCGCGCCAGAGGGCGGCGAGCAGAGCTGGGGTCACTTGGAGGCAGGCCTCGCGGGGCACGGTGCCTTCGGGGAGGCGGAGGGGCTCGAATTCGTACCCGCCGAGGCGGGCGGAGGCCAGTTGCTCGGCGAGCCGCGTGCGCGCCGTCTCGGCCCGGGTGAGGCGGTGGTGCCCGGCCTGGCCGTCGGTGCAGACAATCACCCTTGCCCGGAACGTGGGGCCGAGCTGCCGTCGCCAGAGCTCGAAGGATCCGGCCGCGGTGAACTCGTAGTCATCGAAGTGGGCGTGAACGTGCAGGACCTTCATCGGGGTGCGGGGAGCGAAGCGGCGCGCGGGGCGGGCGGCAAGCCGTTGGGGAGGGGAAAACCGTTGCCCCGGGCGATGGCCGCTGCTTCGGTCCGCCCCTTTATGAAACGCTGGTCCCAGTTCTTCATCCCGACCCTAAAGGAAAGTCCCGCGGACGCGGAGATCGCCTCGCATCGCCTGCTGGTGCGCGCCGGGCTGGTGCGCCGGCTGGGCGGCGGCCTCTACACCTACCTCCCGCTGGGCCTGCGCGCGGTGCACAAGATCACCCAGCTGTGCCGCGAGGAGATGGACGGCGCGGGCGCGATCGAGCTGTGGATGCCGCACCTGCATCCCGTCGAACTGTGGGCGCAGGGTCCCCGTTGGGCCGCGGCACGCGAGATTATGTTCCGCGCCGACAGCGCGGGTGCCGGCCGCCGGCCGGAGCGGGAGCCGGAGGTCGTCCTCGGGCCCACCCACGAGGAGATCATCACCCCGCTGGTGAAGGCGGAAATCTCCAGCTACCGCGACCTGCCCAAGAATTTCTACCAGATCGCCACCAAGTTCCGGAATGAGATCCGCCCCCGCTACGGCCTGATGCGGGCGCGGGAGTTCATTATGATGGACGCCTACTCCTTCGACACCGGCGACGAGGGGGCGGTGCGCAGCTACTTCGCAATGAAGGAGGCCTACGCGCGCTTCTTCCGGCGCCTGGGCGTGCAGGCCATCGCCGTCGAGGCCGACACGGGCGTGATGGGTGGGAGCTTCTCCCACGAGTTTATGGTCCCGGCCGAGGTGGGCGACGACGACGTCATCTACAACGAGGCGAGCGGCTACGCGGCTAACCGCGAGAAGGCGACGAGCGCGCTGGTGCCGGCGGAACTCGCCGACGCGGCCCCCGCGGGCGCGGTGGAGAAGTTCGCCACGCCCGGCGTGACCACCATCGCTCAGCTGGCGGCCGAACCCCACGGGGTGCCGGCGGACCAGCAGTTCAAGACGCTCGTCTACATCGGCGATGACCGCCCGTTTCTCGTGCTGCTCCGCGGCTGCGACGAGCTGGAGGAGGCGAAGCTGGGGTCGCTTGGGTTTACCTTGTTCCGCCCGGCCACGCCGGAAGAGATCGTGCCGATCCTCGGCGCTCGGCCCGGCAGCCTCGGCGCCGTCAAGGGTACCCTGCGGGATCCGGCGGCCCTCGCTGGCGTCTTCGCCGACCACGCGATCCGGCTCATCGGCAACGGCGTGACCGGCGCCAACGAGGACGGCTTCCACCTCCGCCACGTCAACGTGGCGCGGGACCTCGCGATCACCCGCTTCGGCGACTTCCGCCGCGTGCGCCCCGGCGAGCCCGATCCCCGCTCTGGCCAGCCCCTCCAAGTCCGCCGCGGCATCGAGGTCGGCCACATCTTCAAGCTGGGCACCAAGTACTCCGAAAAGTTCGGTGCGGTCTTCACCGACGACCAGAAGCAGACGCACCCGATGGTGATGGGCTGCTACGGCATCGGGATCAGCCGCACCCTGCAGGCGGTGATCGAACAGAGCCACGACGCGGACGGCATCCGCTGGCCGTGGAACTGCGCGCCCTTTCAGGTGCTCGTCTGCGTCCTCGACCCGCAGCTCCCCGAGGCGATGGACCTGGCCGTCCGGCTTGGCACCGCCGCGGAGCAGGCCGGGGCGGATGTGCTGATCGACGACCGCGCCGAGCGCCCGGGCGTGAAGTTCAAGGACGCCGACCTGATCGGGATTCCACTGCGCCTCACGATCGGCGGCAAGGGGCTCAAGGAGGGCGTCATCGAACTGAAGTGGCGCCACGCCAAGGACGTCCTGAAGGTCCCGCTCGCCGAGGCCGACGCTCGCGTCGCGGCCGCGGTGGGCGAGGCGCGGGCGGCCGCGGCTTGAGCGCCGTCCGCCCGCGATGATTGTCGGCGTCCATCCGCTCGCGGGCTTTGACAAGGTCCTCCACTACCGCGTGCCTCCGGCGCTTGCCGGATCCGTGGAGGTGGGGTCGCTGGTGCGGATGCCCATTCTGGGCGGGGTGCGGCTGGGCCTCGTCGGGGAAGTAGGCCCGCCCGCAAATTTCCCGGTCGAGCGCCTGAAGGCGCTCACCGACGTGGTCTATCCGTTTCCGGCCCTCACGCCGGAACTGCTACAGCTCGCGTGCTGGATGGCGCGCTACTATGCGTGCGGCGTCGACGCGATCATCGAGACGATGATTCCGGCCGCCGTGCGCCGAGGCGCGGCGGTCAAGCAGGAGCGGCTCCTCGCCGTCGCGCGAACCTTGCCGGATGCGGACCTTGCCGCTTTGGCGGCGCGCGCCCCCCAGCAGGCGAGGCTCTACCGGTTTCTGGCGGAGCAGGTCCGCCCGCAACCCAAGCCGCTGGTCCTGCGCCGGCTGGGCATCGGGGCCTCGTCCGTGACGGGGCTCCTGCGCGCCGGAGTCCTGCGCGAGGAGTCCCGCCGCATCGAGCGGGTGGCCTACGCGGATGGCCACGCGGTCGGGGAGCTGGTCGCTGCTCAGCCGCACGCCCTTAATCCGGAGCAGCAGGCGGCCGTCGACCAGCTGACCAACGATCTGGGCGCGAACGCCTTCAGCGTCTCGCTCCTGCTGGGCGTCACCGGCTCCGGCAAGACGGAGGTCTATCTCCGGGCGATCGACGAGGCCCTGCGGGCCGGGGGCGGCGTCGTGTTTTTGGTGCCCGAAGTTGCGCTCACCCCGCAGACCGTGGCGCGACTGCGCTCGCGGCTGGAGGCGATCGCCGGCGGGGAGCGGTGCGTGGTCTGGCACAGCCATCTCAGCGAGGGCGAGCGCCTCGACGGCTGGCTCGCACTCGCCACCGGGGAGGCGCGGGTGGTCGTGGGAGCGCGTTCGGCGGTGTTCGCCCCGGTGCGGAACCTGCGGCTGGTGGTCGTCGACGAGGAGCACGAGCCGGCTTACAAGCAGGATGAGACGCCGCGCTACCACGGGCGCGACGTCGCGGTGATGCGGGCGAAGCTGGCGGGCGCCCTGTGCCTGCTCGGCTCGGCCACGCCGTCGCTGGAAAGCTTCACTAACGTCGAGGCCGGCAAGTACCGCCTGCTGCAGCTCACCCAGCGGGTGGATGCCCGGCAGCTGCCCTACATCGACGTCGTGGATCTCCGGATCGAGGCCGCGAAGCAGCGGGCTTTGCCCGCACTTTCCGGCAAGCTGGTGCGCGCGCTCCACGCGCGGCTGGAGCGGGGCGAGCAGACCATCCTATTCATCAATCGCCGCGGTTACTCGTCGTCGCTGCTCTGCCGCCAGTGCGGGCACGTGGAGGGCTGCCCGCACTGCAGCATTGCGATGACCTTTCACCGGACGGACGACACCCTCCGCTGCCACCTTTGCGGCCATCAGCGCCCCGCCCCCGCCTCCTGCAGCCAGTGCCGGGCGCCCGACATCCGCTGGCGTGGGCTTGGCACCCAGCGC
>Ga0209770_10001269_pt1 | contig 13180 bp, 21 predicted proteins | sample LauGreSu1BDMLBDD_2_FD_187572 | JGI IMG/M metagenome (GOLD analysis project Ga0209770, IMG submission 187572) | Freshwater lake microbial communities from Lake Michigan, USA - Su13.BD.MLB.DD (SPAdes) (version 2) | ecosystem: Environmental > Aquatic > Freshwater > Lake | place: Lake Michigan, USA...
ATCCGGCTCGGAGGGCGCGCACCATCCAATAACATCCAGCAGCGGAGCTGCTGGATAGTAGTGCCCCCCAGAAACAGCCTAGCCCCGAACGAATCGGGGCAGGGACGAATCCTCTTCGGCTGGTACGAGCACCACCTCGTTAGATCGTTAGCCCGGTCATGCGTACCGTCCCCTCCAGTACGCCGTAGCGGATCGCGTTCACCAGTTCCCAGAGTTCGCGCTTGCTGCGGTAGCCCGAGGTCACGGACTCGCAACCGCCCGAGGGGTGAACGCGCTGCAGTTGCCAGCCTCCGTAGGCTCCCTGCAAGTAGTACGAACCGGGGACGGAGTTCACTCCGATGGCGGCTCCCGCATCATCGGAGAACCCCATAGCGGAGTTCAGGTGGCGGACGGAGAGGACGAGGTCAGCGATGGTGGTGCGCTTCATGCCCGTATGATACCACACGGTTGCCTCCCTGTCAGCAATTGGGCACGGAAATATTTCAGAAATATTCTCGCCAAACTTCCGTGCCCAATTGCTGACAGGGAGGCAGGAGTATGGTAGAATACCGCCATGTGCAACACCACCCACAACCACGAACACGAACACTTCCCCTGCGACTGCCACCGCCCCGAGTACGCCTACACGGACTCGCTGTGCCCGATGTGCGAGGAGAACGCGGAGCGCGAGCGCGAGGCGCGCAGGGGAGGGGAACACGCGGAACCCTCCTTTGAGGAGGAGTGCCGCCGAGCGGACAACGATGCGTTCGCTGACGCGGCTAGCCGGATGAGCCGCGAGGACTGGGACGCCGATAACGACTGGCTGGCATCAGCCGGATGGGGCGAGATGTAAGCCCCGAAGAAATTCAATAAATTTCCAACCCCCATTGCTGACGCGATGGGGGTTGTGTGTTACAATATACGCATGAGCACCACTCACAACAACGAAGAAACCACCCGCCCCGAAACCAAGCCCGCTGGCTCGCGTGAGAACCGCTGGGAGATCGCCGGGTACGGCGAGCCCGACATGTGCGCGGACGCGCATGAGGAGGCCACGGGCTACGAGGCGGACGAGGACGGCCTACTCTACTGGGACCAACATGCGGAGGGATAACCTCCCAGCCCCTCAGAGGCCCCCGCAAGGGGGCCTCTGAGTTTATTTGAGGGGGGTAGGGGGGGGTTATCGTGTCCAAACAGTGATTTGGGTCCCCTTTCGGGGTTTAGGATCCTGAACGGCTAGCCCCCACCCTCTCCAATTCTCTCAAATTTTCTATAAATTTTTCAAAATACATGATATGCCCTAAAAATTTTCCGGCCCGTCCAGCTCTCTATAGGTCGCACCCCCCCATACCTCAAAATACATGATATGGCTTAAAAATTTCCGGGCCACAGAAAGCCTAAATAGTTTAAAGGAAAATTTTTATGCTAACAAAAATTAAAGAAGCTTTGAGTAAGGTCACTAAGGTTCAGTGGATCGTTGCAGGAGTCGTCGTAGCCGCTTTGGTTCTCTGGTTGGCTCTCTGACCCATTGAATGGATTAAAGCCTCTCCCTGTCCATTGTGGAACTAAGAAGAGGCTTTTAAAATCGGTTCAGCAAAAAATTTGGGACCCTTTTACGGGTCCCTTATTCTTTTAGGACATTAGGTCTTTTCTTGGTGGGGGTATTAACTTGTATTCTTTCTTATTGAAAGAAATTTCATCTCTTAGACCTTTTAGAGACATTGGAATCATTGTCTCTTTTTCTTCCGGAGCTGGAAGAGGCATATTTGGCTTGACCTGTAGTCCGGGTTTTGGTTTCATCTGCAATCTTGTTGGTGTTTGACCGTGGATCAATGTACCGTCTGGCATTTGTTTGGTTCTGTTGATTGGCTCATTTACCATGTTCTGTGGAATGCCACCTTGATCGGCTGCGGTCTGTCTCATTGCGTAGATGTCGTCGTCGGTCTCTCCGCTAGTCTGGGCTGAAGTTTGGGAAGATGGCTTATTGGTGCCAAATACCCCAATAGGCTTTCCTGTCATTTTATCTATTGATGGCTTTCTTTTACCGGGAACCCATGTGTCACGGGGTTTATAATTTGGACCCACTACACTTAGATCAGGTTCCCAATAACCTTCTTCTCCTTCACGACCAACTGGTGGTCCGTAAGGATCTTTTGGATTTCTTTCGTCCCGTGGGAATATACGCTTACTCTTATCTGCCCCACCTCCACTTAAAGCACTCTTCATACGTTCTGGATCAAATGATGGTTTAATTCCGCCGGGTCCATAATTGAACTCGTTTAATTGTCCCTCAAGAATATTCAATTTTTCTTGAAGTTGTTCGCAAAGATTTTTGTAATAATTTGATAAGTAGTCCATGAGATTATTTATTATCTCAAATTTTTATTCGCAGTATCCAAGATATCCAGCTCCTCGTTGTAGTGACGGCACTTGTGGCAGGTCGGGCACAGAAAATCGCCCTTTGTCAATTCCTCTTCCATCTTTTCTACGGTTTTATGAGTATGTGGCTGGACTGTGCGGCTTCTACGAGTCCGTGTCGGTTCTCGCTCACCCTCTTCCAGATGGTGAAATTCTAATACTGCTGGAATTCTCTTCCATTCACAATCGATGCACTTACTCTGCCTCCGGATAGCCTTGTAGGTTTTCTTTACCTCATTGACCCGGCGGGTTCTCTTCATTTTGGTTGAAGTTTTTTGGGGAGTCTGAGTGATGTTGTCTTCTTCGAAGAGTGAGAGTGGCATGGAGGGAGTATAACACAAAACCGGGCTAGCGAAAAAAATATGGGAGACTTTTTAGGTCTCCCATATTTATTCAAAATTTTTAAGTTATTTTAACGGTTATCTATTTCTTTTTAGTGCTTCTGCTCTGGCTTTTCTTGCTTCAAAGCTGATTGGTTGTCTTTCACCATATGGCTTTTTTAATTCGGCTCCATGGATTGCTTCTTCTTTTTTTGCTTTCTTCAATCCTGCACCACGAACATTTCCTGCTTTTTCACGTGGTTCCATTTCGATTTCTTTAGCATCGACTTCAATTGGTTCTGCACCGGGTTTTGCGGCATCGTGATAATCTTGCATATCACGACCAATTTCTGGATCAAAATATACGGTTCTGGTCTTTTGTGCACCTTTTCCGCTTGCAAGTCTTCCTACGATTATACGCTCTCCGGGTGTACCTTCGATGTCGTCTACGTCAACCATGACAGTTTTGGCTTCTTTGATCATTTGCTCAAGTTTGTTGACTCGTTCTTGAAGTTGTTCCGATAGATTCTTGTAATAGTTTGTTAGGTAGTTCATAGTTTTATCTCAATAGTGAGATGGTGTTACGTGCATTGTCTCTTCTGGTGGTTCGGGGAATGGTGCTTTATATTTTCCAGTTCCCATTTGAATTACTTTTCTCATTGCAGCAATGTCTGCTGGAACGTTTGCTGGATGTCCCATTTCTCTTACCTTTTTTGTAACGTCTGTCAATATTTTTTGTGAATCTGGTGATGATCCGGCAACCTTTGGACCTACAGACATTACATCTGCCATTACATCTCCGTATTGTTTGGCAGTTTCTACATCTCCTGATTGTGCAACATCACCAAGCATGCTTGTAGCTTTTTTCAAAAGATCTTCTCTTCTTTGGGCTCTTGCATAATATGGAGCAGCCTTTGTTTTTACCAATCCACCTATTTCATCTGTGGAAAGATAGGGTTCACGTCCTGAGATTCTTTTTTGTAATCTTGCTTCTTCTGCGGCCTTTTCATATTCCTGAACTGCAATATCGCGCAATTCTGCAGCAGAGCGGATTTTTGCTTCTAGCAAATCTATTTTTGTTTGTAAATCTTCACAAAGATTCTTATAATAGGTGGTAAGATAATTCATAAAATTATTTATAAATATTAATGTTGAGGAAGTTTTAATTATGAGAAATCAAAGAAAATCTTTGGAAGATACAATTCGTGCAGTCCACAATCAGCATAAGAATAAACCGTCTCCCCTTCTGTTTGTGAACAAAGATCTTCCTATGGCACCACAGCAACAGGGAACTCCCCCCACCCCAGATTTAAGAAGCAATCTTCTATCGGGGTTCAAGCCAAAGCAAGATATCTTTCGTTGAAGCATAAATGATTCATAAATTTCAAAATATTTACGGAACGACTTATGTAATTTCTGCAGATTTGAAAGATTATAAAAATCAATTTTCAGATCTAATATTAAAAATTTTAGAAGATAAAAAATTACCTTTTAATGATGTCTATGTAAAGATGCCAGTTTTTCTCTCCCAGAAGTTCATGGACATTGTCTGGGAAGGAAGTCTGAAGTACAAAGAGGTTGAAACTAGACACGACAAATTTATGGTAAAATTCTGATGGCTGAAGAAACACCGGATTTCAATGATGCTCTTACCGAAGAAATTCTCAAAGGAATGGAAGAGACATCCTTTGAGAAAACATATGGTGGAAAATATCAGGGTTCAGCATTGCAACAAGAGACATACTCATCATTGCAAAAACAAGATGTCCTGTTCCAACAATACATAACAAATAATTTCGGCTCATACGAAAATTATCTCCAGCAAAAGAAAATTCAAACAAATATTGCGGTTTTTGATCCAAATGTCCATTATATGATGGATGTTACAATCAATACCGAAGATGAGACATATAAATCGGATCACATTTCTCCTGATCAGCTTATCTTAGAAGCATTGAGTGGAGTGTGCACTATTGTTTTTGTCGATTCTAAAAATAATGTAAGAAGAATCAACGGAACATTGGAAAAAAGCTACATGCCAACGAAAGAACTTCAAACCAGATCAAGCTTTTTTTCACCCATGCCCGGTGACAGAATCGGCATATGGGATCTGAATGAGCAGAAATGGAAATCTTTCTACATGGCAAAAACTATAAGATTCGTCCGCGACGACACAACTGGACTTGAATAAATAGATTTGATGGCCGATCATGATTCCAAACGCACTGATCATCTACATGCGATTCTTTTCAGAGAAGCGAAGATTATACTTTCGAAATATGAAGACTATCTTCGGGACAAGATTGGTTCTAAAGAACTCGCGCAAAAAATGTTGAATCTGCGCGATGCCATCGAAAAGATTGAAAACCACCAAAAGAAATAATTGACATAAAGATTGTGGAGTGTTATATTATGGACATGATTGTTAATTACGAGCCTAAGCTTGATTATTCTGACGTACTTATTGTACCATCTACCTCTAAAGTAAAATCCAGAAAAGAAGTTTCACTGGAAGTTGAAAAAACTTTTAAGTCTGGTGTGACTTGGAGAGGTGTTCCGCTGATGGCAGCAAATATGTCTACAGTCGGTACGCATGAAATGGCAAGTGTATTGTCAGAATACAAAATTGTAACTTGCTTGAAAAAAGGTGGTAATTATTATTCAAGCTTTGCATCCACTTATCCCGATAAAGAAAAATATGTTTCTTTGACTCTTGGTTTGGATGCCGAGAGCAAATTGTTTGTAGATTCAGCAATTATCGCTGACCCTACTTTTGTTTGTGTCGATGTGGCAAATGGCTACATGACTGAGTTTCATAATTTTACAAGAAAGGTTAGAGAAAAATGGCCGAAATCAATTCTAATTGCTGGGAATGTCGTGACCCCAGAGGGGGTAGAGGTATTGTCACAAGTTGGCGTAGATCTCGTAAAGGTGGGAATCGGCTCGGGGTCGATGTGTCTGACCCGGCGAGTGGCGGGAGTCGGGTATCCCCAGCTCTCGGCGGTGCTAGAGTGTGCACAAACAGCAGAAGCATTAGGTATTGGGATCGTTGCTGACGGCGGAATAGTTCATCCCGGCGATTTTGCAAAATCTTTTGTTGCTGGTTCAGCTTTTGCTATGGCTGGTGGTGTATTTGCTGGTCACGATGAATGTGGTGGTGAAATTAGACATGGTGAGCATGGAGAGCTCCGAATGTTGCACTACGGCATGAGCAGCAAGACTGCAAATGAGAAGTACAATGGCGGGCTTTCCGATTATAGAGCATCGGAAGGAAGAACAGTTGAAGTACCATATCGGGGATCTGTACGGAATACGATACAAGAAATTTTTGGTGGTTTGCGCTCGGCTTGCTCTTATGTTGGCGCTTTTAACTTGCCTGAACTGTATTCGAATGGTAAACTGATCAAAGTAAATCGCACAATCAACAACATTTTTGAAAGTCACGAAGTATGAATATTTTTGTTTTGCATGAACAGCCTGAGATTTCTGCTCAGATGATGTGTGACAAGCATGTGATCAAGATGATTCTTGAATCTTGTCAGCTTCTTTCAACTGCACATCATGTTCTTGACGGTGATGTAGTTGTTGTTGATACTGGTAAGCGCAAGTACAAGACCAGTATCTGCACAAGAAAAAACATTTGCAAAGCAACAATGATTAATCACCCATGCACTATTTGGACGCGGGAGACCAGAGCAAATTATCTTTGGCTTTGGAAGCATGCATATGCTTTGTGCAAAGAGTACACTGCACGGTATGGCAAAGTTCATGCAATGGAATCTATGTTGATGGATGGATTGTATAATCCTCCAGCAAATATTAAGAAAGGTAAGATTACTCCGTTTGCTCAGGCCATGCCCGATCAGTACAAAGATGGCAACGCAGTAGTCGCCTATCGTAAGTATTATATCAACGAGAAGGAGCGGTTTGCGAAGTGGAAGGCTTCTTCGGCACCTGAGTGGTTTTTGCAGCGGGTTGCTGAGGTTGTTGAGGAGGAGTTGCCTTTTTAACTTCAGTTCCTTTGAATGCTTCTCTGAAGCGATTAAAATAACGTGGATCGGCTTTTTCATCTGCTCCACGCCAGTATTGGATAAAGGTATTTAAACCTTCATCGGAAAGAGGCTTGTTTAAATCAAGCTTCTTTTCTTTTGCCTTTCCTTGGATTACAGCAGATGACATTTTTTGATAATCTTTGTGATACTTTTCATCACACAGATCTCCAACACAACCCAATCCATATTGGGGATCTTTTACATTAGCCTTTAAAAATTTATTTCCTTGATCTGCATATTGCTTTGAATAACCCTCTATTCCTTTGAATAGATTTGGTTGAGTTTTCATAAAACCTTTTGCAGTGCTTACTGTAATTTGTGTTGGACCGTATGCTGTGGATTTACCGCCGCCAGCTTTTGTACGGATATATAAATTTTTATCAAAGGCATAAGGATCTTTTGGTTTTGCTCCTTCATGCTCTGCTGCTACAATTGCACCATATAATTTTTTAATTTGCTCATTTCCACCAAATGGATCATCATTTTGTTGTGCTACTGCTGGTGGTGCCATTTCGATTAAGAAGTTTTTGAATGATTTCATTGGAATAATGCTTGCTATTAGAATGGTGCTAAGTATAATAGTTCTTACCATTTTATAAAGGAAACAAAATGAACGTAAAAGTATTTAGACTAAACTCAGGCGAAGAAATTTTAGCACGATTTGAAATGACAGACACACATGTGACTTTAAAGGATCCAGCAATTTTGGTTCCTGTCGGTCAAGGACAAATTGGACTAATGCCTTGGATGATGTATACTAAGGCTTCTAAGGGTGTTGAAATTCCTCACAGTTTTATTGCATTCAGCATTGAGCCGCTTGAAGAGCTCAAGTCTCAGTATGATGCAAGTTTGAATAAGGGGCTTGTCACTCCTTCGACTGGTCTTGGTAAGGGACCTGCGTTGAAGCTGACGCCGTGATTGAATGACTCTTGATAACATAATTGAAACGTACATGCCCATTGCCAAGCCGCTTTCTATGGCAATGGAGAGACAGAAGAAGCACATATCTCTCATAATTTACAAGCGAAAGATTGTCGCGGTGGGTCAGAATATTTTTAAGACCCACCCCGACACTTTTCGTTTGGGGTACCGTTGTGCCGAGATGCATTCTGAGTTGGATGCATTCAGAAAAATCCCCCACGGCCTCAGATCTAAGAAGTTGGTTCTTCTTAATTTTAGATTCAACCGCTTCGGCAATTTTAGAAATTCTAAGCCTTGCCCGGTCTGTGCCAAGTGGTGTGATGAGGTTTTTCACAAAATTTATTACACCGATGATCATGGTATACAGCGCCTATAAATACTATACATTAGGGTGATATATGCCAAAACAAGCGTGTTGTTGTAATCCAGTTGGTCGCCATATTGCTATTGCATGCAGATACTATGGAAGATCTGTAATATATTCTTTGAACGGAGATGTGGGAGCTACATCCGGTGCAGCTGGGGCTTCAGGCTCTACTGGCGGTTCTACAAATAACTTGATAACAGGCATAGAGTATGGCTACGGTGGTGATGATGGGTTCATAGGCATAACCAGCGGAATACAAAAGTTTTTTGGATGGACCGCACAGGAACCTGCGTTTGGAAATGATCAGAGTGGTTATATACACAGAGGTCCCGTTAAATGGACTGTAGATATTAAACAATTTGATACTACTAGAGACGTTGTTTTACTTTCGCGTTCCGGTGGTGGTGGATCACAATATGAATACGATGAAGCTGAACCAAAAGGTGGTCACTCGGCTCTTTTACAAAGCAGAGTAAAGGCCAGTCTTGCTCTTGAAGGATTTGCTGGAATAGGTGGCAATAATTTTTCTGGTGGACTTCCTACGATTGCTAGTGAAAACTTAGCAGAAATCAGCGAACCATCTATTGTTGGTGGTGGTGCGGGTGGAGCAGGTGGCGCCGAATCCCGTGGTGGTTATGGTGGCATAACATACGGATATCGTGGAGACGGTTCTTTTGGTGGATACGGAGGAAGTCAGACATCACCGGGATTGGCTGGAGGTCCTTCAGCATTTGCTGGTGTCACTTTGTTTGGTGGTTCTGGAGCCAATGATGGTGGGGGTGGCGGTGGTGGAAGATATGCTGGTGGTGGAGGTGACAAGGGAAGTGGTGGTGGCGGTGGAGCAAGTAAATGGCCAACAGATCAAGGTGGCTCATCTTTTGACGATGTAAACTATAGCGAGGACGCATCGGATCGCGGACCCGGTGGCGTATGTGACCCGTTTATTAACTATTATCCACTGGATACTCTTGTATATGGATGGCATGCTGGCATGGGCGGGGGAGCGAATGTTATATTCGATTCTGAAGCAGATCAAAATCTCAATAGCTCTACAAGATTTTTGGGATTTGGTTATGATTACAATCCATTCAAACAGGGAATACCCGGAATAATAACAGCTATATGGGTAGACAAGTATTGCCCGTGTTCCGAAATTGCAGATGGTGCTACCGGAGGTACGGGCGGTATAGCAAATACAACAAACCAAAATGAAGAAGAATCGACTCAGACTAGTAATTCAAGCACAGAATTGCCAGCGAAGATGTATATTTGTCTTACAGATGAACAATATCAAGTTTTGGAAAACTTCAAAGACCCAGAAAATGAAGAATTAAATGTACCGCATCCACGTTTTACTTTAAATGGAGAAAGTTATATTTACGTTGGGGTGTGTGTTAACTCATATTGTCCTTCAATAAGATTGGTTGAAGGCACTCCAACAAATCTTGCAAAGACAGATTTGGGTGGAAATGGTGCAGCATCATTCAACGGAACATATAATGATTGCTGCGATGTCATGATTTGTAGTCGTTATTGCAAGATACCAGAAGCAGATTGTTACAGCTGCAGATGCAATACAACTTGTATAACAGATTTTTCTAAACCAAAATATTGTTGTGAAAATTTAGATGAAAAACCAGATCAATATTGGTCTAAAAGTGAAGGTTGGTTATGGTGGTGCCGTAAAGTAAAAAAATTCTGGTATCCATTTGGAGTGACACCAGAGGATACTCTTCCAGCAACCAATGAATTATCGATTGATGGTATGCTAGTAAATGGACCTTTTGAAAAAGGATGTCTACCTATTACGGCAACAGGTTTGTGCGGGAGTACTTTAGAAGCATTTATAAATTCAAACTGTTTTCCCGAAAACCCAAATTTAAATTGTTCTGAATATATTGGATCTTTTACACCCGATCATCCCTGTAGAGCGGATTTACCAAAAAAACAATGGGATGGAAAAGTTTTATGGCCAATAAATGTAAACGCCGACATTTGTGCAAATCTTGAAACTGTTCCCTTATACGCATTCTCCACATCATTGCCCGTTGACTGTTCTTGTGCAGAAACTGAAAGTGTTCTTTGCGCTCAGTTAGGATGTCCCGAAGAAACAAACTATACATTTTCTTTTCAAGAATGTGACTTTACGGCAATTGAGGGAGGTTACTATGCAATAAAACGAAGTGGTTGTTCTACTACTTTTACTGGACCAACTAGTAGGTGTGAAATTTTTTATTCATTAATTCCCATAAACGGAAGATTTACCAATCTATGTAAAGAAGTTTTAGGTATGACTATACGAATACCCAGATGCCATCCAGATCCAAATAATCCGCAAATAGGTGATACACCCAAATATGGGATACCGGGTATAGGAAATGCTGTAACTTTTCCGCAAAGTACTTTGGGTTTTATTACAATATGTGAAAAAACGGTGCAGGGGTACGGAACTCTTGGAGAATTTGTTTCAGAATTGACATCGAATATGCAATCTGATATTGAAATAACAGTAAATGAACCTCGTCTATGGTTATCACGGCGACCAAAGTTGGACAGCTGCAATAATACAATTCCTGTAGAAAATTTTTGGCCTTCTGATTTAGTTAGTAGAGTTAAAATAACAGAAACACTAGATTTTCAAATATTAGAATACTTTTTTATTCCAGCTGCTTACATTTTTCAAGTTGATGCTAATGTAAATGTCACACCATCAGGAAACTATAGAGAATATCTTGGCGATGATCCGGTGTGTAATCCAGACTGTTTATGTCAAAGTGAAAAGTCATTTAAACAAGCTTCAGCAGCAAGTACTTCTTCAAGGTATAGTTACTTTTCCAGTGTCTATTATCTTTATGAAAATTCTTCTGGATCTCCACCCGATTTAGTTCGCGGTATTTTTCAATCAAGCCCAGAATTTGGAAATAGTCCAGATAATGGTTTCTCTGTTTTACCGCCTTTTATATCAGAAAGCTGTGAAATTCCAGTTTCTGACGTATTAGGTTTGGCGATAAGATCAAAATCATCTTGCGCTACTTTTACTGTGGGAAGTTTTCCCGATTGTAATATAACATCCACTATAGAAAATAATTCTTGCTATCCCGATTTTTTAAATATAACATTTTCATAAATTATGAACAATACACCCTTAGATATTTTTTTAAATGAGCATTATGATTGTAAGTCTACTGCAGAAGGTTACATCACCAGCAGGCAAAAAATTAATTGCAAATACTGGTCAACTGATGAATCTGGATGCAATATAGTATGCTCTTTAAATGTTTTAAACAACCCAAAGTGGACTGACTGTTTGAAATGTGAAAAAAGAGAAAAGATAAAAGAAATAGATGTTGAAAAATTAATTCCTAAAAAGGTAAATACCTTGATACCAAAACCAAAACCACCATCCCTGATAAAAAAAGCGGTTTCTTATGCACAAGCAGAAACTTCTCAAATGTTTAATGGTAAAGTTTCTGAAGAAATATACAACAAGAGAAAAGATATTTGTATTTCTTGTGATTATAAGGTAAATCCATTACCAGAAACAGAACCTATTGGTTGGTGTAAAGGTGGATGTGGTTGTAAAATTGGAAACCCCAGAGCGGGATTATCACAAAAACTTTATATGCCTACAGTCACATGTCCTTTGAAAAAATTTGGACCAGAAACTGGCGCTGGATTCAAAGTAGCTGATGCTATCGATTCTGTAAAGGGAATTGCAACGGCAATAAATGAAACTTTGAAGCCAGATACGGAAGAAAATAAATAACTTTAAGGAAAACATATGTCCTGCATTCAAAAAATACTAAACTTTAATAATGAAATCCGCCTCCATCATTGGGGTACACAGTCTTACGCTGCACACGTAGCTTTAGGAAAAGCATACGAGGGGATTGATGCTTTACTTGATACCTTTGCAGAAACCTACATGGGAGTAAAGGGAAAGCAGGAATTGAAAGATTTTGCTGAACTAAAATTAAATGGTCCTTTTAAGATTGGAATCAATTCAGTATTAGATTCATTTGAGGATTATTTAAAGAATGAATTGCCAAAAGAAATAAAACCAGATCAGACAGCATTGTTAAATATACGTGATGAGATGCTTGGTCTGATTCAACAAACCAAGTATCTCCTAACACTAAGTTAAGGAGTTACTAATGAAAATCCCAGAGCTAGTTTACGAAATTCGCAACTTGGCTCGCAAAGAAGAAGATCCTGTCAAGAAGGATCTTTTTTTTCAATGCGCCAAATCAATGGAAATTCTTGGCAACCTTGCCAAAATTGGAGATTTAATAGTAGCAGAACAAAATGGTTCTACTGGACCAATTAAAAATACAGAAGATGAAATCAAATGGGCAATCGATGATGAATCTTTACGTATGATGGATGAGCACATTGAATCGTTAATACATTATAAGTTTATGGATAAAAACGATAGATGGCCCTATGACAATGAAGAAATTAAATTATTTGTATCAAAATATTTAAAATCTCAAATTGTAAACGATTCTAACACCGAATAAACCTTCGGTGGAATCGTTTTATGGCTCAGAACGGCCATATTTGATGGCATAATCTTCAAAACATACTTGCTATAGTATGGATTTCGCTTGTATGAGTGAAATTTTCGAGTTTTTTCCATCAAAAAGTGGCTGTAAATGTACACGTGGGCTCGTTTTGCATACATTTTACTATTGATGGCCAAGTTAAAATCCTTGATGATCTTCATGGCCCGCCTTTCACAGTCTCTTTCCAGTGCACGGACTATAAAAAATGCTCGTTTTACCTTTTTAAGAGGATAATTTTTGCCTTTTAACCAAGCATCAACGATTGTTGATGCCTCGTAAGATTTGGTATAAATTTTAGCGTTGTTTATATATTGCAAAAAATGGCAATATTCATGTACCAAAACCTGCATAAATTCATTTGTTTTGCCTGCAACGGCAATAGCCTTACCGGATTCATCAAAATAGCCAGAACAACGGAAACCATCTACATTTACATGTTTTCCACGGCCAATAATAAGTTTCATACCGTATTCTGCGAGATGTTGTCTCACAAATTTTACGAACTGACGATTGTTCTGTCCCATAGAGCCTCCTTCAGTCAGAATTATTTAGGGAATT
>Ga0209770_10001272_pt1 | contig 13176 bp, 18 predicted proteins | sample LauGreSu1BDMLBDD_2_FD_187572 | JGI IMG/M metagenome (GOLD analysis project Ga0209770, IMG submission 187572) | Freshwater lake microbial communities from Lake Michigan, USA - Su13.BD.MLB.DD (SPAdes) (version 2) | ecosystem: Environmental > Aquatic > Freshwater > Lake | place: Lake Michigan, USA...
CAGAAACGTTATAAGTAAATTATCTCAAATGAAAACAGAAATAAAAAATCTAATCGAAACAAACAATTATCAAAACTTTAAATTCAATAAATGTCCTGAAAATATTGCTGTTAAGGAGTTAAAAATAAGTTCACAAAATGTCAAGGATGTTGATGGTATTTATTTCGTTTTCACAAATCGAAATGAAAACAGAAATGTTCAGGAGCATTTAGTTTTTGAAATTAATAATGAATTTTATGAGCTTATATATTTTGGAATAGCAGGTGGATTAACATCAAATGGTAAAGAAGGTGACCAAAAGCTACAAGGCAGAATAAATAATGTGGTGGGAAGTAACTCTATAAGAAGAGCTATTAAATGGAATAGCACAATGAAAGATAATGACTTTGAATCCTTCACTGTTTATTATTGCTATTTAAAACAACCAAAAAGTTTTGAAGACAAAATATATGATTACCTAAAAAAACAAAAACTAGCTTATCCATTGTTAAATGGAAAAAGAGGCAGACCTCCAAAGAGATAATCTACTTATAACAGCGTGTAAGCAATATTGCCTTGCCGCAGGCGCAACCCAAGGCAACATCGCCTACACGCAAACCGTTATGGGTAAGTTTAAACCACGATAAAACGGAGAAAGCCGAAAATCCAATAAAGAGTAGGCAACAATTTAAAACTAATTAATATGAAAAAGTTTGTTTCTGAAAACTGGTACAAATTGATGATTGGATCATCATTGTTAATGGCATCATTTGGATTTATGGTGCATTCTGTTTCACCTGCTATGGCAGATGATAACAACCAAAAGCTAAATGTAAATTCAAATTACAGATTGGTTCAAACAAATTCTGATGGATCAATAAATGTAAAATTATCAGATGAGCAAATAAATAATATTAAATCCACTACAGGAATACAACAAGTTGAAATTGTGGGATATGATAAATACGGAACGTTCAATCGTGCTAGAGTTGGTGAAGGTCAATTAGTAGTATTCAATAATAACAAATAAATTGTAATGTAGGAAATTCTCTAACTGAATCAACCCATAACCGCTTGTAAGCAATATCCCGAATCGTTCCTCTCGGGACATCGCCTACACGCAAAACGTTAGTGGTAAGTTAAAACACGAAAAAAAACAGAAAAATATGCCGATTGAACAACATCCATTTACATCAAACAGATGGCTTCAAAACATCAATAATCATTTAGTAAAAGATAAGTGGTTTTTAAAACGAAATATTGAAAATGATACAATAAGTTTTGGATTCATGCCCAACAAAGAAGTGAAAAGCATTTTTTTAGGTACTTTTCCTATTTGGGAAATAACAGTTGGACCAGTTGGAAATCAAAATATTGAATTCTTTTATGGGAGTATTGTAAATGATTTTTGGAATTGTTTAGGTTTCATTTCAGAAATGCCTATTAACAACCTGAGTAATCGAATTTCAATATTAGATAATTATCAATTAGGTATAACTGATATTTTAGAAACAGTTAATCGAAATCCAGAAAATTGCAACTCAGATGATTGTTTGACAGCATTGAAATATAATAACATTTTAAAACTTAAAGAATCTTTTCCTGGATTAAAAAACATATTTATTACTTCAGGAGGTAAAGGCCCCGTCGGTAATCTAAATAATAATAAAAATGTAGCGACTTGGCTTAAGCATTCCCTTCTTGGACATAATATTCAAGGGTTCAACAATAATGGGTTTGTTAAATCAATCACCATCGATAACATAGAATTCAACTTAATATATTTATTTAGTCCTAGTAATGCAGCTAATACTGCAAGACAAGGCGAAATGAATCGAAATAATAATTTTGGAATTAACAATTTAAATATTCAGGAATTTAGAAAATTACAATGGAGTTATTTTATTAAGCAATATCATTTAGTTGACACAACAAACGAAACAATTGATTCTATTTACAATACAGTAATAAACAATGAACAACTTTTAAATTACTTCAATAACTAACCAACCACTAACAGCGTGTAAGCAATATTGCCTTGCCGCAGGCGCAACACAAGGCAACATCGCATGCACGCAAAACGTTAGAGTACATCTTCATCTTCTTGAAAAAAGATTAAATAAAGTTGGAAAATAGTAACTTATAAGTTACATTTGTGTTATGAATCATAAAGTCCGACAAGTTGTCGAATTTGAAACTCATTTTAGTGATTTTTTGAAAAAGCAGCCTGAAAAGGTTCAGAATAAGATTTTTAAAATAATTGAAGCAATAGAAACACTTGAGAGGGTTCCTGGCAATTATCTTAAATTGCTTAGTGGTACAAATGGGCTTTATGAAGCACGTATCAAGTTAGGATCAAATATTTGGAGGGTGTTTTGCTTTTTTGACAGCGGGAAATTGGTCATTTTATTGAACGGATTTACAAAAAAGTCACAAAAGACACCAAAAAATGAAATTGACAAAGCAATGGCATTGATGCAAAAATATAACCAGACTAAAAATAAATAACATGAGCACAAGAAGTTGGAAAGAAATAAAGGATGAAGTTTACGGCAAAAAAGGAACTGCGCGTCGTGATCAATTAGATCGTGAATTCGAGTCATTTGAAATCGGTCTTCTATTAAAAAAGGCTCGTGAGGATAAACGCTTAACACAAGAACAACTTGCCGAATTGGTGGACAAGAAAAGAACCTATATTTCAAGAGTTGAAAATGATGGGGGTAACATGACACTCAAAACTTTATATGAAATTGTCGAGAAAGGTTTGGGGGGAAAAGTTACCATCTCAATACAACTTTAAAGACGAACTCTAACAGCGTGTAAGCAATATCCCGAATCGTTCCGCTCGGGACATCGCTTACACGCAAAACGTTTTGCTTCATACTAACAGACATTCCTAATATGAAATTAAAATAAAGCAGTCCAAACACTTTTATCTTTTGTTCGACACTTTTAATGGCTATTACTATGTCTTGTAACAGTAACATTCAAAGTCAATCAAATAAAAAAGACCAAAGTATTCATTTTATAATTGACTCCACAAAGCTGAATTATAAAACAGGAGTACGTTCAATTTTAGAAGATAGTAAAGGAAATATTTGGTTTGGAAGTTACAGCGAAGGAGTGTGTTTACTTCAAAATGGAAAGCTCCAATATTTTACAACCCAAAACGGATTAAGTGATAATCAAGTTAGAAGTATTTATGAGGACAAAAATGGCACCATTTGTTTTGAGTGTGGCATTGGCTTGAGTATTTATAAGGATGATAAAATGACTTTGTTTAATGATAGAAATTATGCAAATAAACAATTAAAATTATCGGATGATGACCTTTGGTTTAAAAGTGATGCATCAATGGGCAATAGCAAACTTGAAAAAAAATCAGGAGTGTATCAGTATGACGGGAAAGAACTTTATTATCACACTTTTACTGTTAAAGACACATTAGGGCAAGAGATTCCCTGGGCAAAATCAACAAACTTTGTAAGAAGTAAAAATGGAATAGTTTGGTTTGGTGCTTACAGTGAATTGATTGGACATAATGGCAAGCAACTAATAACGTTTAATAACGAATCGCTTGGATTAAATGGCACAACAGAAAACCTTCACATTAGGTCATTAATGGAAGACAGCAAAGGCAATCTATGGATTGGAAATAATTGTGGTGGCGGTCGCAGTGGAATTGGCGTAATAAAATATGATGGTAAATATTTCACTCAATTTACAAAACAACATCGATTAAGGACAGAAGATACCAAGGGTAATTCCTTAGACAAAGTTTTTTCTATGTGTGAGGATAATTCAGGAAATATTTGGTTTGGCACAAACGAATCAGGTGTTTGGCGTTATGACGGACAATCTTTGAAGAACTTTACACAAGAGGACGGAGTAGACAGCGGTATAACTTGGGTAATTTACAAAAGCAAATCAGGAGAATTATGGTTTGGTGGAGGTCCAAATGGTGTGTATCGATTCAATGGCAAGTCTTTTGAACGAAAATACTAGGTGGAAGTACGACCCCACAGCAGGGGTTTTGCAAAATTGGCGGTTCAGTGCTTCGCATGACAATTTTTGCATAATTTGCACATTAGTGACTCGCATAAAGTTTTGTGGATAAAAGCGCCACTTCGCCAAGCTGCAAACCGTGAAACCAAGAAACTCAATAACTTTAGCGTGTTTTTGCTCACTATGAAAAAATTTCGTGCGCTTATTCCAATTTTAATTTTTGTTCTGCAGTCTTGCAACATATTTTATCACCGGGTTCATTTTGAGCACCTACACAAGCAAAATGCAATCGTCACGAAAGAGACCAAAGTCAGGAATACGGGAAGCAATTGTCGGTCTAAAGAAATTACCACGGAAAAAGACTCGCTCACCAATCTAGTTACATTAAAAGAAGTAATAACCTATAACTGTAAGGGGGCCTACTCCTATGAAGTCAAAAGAAAAACTTGGACGCGAGTTCATGGTAAAAAAAACGTCACCGTCTCAAAAAAGTAATTTCTATCTTAACGCCTAACATAAAAACTTTATATTGAATCGCATACTACCCCTTATTTTTATTGCGCTTACCTCCTATTCGTTTTCCCAGAACGGTTACCTAAAAACGAAAGAAATCTTTCTCGGAGCGGATAGCATCGCAGGAAAACGCATCATTGCGGGTATGTATCTTGTGTCTACGGATAGTTCAACTCTACGAATGGACCTGACGATTTTGGACGATTGGATACCAAAAGATTCAATAACTGAATTGCTAACGCTGGATCAATCCAGTATCAAACAACCGTTATTTTTCATTCCATATCAATCAGATTCCATTCCAGCTTATCGATACGTCAATGAATATGGATTTGAGATTTATCTGGCTAAAGAGCACTGCTTTGAAAGCTATAATCAATATGGCGTAAAGAATAACGCTTCTTGCCAATTTACGATGGCACGAGTATATTTGCCCGAATACCAGAAATTTTACGTCAGTTCTCTACCCTTAATGTATCATAAATGAATCCTCATCCATGGATCGAGCGCAACAACGCGCTCCACAAAACCTTTGAATTTTCTACGTTCCAAGAGGCGATGAAGTGGATGGCAAAAGCAAGCGTGCATGTTGAAGCAATGAACCATCATCCGAAATGGACCAACGTGTACAACACCGTAACGGTTGAACTTTGCACCCACGACGAAGGGAACAACGTTACGGAGAAAGATTGGACTTTAGCCCGTTTGTTCGATTCGATTTAAGGGGGTGATTTAAGTATGAATGGTAGGGGTAATATCTTAGGTTTACTCATCAAAAAAATCTTAAATTTTCAAATAATACCAATATTTGGTATATTTAAAAAAAATAAAAAATCATGAGTAAGAACACATCGATTACGTTGGGTAGTTATTTTGATCAATTTATTCAAAGTATTTTAAGAGAAGGCCGTTATAAAAACGCTAGTGAAGTTGTGCGTGCAGGTTTGAGACTCCTTGAAGAAGAAGAACAGAAAATTATGGCTCTTCGACAAGCAATTGACGCAGGTATTAATAGTGGGTTAGCAGAGGGTTTTGATCCAGAAGAACATTTGAGAACATTAAAGGCAAAAAAATTAAATGGCAAAGTTTAAATTAACAAACAATGCCGTTAAGGATTTATCTGATATCTGGAATTACACCTTCGATGCCTGGTCTGAAAGTCAAGCAGACAAATATTATAAGTTAATTATCAATGCATGTACCGCAATCTCTAAAAAGCCGCAAGAAGGCAAATTATATGAAGAAATTTACCCAGATTTGAAGGGTAAAAAAGCCTCAAAGCACATCATTTTCTATAGGATATTGGAAGAAAAATCCATTGAAATTACGAGAATCCTGCATGAGAGAATGGATTTGAAGAATAAATTAACTCCGTTGCTTCCTTAGGAGGTAAAATAAGAAAACACACTTAGCAGCAAGCTAAAAAGAGCCCTATTCTTTCTACCAACGACAAAGCCGCCAGCGATGCTAAATTACAATTTGTTTTAAAAGAATATAATCTATCTTCGAAGAAAAAACTTTTAAAAGGTGGGCTTATATCCTACCTGTAAACCCATACCAACTAAGTGAACTCATCACCCTTGACACGCATATTTTTTATCATATTGACGCTATTTTCCGTGACTTCAGGAATTGGACAAACCAATCCAAGTACTGGAAAAGATCTTGAATTATCGGCGCAAAACATCAAACGATTGTTCAGCCTAAAACCTGACATGTGTTGTCCGGTGCCGCCAACAGAATGGACTGCATGCTATGAAACCGACAGCACCTATGCCACCGCCGATACGGTGATCTTATACAGTGACATGTATTACTATTTGACCGCGCATTGTTGTTATGTGACTTCTTGGACTTTCTCCAACAGTACAACCTTTAGCTTAACAGAAACACACGTTTGTGAAGAACCTCCACCAACGTTATGGAGTTTTGGCAACAGCGGACTTAACATCAAGTTCAAAGAAAAAGAGGGGCACTTGATTATGTCGGTTTATCACAAGCAACAATTAAACGATCAATTCATGTTACTGTCATTAGACCATGTAGAAATGAAAAATGGGGAACAAGGATATAAGTTGACCATGCTTAGAATCCAATAAATCTCGCCTTAATTGCCTCCATACGAAACCTATACACAACCTTTTCAGCCATTCTGTCATACAATAAAGAAAGGCACAGGCCTTGTATTATCTAATCCGTGAAAAAAAACGGATTTGATACCGTCCTCTGGCCTTCGGTGCTTCCCGGCCTAGCTATTATCCTTTTTTTATGGTTGATTCAATGGGCGCAGGAACTTTTCACCTTTCCGTTCTATACGCTCGGGGTTTTGCCGCAGCAATTCGAAGGCCTTAAAGGTATTTTCTTCATGCCGTTCATCCACGACAAAAACGACTTACATCACTTATTGAACAATTCCTTGGCCTTTATGGTACTCTCCACCTTGCTTTTTTATGCCTACCGACGCTTTGCTACAACGGTGCTCCTCATAAGTTGGCTCTTTGGCGGACTCTTTATTTGGTTATTTGCAGAGAACCATGGGTCGTATCATATTGGAATCAGCGGCGTAATTTACGCCTTGGTTTCCTTCCTCTTCTTTTCCGGGGTATTCCGAAAGTATTTTCCGCTTCAAGCGCTCTCACTGTTAGTCGTTTTCTTATATGGGAGTACGCTTTGGGGAATTTTTCCCATTGAACCTAAAATTTCGTGGGAGGGGCACCTAGCCGGTTTCATTAGCGGCATAGTGTTAGCAGTTCTTTACCGAAAAGAAGGTCCGCAACGGCCCAAATACCAATACGAAATCGAACAAGAAATGGGCATCGAACCCCCAGATTTGGAAGGGGAATGGCTGAAAAAAATACAGGCGTTGGAAGAAAATCAAAACCCCCTCATCGTTAATTACCATTTTCTTCCGAAAAACACGGTTGCTGAAGCTAGTCCTCAGGTCGAAAATAACCCTTCGATAGCGCCGTCCCAGGACCAAGGTGGCTCAGATCCGATCCCAGAAACTCCACCGTCACCAACGCCGCAGTCGGAAGAATAATCTCCTGTTCGGTTAACCAACTCACGATTTCAGATATCCCTTCGTTGTGGCCAATGAACAGGGTATCATGCTTTCCATGGTTCTCAAGAATTGATTTCCATTCCGACAGGTCGGCCAGGTACAACGAATCTATAAATAACGTGTCTTTAGCGAGACCACTCGTGGAAAATTCACAGGTTTGACGGGTGCGTAAAGCCGAAGAGCATACCACCGATGCTATGCTTAGGTTTTTCAAATATTCGCTCAAGGAGGCGCATTGGCGTAACCCGCGAGGCGCAAGTTCCCGGTCAAAGTCCTTTCCACTGGCCGAAACCTTTTCGGTTTTCGCATGCCTTAAGAAATACCACCTCACAGCCCTTGATTTTTCACCAAACGCTTCCCTAATTCCGCTAAATAAGGCAGCGAAAGATGGTCTTCTAAGAGATGTAAATGCTGAATTCGGTGCGCATCGGTTCCCACAAAATCAAAGAGGCAATCGTCCACCATACGTTCCGCTTGTTTGCGAATCTCCGGACCGTAATGTCCTGTTAGGGAAAGCAAGTTCATTTGAATATTCACGCCCATATTTCGGTATTTTTCCGCTATTTCAGGCCTTCCATGAAAGTACAAATAGCGTTCAAAATGGGCCAATACCGGCACGTAGCCCTTGTCCAATACCCGTTTAAAGGCCTCTTCTTCAAAGACGGGTGGAGTGGTAAAACTGAACTCCATCAACACGTACTTCTGTCTGCCAAAGCAAAGCAGTTCCCGTTGTTGAAGACGCTCTATAAAGGTATCGTCCAAAAAATATTCTGCCGCCAGCTCCACTTCGACGCCTATACCCAAACGCTCCTTTTCTTCCTTCAATTGGTCGAAGACCTGACGAAGCTTTTCCTCTGAGTTCGGATAAATATCCATTTTGATATGAGGCGTTGTGATGCACTTCTTGTAGCCTATGTCCTGCATTTTTTGCAACAACTGAAGGCTGTCTTCCAAGGTCTGGGCACCGTCGTCTACCCCAGGAAGAAAATGGCTGTGCATATCGCAGCGAAAAGCGCTAAGCTTCAAGGGATTTTTTGCTGTTTGCTCCTTACGTTTGCCCAACAAGCCCGAAAACCACGACATTATTGATAAAATTTCTGGTAATAGGCCTGATAAGCTCCTGAGGTGACGTGCTCGATCCATTCAGGATGGCTCAAGTACCAATCCACGGTTTTTTCCAAACCTTCTTCAAAGCGCAGCGAAGGACTCCATCCCAATTCTTGGGTTAATTTTGACGCATCGATGGCATAGCGTTGGTCGTGGCCTGCACGGTCTTTCACAAAACGGATTAATTCCCGAGAGGCACCTTCGATTCTGCCCAATTTACGGTCCATCAAATCGCACAAATAATGCACTAAGTCGAGGTTGGTCCATTCGTTCAATCCTCCTACGTTGTAGGACTCGCCTACTTTTCCTCGGTGGAAAATAACATCAATGGCCGAAGCGTGGTCTTCGACCCACAACCAATCCCGGATGTTGCTCCCATTCCCGTAAACCGGCAAGGCCTGTTCTTTCAGGATGTTGTTGATCATTAGCGGGATCAATTTTTCAGGGAAATGATGGCTTCCGTAGTTGTTAGAACAATTCGAGATTTTTACGGGCAAACCGTACGTATGAAAATAGGCGTTCACAAAATGGTCGGAACTTGCCTTGGAGGCAGAATAAGGACTTCTTGGGTCGTAGGGTGTGGCTTCGGTAAAAAATCCGGAAGCGCCTAAGCTCCCATACACCTCATCGGTTGAAACGTGGTGAAAAACATGGTTTTCAAACGAATCCGACCAAGCCGACCGTGAAGCCTCCAACAAATTAACCGTTCCAACTACATTGGTGAAAACGAATTCCAAAGGACCGTCGATGGAGCGGTCCACGTGCGACTCTGCGGCTAAATGAATCACATCGGTAATCGCATGGCGTTCAAAAACGCTTTTAAGGGCTTCCAAGGATTGGATATCGGTTTTTTCAAAGCGGTAGTTGGGATGGCCCAATACATCGTCCAGATTTTCCAAATTACCGGCATAGGTGAGTTTATCCAAATTCACGATAAGGTATTTCGGGTAGGAGTTAACTAACCTACGAACCACGTGGGAACCAATGAATCCGGCGCCACCCGTAACCAAAATGCGTTTTTCAAATTCCATCACAAACTCCAATATTCTAAACGGTTAATTTTTCCTTTGTAAAGGCCTTTAACATCGATAAAGACGCCTTGTTCTGTCGCCATGAGCGAGGAAAAGTAGGCCTCGTCCAAATGCGCATATTCTTGGTGGTTCACGGCAACAATGATCGCATCGTACTTGTCTACCGGAGCGCTAACCAAAGAAACACCGTATTCGTGGTGCATTTCTTCGGAGGATGCGTGCGGATCGACAAGGTCCACGGACATTTGATAGGACTTAAGTTCATTGACAATGTCGATGACCTTGGAATTACGAATATCGGTGACATCTTCTTTGAAGGTCACCCCCATGATCAAAGCCCTGGATTGTTGAATCACCTTTCCTTGGGCAATCACTTTTTTTACCGTTTGTTTCGCGATGTAGAAGCCCATGGAATCGTTGACATACCGACCACTCGTAATCACTTTGGAATGATACCCTGCCTGTTGTGCCCGATGGGTTAAATAGTAAGGATCCACCCCGATGCAATGTCCTCCTACCAGACCTGGGGTGAACTTGAGAAAATTCCATTTGGTACCTGCGGCTTCTAAAACGTCATAAGTATTGATGTTGAGCTTATTGAAAATTATGGAAAGCTCGTTGATTAATGCGATGTTCACGTCGCGCTGGGTGTTTTCAATGATCTTGGCAGCTTCCGCCACCTTGATCGTTGGAGCTCGATGTACCCCTGCATCCACCACCAATTCGTAAACCGAAGCTACCGTTTCCAAAGCCTCTGGCGTGGAGCCCGAAACGACTTTTACTACGTTTTCTAGCGTATGTACCTTGTCTCCGGGATTGATGCGTTCAGGAGAATATCCCACGAAAAAATCGGTGTTAAAGGTTAATCCGGACAATTCCTCCAGCACGGGAATGCAATCCTCCTCGGTGCATCCAGGATATACAGTGGATTCAAAAACCACATAATTTCCTTTGGTCAAGCTTCCTGCGACGCTTCGCGTTGCAGACAACAAGGGTTTAAGGTCTGGTAAATTGGCATCATCGATCGGAGTTGGCACCGCAACGATGTAAAAACTCACCTCGTTTAAATCTTCTGCATCGCATGAAAAACGAATGTTGCACCCCTCAAAGGCCTCGGAGGTCAGTTCGTTGCTCGGATCGATTCCTTGCCGCATGAGTGCCACACGTTCCTGGTTGATGTCAAATCCGAGAACTTTTACCTTCCGAGCGAAGGCAAGAGCAATGGGTAAACCAACGTACCCTAAACCAATAACGGCGAGGGTTTCTTCTCCTTTCAATAATCTGTCAAAAAAATGCTTGTCCATGCTTAATTTCCGTAAATTGCTTGTTCGTCGCGCACCTTATAAATGCGTTCTATAATATCAACTACCTTCAAGCCTTCCAAGGCATTGGTGGTGGCGGTAGTGCGGCCTTTTAGGGTGTCGATAACGTTTTTAATGACAAAATTATGGTTTGCCGCAGAGCCTTTATAAGGGCCATAATCGTTGGCGGGATTAGAGGCTTTCAATTCGGGCATTTCATAATCCTTAATGTTGCAGACTTCCACCTCGTTCATGTACTGCCCCCCGATTTTAATGCTGCCATTGCTGCCGATTACAGTGATAGAACTTTCCAAATTTTGCATGGCAACGGATGTAGAATAATTGATGGTTCCTAAGCCCCCGTTCAAAAATTCAAAACTCACGAAGCCCGAATCTTCAAAGGCTGTGGTGTCTTGGTGATTAAAATCTGCAAATTTTCCTTGAATGCGGTCAATGTCCCCAAAAAGCCAGTACATGATATCGATGAAATGGGAAAACTGCGTGAACAAGGTGCCGCCGTCCAAATCCGGGGTGCCTTTCCAACCTCCTTGCTTGTAATACCGTTCATCGCGGTTCCAATAACAATTCACCTGCACCATAAAGATGTCTCCGAGGAGCCCTTTGCTCACGATTTCTTTGATCCATTCCGAAGGAGGAGAATAGCGGTTTTGCATGACGCAAAAGACTTGACGGTTCATTTGCAGGGCCGTGTAAATGACCTTTTCACAGCTTTCCTTGGTCAGGCCCATGGGTTTTTCTACCACCACGTGCTTGCCGGCTTTGAGCGCTTGAATCGCCTGTTCGGCATGTAAACCATTGGGAGTGCAGATGGAAACAACGTCGCATTGCAACCCCGAATGCAACAAATCATCGATGGACTCAAAATGGGGAACGCGGTATTCCAAGGTTTGGCAATCCTCGGGGGATCGAACATCGCAAAAAGCGGTTAACTGTGCTTCGGGTTCACGGGCAATCATTTCTGCGTGCCTTTTGCCAATATGCCCGGCTCCTACTACAGCGAATTTTACAGATTCATTCATTCCGAAATTCGTTTTACTTGATGATCAATTAACGTATATTTTTGACCTGATTCCATGCATGTGGCGCCTTGGTCAGCGTCGAAGTTTAAGCGGTGGCCGTATTCACTTACCCAACCGATTTGTTGTGCAGGATTTCCCACCACCAAGGCGTAGTCGGGTACATCCTTCGTAATCACGGCTCCAGCACCGATTAAGGCAAAACGCCCAATGGTATTCCCGCATATCACGGTGGCGTTGGCTCCGATGCTTGCGCCCTCTTTGACCAAAGTAGTCGCATATTGATCTTTGCGCACAACATGACTTCTTGGGTTAATGACGTTGGTAAAGACCATTGAGGGACCCAAAAAAACGTGATCCTCGCAAATAACTCCTGTATAAATGGAAACGTTGTTTTGTACTTTGACATTTCTCCCCAAAACAACCCCTGGAGAAACCACCACATTTTGACCAAGATTACAGTCTTCACCGAGAACACTGCCCGGCATTACATGGGAAAAATGCCAAATTTTGGTTCCTTTACCGATGGAACATCCCTCATCAATTACAGCTGTTTCGTGCGCAAAATACTCCTTCATTTCACAATGTATTGGTCAAAACTCTTGTGCTCCATGTGGTACAATTCATCCGATGAAAGGCTTTTAAAATAGGCATAGGTTCGTTGGAGACCATCTTGCCGTTGTACTTTTGGCGTCCAATCCAAGAGTTCTTTCGCAAGGGAAATATCCGGACGGCGTTGCTTAGGATCGTCGGCGGGTAGTGGTTTAAAAACGATTTTCTGCGAGGTTTGGGTGAGGGCAACAATTTCTTTCGCGAAATCCAACATGGTAATTTCGTCGGGATTGCCGAGGTTTACCGGATGTACGTAGTCGCTCATTAACAAACGATAAATTCCTTCGATGAGGTCGTCTACATAACAAAAAGAACGGGTTTGTGAACCGTCTCCGAAAACCGTTAAATCCTCCCCTCTTAAAGCCTGACCAATGAATGCGGGCAAAGCCCTGCCATCGTTGAGACGCATCCGAGGTCCGTAGGTATTAAATATCCGAACGATCCGCGTTTCAAGTCCGTGATAGGTGTGGTAGGCCATGGTCATGGCTTCCTGGAAACGTTTAGCCTCGTCGTAAACTCCTCTGGGCCCA
>Ga0209770_10001273_pt1 | contig 13171 bp, 32 predicted proteins | sample LauGreSu1BDMLBDD_2_FD_187572 | JGI IMG/M metagenome (GOLD analysis project Ga0209770, IMG submission 187572) | Freshwater lake microbial communities from Lake Michigan, USA - Su13.BD.MLB.DD (SPAdes) (version 2) | ecosystem: Environmental > Aquatic > Freshwater > Lake | place: Lake Michigan, USA...
GGGATCTCGGCTGCAACCTGATCCTTGGTGAGTGGGTTGGACTGCCACGCCTTCTGGTAGGCGCGCTTGTTGCCATCAACGGCAACAAGTGGCCATTCGCCGGGCAGTGCCTGAAGCTGATCGAGCAGCTGCTGCGTCATGGGGCTTCCGCGATGGCGCGCGCCAACCGCTTGAGCGCACGGCGGACGGCCATCATTTCGAAGAACGAGATGTCGCCGCGCTCGGCGAGCAGATCTTCGCGGATGTGGTCGATCAGGTGGATGATGCGCTCGCGCTCAGCGAGCTGGCCTGCGCGCCAGGCGGCTGAGTCTGGGATCTCAAGGACGTGGCCGGTCATGCGGGGGTGTCCTCCCAGTCGTGATCGAGCATGGCGGCGGAGATGATCCGCTCCGGGAACAGCTCACGGGCGCAGTGGATGGCATCGGCCTGGCTACGGGCGATGATGCCGATGCGGCGCGGCGGGTCGTCGTGATGCAGCGCCACGACGGTGTAGGCCTGCACGGTCATGGCTGGGGCTCCTGCTGCTGGGTTTGGAGGCGCTCAGCGCGGGCGTAGAGCCGGCGGCACTCGCGCACCACGGCATCGGTGGCGGGGTAGTCCCAGCCGCGGTAGCGGATCTGATTGGTGGCCCAGTGAAGCGGATTGCGGGCCCAGTCCAGGGCGTGCTGATCGGTGGGTGGCTCGCAGTGGTGTGCGTCGCGGTAGAGCTTGCGCAGGCGGTGAAGGGCGGTGACGGGATCGATGGCCATGGTGCGGTGGCGTTGGCCATCCGACCGTAAGGGCGCAGGCAGCTGTGAGCTGCGCGGTCGTCGCAATCCGTTACAGACGCAGGATGGAGAGGGCGTCCGGGACTGATCGTGCGACGCCAGCGAGGCCGCCGGCTTGGTGGACCAGGTTGATGAAGGCCTGCTGCTGCTCGGTGGGGCGGCCGCGATCCTTGACTTCGACGGCGGTGAAGATGGCGACGCGCTGGCCCACCATGTCGGGGGTGATGACGACGGTGCGGAAGCCGATGAGGTCTGAGGACCCGGGGCAAAGGCCGTAGCGCACGAGCTGGCCGCGGGCGTCCTTGAGCGCACCGGTGTTGTTGCGCCAGAGGCGTGCGGGGCCATTAGCGGCGAGCTGGATCTCGGACTGGATGCGGCGCTCATCCGAACGCTCTGCGGCCATGATGCTGTCCTCGTGCTGCGAGCATGTGCGCCACCCAGCCTGGCTTATAGCCGCGCTCACGGGCGATCGCCTCGAGCTCTTCACGGGTGCGGGCCTGTGCCACCTCGCGGCGTTCAACGCGGCGCATCTCAGAACCGAGCTGGCGGCTGTCGAGCTCCTGCAGGGTGCCTTCAACCACCTCCGGCTTCCGGCGGGCCTGCTCAATCTCGTGGCCGCACTCGCTGCAGGGATTGCAGGCGGATGGGATGGCGGAGAAGCAGGCGGGGCAGATGCGGATGGGGATGGCGTCTGATGGCTTGCGGGCCTTGCCCTTGGGCCGGCCCTCGAGGCTCCACTCGCGCGGGTCCGTGGGGAGGCCGTGGCGGAGGGTGTTGCCCACGTGGTCATTGACCACGGCGTAGGGCTTGCCGGGGCACGGCCTGAGCACGCGGCCGACCTGCTGCAGGTGCAGGCCCAGGGAGTCTGTGGGGCGCAGGAGGACAGCGCCTGTGACGGAGGGGATGTCGGTGCCCTCTGAAATGATGTCGCAGCTGGTGAGCACCTTCAGCTGGCCGGTGCCCAGGTCGGCGATCAAGCGTTTCCGGACGCCCCGGTCCATGCTGCCGTCGAGGCGTGCGGCGCTGATGCCCTGCTCTCGGAAGGCCTCGGCCACGGCGTCGGCGTGGGCCACGGAGCAGCAGAAGGCGATGGCGGTGCCGTTGTGGATGTCTTGGATAGTCCGCCGGTAGTGGGAGACCGCATCGCCCATGGCCTGGCCCTGGCGCAGGATGTCGTCGGCGTCGTGCCGGCCCTTCTTGGTGTCGAACCGCTTGACGCCCGACAGGTCGATGCCAGGCGGGGCAAAGATGCGGGCCCGCACCAGAAAGCCCTCCTGGGTAAGCCAGCCGGCGTCGGGGCCCAGAACCATGGTGGTGAAGAACCCACCGTGGCCAACGCCGAGGCCCTCACCCGAAAGACGCTCCGGCGTTGCAGTCTTGCCGATCAGGAAGGCCTGAGGCCAGGTGTCGATCACCTTGCCCCACATGTTGCCGGCGACGAGGTGATGGGCCTCATCCTGAATGACCATCGAAGGCGGTGGGATCCGCTCCAGGCGGCGCACGACGGTCTGCACCGATCCGACCTGAACGGCCTGGCGCAGATCTTCGCGGTAGCCCGACGCGATCACGCCATGGTTGATGCCGAAGCCGTGGATGCGCTGAGAGAGGTCGGCCACCAGCTCAGCGCGATGGGCAAGAATCAGGACGCGATGGCCGCGCGCAGCGGCTGAGGCGACCATGGCGGCGATGGTGGTGCCCTTGCCGGAGCCGGTGGGCATGACGGCGAGGATGCGCCGATGGCCGGCGCGCATGGCGTCGCGGATGTCCTCGAGGAGCTGGTGCTGATAGGGACGGAGCTCAACCATTGCGGCGCTCCCACTTGCGCACGGGAGAGCTGGCAATCCGTTGAATGTTCCAGCCGGCGCGCAGCCGCGCATAAATCACTCGGCGAGGAAGCTGCAGGGCCTGCGCCAGTTCGTTGATGGTGAGCTTCTGGCCTTGCCACTCGAACAGGCCGTCTCCGTGAAGCAGATGCTCCCTAATGTGCTCCCCTTGGGTCATCACCATCAGATTCGACGGGTCGTTGTTGTGCCTGTTGCCGTCGATGTGATGGACGATCTCGCCTGGCTTTAGGGGCCTGCCGAGCATTTCCTCGGCCACAACGCGATGCTCATGCCGTCCGTGGAGCTTGCGGTAGGTGGTCTCTTTCACCTCTCCATGCCGAGCCAGTTGAGCGCTGCGGTTGTTGGCGCGGCGTTCAGCCTCAGGAGTGACGTAGTTGGGATCGCCATAGCGGCGCAGCCGCTGTGCGTGCATTCCGCAGTAGCCATGAGAGTCGGTTGGGCGGTCGCAGCCATCGATCTGGCAGGTGCCTGGCATGATGCCAACAGCAGGGGGCAGCGAAATCTTAGCAGTTACCGGCCGGCGTGGGATCTCAGCGACGGCTGAGGACTGGAAGGGGCGAAGTTGAACCATGTGGGAGGCGAGAGCTGGGGGGTTGACTGTGACGGGAGGATGCCCGATCCTCCCGCGAAATCAAGGCCTTATGGCGGTATGTAACGGGATGTGACGGGAGGCGGAGGTATGGGGAGGGAAGCCCTTATGGTCGGGAACGACCCCCGCAATTCACAGGTGGCGCCAACGCTCACCCACCACCCCGGCCTCACCAACGAGGCCTATCACGCGCTCAAGGCCGTGAGCCCGAGCCAGATCAAGATCCTGGCCCGCAGCCCGCTGCACTACCACGACAAGTTCCTGGCTGAGGACCGGGAGAAGCCCGAGCCGACCCCGGCCATGCTGAAAGGCACGGCGCTCCACACGGCGGTGCTGGAGCCCGAGCTGTGGGACAGCACCATCGCGGTGCCGCCGCACAGCTTCGATCGCCGGACCAGGGTAGGAAAGGAGCTGGCGGCCGAGTTCGAGCGCGAGAGCGCCGGCAAGATCGTGCTTGACCCCGACCAGGCCGACGAGGTGCGCCGGATGGCTGATGCGGTGCGGAATCACCCTGCTGCTGGCTTCCTGCTGCTGCTCCCAGGGCGGCGGGAGGCCAGCTACACGTGGACCGACCCGACCACGGGCCTGGAGTGCAAGACCAGGCCGGACTGGCACAGCGAAGACCGGCGCATCGTGGTGGACGTGAAGACCACCAAGGACGCCAGCCGGGTGGAGTTCGCCAAGAGCATCAGCAACTTGGGCTACCACGTGCAGGCAGCCTGGAACCAGGGTGCGCTGCAGGCGGAGCAGTTCCTGACGATCGCGGTGGAGAACGTCCGCCCCTATGCCGTGGCGGTCTACCCCGCGAGCGGTGCGCTGATCGCCGCCGGCCAGCGCCGGATCGAGGCCGCGATGGAGCTGCTGGCCGAGTGCTGGCGCACCGGCATCTGGCCTGGCTACGGCGACCAGATCCAGGAGCCGATCGACCTGCCCGGGTGGAACCGGGATTGACCCTTGCTGAGAACCATTCGCACTAAGCCCATGACCCAAGCACCGCTCTCAGTTCCTTTGCAGGTGTCCAACCTTCGCGCTGACCTCTCCCGGATGACACGGGAGTTCGAGGCAGCGTTGCCACAGCAGATCCCGGTCGATCGGTTCGTCCGGACCATCATCACGGCGGTGCAGATGGAGCCGACACTTCTGGAAGCCGATCGGCGAACTCTGTTCTCGTCCTGCATGAAGGCGGCTCAAGACGGCCTAATGCTCGACGGCCGTGAAGCTGGTCTAAGCGTTTACAAGAACCGCGACACTGGCATTAAAACCGTGTCCTACATGCCGATGGTCGGCGGCATCTTGAAGAAGATTCGTCAGAGCGGGGAAATCAGCAGCATCCGCGCTCACGTTGTCTATCAAGACGATGAGTTTGACTTCGAGCTGGGCGACAACGAGCGGATCTATCACAAGCCGAACCTGACCCAGCAGGCAAAGCCAGTGGCGGTTTACGCTATTGCCAAGTTCAAGGACGGGGACATTCAGCGTGAAGTAATGAGCGTCGCGCAGATTGAGAGGATTCGTGCCAAGGCAACTGGCGTCGGCAAGCACTGCTGGACCAGCGAATGGGGCGAGATGGCGAAGAAGACCGTCATCCGTCGGTTGTCGAAGCGGCTGCCGACCAGCAACGACCTTGATCAGGTGCTGGCGAGCGATAACGTGAACTACGAGCCGATCGTGCCGGCTCAGGTGGCGGAACAGTCAGCACCGCAAATCGAGGCGCCTGTGACGGTGGCTGACCTGAACCGTCAGATTGCCGCTGCTGCAGCAGGCCAGACCGCTGCCGTGTCAGAGCCTGAGATTGTCAATCCTGAACCTATGCAGGAGCAGAGTCCTGCTGTTGATTCAGCCGCAGACGTGGAGGTGGTCGATGCACCAGTTGATCCGTTTTGAGGAGCGTTGTCTATGAGTAGCACGAAGGAGTTTCTCACCAGCAAGGAGCTGTCAGACCGCTGGCGGCTCAGTGATCAGACGTTGGCCAACTGGAGGTATGCGGGCAAGGGCCCGCCCTTCATCAGGGTTGGCTCCCGCGTCCTGTATCCCATCGACGGGATCCGGGCATTCGAGCAGCTGCATCAGCAGCAGCAATCATCCATCACATCAGCATCGGCATGAACGATCCCATTGCAACACTGCTCCGCGCGAGCCAGCATCAATTCATCGGCAACCTTGGCCGCGACCCAGAGACCAGATTCCTGGACTCTGGCAAGTCCGTCACCAATGTGAACATCGGCATTGCAGACCTGGCCGATCGCGACCACACTCACTGGATCAAGCTGGAAATCTGGGGCGAGGACGGGCAGGCATTTGCCGACCAGTGCCGCAAAGGTGCGAAGGTCCACGTCATCGGCCGTGTGAAGACCGACCGGTGGACGGACCGCAGCACGGGCGAGCCGAAGATGCAGGTGTGCTGCCGTGTGGAGCAGTGGAAGCTGATGCCAGCCGCTGGGGCCCCGGCTCCGGCGGCACCTGCTGCACCGGCGCCAGCGCAGCAGCCTGCGCATCTGGCCGCGGCCGTCTGGGCACCCAACCCGGCGAACGGCACCGTGGCTGCGCCTCAGGTGTGGAACAGCCCACAGCAGACCCAGGTGCCGGACCATGACGGGATACCGTTCTGATCGGTGGTGCTGACGCGGATCTCCTGGCGGCCTTGCGCCGCCTTTTTTTGTGACGAGTTGTGACACGAGCCACGCAAGCGAGCGCCACGGCGGGATGATTGCATCACGGGCGGAGACGCCCATCACCCCAGCTTTCACCACCATGCTTTTCAAAGTCGACTACCGCGACCTCACCCCCATAGGGGACGTGATCGGCCGCGGCCTGTTCATCGAGGCCGACAGCCTGGAGCAGGCCCTGCGCCTCGCTCAGGAACGCTGCCGCGCGGATGAAGAGATCGAGTCCGTCCGCCGCTTCGCTCGCGGGGAGGCTGCGTGATGGCACCGCGCGTCATCTACCAATCGCCCGCCAACGCCAACACGCCGGGCGCGGGCTGGACCATCACCCAAGACCCGACCTTCAGCCGCAATCCCAACCTGGTGCGCTTTCACCGCAGCAACGGCCAGCGCAAGCTGCTCGATCAGATCGCCGAGTGGAATCCTTACGCGCAAGCCTGGACAGCCAGTCGCTGGATGCCAAAGCCGCCGATCGTGCCGCAATGGCTGATCGACAAGGTGGTGGCCCACATGAGATTCGAGGATCGGGCCTGATGTTCAACCCCGACTTCTACCCCACGCCGCCGGAGGTGGCGGCATGACCCGAGCACAAGCACTGCGCGCCATCACCAGCTACGCCGCCGCCGGCCAGCTGGACATGGCCACCCGGATCTACTGCGAGAACCGCATCAGCCGTAAGGCATTCGATGAAGCCGTAGCCAAAGGCCAGCGGCTTGCCACCTTCGTCAACACCACCAATGCCTGACAACACTCTGCTCGGCCGCTGCACCGTGGCCCTCACTGAAGCGCTGATGGGTGACTTACCACCAACGACAGAGCAGAAAGCAGGCGCACGCCGCGGCGTGGCTGCTGTGCTTGAGCACCTGGCGGCCGAGATGGTCTGGCTCAACCAAAAGAACCCGAGCTTGACCGTTCACGAGCTGGCGCGCACCTTGACGCTCGAATCCGCCGGCGAGCTGGCCGGCTGGGAGGGGGACAAATGACCACCGACATCCCCACCACGCTCACCGAGCAGGGCCAGCGCTACGGCCGCTTCAATGGCCATGCGTTCATCACCCAGCAGCTCAAGTGCGTCATCCGTCATGCGCTGGAAGCACGCGACAAGAGCTTGGCAGACGATCAGCAGGAGGCCCTCGACATGATCTGCCACAAGATCGGCCGCATCCTGAGCGGCGACCCCGACTATGCGCAGCTGGTGGCTGATCGCCTGAATGGGGTGGAGCGATGACGAACCTCTCCCCCGCCGCCCGCGCCATCGTGCAGGCGTTCGACGATCGCTACGAACTGCTCGGCCCGCTGGAGGGTAACTGGCAGGAGGCCTGCTTGGCCGCCGCGCTTACAGCCCTGGCGGTCCGGATCAAGGGAGCCGATGGCATCCGCCAGGACGTGCTCGACATCGCAGACGAGCTGAACCGCCTCGCCGATTAACCTGACCAACCACCGGGTCGGCCCCACCCGTAAGGGCGGGCACCGCTGCAGCAGTCCTGGGGTGCTGCTGCCATTCGCGGTATCGGAGGCCCGGCACCTCTCCCACCCACCCGACATGGAACCACTGGCATGCCCAGGCTGCGGAGCAACGCGCGGCCTCGCAACCGAATCGAAGTACGAACTCGCCAATGGCCACCATCGCCGGCTGCGGAGCTGCCGGCACTGCGGTGGCAAGGTGCGCACCATCCAGCCGCCGGGTGAGCCCGAGCGGCTGGCCCAGGAGGTGCTCGGCAAACCCCCTCACGTTCGCGGCTTCAAATTGACGCCAGAACAGGTGGTGCTGATCCGCCAGGATTCAGAGCAGGGCATCCGCCAGGTCGAGCTTGCCAAGCGCTATGGGGTGCGGCGGCAGGCGATCAGCCAGATCGTCTACGGCGACATCTGGGCCGATGTTGGTGGGCCGATCAAACGGCGACCGCCGAAGGCAGGCCCGACCTGCGAGAGCTGCGAACACTTCGCGGCAGGCTCAGGCTGCAGCTTCGGCTTTCCGGAGGCGGTTGATGAGCCCTGGTTCGCCAGCGAGTGCGAGCTGTACCAGCTACGCTGACGGCGACCACCATGAACACTCCCAGCCCTCAGCGTGTAGAAGCGCTGGGGGCTTTCTGTTGTCATCGCGCCAGCAGCCACGCCAGCAGGCGATCCTGAGCCTCGGCTGCCCAGAAGGGCTGCTCACGCCACCAGCTGAACACCTCCCGGTGCCCCTTCCGGCGGTTGCAGGTGAGGCAGGCGGCCACCAGGTTGCGCGCGACCGTCGAGCCGCCGTGCGCCTTCGGCTGCACGTGGTCGAGGCTCTGCGCCGGCGCGCCGCAGTATGCGCAGCGGTGCTCCCAGGCCTCGAAGATGCTGGCTCGGAACCGGTGGCGGGTGATGAGCTCTGAGCCCTCGATCCGCGCGCGCATGTGGTGCTGCCGGTGGCGCACAGCCTAGCCAGATCAACTTGTGAAGATCCGTGACAGACGCCTGGCAACCGGGCCGGCGGTCGCGACGATGGAAGAGCCCACGCGGAACACCCCATGTCCCGAAACGCTCTTGGCTTCATCGCCGGGCCCTTGTCTGTCGTCGCCATTTACGGCGCGTTTTTCTGGTGCATCCTCTCTACGTTCGATGACATGACTCGCGCCGACTGCGCACGCGGCAACCAGCGCGCCTGCGCAGCAGTGGAGGCCAAGCGATGAGCCCGGTCAAGCGCGCGCATCGCCGTGGCCAGCGCTACGAAGCTGGTCAGGTCGTCTATGTCCGGGGCTGGCCCCCGACCTGTGACGCCACCGTGCTGCAGGCCCTGGTGGATCACCAGGGCTGGCCCTGCTATGAGGTGGTGGCCAGCACTGATCAGAGCGTGTGGATCGTGCCTCGCATCCACTGCTCAACCCGCATGTTGATGGAGCAACCCGCATGACCAGTTACGCCTTCCGCCGCGGCCGCGAGTGGATCTGCGCGCCGGCCGGCCATGACCCGCGCGCTCCGATCGTGCCGGGGCTTAGCGTCGCCCCCGACGTCGCGCAGGCCTGGCGTTGCGACGATCTTGACGAGGCTCACGAACACCAGGCGCTGCTGCGCTGGGTGCTGGGCTGGAGCACTGAGATCAGGGCGGTGCCATGAAGCGCGAGCGGCTGCACCTGAGCCAGCACCAGTTCATCGAAACCGGCCGTGACTTCAACGGCCGGTTCTGGATCGGGTACAGCTCTGGCGCCAGCAGGTTCTTCCGCGACGCCAAGGAGCTGCGGCGCTTCCTGAAACTGCCGGTCGGCATCCCCAGCAGGGCTAGCTTCGACAGCTGGATCGCATCGCTCACCGCTGCTGATGCAGCACGCGGCACCGTTGAGGTTGCCCCTGTGGGTGATGCCAACGTCGAAGGGAGCTTCGACCCGCTGGCCCACGCGCTCGACGAGAGCGACCCAAACCACCACACCCGCACCGTGATCTGATGGCTTACGACTGCAACCCGATCGAACAGCAGGCCCGCCAGGACCAGCTTGAGGCGCTCTATGCGGCCGACGGCCGCCACAACCACGACCACCCGATGCATTGCCTCTACACCGGATTGGTCGCCAAACTGAGCACGGCCGAGCAGGCTGACAGTGCCACGTGAGTGGAACACACCGGTGCGGGAGCCGTGGAATCCGATCATCCATCAGCTCCTGCGCGCGGTCGATCAGCACAACCGTGAGCTGCTCCGCACCGGCGACCCATGGCACGCGGTGAAGGCGGAGCAGCTGCGGCAGTATGTGCGTGAGCTCAAGGCCTGGATTCACCAGCAGGAGGAACGATGAGCGAGCCCAAGGTGATCGGCTGCTGGAAGATCCACGGCGGCACGATCGAACAGCTGGAGCGGCCCAACGGTGAGCTCTACTACCGGAGCTGTCACGGCGGCACCTGCCGCTATGCCGAGGACCTGTGGTGCGCGCAGCTGTACCTGAGTCAGCTGCAGGCGCGCTGAGCCAGAATGTCTGCAGCCCAGGCCATGTGCTCGTCGGTGACGGGGCAGCCGGTTGCAGCTCCCATCTCGGCCACCTGGGCCACCACCTGATGGGAGACGTGAGCCTGCAGCATCGAGAAGCGGAGCAGCTCGCTGGCGATGTGGCGCAGCTCGTTGATGTCGGTTGAGGCCTGGATGTAGCGCACCTGTTTCTCAACCTCAAACTCATCAGCGAGGGAGAGGTTGAAGTCCAGCCAGAACATGGGCGGACGCGCAGAGAGCAGCATCAGCGTAGGCGCGGGGCAATGTGACGAGTTGTGACATCGGATGCACCGGCGTTGGATGGCGCCGGTAGTTTGAGGGCACGGCCGGAGACGGCCACCACCCCAGGAGCTGACATGGCCACTACCACCCAGCAAGTTGTCCTGCACAAGCTGTTCGAGGAAACCCAGGATGGCGCCATCCGCCATTGCGGCTTCACAGGCCCGGATCGGGAAGAAGCCCTGAACTGGGTCAAGGAAATGCAGGCCTGTTTCCCGGCCAACCGCCACTGGATGCGGCCGATCTACCGCTGATCATCACGGCCCGTTGGAGCCCATCCGGCACCATCCCATTGCACCCATCGTCATGACCACTCCTCTGTCCACCGCCGCGCGCCTGGCCAAGGCCGCGGCCACCGCTGACGCCACCACCTGGGGCGCTCAGCTGGAGCGCACCGCTCGCGCCACCGCCGCTGTGCTGGTGCTGCTCTACTGCATCGCCGCTGACCTGGCGGTGCTCACCTACCGCGCCGGCTTCGAGCTCGGCCGCGCTGTTCATCAGCTGAACGACCGCCTGGCAGATCCAGCAGCGCTCGCCGCCGAGGCCCGGGCCGCCGTGCGCGCCTGGCTCAAACAGCAGCGCGCCGCCCTGCTGGCCTTCCTGCTGCTGGAGGTGGCGTGATGATCCGCCAGCTCACGATCGCCGCCGCCCTGCTGCTGCAGGGGCCGGCGGCCCTGGCCCATCACACCGGCCGGCACGTCACCGCCACCGTCTACCACCAGGAGTTCAACGGCGGCCCTGCCTACTGCGGTGGCACCTATGAGCACTGGGGCATCAGCGCCGCCCATCCCTGGCTGCCATGCGGCACCAGGGTGCGGGTGAGCCACGGCGGCCGCTCGCTGACGGTGCCGATCACCGACCGGTGCGACTGCAACAGCATCGACCTGTCAGCCGGCGCTGCCTGGCGCCTCGGCGTGCCGCTCGATGGCATCGCCACTGTCCGCATCAGCTACTGAGCGATGACCGACACCACACCACACCGCGCCACTCCTGACCAGTGGGCCGACATTCTTGAACTCCGCGCCAGGATCGAGGCCCTCGAAGCCGGCGCCACCTGCCCGCACATCGTCACTGGTGACGAAGGAACTAGCTACTGCCGGCTGGCTGAGCAGCAGGCCGCCCCGCCACCGGAGCCCACGCCTACTGGGTCGATGGTGGTGCGAGTTGGGCGCGCCATTGCCAATGCAGACGAAGAATGCTTGGCCGATAGCTGGGCACCAGAAGCCCGCGCCGCCATTCGCGCCATGGCTGCTGCCGCTAGGTCGCGTGACCTGGGTGGGCAAAGCGTTCCCTTTATGAGCTGGGATGGCGTTGCTCAGTGGCTTGAGCAGGAGGCCGAGCGATGACCCGACTGCCACCCGTCGTAATCTTCGGCGCCACCTGGCTGCTGGGGATGATGCTCGCCACGATCTGGCTGACGCTACGCTGAACCCGCGTGAAGAGTGGGACACCGGGCCCCTGGGGTGACATCCAGGGGCTTTTTTGTGGGAACTGCGTGGGAACGCCCGCCGTGCCGTAGGCTGCTCCCGAAATGTTCGAGCCCCGTAAGCCATTGGCCTACGGGGCTTTTCCTTGGATGCGGGGGAAAGATTTGAACTTTCGACCTTCAGGTTATGAGCATGACGGTCGGGCCTACCGTCGGATCCCGTTGCCTCCCTGAGCCTTGGAATCGCTGGGACTGGACTACCGGCCGCTCCTCGGGTATCCCTGCCGATCCCGGCAATCTGTGGGAACGGTGTGGGAATGTTGCGAGTTGTTGCGAGCGCATGGCGGAGTGGCGTGGGCGGCCGGATGATGTGGGCATCGGGAGGCAACCGCCTCCTCCGGGGCACTGACCCCTGGCCCGCGGGGAGCCTGCCAGATCGTCGGCATTCCCCGCACACCACCACCACCGCATTCCCCCGCCATGAACCTTCGCCACAAGCGCCACGCACTGGCCGACCAGGAGCAGGCCGATGGCTGACCTCTCCTTCCGGGTGATCACCCCTCGACCGAACGCCCGCAGGCGGTTTGACCGATGGTGGTTCCAGCCCGCTACGCCCGGGTGGTTCGGCCGCTGGCTGCTGACTCCACATCCAGGCCCCACCATCGGCCGCAAGCGCCGCGCGCGCAGAGCCAGAGGGCGGCGCATCGAGGCCAGGCGGAACACTCCCTACGTTGGCGGCTGGATCTCGCTGGCCGGCGCAAGGTGTTTCAGAAGCTATCCCCTGCCGAAGGTGATGATTCTCGATGAGGTCGACAGCTTCCTGGATCCGTCGCTGCGCGAACCGTGGGAGGAGCAGGCCGATGGCGGCTGGAATGTCGGGCTGCCACCCGCGCCTGGCTTTTACTACGTGCGTGGACTGCTCGACGAGAGCATCGGCGGCGATAACAGGCCCGTCTACGTGAACCCTCAGCATTTTGTCTGGGGATTTACGGAAAGCGATGATCCTGAGTGGATTGGCCTCGGTGGCGACATCACCCCCGAGAACATTCGCTGGAAGCCAGCTGGGGAGCTGACGGTCGAGCAATGGGCCGCCGCTCGCCGGACCATGCAGGGCCAGCAGGGGGAGGCCCAGTCCGATGACTGAGACCGCCCTCGTCACCCACCTCCTGGCCAACCGCTATCGCATCCCCAACAGGGCCATCATCAACTGCCTGGCCCTAGCTCGCCTGAACCCCACCCCTGCCCGCAGGGTCAGCGTCGAAGAACTGACCCCCCTGTTTCAACACAGCAAGCGCGGTGGCATCAGTGGCCTCATGCTGGAGCTGAAGCGTTGCGGTCTGGTCGACTTTGAGCCAGGAGTGCGCGGCACCCCCGGCTACCTGATCTGGCGGGTGGGGCCGGAAGAGGAGAAAGCCCATGAAGCTCACCAGAACCGCCGTTGATCGCGCCACCCCCCGGCCCCGCCGGTATCGCCTCAACGACTCCCTGGTGCCCGGCCTCTGCCTTCTGGTGCTCCCCTCGGGCCAGCGCACCTACTACCTGCGCCATCGCGTCGACGGGGCCCAGCGCGAGCTGAAGCTGGGAACCCCGGCTGAGTTGTCCCCCGACCAGGCGCGCGAGCTGGCCCGCGCCGCCCTCGCGCGCGTGCGCGCCGGCG
>Ga0209770_10001276_pt1 | contig 13162 bp, 15 predicted proteins | sample LauGreSu1BDMLBDD_2_FD_187572 | JGI IMG/M metagenome (GOLD analysis project Ga0209770, IMG submission 187572) | Freshwater lake microbial communities from Lake Michigan, USA - Su13.BD.MLB.DD (SPAdes) (version 2) | ecosystem: Environmental > Aquatic > Freshwater > Lake | place: Lake Michigan, USA...
GGCTGGACGGAGCCGCACCAGGCGCGGACCGCGCGCGGTGAGAAGCATCCGGTCTATGACTTCCTCTTTGAATACTACCGGTTCCGCCCGTCGTGGCTGCGCCGGTGGCACCCGGGGCCGGATGTCGTGCTGCAGGGTGAATCCGCCCGGGATTTCCTGCGCTGGCCGGAATACCATGAGGTGGACGGAGGGGTGGCGCTGAACTGCGCCGCGCTCGAGCCGCGGCGCCGCGAAAGCGTGACGTGGATGCTGGGCCTGCTCCGCGCCACGGCGGAGCGTCCGCCGCAGTTCGCCTGTTTCGGCCTGCACGAATGGGCGATGGTATATCGACAGACCCCGGACGAGGTGCGCCACAACGCCTGGCCGCTGCGCTTCCCGCCCGACGAGTTGGCGCGCATCGTCGAGGCCCAGCCCATCCGGTGTTCGCACTTCGACGCGTTTCGCTTCTTCACGGCGCCGGCCCGGCCGCTCAACCGCCTGCAGCCGGAGCGCGCCACCACGCCGGAGTTCGAGCAGCGCGGCTGCCTGCACGCGAACATGGACCTTTACAAGTGGGCCTTCAAACTCGCGCCCTTCACGCCGGCGGAGCTCATCGCCGACTGCTTCGCCCTGGCCCGCGACATCCGCGAGATCGACATGCGGGCCAGCCCTTATGACTTGGAAAAGCTCGGGTTCCACCCGATCCCGATCGAGACCCCCGAGGGCCGCGCCGCCTACGAGGCCCACCAGCGCGACTTCGCCGCCCGCAGCCAGCCGCTGCGCGGCCGGCTGATCGGAGTGCTGGGGCGGCTGCTGCTTGGATGATCGGTATGGTTAACCGTAAGAATTGCGACCGGGTTGACGCAGGCGTCCCTGTCTGTCGTCATACGCTCTCTTTCTTTAGTCTGCTTCAACCCACCCCGTTCATGAAGTCACTCCGGTTTGCCCTGCTTGCATTTTGGTGTGCCGCCGCGCTGACGGCCGCCGAGCCCTACACCATCGCCGTCATCCCCAAGGGCACGACGCATGAATTCTGGAAGTCCATCAACGCCGGCGCCGTCAAGGCCCAGCGCGAGCTCGCCGCCGAGGGCATCGCGGTGAACGTGATCTGGAAGGGCCCGCTCAAGGAGGACGACCGCGAGCAGCAGGTCCAGGTCGTCGAGAACTTCATCGGCCGCCGCGTGAGCGGCATCGTCCTCGCGCCGCTCGATGACAAGGCTCTGGTCGGCCCCGTCGAGACCGCGGTGCGCGGCAAGATTCCCGTCGTCATCATCGACTCCGGCCTGGCAACCAGGGCCTACGCGAGTTTCGTCGCCACCGACAACCGCGAAGGCGGACGCATCGCGGCGCGCAACCTCGGCCGCCTCCTTGGCGGCAAGGGCAACGTCATCATGCTCCGCCTCATGGTCGGCTCCAACAGCACCGAGGAACGCGAGGCCGGATTCGTCGAGATCATGCAGCGGGATTTCGCCGCCATCCGCCTGCTCTCCATCGACCAGCACGCGGGCGCGACCCGGGACACCGCCAAGCGCGCCGCCGAGACGCTGCTCAGCCGCTACGGCGCCGTGGTCAACGGCGTGTTCGCCCCCAATGAGTCCACCGGTGCCGGCATGCTCCTCGCCCTGCGTGACGCCGGCCTGGCCGGTAAGGTGAAGTTCGTGGCCTTCGACTCCGGCGAAACACTCAATGCCGGCCTGAAGAAAGGCGACATCGACGGCCTCGTCGTCCAGAACCCCATGAACATGGGTTACCTCGGCGTGAAGACCATCGTCGCCGTGCTCCGCGGTGAGAAGGTGCCCGCCCGCATCGACACGGGCGTCGGCTACGTCACCAGGGAAAATTTCGACGATCCGGCCCTCGCCGACATCGTCACCCCGCCCCTCGACAAATACCTGAAGCCTTAAATGAAAACACTCCTCGCCTCCCTGCTCGCCCTCGCCGCGTTCGCCGGTCTCACCGCCGCCGAGCCGATCAACATCGCCGTCATCCCCAAGGGCACGACACACGAATACTGGAAGGCCGTGCAGGCCGGAACGGTCAAGGCCCAGCGCGAGCTCGCCGCCGCCGGCACCCCGGTGAACGTCCTCTGGAAGGGCCCGCTCAAGGAGGACGACCGCGAACAACAGGTGCAGGTTGTCGAGAATTTCATCGGCCGGCGCGTCGCCGTCATCGTCATCTCCCCGCTCGACCGCAACGCCCTCATCGCCCCGCTCGCCACCGCCGTCCGCGGCAAGATTCCCGTCATCACGATCGACTCCGCCCTCAACTCCGACCTGCCGGCGAGCTATGTCGCCACGGACAACCGCGAGGGCGGCCGCGTCGCCGCGCGCACCCTGGCCGGCCTCGTCGGCCCGAACGGCCGCGTCATCATGCTGCGCTACTCCACCGGCTCCGCCAGCACCGAGGACCGCGAGGAGGGTTTCCTCGAGGTCATGAAAAGGGACTTCCCGGGCATCAAGCTCGTCTCGACCGACCAGCACGGCGGCGTCACCCGCGACACCGCCTACCGCACCGCACAGAACCTGCTGAACCGCCATGGCCGCGCCATCGACGGTGTCTTCGCCTGCAACCAGCCCACCACCGCCGGCATGCTGCTCGCCCTGCGCGACGCCGGCCTGGCGGGCGGCAAGCTGAAGTTCGTCGGCTTCGACACCGGTGCCGAGCTCGTCGGCGCCCTCAAGGCCGGCGACATCACCGCCCTGCTGGTGCAGGATCCCTTCCGCATGGGTTACCTCGGTGTCAAGAACGCCGTCGCTGTCGTCCGCGGCGAACCGGTCGCGAAGTTCGTGGACACCGGCGTGACGGTGGCCACGCGCGAGAATCTCGCCGATCCGGCCATCCACGCGCTGATGAACCCACCGCTCGACGAGTTCCTGAAGTGATGTCCGCCGTCCGCCTCCGCCTCACCGGCATCCAGAAGAGCTTCGGCGCCACCCGCGCGCTGAAAAACGTCTCGCTGGACATCACCCCGGGCGAGGTGCACGCGCTCATCGGCGAGAACGGCGCCGGCAAGAGCACGCTGATGAAGATCCTCAGCGGCGCCCACGAGGCCGACGACGGCACGATGGAGCTCAGCGGCATTCCTTATCTGCCGGAGAATCCGCACGACGCCCGCCTCAAGGGCGTCGCCATGATCTACCAGGAGCTGAACCTCGCGCTGCACCTCAGCGCGCAGGAAAACATCCTGCTGGGCGCCGAGTCCACGAGGCTGGGTTGGGTGGACCACCGCGCCTCGCGCGACCGCGCGCGCGCCGCCCTCGCCCAGCTGGGCCACGCCGATCTCGACCTCGACCGCCGCGCCGGGGAGTTCTCCATCGCCGAGCAGCAGGTCATCGAGATCGCCCGCGCCCTGCTCATCCAGCCGCAGGTGCTCATCATGGACGAACCGACGAGCAGCCTGACCCAGGCCGACACCGAGAAACTGTTCGCCACCATCGGCCGGCTGCGCGACTCCGGCGTCAGCGTCATCTACATCAGCCACTTCCTCGAGGAGTGCCGCCGCATCGCCGACCGCTACACCGTGCTGAAGGACGGCGAAACCGTGGGCTCCGGCAAAATGAAAGACGCCACCCTCGACCACATTGTCACCCTGATGACCGGCCGGGAGGTGAAGGATCTATATCCGCGCACCGCCCACGCCCCCGGCCAGGTGGTGCTCGAGGTGAAGACCGGGGCCAGCGCCCCGCGCCTCAGGCGCGCGAGCCTGCAGGTCCGCGCCGGCGAGATCTTCGGCTTGGCCGGATTGATCGGCGCCGGCCGCACCGATTTGCTGCGCACCATCTTCGGGCTCGACGCCCTCGACGCCGGCGAGGTCTGCGTTGTCGGTGCCGCCGCGCACGCCGCGCGACCGCGCGACCGCTGGGCCCAGGGCGTGGGTTTCCTCAGCGAAAACCGCAAGGAGGAGGGCCTGATGCTCAACCAGTCCATCGCCGACAACCTCACCCTCACCAAGATGGACGCCTACGGGCGGTTCGGCTGGGTCAACAGCGGCCGGCAGCGCGCGACCGCGCAACGCTGGGTCGGCGAACTCCGCGTAAAGTGCCAGGACGCCGCGCAGAGCATCGGCCAGCTCTCGGGTGGCAACCAGCAGAAGGTCGCCCTCGCCCGCCTGCTCGAGCATCCGGCCCGCATCTTCCTCCTCGATGAGCCCACGCGCGGCATCGACGTCGGCAGCAAGGCCCAGATCTACCAGCTCGTCAGCGAGCTCGCCGCCGCCGGCAAGGCCGTGGTCGTCGTGAGCTCCTACCTGCCCGAGCTGCTCGGCCTGTGCGACACCGTCGGTGTCATGTGCCGCGGCGAACTTGCCGCCGTGCGGCCGCGCGCCGAGTGGGACGAGGCCTCCATCATGCGGGTCGCCACCGGCAGCGCCTGACTTTTCCGATGAAAGACACCCTCAAAAAGATCCTCGCGAAGGGCGGCCCGTTCATCGGGCTCATCCTGGTTATCGGGCTTTTCTCGATCCCGACGGAGACACGCGAGTACTTCCTCACCTACAATAATTTCAAGATCATCTTCACGCAGACCGTGATCGTTGCCATCGGCGCGCTCGGCATGACGCTGGTCATCGTCAGCGGCGGCATCGACCTGTCGGTGGGCTCGACCATCGCGCTCACCAGCGTGGTCGGCGCCCTGCTCATCCAGCACGGCTGGGGTCCGGCACCCGTGCTGTTGGTTATGGTCGCATCCGGCGGTCTGATCGGCCTGCTCAACGGCTCCGCCATCGCCGGCCTGCGCATGACACCCTTCATCATCACGCTGGGCACGCTCGGGGTCGCCCGCGGCTCGGCCAAATGGATGGCCGACAACCAGACCGTCAACTACGACACCTCGCCCATCAACGGCTGGATGACCACCGCCGACCCGTTCAGCCGCGCCCTGCCCGCCGGCGTCTGGGTGGCCATCGTGCTGGCGATCCTCACCGCGCTGATCCTGCGCCACACCGTCTTCGGCCGGCACATCTTCGCGCTCGGCTCCAACGAGGCGACCGCGCGGCTCTGCGGCATCCCGACGACCCGCCTCAAGATCAGCATCTACGCCCTCGCCGGCTGCTTCTTCGGCCTCGCCGGTCTCTTCCAGCTCTCCCGTCTCCGCCAGGGCGACCCGACGGTCGCCGTCGGCCTCGAGCTGGACATCATCGCGGCCGTCATCATCGGCGGCGCCAGTCTCAACGGCGGCGTAGGCACCGTGCTCGGCTCGATGATCGGCGCGCTCATCATGAGCGTCCTGCGCAACGGTTCGCAGCAGATGGGCTGGCCGACGTATTTCCAGGAAATCATCATCGGCCTTGTCATCATCGTCGCCGTCTTCCTCGACCGGCTCCGGCAGGGCAAGGCCGCTAACTAGGACCGGTCTTACCTCCTCTTCCGGCCGCATGACAAGGCGCGCTATTGCGTCAGCCGCCGATTCGGCCCAGCGTGGGCGGCGGATGGACCTACCCGCCGCCCCGACCGAGATCCGCACCCGGAAAAAACCGAGCTACCCCATCGGGGCGGAATTGCGGGATTACCTGAGACGCTACCGCCGCGAGCGCGAGCTGCCCGTCACCTACGAGCGGCTGCGCCACTTCCACGAGTCCCACCCGCTGGTGGACGCCGACGGCCGGAACACGCTCTGGGAATCCGTCGCCTACCGTGCGGAGGACATCCCCGTGCTGAACGAGGACCTCAAGCGCATCTACGCCCTGCTCCGGGTGGACGGCGACTTCTCGGTGATGCAGCACCTCTACATCGACCGCATTGACTTCTGCAGCTTCGGCAACTCGACGCCGTTCCGCATCAAGATCGTCAACGCCTACAACGACAACCCCGACTACTTCTACATCAAGAAGGCCGACGCCTCCCGCGTCTACGGCCTGGAGCTGGAGCACCTGCTCTCGCCGAACCGCCTGAACTTCCTCACACACGGCACCACGCTGGTCGAGGAGCACATCGCCGGCATCCCGGGCGACATCTTTATCGACCGCTGGCTCGACCGCCCCGAGCTGCGCCCCATCCGCATCGCCAAGGAACTCGTGAAGTTCAACGAGCGCAGCTTCGTCCAGCTGCTCGGCGACATGCGCAGCTACAACTTCGTCGTCGTCATCACGCCGGACTTCGAGGGCTCCCAGATCCGCATCCGCGCGATGGACTTTGACCAGCAGGCGCACAACGGCCGCAAGAGCTTCTACCTGCCGCAGTTCTTCAAGGAGAACCTCCCGCTCGTCGAGTTCTGCATGAAGCACCTGCACCTGAAGACCGCGTTCCAATACCAGCGCGAGGAACAGACGCTGATGCTGGCCCGCGCCGAGCTGGCCTCCGTGCGGCTGAACCTGTTGCTGAACGCCATGGAGCACGACCCCATCGCCCCGCCCGAGAACGTCCGCACCCTGCGCGAGGGCTTGGCCGAGCATTTCAAGAACGACCGCTACCTGCAGTGCGCCAGCATGGGCTCCCTGGTGCGCGCGAACCTGGAGACGCTCCGCGACAACATTGCGCAGGGCCAGGGCGCGCTCAAGGCCGACCAGATCCTTTCCTCCCGACCCGGCTGATGAACGCCCTCTGGCTCTTGCTCAAGAATCTCGCCTTCACCCTCGTGGTGCCCGGCTTCATGGTCGGCTGGGTGCCGCTCCGCTTCTTCGAGCGCCGGGCCCGCTGGCCGGAATTCTGGACGGAACCGCAGTTCGCCGGCGCCGCACTCTGTGTCCTCGGGCTCGCCGCCTACCTGCACTGCCAGTGGCTTTTCGCCACGCGCGGCCAGGGCACCCCCGCCCCGCTCGACCCGCCGAAAAAACTCGTGCACCGCGGCCTCTACCGATGGGTGCGCAACCCGATGTATCTGGCCGTCTTCGCCGTGGTCGCGGGCGAGGCCGTGTTCCTCCGCTCGTGGCACATCGCCGTATATTTGACCTGCCTGGTGTGCGCCGTGCATGTCTATGTGCTGCTGCTCGAGGAGGAGACCCTGCGCCGCCGCTTCGGCGCGATGTATGAGGACTACCGGCGCGACGTCCCGCGCTGGCTGCCGCGCAAGCCCCGGCCGTCGTTGCAGACCGTGCCGCCGTTCAGCGGGACCCGCTGATCTTTTCCAGCGCCAGCGTGACGGCGCCGGTGCGGTTCTCCACGCCGAGCTTGGCGAAGGTGCTCTCGAGGTGCTTCTTCACCGTCGTCAGCTGGATGCCGAGGATGATGCCGATCTCCGGGTTCGTCTTGCCCTGCACGACCCAGGACAGGATCTCCGCCTCGCGCCGCGAGACGGCCGCCCCCTTCCCCAGCGTGCAGCACGCCCCCGAGGCGCCGGCGGCCGCGTGACGGTCCGCTCGCGCGCCGATGACTTCACGGTGCGGCTGGAGGTGCACGACGACGGCCCGGGCGTGCCCGCGGCCGAGCGCGGCGCGCTTTTCACTGAATTCGCCCGCCTGTCCAACCGGCCGACGGGCGGCGAGGAGAGCACCGGCATCGGCCTCTCGATCGTCAAGCAGCTCATCGAAGGCGAGAAAGGCCGGGTCGGCGCGGATTTTACCGCCGGCGGCGGTTCGGTGTTCTGGTTCGAGCTGCCCGTGGCGCCGGGCAGCTGAGGCTCAGGGCAGCTCGGTGCGCTCCGGCGCGCCCAGGAAGCGCACGCGGCGCACCCGCCAGCCGTCGTCCGTCTTCACCCAATCGTGGTGCTCGCGGTAGCGCAGACGAAGGTGCAGCACCCGGCCGGTCGCGGGATCGCGTTCGTGGCGTTCCATCACTTGCGTGATCTCCACCACCGCGGCGGCCCCCTTCACCTCGAGCCGGTCGATCGTCGTCTCAAGCGAATCCAGCGTGACAATGCGCTCGAACAGGCCGCGGGCCCGGACAAGGTAAGCGGCCCGGTCAAAATCCTTCCCGTCGGGCCCGGTGAAGGTCCAGTCGGGTGTGCCCCAGTGAATGATGCCCTCGGGCGCTTTCACCCGGATGGCGTCGCGAATGGAGATGATGCGTTCGCGGATCTGAGCCTCGGCGGCCCCTGGGCCCGTCGAGCACGCCCCCAGCAGCAGGCCGAGCAGCAACAACGGTTGCCGGACTATCTTCATTCGATCCGCCCCTCGTCGAACTCCATCAGGTCGGTGACGCTGATGATCTGCTCCGTGCGGTCGGCGCAGCCCATGTTGGTCAGCGCCTCCTTCAAAAACTCGCGGCCGCTCGGCGTCATGCCCTTCTGCACATACTCGCGGTTCCACTTCGGCGCGCGGACGTCGGCCGGAAACAGCGCCTTCAGCCTGGTGTCGATCTCCTCGTCGGACGCGGACTCGAACACGATCTGCTCCACCGCGGCCGGGTCCACGCCGAGGTGCATGCACAGGAACCGGTCCATGCCGCGCTTGTAGTTCTTGGCGTAGCTGGCCGGCAGCGCGCCGTGGGCCTTCACGTATTTGGCCTTCGCGATGAACCGCGGCAGATGCAGCAGCCCTGTCGCCGCGTGCGGGAGGTAGGCCGACGGCAGCGTGGTCAGCACTTCGCCGGAGGAACCGGGGATGGGTTTCGAGGGCATCTGTGACGAAGCGAACCCATTGACGACCAAGTGGCAAGCCCGCGTGCCGCACACGGGCCTTGCCCGCCGCGGGGTTTTCCGATGAATGTCCGCGCTCCGATGCAAAAGCTCTCCTTCGACAAACGCCGCATCAAGTTCCTCTTCCTTGAGGGCATCCACGCCAACGCGACCCATGCGCTGACGCACGACGGTTATACCTCCGTCCGCAGCCTGCCGAAGTCGCTCGCCGGCGACGCCCTGAAGACCGCGCTGAAGGACGTGCATTTCCTCGGCATCCGTTCCCGCACCGAGATCACGGAGGAGATGCTGGCCGCCGCCCCCAAGCTCGCCGCCATCGGCTGCTTCTGCATCGGCACCAACCAGGTCGACCTCGCCGCCGCCGCGAAGCGCGGCATCCCGGTCTTCAACGCCCCCTACTCCAACACCCGCAGCGTCGCCGAGCTTGTGCTCGGCGAGGCCATCATGCTGTTGCGCGGCATCCCCGGCAAGAACGCCCTCGTCCACCGCGGCGGCTGGACCAAGAGCGCCGAGGGCAGCGTCGAGGTCCGCGGCAAGACGCTCGGCATCGTCGGCTACGGCCACATCGGCACGCAGCTCGGCATCCTGGCCGAGCACGTCGGCATGCGCGTCCTGTATTACGACCACACCAGCAAGCTCCCGCTCGGCAACGCCCGCCCGGTCGCCAAGCTCGCCACGCTGCTCGGCGAAAGCGACGTCGTCACCCTGCACGTGCCCGAGACGCCGCAGACCAGGAACATGATCGGCCGCGCCCAGCTCGCCGCCATGAAGCAGGGCGCGCACCTGATCAACGCCGCGCGCGGCACCGTGGTTGACATCGACGCGCTGGCCGACGCCCTTGAGCGCGGCCACCTGGGCGGCGCGGCCATCGACGTGTTCCCCGTCGAGCCCAAGGGCAACGACGAGGAGTTCCAATCACCGCTGCGGCGGTTCGACAACGTCATCCTCACGCCGCACATCGGCGGCTCGACGATCGAGGCGCAGGCCAACATCGGCACCGAGGTGGCGGACAAGCTCGTGCTCTACTCGAACAACGGCTCGACCGTGACGGCGGTCAATTTCCCGGAGGTCACGCTCCCCGAGCACGCCGGCACCGGCAAGAGCCGCCTGCTGCACATCCACCGCAACGTCCCCGGCGTGCTGGCGAGCATCAACGAGCGCTTCAGCCAGCATAAGGTGAACATCTCCGCCCAATACCTGCAGACCAACGAGCACATCGGCTACTGCGTGATGGACGTGGACGCCGCCGCCAGCGAGATTGCGATCGACGAGCTGCAGAGCGTCCCTGGCACCATCCGCGCGCGGCTGTTGTATTGAACGCTTGTTGCGGCGGAGGGTCGGTCTCCTGACCGGCCGCGAGGCCGGCCCGCCGAGATCGCCACCAACAAAAAGGCCCGCCGGCAAGGCGGGCCTGAAAATTCACCGGTTGGTTTGTGCTCAGAAGAAGCGGACCGGCTTGGCGGCCATCTTCTCGTGCTCCTCGGCGGAGCAACCGGCGTTGAGGGCGACGTTCACCGGGGCGGCGCTGGCCTTCACCAGGTTGTTGGCGAGCATGTAGTTCTCGACCTCCTCGCCGGAGATGTCGGCCAGCATGACGCCGTCGATCTCGACGCACGGCGAAAGGGGCTGCCCGGACTTGCGCACCATCTCCTCGTAGTTGGCGCGGACGTTGATGATGTCGATGTCCTCATACTCCAGGTTGTGCTTGCGCATGATGGCCCGGACGCCGTTGGACCAGCCGCAGGAGGGTTTGAGATAGGCTTTGATTTTCATGGTGTGGTGCAGGAAAGGTGAGGACGGCACAACTTATGCGGCACCCTTTCTTCTTCAACTTAATCTTTCGCCCCGCATAGTGCCCCTTTCCCCGCCCGTGTCCGCCTCCTTTCCCATCCTTTCCGCCACCCAGGCCTCGGAATTCGCCCAGCTGGGCCTCGCCAATATCCGGCGCGAGTATCCGCACTACCTGCAGCACATGCTGAACGGCCCGGGCGACGCCCGCAACCCGCGCGAGCTGCACCCGGCCTTTTACGGCAGCTATGACTGGCACTCGTGCGTCCACCAGCACTGGATGCTGGTCCGCCTGTCGCTGATGTTCCCCCACCTGCCCGAGCGCGCCGAGATCAGCCGCGTGCTCCATGAGCACCTGACGGCGGAGAACATGCTCGCCGAGGCGGCGTATTTCCAGGCCCCGGGCCGGGAGTTTTTTGAACGCCCCTACGGTTGGGCGTGGCTCCTGAAACTCGCGCAGGAAGTCCGCGCCTATGACGCCCAGCTGGAGGTCAACATGGCCCCGCTGGTCTCCTATATCCGCACCGGCTTCATGCGCTACCTGCGCGCGCTGACTACGCCCGTGCGCAACGGCATCCACGGCAACACCGCCGTCGCCGTCGCGCTGGTGCTGGGCCACGCCCGCGCCCATGACGACCAGGAGCTGAAGCTTTTCTGCACGGCGCGCGCCGCCTATTGGTTCGGTCACGACACCGACTACCCCGGCCATTACGAGCCGTCGGGCGAGGATTTTTATTCCCCGTGCCTCGTCGAGGCCGGGCTCATGGCCCGCATCCTGCCGCGCGAACAGTTTTTGCGCTGGTTCGACAAGTTCCTGCCCCGCCTCGCGCAGGGCCAGCCGGCCAACCTGCTCAAGCCGGCGAAGATCAGCGACCCTACCGACCCGAAGATCGCCCACCTGATCGGCCTGAACCTCAACAAGGGCTGGGTCTGGCGCCGGCTGGCCGGTCTCCTCGACGCCGAGGACCCCCGTCGGGCGCTGGCCATCGAGGCCGGCGCGGCCCATTACGCCGCCGCCCTGCCCCTGCTCGACGCCCAGGATTTCAACCGCTCCCACTGGCTGCCGTCCTTCGCGGTCTATACGATGACGGAGTGAGGACCCCCGTAACAGCGAATCACCGCAACTTCCGCCAGAACCTGTCGCCCTGCCTGCCGGTTAACACCAGATCCCAGCCCAACCTGTATTGTCTGTTGACCCCGCTCGCTTGGCCCGGCTTTTCGTAAAATCATGCACTCCACCAATAAAAAGCCCGCCAAGATAACGCCCCTGACCCGCAAAACACTGAAAGGAGCCTGGGCCGCCCTGATCGTCCCTTGGACCGATCGGGACGAGCTGGATGCCCGCCGCTTCGCCAAGGAAGTGTCGAGCTACGGCGGCACCGGCGTGAGCGGGGTCTATACCGGCGGCACGACCGGCGAATTCTACGCGCAGGACGACACCACCTTCGAGAAGATCACCGAGATCGCCTGCGCGGAAGCCCACCAGGCCGGCCTGCCCGTGCAGATCGGAGCCACGGCGCTGAGCACCCGCACAACCGTCCGCCGCATCCGCGTGGCCCGGCGCGCCGGGGCCGATGCCGTGCAACTGGCCCTGCCGTTCTGGCTCGAGCTGAAGGATGACGAGGTTGAGCGCTATGTCGCCGAAGTCACCGCCGCCGCCGGCAAGACCCCGGTCATCCTTTACCTCACCGGCCGCTCGAAGCGGAAGATCAACCCCGAATTCCTCGGCCAGCTGGCGGACAAATATCCGGCTTTCATCGGCACCAAGGACACCGGGGCCAGCCCCGGCGACGTGAAGGCCATGCTGAAACTGGCGCCGGATCTCGCTATCTTCGGCGGCGAGGACTTCTACCAGCGCATCCCGGCCGGCGGTCGGGGCGGCTATTGCTCCATCACGGGATTCAACGCCGCGAAGGTGGTCGAACTCTACAACCTTTGCGCCGCCGGCCGCCTCAATGAGGCAAAGCCGCTGGCGGATGCGATGCACCGTTACACCCATGAGGCCTTGGTCAATCCGCTCGTGAAGGAAGCGGGGCTCTGGGATTCAGCGATCGACCGCATCCAGCGCGTCGCCGGCGGCGGTGTGGTCGGGCTGCGCTGCCAGTCGCCCTACCGCAGTGGCAGCCAGAAGCACGTGCAGGGCCTGATTGCTTGGGTGAAGAAGAATACCCCAGAGCTGCTGCCCCCTCACCTCGCTTAACCGGTCGGCGTTGTGCCCCTCCGCCGCCCCGTCCGTGCTTGCCGCCCAGGATTTCAACCGCTCCCACTGGCTGCCGTCCTTCGCGGTCTATACGATGACGGAGTGATTTTGGCCTAGCGGCCGGACGCCGCGCTCGCAGCATGCCGGCATGACCACGATTTTGCTGCTCTGCCTCTCGAACGTCTTCATGACCTTTGCCTGGTACGGACACCTGAAATTCCTCCACGACAAGCCGCTGTGGGTGACGATCCTCATCTCCTGGGGCATCGCCTTCTTCGAATACCTGCTGATGGTGCCGGCCAACCGGCTGGGTTACGGGAAATTCACCGGCTACGAGCTGAAGATCATCCAGGAGATCATCACCTTGGTGGTCTTCGTGGTCTTCGCCTGGCTGGTGCTCGGGGAAAAGCTGAAGTGGAACTACGCCGTGAGCCTCGTGTGCCTCGGCCTGGCGGTTTATTTTGCCTTCGGTTTCGGCAAACCGGCCGCGCCGGTGGCCGGATGAATTTCCTGCCCTCATTTTAGGCCGTTTTTCGTCCACTCCGCGCTTGCCCGGCCGGCAGCCGGGGCAAAGTCTCCTGACATACTGTTGTCAGCGTCACCCTGTAGTATGTCCCTTTAACCCTCCCACACGATTCCCATGTCCAAAGCCGATAAGTCCAAGTCCGACTCGCGCATCGCCCCCGC
>Ga0209770_10001278_pt1 | contig 13151 bp, 13 predicted proteins | sample LauGreSu1BDMLBDD_2_FD_187572 | JGI IMG/M metagenome (GOLD analysis project Ga0209770, IMG submission 187572) | Freshwater lake microbial communities from Lake Michigan, USA - Su13.BD.MLB.DD (SPAdes) (version 2) | ecosystem: Environmental > Aquatic > Freshwater > Lake | place: Lake Michigan, USA...
GGTGTTGGCGGGGTCGGCGGTGGCGCCTTCGATCCACACGTCGCCGCCCTCGAAGTATTCGTGCTTCCAGATCGGCACGATCTGCTTGATCCGCTCGATCGCATACCGCGACGCGGCAAAGGCGTCGGCGCGGTGCGGCGACGCCGCGGCAATCGCCACGCTGGCCTCGCCAATGGCCATGCGCCCGGTGCGGTGGTGAATGGCCAGCCGCACTGACGGCCATTGCGCCGCGGTTTCACGCACGATCAGGTCCAGGCCGCGCAGCGCCAGCGCGTCGTACGCCTCGTACTCGAGGTGCAGGACGCGGCGCCCCAGGTTGTGGTCGCGCACCAGGCCGATGAACGTCACGACGGCGCCAATGCCCGACCGGTCGAGCGCCCGCACGAGGGCCTCGGTATCGAGAGGCGCGGTGGTGATGGCGGTTAGCGGGACCATGCAGCCCTTCAGTATAACTTCCAGAAGTGGTTGAGCGGCCGGTGGCCGCCGCCAAGCGGGATGCCCGGGTGCATGGCACCGGCGACATAGGCCTTGGCCTCGCGCACGGCGTCGACGAGCGTCGCGCCCCGGGCGAGCTGCGCGGCAATCGCCGCCGCGAACGTGCAGCCGGTGCCGTGCGTGTTCGGACCCTCGACGCGCGGGCCGGCAAACTCGTGGAACTCGCCATGTTCGAGCAGCACGTCGATGATCACCGGGCCCGCCAGGTGGCCGCCCTTGATCACGACGGCGGCCGGCCTGAGCGTGGCGATGCGCCGGGCCGCCTCGCGCATGTCCTGGACCGAGCGAATGGTCATCTTCGCGAGCACCTCCGCCTCGGGAATGTTCGGCGTCACCACCCGCGCTAGGCGCAGCAGCGTCCAGCGGACGGCGTGCACGGCTTCTTCGTCGAGCAGGCGGTCACCGCTCTTGGCCACCATCACCGGGTCGACGACCAGGTTGGGCAAGTCGAACGATTCGACCGCGGCGGCCACCGCTTCGACGATTTGCGAGGTCGCCAGCATGCCGGTTTTTACCGCCTGGCAGCCGATGTCGCCCGCCACCGCCTCGATCTGCGCCGTGACGAAGTCGTCCGGCACCAGGTGGATGCCGGTGACGCCCAGCGTGTTCTGGGCCGTTAGCGCCGTGATGGCCGAGGTGCCGTAGACGCCGTGGGCGGCAAACGTCTTTAAATCGGCCTGGATGCCGGCGCCCGCCCCCGAGTCGGAGCCGGCAATGGTCAGGGCGGCCGGCATACCCCTCGACTCGGCTCGGGACAAGCCAGTAGAATTCGGTGTCATGACATCACGTCCCCACGTTTCGCACGCATCCACGATTCTCGATCAGGTCAGCATGCGCGCGGGCTCCGCCAACGTCTGGACCGGCGTGCAGGTGCTGTCGGTCGTCTTCGTGGCGGTGCTCACGGCGTCGGCGGCGCAGCTGAGCTTCCCGCTGCCGTTCACGCCCGTGCCGTTCACCATCCAGCCGATGATCGTGCTCATCGGCGCGGCGGCGCTGGGGTCCCGCCTGGGCGCCCTCAGCCAGATCCTTTATCTCACGCTTGGCCTTGCCGGCCTGCCAGTGTTTGCATTCTCGCCGGAACTGCCGCAGGGGTTCCTGCGGCTGATGGGCCCGACCGGCGGTTACCTGATGGCCTACCCGGCCGCGGCCTTCATTACCGGCCTGCTCGCCGAGCGCGGCCTCGACCGGCGTTACCTGTCGTCGATCCTGGCCATGGCCGCCGGCCTGTCGGTGATTTTCGCCGGGGGCGTGCTGTGGCTGGCTAACGGCGTCGGCATGACCGCCGCGCTGGCGACCGGTCTCTACCCGTTCGTGATCATCGACGTGATCAAGATCGTGGCCGCGGGCCTGGTGCTGCCGAGCGCCTGGAAATTCTTAGGAAGTGAAAAGTAAAAAGTGAAAAGTGAAAAGTAGAAAGTCAAAAGGCTTTCAACTTTTCACTTTCCACTTTTCACTTTCTACTTTCTGCCTCTCACTTTCCGAAGATCAAGAAATATTGATACGGCAGGAAGGCCTCCTGGCGCACGAGCCGGAGGCCTGCCTTCGCCGCATCCTTCACCACCACGTCCGGGCTCACCCGTTCCTCCGGTGATGGCCCGGGCCCGGTGCCATCCAGCCGGAAGTCGACCACGCCGATGCGGCCCTGCGGCTTGAGCGCGCGCGCCAGGTTGGCCAGCATGGTCACGCGGTCTTCGACCTCGTGATACGCGTCAACGACCAGCGCGGCGTCCAGTGACCCGGCGGGCAGCTTCGGATCGCTGTTCTGCCCGCGCACCGCCCTCACATTGGTGAGGCCCTCCCGCTGCACCCGCCGCGTGACGGCGTTGATCATCTCGGGTTGCACGTCCTCGGCGTAGACCAGGCCCTGCGGCCCGACGCGCCGCGCCAGGCGGATGGTGAACCAGCCGCTGCCGGCGCCGATGTCGGCCACGACCGACGCGTCGGCGATGCCCATGGCGTCCATCACCTGATCGGGCCGCTGCCAGAGATCCCGATCAGGCGCTTCGAGCAGGCCAAGGTCGGAAGGAGGGAAGAGGCGGCCATGGCCCTGGCTCTGCGACAACCCAGATGAGGTGACGAGCAGCATTGCCGCCAGAACCAGCACGGGCTTCATTGACGCCATTACAGAGCGATGACTGGGGTCAGGTCAAGAAAATCACACAAAGGGATGATTGGGGACAGTTCATGCTCCGTCCCCAATCATCCCAAACTGTGATTTTCTTGACCTGACCCCAGTCACCCAGTCAGTCGGCGCGTAGCGCCGACATCGGGTCGACCCGCGTGGCCTGGCGGGCGGGGAGCCACGTGGCCACCACCGCCACCGCGCCCAGCGCCGACACCACCGCGGCATAGGTCAGCGGATCGAGCGGGCTGACGCCGAACAGCAGCGAACTGAGCAGCCGCATCAGCAGCGATGCCGCCACCAGCCCGACCGCGAGGCCGATGGCGGCGAGGGCCACGCCGCGTCCGACGAACATGCGCTGCACGGCCGCGCCGTGCGCGCCAAGCGCCATGCGGATGCCAATCTCGCGCCGGCGCTGCGCCACGATGTAGGCGATCACGCCGTAGATGCCGACCACGCCCAGCAAGAGGGTGACGCTGGCCGCGATGCCAAGAATCACCAGCACGAACGAGGTCTGCGCCATCGATTCGCGATACATCTGATCCAGCGTGCGGACGCGCGCCAGCGGCAGGTTCGGGTTGATGCTCCACACCGCCCGCTGCACCTCGGGGAGGAAACCGGCCGACTGCAGCCGCGACGAGCGAATCGCATACGCCATCGACCGCTGGACGAACGGCTGGCCATCGAAGCCCCCCGCCATGATGGGCCAATACACCGTGGCTGGCGACGGCTGCGTCGCGCCATCCTGCCGGTCGTTGCCGACGACACCGACAATCTCGACCCACGGCGTTTGCGGTGACCGGCGAAGCCGCCGCCCAACCGCGCGCGCCGGATCCTTCCAGTACTCGCGAGCCATGTTGTCGCTGATCAGGACGACGGGTGCCAACGTGTGCGCATCGCGCCACGTCAGATCGCGGCCGGCGACGATGTGGTTGCCCATCGCCGCGAAGTAGCCCTCGCCGATGTACTTGTGGCGCCGCAGCGTCGGGATCTGTCCTTCCGGACTCGGGAAGTCCTCGACCCAGACCGGGTCGTTGTTGTTGTTGTTGCCGTCGGTCGGCAGCGACGACGCCGTGCCGACCGACACGACACCGGGAATGGCCTTGATGCGCTGGGCAATCTGCTCGTGCAGCAGCGCCACCTGGGCCGCGTCGCTGACGGTGGCCTGCGGAATCGAGATGCGCATCATCAGCACCTCTTCCGGATTGGTGAAGCCGGGCGGCACGTCCCGAATCGCCAGGAACGTGCGCACCATCAGGCCCGAGGCCACCAGTAGGATGGCGGCCAGCGCCACCTGGGCGACGACGAACGTGTTGCGTGCCCGATGCCGCTCGCGCCCCTCACTCGACCCGCGCGAGCTGTCTTTCAGCGCCGAGGCCAGGTGCGGACGCGCGTACTTGAACACCGGGATCGCGCCAAACAGCAGGCCCGCCGCCACCGACAACGCCAGCGTGAACACCAGCACGATCGGATCGAGCGTGATCTCGTCCAGGCGCGGCAGTTGCGCTGGTTGCAGGTAGACCAGCAGCTGGATGCCCCCGTACGCCAGAGCCACGCCCAGCACGCCGCCGAGCAGCGCGATCAGCAGCGACTCAGACAGCAGCTGCCAGGCAATACGCCGCGACTCGGCGCCAAGCGCCAGGCGCACCGCCAGTTCCTGCTGCCGGCCTTCGGCCCGCACCAGGAACAGGTTGGCGACGTTGGCGCAGGCCACGAGCAGCACCATGCCGACGGTGCCGAGCAGCACCCACAGCATGGCGCCAATGTCGCCGACGACGTCGACTTCGAGCGGACGCACCAGGCTGCCGAAGCGCGCCTCGTCGAACATCTTCTTCGTGAAACCCGGAGGCAGCGGGAAGCGCTCCGTGAGCGTCGGCAGCAGCCGTTCGACGTCGGCGTTGGCCTGCGCGATCGACACGCCCGGCTTGAGGCGGGCAATGCCCTGATAGCTGAAGCCGGCGGCGTGGATCTCGCTGCGGTTGAACTTGAAGGTGGTGAAGACCGCGGGGTCCTGATTGAGGAAGCGGAAGCCTGCGGGCATCACGCCCACCACTTCACGCGGCCGGCCGTTGACCATCAGCGATTGGCCAAGGGCGCCGGGGCTGCCGCTGAACACGCGCTGCCAGTAGCGGTACGACAGGATCACCGTGTCGGGCCCGGTCGGCAGGTCGTCGTCGCGAGTGAAGCCGCGGCCGAGCGCGGGCCGCACCCCCAGCACGCCGAGCGTGCCGTCGGTCACGTTCAAGGCCTGCACCTGCTCCGGCTCGCCGCGCCCCGTGACGGTCACCGAGCCGCCGCTCCACAGGCCGATGTCCTCGAACACCCGCGCGCTGTCGCGATACATGAAGTAGGTGGCCGCCGACTGGTTCAGCGGCCCCGGCATCACGCCCGGCGCGACATGCCATACGGCGACGAGCGCCTGGGGCTGGGCATACGGCAGCGGCTTCAGAATGATGCCGTTGACGATGCTGAAGATGAGGGCGTTGGCGCCGATGGCGGCGCCCACCGTCATGATGGCGGTCAGGGCAAAGGCCGGGCTCTTGAACAGGCGGCGCGCGGCGTGCTGCACCCTGAGTGAGACGAGGGCGCGGGGGGGAAGGTTCGGCGGCGGTTTATGACTACACTATTTGGATGCTGCCGAGCTTCTTCGACTCCGTAGTCGCCCTGATCGTCAAGACCTCCACGGACCTGCCACCCGACGTGCGGGCGGCCATGCGGCACGCCCGCGACACCGAAGAGGCCGATTCACGCGCCGGCCAGGCGCTCAGCATCATCGGCCAGAACATCGACCAGGCGGCCGAGGTCGAGGGCGCCATCTGCCAGGACACCGGCATGCCGACGTTCGAGGTCAAGGCGCCGGTTGGCGCCAACCAGATCCTGCTGAAGAAGCTCATCAGGGAGGCCATCGCCGAAGCGACCAGGCGCGGCAAGCTGCGCCCGAATTCGGTTGATTCGCTGACCGGCGAGAACAGCGGCAACAACCTCGGCCCCGGCACGCCGGTGATCCACTTCGAGCAGTGGGAGCGCGACGACCTCGAGGTGAAGCTGCTGCTCAAGGGCGGTGGCTGCGAGAACATGAACGCGCAGTACTCGCTGCCGGCCGAGTTACCGCACCTGGGCCGCGCCGATCGCACGCTCGAGGGCGTGCGCAAGTGCCTGCTGCACGCGGTCTGGAATGCGCAGGGCAAGGGCTGCGCCCCCGGCGCCATCGGCGTGTGCATCGGCGGTGATCGCACGAGTGGCTACGTCGAGGCCAAGCAGCAGTTGTTCCGCAGCCTCGACGATCTCAATCCCGATGCGCGGCTGGCGGAGCTCGAAGCCGAGATCATGCGCACGGTCAACACGCTCGGCGTCGGCCCCATGGGGTTCGGCGGCCGGATCTCGCTGATCGGCTGCAAGGTCGGCGCGCTCAACCGGCTGCCCGCCAGCTTCTTCGTGTCGGTAGCGTATGACTGCTGGGCGTATCGCCGGCTGGGGGTCACGCTCGACGGCGCCACCGGCGCCATCAAGGAGTGGATCTACCGCGATCCGTCGGTGCCGACGATCCCGATGATGGACCAGGCCGGCTTCACGCGCACGGGCAAGGAAGTGGTGCTGCGGGCGCCGCTAGACGAGGCGACCGTCCGCGCGCTGAAGGTGGGCGATGTCGTGATGGTGAGCGGCCCGGCGTTTACCGGCCGCGACGCCGTGCACCACCACCTCGCCAGCCACGCGCCGCCGGTCGACCTGAACGGCGGCGTCATCTATCACTGCGGTCCGGTGGTCGCCAAGCAGGCGGACGGTTCGTGGAAGGTCACGGCCGCCGGTCCCACCACGAGCATTCGCGAAGAGCCGTACCAGGCCGACATCATCGGCAAGTACGGCATCCGCGTGGTGATCGGCAAGGGCGGCATGGGCGGCAAGACGCTGGCAGGATTGAAGCAGCACGGGGCGGTCTACCTCAACGCCATTGGCGGCGCGGCGCAGTTTTATGCCCGCTGCATTGACCGGGTGGACGGCGTGTCGCTGCTCGAGTTTGGAACTCCCGAGGCCATGTGGCATCTACAACTTAGGGACTTCCCCGCCATCGTGACCATGGACGCCCACGGCAACAGCCTCCACAAAGACCTGGAGCAGGAGTCGGCGGGCCACCTGGCCGAGCTGGCGGAAGCCAGGTTTTAGGCCTAAAAACAGGGTTTTGAGGGGTCTAAGAACCTGTTAAACTAAGGATTAATCATGAACACTGAAACGCACACCATCACCCCGGACATGCCCGTGATGACGGAACCGATCATTACCGTGACCGAATCGGCGGCCGGCAAGATTCGCGAACTGCTGGCGGACGAAGGCAAGCTGGAGAGCGGCCTGCGCGTCTTCGTGCAGGGCGGTGGCTGCTCGGGCTTCCAGTACGGCCTGATGATCGAAGAAGGCGGCGGCGTGGGCGACCAGTTGTTCGAGTCGAACGGCGTGCGGCTGTTCGTCGATCCGGTCAGCGTCAGCTACCTGAAGGGCGCCGAGGTGGATTTCGTCGACACCATCACCGGTGGCGGCTTCACCATCAAGAACCCCAACGCCACGTCGACTTGTGGCTGCGGCTCGTCCTTCAGCGCGTAAGAGATCGCCTGTCATGGCCACCACGGCGGCCATTCCGGATCTCGACCGGCTGCGGCCCGCCGGCACCAAGCGTTCGAGCAAGCGCGACCTGATCGTCAACGTGTTCCTCAAGCAGGAGGGGCACCTGAGCGCCGACGATCTGGTCGTACTGATCAAGCGCGAGGACGAACGCATCAGCCGGGCGACGGTCTATCGCACCCTGCAGTGGATGGAAGAGGCGGGCATCGCCCGCAAGGTGGACTTTGGCGAGGGCCGGTTCCGCTTCGAGCACTCGTACCGGCATCCGCGGCACTTCCATCTGATTTGCAAGACCTGCAACCGCTCGTACGAATTCCTCAGCTCCGATATCGAGTCGCTGGTCGAGGAAGTGGCGGCGGCGCGCGGCTTCACCGCCCGCCAGAGCGTGGTCCAGATTTACGGCACGTGCGAGTCGTGCAGCACGGGCCGGGCGCCGGAAGAGCCCGCCAACTCGGAGTTGTTGTTCGCGCGCGACGCCCTGCGCATTGCCATTGCCACCGAGCGCAGCGGCATGGAGTTCTATGGCCGCGGCGTCAAGCTGGTGAAGGATCCGCGGGCGCGCGAGGTGTTCCGCAAGCTGGCCACCGAGGAAGTGCACCACCTGAAGACCCTCGAGGCGCGCTACGACGCCCTGCTGAAGCAGGATCCCCTGCTCGAGTCGCGGCCGACGTTCCTGTTCTTCAAGGGCGCCGCCAACGGGCTGTTCGCCGCCGGCACCGACCAGTTGCGCCGCGACGGGGTCGACGACCTCGAAGCCTATCGCATCGGCATCCGCTGCGAGCGCGGCTCGCACCGCTTCTTCAAGCGCTACGGTGAGCGCTTCGAGGATTCCGAAGGCAAGCAGGTGTTCCTCGAATTCGCCGAAGAGGAGCGCGAGCATCTGGAGATGCTGATCCGCGAATACCGCGCCCTCGTGAAGCGGCAGCAGTCTTCCGGCCACCAGCCGCTGACCACGGCCAAGCCTCCGCGCGCCGGCGGACGCGCCAAGGCGCGGCCCCGCGCCGCCGGCCGTTGATCGACCTCCATCTCCACACCACCGCCTCGGACGGGCGCCTTGCGCCGGCCGAACTCGTGGCCCGGGCCGCCGCCGCCGGCATCACCACCATGAGCGTGACCGATCACGACACCGTGGCCGGGCTGGCCGAGGTCGGGCGCGCGGCCGCGGCGCGCGGCATCCGGCTGGTGCCCGGCATCGAGATCACCGCGGTGGCCGAGGGACGCGACGTCCACCTGCTGGGCTACTTCTTCGATCCCGCCAGCCCCGGGCTGTTGACGTTCCTCGAGAGCCAGCGCGCGCAGCGCGTGGCGCGCGTGCGCGCCATCGGCGAACGGCTGGCCGGGTTGAACATGCCGATCGATGTCGAGGCCCTGGTCACCACGGCGGCGACGCGGCCGGGCACCTCGGTCGGCCGCCCGCAGGTCGCGCGCGCGCTGGTCGCGGCCGGGCATGCCGGATCGGTGGCCGAAGCGTTCGAACGCTGGCTGGCCACGGGCCTGCCGGCCTTCGTGCCGCGCACCGGGCCGGATCCGGCCACGGTGGTGGCCGCCATCCACGCCGCCGGCGGCATTGCCTCGTTCGCGCATCCCGGGGTCACCCGGCGCGACGCGCTGATTGCGCCGCTCGCCGACCAGGGGCTTGATGCCATCGAGGTCTACCACTCGGACCACACGCCGGAAGAAATCCAGCTCTATCGCGGCCTGGCGCAACGCCTGGGCGTGCTCGTCAGCGGCGGCTCCGACTTCCACGGCGAGGACCCGCAGGCCCCGGTCGAGCGCTCGCGCGCCCGGCGCGGCACGCTCGGCGCGGTGATGCTGCCGCCCGACGACCTGGCGGCGCTCGAGCGTCATGCCGCCACGCGGCGTTCATCATGACCACGCCCCTGCTCGACATCCAGGGCCTGGTCAAGGACTACCAGGCGCTGAGGCCGCTCCGCATCCAGTCGCTGACCCTGTCGCCCGGCGACGTGCTGGCCGTCAAGGGGCTCGACGCCGTCGCCGCCGAGACCCTGGTCCACCTGGTGACCGGCGCCACGCTGCCCGACCGCGGCGACATTGCGCTGTTTGGCCAGAACACCCGGGGCATTACCGACGGCGAAGCGTGGCTGCGATCGCTCGACGGGGTCGGCATGGTCACCTCTCGCGGCATCGTGGTCGAGATGTTCTCGGTGCTGCAGAACATCGCCCTATCGTTCACGCTTGAAGTCGACCCAATCGCGCCGGAGGTGCTGCCGCAGGCGCGGGCGCTGGCGGCCGAGGCCGGACTGGCGGTCGCCGACTTCGACGTGCCGGTCGGCCGGGCGCGGCCCGACGCGCACATGCGCGTCCACCTGGCGCGGGCGCTGGCTCTCGGCCCCCGGCTGTTGATTGCCGAGCATCCCTCGGCCAGCCTGCCGCGCGAGACCGTCGCCGCGTTTGGCGCCGACCTCGCGCGCCTGACCCGTTCGCGCGGCCTGGCGTTACTGGCCTTGACCGCAGACGATGACCTCGCGAAAGCGATCGGCGGCCAACGCCTGGAGTTGTTGCCGGCCACCGGCGAGCTGAAGCCGCTCGGGTTCTTGAAGAAGTTGTTCTCCTGATCCCTGATCCCCGATCCCTGATCCCTGATCCCTGATCCCTGTTTATGATTCCTGCTCTCATCCTCTTTGACATCGACGGCACGTTGCTGCTCAGCGGCCGCGCCGGCCTGCGCGCCATGACGCGGGCGTTCGCCGACACCTTTGGCGTCGCCGATGGTTTCACGCACGCGTCGTTTGGCGGCCGCACCGACTCGTTTCTCGTCTCGCAGGCGTTGCAGGCCGCCGGCCTGCCCGACAGCGCCGAGAACCACGCGCGCTTCCGCGAGGCCTACCTGCCGCTGCTGGCCGAGGAGATCCAGCACCAAGGCACGGGCCACAAGGGGCTGATGCCCGGCGCCCGCGAGCTGATCGAGGCGCTGGGCGAGCACGATCACCTGCACCTCGCCCTCCTCACCGGCAATTACCGCGAGGCCGCCGAGATCAAGCTCACCTACTTCGAGCTGTGGGACTACTTCGAATGGGGCGCCTTCAGCGACGATGCGGCCGATCGCAACGCGCTGGTGCCGATCGCGCGCCAGCGCGCCGAGATCTACGATGTGCCGCCGGCCGCGCTCGAGCGCGTCATTGTCATCGGCGACACGCCTTACGACATCGAATGCGCGCGGGTGGCCGGGGCCCAGTCGATAGCGGTGGCGACGGGTGGGCACTCGGTCGACGATCTGCGCGCCGCCGGCGGCGACGTCGTGCTGGCGGATTTATCGGATACCAGGAAAGTGCTTGCTCTGCTGGGAGTCGACCTGACTTAGGCGGCCCACCTTCGCCAAGGCTACGGTGGACAGCCTTCGCGGCTTGCCAACCGAAGCTCTCCAGGATCAGCGGAGCGAAGGTTGGCGGAAGCGCCTGGGAGTCGAACCCAGCCTGCCCCGCAAGGAGGCAGCGACCGATTTTGAAGACCGGGAGGGCCACCGGGCCCCGTTCACTTCCAGTCTGATCATATCAGTCCGAGATCGGCGTTAGCCGGGTCATCTGCGGCCCGGTCATCGGCGTTCAGTCCGCGAGCCCCAGCCAGTAGGCGATCAGCCGCTGCGTTTCGAACAACGTGAAGCGCACCGTCGATCGATTTCGCCACCAGGCGTCGACGTCGGCCCGGTCGTAGCGCGAGGGGCGGACGATCACCTGCGTCGCGAAACCGGCCATTCGGCGGTTCACCACCAACCGGGCGCGGCGCGTGTGCTGCTTCGACGTCACGACGATGACGCGGGTCCAGTGGTTGGCGAGGGCGGCTGTGCGCAGCGCGTCGGCTTCGTCGCGGGTGCTGTCTTGCGGCGGCAACACCTCGATGGCGGCGCGGGGCACGCCAAGTTTCGTCAGGACATCGAGCTGGACATCGATTTCGCGCTGAAACGCGACACCGCGTCTCGCCAGCTCGTCTTCGCCGTAATCGGCAACCTGCCGCATCAGGAGAATACGTGGCGCCCAGCCCTCCTGGTACAGGTCAACGGCCTCCAAGGGACGTTCGAACAGGGTGCCGCCAAGGACGAAGATGGCATCGGCTTTCTGCAGGGGGTCCTGGACGACGAGCCAGGCGCCGAGGCGCGGCGCGGCAAGAGCGGCCAGAAGCAGCAAGAGGGCCGCGACCGCGGCAAGAGGTTTGAGGAAACGTTTCACTGCGACGAACTCCGGCCCCACCCGTCCGGGGCCGGATATGGGAAGCAATTACAAGGTAGAAATGGCTTTCAGAATCACCCTTCGACGAGCCGCACGTCACCTGCCCGAGGCCCCTTCTGGGATTCCTCGATCATGAATTCGACGCGCTGTCCTTCGCGCAGCAGTTCGAACACCGCTCCACGAACAGAACTGCGGTGGAAGAAGTGCTCCAGGCCCGATTCATCACGAATGAATCCAAAACCCTTGTCGATCAGGAGCCGTGCGATTGTTCCGGTCGGCATAACTGTCCTCCGATGAACCGAAGCCTGAAGGAAACGTCCTCCAGGCTGCCGCACCCACGATACCAGTGGTATCAAAAATGAGGCCGATTACACTGTGGCCACGGCAAATAAGGGAAAACGCGGCCAGTGTAGGCAGGTCAACAATGGGAAGTCAAGCAAACGTCTCGGTTTGTAACGCGGGGCAACCAATTCGAGCTTTTTGGGCCAAATTGCGCATTTTGTCGCAGGAATTTCAATGATTCGCGCGATTGTCCTGGCCGCCGGCGCCTCTTCTCGCATGGGCCAGGCCAAGGCGGCGCTGCCCCTGGGGTCCACCGGTGAAACCGTGGTGGCGCGAGTCGTGCGCACGCTGCTGACCGCGGGCCTGCCCAGCGTAACCGTCGTGGCCGGCGCGCACATCGATGCGGTTCGCGCCGCCATGCCGGCCTTTGAACCGCGCGCCGGCGTGGTGGAGCACCTTGGATGGGCCCAGGGGCAGCTGTCGTCGTTGCTTGCCGGCCTCGCCGCCGTGGACGATCCGCAACTCGAGGCCATCCTGGTCACGCTGGTGGACGTGCCGCTGGTGCGGCCCGAATCGGTGGCCGCCCTGGTGGCCGCGTGGCGCGAGTCGCGGGCCCCGATCGTGCGCCCCGTCGATCCTTCGACGTCGCGCGGGGCAGGCGCTGCCCGCCACGGCCATCCGGTTGTGTTCGACCGGGCGGTGTTCGAGGATCTGCGCCGCGCCGACCCGGCCATTGGCGCCAAGGCGGTGTTTGCCGCCCATGCCGCCGGGCGGCTCGACGTGCCGATTCGCGACGCCGGCGCGTACATCGACATCGACACCCCTGACGAGTATCGAACGGTGCTGGAGCGCTCAGAACGGCCCGAGTAAGCCGGTCACCGGCAGACCGGTTGCACGCCGCGGCCGCGAATCTGCATCAACACCTTGGTCGTGGCGTCGCCGTGGCCGCAGCTGTTCAGGCGATAGCGCAAATATTCGAGTACCCACACCACGGCGCCTTCGCTGTTCACGAAGGATGAGCCGGCGCCGCGCCTGAGGCCGTCGCGATACTTCACCTGCAAGCCGTTCATGAAGTCCAGGCCTTCGTTGCGCGGCGGGAACGGAATGGCGCCGGCGGGGGTCGGGGCGCACACGCCGTAGACGCCGGTGTTGTCGATCGCCGAAAACACGCGGGTCTGCGCGGTGCCGTGGTCGCAGAGCCCAACGCGGTAGCGCGCGTATTCGATCAGCCAGACGACCACGCCCTCGGGGTCGACGTAAGTCGTGACCGGGCCGGCGCGCAGCTCGTCGCGGTAGACGCCGATCAACTGGTTGTAGAAGTCGGTCGGCTCGTTGCGGGGCGGAAAGCTGACGTTCGAGGTGACGCCGCCGCCGTACAACGCGCGCCCGCCGGCAATGTCGTCGGCGGTCAGCGCATCGAGATTGCTGATTTCCGAGTTCATCAGCGCGCTGACCCC